>OJTW01000001.1_pt1 | contig 335656 bp, 300 predicted proteins | sample 1599781 | NCBI WGS metagenome assembly OJTW01 (sample SAMN04436842, study PRJEB24849) | human gut metagenome | biome: human gut; feature: NICU; material: stool | host: Homo sapiens | place: USA: Saint Louis, MO | collected 2011-08-26
CGCTGGTGTCTTTACGCAGCAGCTCATCCCAACGACCGCCCCACATGACTTTGATAACGTTCCAGCCAGCGCCCGCGAAGATGCCTTCCAGTTCGTTAACAATCTTGCCGTTACCGGTTACCGGGCCGTCAAGACGCTGCAGGTTACAGTTGATCACAAAGACCAGGTTGTCCAGTTTTTCACGGGTCGCGATGGTGATCGCACCTTTTGATTCTGGCTCATCCATCTCGCCGTCGCCCAGGAAGGCGTAAACGGTTTGTTTAGAGGTATCTTTCAGACCACGGTGTTCCAGATATTTCAGGAATTTAGCCTGGTAGATAGCACCGATTGGGCCCAGACCCATAGATACGGTCGGGAACTGCCAGAATTCTGGCATCAGTTTCGGGTGCGGGTAGGAAGACAGGCCTTTGCCATGTACTTCCTGACGGAAGTTGTTCATCTGCTCTTCAGTCAGACGACCTTCCAGGAATGCGCGTGCGTAGATGCCCGGAGAGATGTGGCCCTGGAAGTACACCAGATCGCCGCCATCTTGCTCGTTGCGTGCACGGAAGAAGTGGTTGAAGCAAACATCATATACCGTTGCGGAGGACTGGAAGGATGCCATGTGGCCACCCAGCTCGAGGTCCTTTTTAGACGCGCGCAGTACGGTCATGATGGCGTTCCAACGGATAGCAGAACGAATACGACGTTCCAGCTCCAGATTGCCCGGGTATTCCGGTTCATCTTCAACGGCAATAGTGTTTACATAATTGCTGGCCCCTGCACCTGCCGCTACTTTCACGCCGCCTTTGCGGGCTTCTGAAAGCAGTTGGTCGATCAGATACTGAGCACGCTCAACACCTTCTTCACGGATGACCGATTCGATCGCCTGTAGCCAGTCGCGAGTTTCGATCGGATCCACGTCATTTGGGAAACGTTCTGACATGGGGGTATTCCTTATCTATCTAATACGTTGAGTTATCTGGAACCTGTCCCATTACGTTCTCGCCAGAGAGCGTAATAAGACAGGTTCTGCGTTTAGTTGCCGCGCACTTTATATGGCGCTTGATTTACAACATCTTCTGGTTAACGTTCTGCCAGAAAAATCACTAATTCTTTCGTTGCTCCAGACGGCGTAAGGCGCGTTCACGACGGCTTTCCTCACGGCTTCTGTCCAGCAGAATCTCTTCGATAAACGCCAGGTGACGGTGGGACGCTTCACGCGCCTCTTCCGGCTTCCCGGCAATAATTGCTTCAAAAATACGGGTACGGTGACTGCTAACCAGTGGCAGCATTTCACGACGCGCATACAGCAATTCGAAGTTTTGCCGAACGTTCTGGGCCAGCATCGGCTCCATACACCTTAGCAAATGGAGCAGCACCACATTATGTGCCGCTTCGGTGACAGCAATTTGATACTGGAGTACTGCATCAGATTCACCGTCAAGATCGCCGGACTGTTGAGCAAGCTCGATCGCATGGTGGAGTTCACGGATACGCGTTTTGTCTTCATCCGTGCTGCGCAGTGCAGCGTAATAAGCTGCAATACCTTCCAGCGCATGGCGCGTCTCAAGCAGGTCAAACTGGGATTCAGGATGGTCGGAGAGCAGCTCTACCAGTGGGTCGCTAAAGCTCTGCCACAGGCTGCTCTGAACAAAAGTGCCACCGCCCTGACGACGAAGCAGTAACCCCTTCGCTTCAAGGCGTTGGATCGCCTCGCGTAAGGAGGGGCGGGAGACGTCGAACTGTTTTGCCAGCTCGCGTTCCGGTGGGAGTTTTTCTCCGGGGCGAAGTGTCCCCTCAAGAATTAAAAACTCCAGCTGCTGCTCAATCACATCGGAGAGTTTTGGTTGGCGGATTTTGCTGTAGGCCATGATTTCCTGTCTTAAGCCATTTGCCCGGAGTCAATTGGTCTTACCAATTTCATGTTCTTGACGCTAAAGTAACAAAGTATTCACCTTCTGTCCATACAGGTTTTGATTGAAATCAGTAAAGGGGGCATATTTTAACAACATTACAGAAATAACGTTTCAAACATGTAACTATGCACAAATGTTAAATTTACCCACCTCGAGGTAGTTTTAACGGAATTGAAACGAAAAATTATCTCATCTGAACCGATTCACCTGCTTATTTATCGATACTTAAACCACTATTAATGAATAGAAATTCAAAATGGAAATTTTGTGGTAGATAAACTCGCATTTACAAATGGTTTCTTTTTATTCAACTCGTCATCTTCCCCGCATAAAGCAGGTGCATTCGCGCTCGCATATCATTATTCTGATCAAGACAAAAGTATTAAGGCAACATTTTATCAAAAGCATCTGTAAACAAATTAATACAACAAACGGAATTGCAAACTTACACACGCATTGCTGCGTAGTTCAAAAAATAAGTACTCGAAATATGAAGAGTAAAACCACACACGAGGTTTCATGATGGAAAGTCAACAGCATGGCGATCAGCTCAAGCGCGGTCTTAAGAACCGCCATATACAGCTAATCGCGCTGGGTGGCGCGATTGGTACCGGGTTATTCCTCGGTAGCGCATCCGTTATCCAGTCTGCAGGACCGGGTATTATTCTGGGTTACGCTATTGCCGGCTTTATCGCCTTTTTGATTATGCGTCAGTTAGGTGAAATGGTGGTTGAAGAGCCGGTAGCAGGATCCTTTAGCCACTTTGCTTATAAATACTGGGGCAGTTTCGCGGGTTTCGCCTCTGGCTGGAACTACTGGGTACTGTACGTGCTGGTTGCCATGGCTGAGCTGACTGCAGTCGGTAAATATATCCAGTTCTGGTACCCGGAGATCCCAACCTGGGCCTCTGCTGCAGCCTTCTTCGTGATTATCAACGCCATTAACCTGACCAACGTGAAAGTGTTTGGTGAGATGGAGTTCTGGTTCGCCATTATTAAAGTCATTGCTGTCGTCGCGATGATCATCTTCGGCGGCTGGCTGCTGTTCAGCGGCAACGGCGGGCCGCAGGCCAGCGTCAGCAACCTGTGGAACCAGGGGGGCTTCCTGCCGCATGGTTTCACCGGTCTGGTGATGATGATGGCGATTATCATGTTCTCTTTCGGTGGACTGGAGCTGGTTGGGATCACCGCAGCAGAAGCGGATAACCCGGAGCAAAGCATTCCCAAAGCAACCAACCAGGTTATCTACCGTATCCTGATTTTCTATGTGGGTTCGCTGGCGGTTCTGCTTTCCCTGATGCCGTGGACGCGCGTTACAGCTGATACCAGCCCGTTTGTCCTTATTTTCCACGAACTGGGCGACACGTTTGTTGCTAATGCCCTGAACATCGTGGTGCTGACTGCTGCCCTTTCTGTCTATAACAGCTGTGTGTACTGCAACAGCCGTATGCTGTTCGGTCTGGCACAGCAGGGCAATGCGCCGAAAGCGCTGATGAACGTCGACAAGCGCGGCGTGCCGGTGAACACCATTCTGGTTTCCGCACTGGTGACGGCTCTGTGCGTGCTGATCAACTACCTGGCGCCAGAATCTGCCTTTGGCCTGTTGATGGCGCTGGTAGTTTCCGCACTGGTGATCAACTGGGCAATGATTAGCCTTGCGCACATGAAGTTCCGCAAAGCCAAACAGCAGCAGGGTGTTACCACCCGCTTCCCGGCGCTGCTCTATCCGCTGGGTAACTGGGTGTGCCTGATTTTCATGGCTGCAGTACTGGTGATTATGCTGATGACGCCGGGCATGGCGATCTCGGTGTACTTAATCCCGGTATGGATTGCTATTCTTGGCATTGGTTACCTGTTCAAACAGAAAACGGCCGGCACGGTTAAAGCACATTAATTTTTCCTCCCCCACCTACGCCAGGTGGGGGTTGTTACCTGCCTCACACTTTCCCACTCACGACTGTTTAGTCCATATCAGCGGCGTTATCCTGCAACGCAAAAACACCGGTGCCAGACAATAATTCTCTCCATATCTCATTCATGGAGTGCAGTTGATGGAAACCAGTAAGCTCACGGTGAAAGAAAAGATTGGCTATGGAATGGGCGACGCCGGATGCAACATCATCTTTGGCGCCATCATGTTGTTTGTTAACTATTTTTACACAGACATTTTTGGACTCGCACCTGCACTGGTCGGCGTATTACTGCTCTCAGTACGCGTTATCGATGCCGTTACCGACCCTATAATGGGCGCAATGGCCGACCGCACCCGCAGCAAATATGGTCGATTTCGTCCATGGCTTTTGTGGATGGCTTTCCCGTACGCATTATTCAGCGTACTGATGTTTACCACCCCTGAGTGGACATATAACAGCAAAGTTATCTATGCCTTTGTTACCTATTTCCTGCTCTCAATTACCTATACGGCGATCAATATCCCCTATTGCTCTCTCGGCAGCGTCATCACCAACGATCCGCAAGAACGCGTCGCCTGCCAGTCATATCGCTTTGTATTGGTAGGAATTGCAACTCTGCTGCTCTCCCTTACCCTGCTCCCCATGGCCGACTGGTTCGGCGGGGAAGATAAAGCCAAAGGGTATCAAATGGCGATGGCGGTACTGGCCTTCATCGGCATGTGTATGTTCCTTTTCTGCTTTGCAACCGTCCGTGAACGTGTACGCCCTGCTGTCCAGACCAATGACGATTTAAAAGCCGATCTGAAAGACGTATGGAAGAACGATCAATGGGTAAAAATCCTGCTATTAACCTTGTGCAACGTCTGTCCGGGTTTTATTCGCATGGCTGCCACCATGTACTACGTGACCTGGGTTATGCAGCAGAGTACACAATTTGCGACGTTGTTTATCAGCCTTGGCGTTGTAGGCATGATGATCGGCAGCATGTTGGCGAAGGTGTTAACCGATCGCTGGTGCAAACTGAAAGTGTTCTTCTGGACCAATATCATCCTGGCGATTTTCTCCGCCGCGTTTTACTTCTTCGATCCGAAAGCCACCATGATGATTATGGTGCTCTACTTCCTGCTCAACATCCTGCATCAGATCCCATCTCCGCTGCACTGGTCGCTGATGGCGGATGTCGATGACTACGGCGAGTGGAAAACCGGTAAACGCATCACCGGGATCAGCTTCTCCGGCAACCTGTTCTTCCTGAAACTGGGCCTGGCGATTGCCGGAGCGATGGTTGGCTTCCTGCTCTCCTGGTACGGCTACGACGCTGGGGCGAAAACGCAAAGCGACTCCGCCATTAACGGTATTATGCTGCTGTTTACCATCATACCGGGCGCAGGCTACCTGATTACTGCAGGCGTGGTTCGTCTGCTGAAAGTTGACCGCGAGTTTATGCAGCAAATCCAGACAGATTTAGAAAAGCGCCGCGCCAACTACCGTGAACTGAATGAATACCACGATATAAAAACGACTGAAACCGTAAGGAAAGCCTAATGAATCAGTGGCCAAATCCCTTTATTGAACAGCGTGCCGATCCGTTTATCTTACGTGACGGTAGCCACTACTATTTCATTGCTTCAGTACCTGAATATGACCGGCTGGAGATACGCCGGGCCGACTCGCTGGAAGGGTTGCGCACTGCCGCCCCGGTTATCATCTGGCGCAAGCCAGAAAGCGGCCCCATGAGCCAACTCATCTGGGCGCCCGAAATCCATCATCTGGCAGGCAAGTGGTACATCTATTTTGCCGCCACCCACACACAGTCGCTCGACAAGCTGGGGATGTTCCAGCATCGCATGTTTGCGCTCGAATGTGCCGACACCGATCCGCTGACCGGAAAGTGGACGGAGAAAGGTCAGATTAAAACGCAGTTTGATACCTTTGCGCTTGATGCCACCACCTTTAACCATCAGGGAAAACAGTGGTATCTATGGGCGCAGAAATCGCCCGATATCGCCGGAAACTCCAATATCTATCTCGCAGAACTGGAAAATCCATGGACGATTAAAGGCGAGCCGGTCATGCTAAGCCATCCTGAATATGACTGGGAATGCCGGGGTTTTTGGGTCAACGAAGGTCCTGCCGTCATGGTTCACGGCGACAAGTTGTTTATCAGCTATTCCGCCAGCGCTACCGATGAGAACTACTGTATGGGATTATTGTGGATTGACTTAGACGCAGATCCGCTCAACCCGCAGAACTGGCACAAATCACCGCGCCCGGTCTTTACCACCAGCTATGAAAACCGCCAGTTTGGGCCAGGACACAACAGCTTTACGCAAACGCCAGAAGGTGAAGATGTGCTGGTGTATCACGCGAGAAATTACACTGAAATCGAGGGCGATCCGCTGTACGACCCAAACCGCCACACTCGTCTGAAGCTCGTGCGTTGGGACGAAAACGGCATGCCAGATTTTGGCATCCCGCCTGCTGATACGAACTAAACCGTTGCACTGCCCGGTGGCGCTAACGCTTACCGGGCCTACACGTTTTTCCATTGTAGGCCGGATAAGCGTTAGCGCCATCCGGCACAACGCTATACTAATGCCCCATAAATGGTCAGCAACGCAATAATCACCACCACCACAAACGAGGTCTTCTTCGCCATCGAAACAGCCGCTTTTGGCGTTTCGACTTTATCGGTATGAGGTTCGCGCGCCAGCGAGAACTGCGCCAGACGCGTAAGCACCTGATATTGCGAAGTATGCAGATCAGCAAGCGACGCAAACCAGGCTGGCAACGCCTTCTCGCCGTGTCCCAGCAGCGAATAGACCACGCCCGCCAGACGCACCGGGATCCAGTCCAGCACATGCAGGATCGCATCAATACCCGATTGCAGACGCTGGTGCGGTGTCTGGTAACGCGCCAGCCAGGACTGCCAGGCACGTAAAAAGGCATAACCAACCAGCGTCACAGGTCCCCACGGGCCACCGACAATCAGCCAGAATAACGGCGCCAGGTAAAAGCGAAAGTTGTTCCATAACAGCGCGTTCTGCAGTTCACGCAGGAACTCACGCTCGTCACAGTCCGGCGGAACACCATGGATAAGCGTCAGCTCGCTGGCCATCGCCTCACGAGCGTGAGCGTCATCGCGAGCGGCCGCGTTCAGGTAAGCGTGATAGTGAAGGCGCGCCTTGCCTGCGCCGATGCACAGCAAGCCAATTAAGATCCACGCCACCAGCAACGGAACGTTAAACAGCAGCCCATGAAGTGCGCGCAGTAGCAGAAACGTCACTCCCATCGCAATAAGAGTCATGCCTACCGTACGCATCATCGAGAAATGCTTAATCCGGCGGAAAAAAGCTTCAACCCGGTGATCAAGCTGCCAGTGCTCACCCAGCTTAAACAGGCGTTCAACAATCAACACCAGTAATGTTGTAAACAGCGTCATGTCATCTCCTTGTGCGACGAGGGGGTGACCAGGGCGCGAAACCTTGCCCAGTCAAATGAGGGCCCGGGATCGGTCTTACGCTCGGGCGCAATATTGCAATGTCCTGTCATATTGTTAGCAATAGCCGGATAACGCGTAATCAGGGCATTGGTCACGGCTGCAAGTTGCTGGTACTGCGCGTCGGTATAGGCCAGCGTATCCGTCCCTTCCAGCTCAATACCAATTGAGAAATCATTACAGCGTTCACGGCCCTGATAGCTCGAGACGCCGGCATGCCAGGCGCGTTTATCAAAGGGGACATACTGCACGATTTCACCATCACGGCGAATTAAACAATGGGCCGAAACGCGCAAATGGGCGATTCCGGCAAAATAAGGATGGGCGTTGGGATCAATCGTGCCAGTGAACAGCGCGTCTATCCACGGGCCGCCAAACTCGCCGGGCGGCAGGCTGATATTATGCACCACCAGCAGAGAAGGGTTTTCGTCATCCGGGCGGCAATCGTAATGCGGAGAGGGAACGCGTCGCGCCTCTGCCAGCCAGCCCTCGTCTAACAACATGCAGAATCTCCTTATTGGTGGTGCTCATATCAGGTTCAGGGTAGCATGTTTCCACCTTATGATTCGTTAGCAATTTGGAGTTTTATCATGCCGCCTCGCCGCTATAACCCTGACTACCGACGTGACGCGCTGTTGGAACGCATAAATCTCGATATCCCTGCCGCTGTCGCTCAGGCGCTGCGTGAAGATTTAGGCGGAGAAGTTGATGCCAATAACGATATCACCGCACAGCTTTTACCCGAAGACATGCGCTCCCACGCTACCGTAATTACCCGCGAAGATGGCGTTTTTTGTGGGAAACGTTGGGTGGAAGAGGTCTTTATTCAACTGGCTGGCGATGATGTAAACATCACCTGGCATGTCGAAGATGGCGACAGCATTAAGGCTAATCAGCCACTGTTTGAACTGGACGGCCCTTCCCGCGTGTTACTGACCGGTGAACGTACCGCGCTTAATTTTGTGCAGACGCTTTCAGGTGTAGCAAGCGAGGTGCGTAAATACGTCGACCTGTTAGCTGGGACCAAGACCCAACTGCTGGATACGCGTAAAACCCTGCCAGGACTGCGTACCGCGCTAAAATACGCCGTATTGTGCGGCGGCGGCGCGAATCATCGTTTGGGGCTGTCCGACGCTTTCCTGATTAAAGAAAACCACATTATTGCTTCCGGCTCGGTACGTCAGGCCGTAGAAAAAGCATTCTGGTTGCACCCGGATGTGCCGGTTGAAGTCGAAGTAGAAAGCCTGGATGAGCTGGACGACGCGCTGAAAGCCGGGGCCGATATCATCATGCTCGATAACTTCGAAACCGACCAAATGCGCGAAGCGGTAAAACGCACCAACGGCCAAGCGCGTCTGGAAGTCTCGGGCAATGTCACCCATGAAACGCTGCGCGAATTTGCCGAAACCGGCGTGGATTTCATCTCTGTTGGCGCGCTGACCAAACATGTTCGCGCTCTCGATCTCTCCATGCGTTTTCGCTAATTGCTGATTGTATTGCCCGATGATGCTTCGCTTATCGGGCCTCCTACACAGGTTTATTCTGTAAGCCGGATACGGCATTTACGCCGCCATCCGGCAGTTTCTTCGAGCCTCTTAGCAAATACATTGTCTGATTCTGTAATTTCGTAAAAGTCCTCGGAATCCGCCTTCCCATTCTGTTTTTTGTCTCTCGCCGTCCTCCCGTCGGTTTGCCAAAGTAGCGCCAGCAAACTCAAGGAGTGAACAATGAACAAGCAACGAGGCTTTACGCTTATCGAACTCATGGTGGTGATTGGCATTATTGCCATTCTTAGCGCCATCGGTATTCCGGCATATCAAAACTATCTGCGCAAGGCCGCGCTGACAGACATGCTGCAAACCTTTGTCCCCTATCGCACAGCGGTTGAGCTCTGTGCACTGGAGCATGGAGGAACAGATACCTGCGATGCCGGAACGAATGGTATTCCCACTCCAACAACTACCCGTTACGTCTCAGCCATGAGCATTGAAAAAGGCGTTGTCAGCCTTAGTGGGCAGGAAAGCCTGAACGGGTTAAGCATCACCATGACGCCGGCTTGGGACAATGCCAACGGCATTACCGGTTGGAACCGTAACTGCATCATCCAGAACGACAGCGCATTGCAGCAGGCCTGTGAAGATGTTTTCCGCTTCGATACCCACTAAGGAACAGAGATGAATACCACCCAGCTTACAGCGCTATGCCAACGTTATCAGGGAATATTACTGGATGCAGACAATGAAGTGGTGCATATCGCCGTCGTAGACGCCCCATCACACGAACTGCTGGATGCACTGCATTTTGCCACCACCCGGCGCATCGACATTGTCTGCTGGACACGTCAGCAAATGGAAGGCCACACGCATACACCGCAGAAAATGCTCCCTGCAGTAGTCACAAAAAGCAGCGCCAGCGCAGCAGACTTGCTGAATCAGACGTTTCATTCCGCTCTGGAGAAACGGGCTTCTGATATTCATTTTGAGCCAGCGGAAAATCACTATCGGATCAGATTACGTGTGGATGGAGTACTCCACGCGTTACCGGAAATCACGACCGAGATGGGCATTGCCATCACCGCGAGGTTAAAAGTATTGGGCAGTCTGGATATTGCCGAGCATCGGCTTCCACAAGACGGACAATTTACCGTTGAGATTTCAAGAGAACCTATCTCGTTTCGCATCGCCACCCTGCCCTGTCGCTACGGCGAAAAAGTCGTGTTGCGGCTACTTCATCAGGTCGAGCAGTCACTGGAGATCGCCGCACTGGGAATGCAAGACGCGCAGCTGGCCGCATTTTCGCAAGCCTTGCAGCAGCCTCAGGGGCTGATTCTGGTTACCGGGCCTACCGGAAGCGGTAAAACGGTCACACTGTACAGTGCGCTGCAAACCCGAAACACGCCAGATGTTAATCTCTGTAGCGTGGAAGATCCGGTAGAGATCCCGATCGCAGGCATCAACCAGACGCAAATTCACCCACGCGCCGGTTTGACTTTTCAGGGAGTCTTACGTGCTCTGTTGCGTCAGGATCCCGACATTATCATGGTGGGTGAAATCCGCGATGGAGAAACAGCAGAAATAGCCCTTAAAGCCGCACAAACCGGTCATCTGGTTCTTTCTACGCTGCATACCAATTCCACCAGTGAAACGCTGGTGCGTCTGCAACAAATGGGGGTCGCACGCTGGATGATCGCCTCCGCGCTGACGCTCGTCATTGCACAGCGATTGGTCAGAAAGTTGTGCCCCCATTGCCGACAACGTCAGAGTACGCCTATCACACTCCCGAAAGCTGTCTGGCCTACACCACTACCGAATTGGCAGGCCCCTGGCTGCAAACATTGTTATCACGGATTTTATGGCCGTACAGCATTGTTTGAAGTACTCCCTGTTACTCCGGCATTACGTCAGAGTATTGCCAGTGACGCCCCCGTAGACGGAGTGGAACCTGATGCTCAGCTATCAGGGAGAACGCTTTTCGAGAATGGCTGTCAGGCCGTCGAGCAAGGATTAACGACATTTGAAGAGCTGATTCGTGTACTGGGCATGCCTCATGTCCGCTAAACAGCTTTGGCGCTGGCAAGGCATTAACAACAAAGGTAAATCGCTGGAAGGTACACTATGGGCCGATACCCAACCGTCATTAATGCTGGCTCTTGAGAAACAACAGATTACGCCGCTACGCATTAAACGTATGCGTGTCAAAACCTCGCACTGGAGCCGTACAAGAAGTGCCGAAACCATACACCAGTTGGCGACATTGCTAAAAGCAGGGTTAACGCTCTCAACAGGGCTAGCTCTGCTTGCTGAACAGCATCCCAGCAGTCAATGGCAGGCGCTACTGCGTACGCTGGCTTACGATATGGAACAGGGCATTACCCTCTCCACCTCGCTATCACAATGGCAACACGTTTTTCCGCCCCTTTACCAGGCAATGATCCGCACCGGAGAGCTTACGGGTAAGCTGGACGACTGCTGTTTTGAACTCGCCTACCAGCAAAAGAAACAACAGCAACTTGCTGATAAAGTTAAAAAAGCCCTGCGCTATCCGATTATCATCATCACAATGGCGGTGTTGGTCGTATTTGCGATGTTGCAGTTTGTACTCCCTGAGTTTGCCGCCATCTACCAGACATTCAACACCCCGCTACCGGCCCTCACTCAGTGGATTATTACCATCGCACACTATAGCAGCCAATGGGGATGGCTGGCGGTAGCACTTGGCCTGGTAGCGGTTGCGGCACATCATTTGATAAATCAGAAACCGTACTGGCTCGTTCTGCGACAGAAATTGCTGCTCAGCCTCCCGGTCATAGGGCCGATGGTGAGAGGGCAAAAGCTCACGCAGATCTTCACCGTTCTGGCGTTAACGCAAAATGCGGGCATTCCCTTTTTGCAGGGTCTTGAGAGCGTTACCGAAACGCTGGCTAACCCTTTCTGGTCGCAACGTTTAGCGCTGGTTCAGCACGACATTAGCGCCGGAAAGCCGGTCTGGTTAGCGCTTAAAAATAGCGGTGAATTCAGCCCATTGTGCATACAGCTGGTCCGAACAGGTGAAGCTTCCGGCTCGCTGGATGCAATGCTGCGCAATCTCGCGCATCACCATGGCGAGAAAACCCTGGCTCAAGCTGAGAATTTGGCTGCATTACTTGAGCCTGCGTTGCTGGTCATTACGGGGCTTATCATCGGTACGCTGGTTGTTGCGATGTATTTACCGATTTTCCATTTGGGAGATGCGATGAGCGGAGTGGGATAAATTCAAATGCCGGATAGCGACGTAACGCCATCCGGCATTTCACAGAACGACCTGTTTTACAGGCTATTGAATACGCGGTTCTCTTGTTCCTGTACACGAATAAACGTTGTACGTTTGGTCAGCTCCTTCAGACGGGATGCGCCTACATAGGTGCAAGCAGAACGCAAACCGCCGAGAATATCGCGAGCGGTATTATCAACCGGGCCGCGCAGAGGCAGCTTAACGGTTTTACCTTCAGCGGCACGATACTGAGCAACACCACCAACATGGCGGGTCATAGCAGATTCTGAGCTCATACCGTAGAACAGCATGAATTTCTCACCGTTTTCTTCAACAATTTTGCCGCCGCTTTCTTCGTGACCGGCCAACATACCGCCGAGCATAACGAAGTCTGCGCCGCCGCCAAACGCTTTTGCAACGTCACCCGGCATTGTGCAGCCGCCGTCGCTGACAATCATGCCGCCCAGACCGTGGGCTGCATCCGCACATTCAATAACCGCAGAAAGCTGTGGATAGCCAACGCCGGTTTTTACACGCGTGGTGCATACAGAACCCGGGCCAATACCTACTTTGACAATATCAGCACCGGAGAGCACCAGCTCTTCACACATTTCACCGGTGACTACATTGCCCGCACAAATCGTTTTTGTCGGCCATGCTTCACGCGCTTTCGACACAAACTGAACAAAATGCTCTGAGTAGCCATTTGCCACATCAATGCAGATAAAATTCAGCGCTGGGTTGAGCGCCAAAATCTGTTTGGTTTTTTCGAAGTCTGCGTCAGACGTGCCGGTTGAAACCATTACGTGTTTGAGTACATCGGCAGAAGTCTCTGCGATGAAGGCGGCCCAGTCTTCAACAGAATAGTGTTTGTGCACAGCGGTCAGGATGTCAAAGGATGCCAGCGCCGTTGCCATGGCAAACGTCCCGACAGTGTCCATGTTCGCGGCAATAATAGGTACGCCTGACCAGGTCTGACCTGAATGCTTAAAGGTAAATTGACGTTCCAGCTCAACATCGGAACGGCTTTTAAGAGTAGAACGCTTAGGGCGGATAAGAACGTCTTTGAAACCTAACTTCAGATCTTCTTCGATACGCATGTGCGGATTCCTGGGGTTAATGGCGAAAAATCGAAACTCACAACTCCAGTGACGCTATCATACGCACTAATCAATGCCGCGCAAGACTGCGAAATTCTCTTTTTTTACGCTACAATCCCATAAATTTACCTGGCGAATAGTAGGTTAATCCTGCAACAGCCTCGCCTTCGCACGCTTAACTTTTAACTGTTTGATAATCAAACTTAAACTCCAGGATCGGCATCTATGAGGTATACGGTAGCCTTAACCGGCGGCATTGGCAGTGGTAAAAGCACCGTTGCAAATGCGTTCGCTGACCTCGGAATAAACATCATTGATGCAGATATTATTGCGCGCCAGGTGGTTGAACCCGGCACACTTGCTCTTAAGGCGATCGAAGAACATTTTGGTTCCGAGGTTATCGCCGCAGACGGATCGTTGCAGCGGCGCATTTTACGCGAACGCATTTTTTCCGCCCCAGAGGAGAAAAGCTGGCTGAATGCCCTGCTCCATCCGCTTATTCAGCAGGAAACGCAGCGCCAGTTTCAGCAAGCGACCTCACCTTACCTGTTATGGGTTGTCCCTTTGCTGGTGGAAAATTCGCTGTATAAAAAAGCCGACCGCGTACTCGTGGTGGATGTCACGCCCGAAACCCAGCTCAGACGCACCATGCAGCGTGATGACGTCACACGTGAGCATGTTGAACAAATTCTTGCTGCCCAGGCAACGCGTGAAGCGCGGCTGGCCGTGGCAGACGATGTTATTGATAATAATGGCGCACCGGAAGCCATCGCCTCGGATGTCGCCCGCCTGCACGCGCTCTATTTGCAATGCGCGTCGCAGTTTGTCTCACAGGAAAAACCGTAATGCACACCCAGGTCCTTTTTGAACACCCTCTCAATGAGAAGATGCGTACATGGCTGCGCATTGAATTTTTAATCCAACAGCTCTCCGTTAATTTACCCATTGCTGACCATGCCGGCGCTCTGCATTTTTTCCGCAATATCGGAGATTTACTGGATGTATTTGAACGCGGCGAAGTCCGTACCGAACTCCTCAAAGAACTGGAGCGACAGCAGCGTAAACTCCAGGCCTGGGTCGAAGTTCCCGGCGTCGATCAAAGCAGAATCGACTCTTTGCGCCAGCAGTTAAAAAGTGCAGGCAGCATTCTGATTTCTGCCCCGCGTATTGGACAGACGCTGCGCGAAGATCGTCTGATTGGTCTCGTACGTCAGCGTTTAAGTATTCCTGGCGGGTGCTGCAGTTTCGATCTGCCGACTCTGCATATCTGGTTACACCTGGCGCAATCGTATCGTGACGCGCAGGTTGAAACCTGGCTTGCCAGCCTGAATCCGCTCAATCAAGCGCTGTCGCTGGTGCTGGATTTAATTCGCAACTCAGCGCCGTTTCGTAAGCAAACCAGCCTGAATGGTTTTTATCAGGACAACGGCGAAGATGCAGATCTGCTGCGCTTGCAGCTGCCGCTTGATTCGCAGCTTTATCCGCAAATTTCTGGTCATAAGAGCCGTTTTGCCATCCGCTTTATGCCGCTGGATAGCGAAAATGGTCAGGTGCCTGAGCGCCTCGATTTTGAACTGGCGTGCTGTTAAGGAGTCAACATGTCTGAACAAACCATCGTCAACTGCCCAACCTGCGGCAAGCCTGTAGTATGGGCTGAAGTCAGTCCGTTTCGCCCATTCTGCAGCAAGCGCTGCCAGTTAATCGATCTGGGAGAGTGGGCTGCAGAAGAGAAACGCATCCCAAGCTCAGGCGATCTGTCGGAAAGCGACGACTGGAGTGAGGAGCAGAAGTAATTCTGCTAATACGTAGGGCGGGCAAGCGTAGCACCCCCGCCATAATTTGCCGGATGGCGGTGTTGCCTTATCCGGCCTACGAACACCATTATCCAGTAATCAGCTTTTCAATGACCGGTGCATTCGCCGGCGGGAAATCTTCCGCATTCAGAGCATATTGCGCTATCCACTGCGCCGGTTGCCCCTCTTTTCCCCACGGCTCGCCTTCCCAGCTTTCAACCAGCCAGAACCACAGAGTGATATGCCTGTCCGGAAACTGATACTCCAACTTTTCGAACAATGAACTTTGAGTCGGCGTGATCCCTACTTCTTCCTGTAGCTCGCGAATCAGCGCCTGCTCCGGCGTTTCGCCCGCTTCAATTTTCCCGCCGGGGAACTCCAGCTTATTGGCCATGTGGGCATCAGCCGCACGCTGGGTGATAAAAATTTCATTGTGCTGATTACGAATAATCCCGACGGCGATCTGCAATATTTTCATTTTCATCGTCCATAAAAAAGGCGCAGAAGTCTGCGCCTTTTCAATAAGTTATTTTCTTAGCTCAGACGGCCATGACACTGTTTGTATTTCTTGCCGGAACCGCAAGGACACGGATCGTTACGACCCACTTTACGATCGCCGGTTTGTGCCGCCAGCTCTTCTGCCGCAGCAGAATCATCACCTTTATGGCTCAACTGCTGCATCTGCGCTAAACGCTCAGCTTCTTCGCGACGCTGCTGCTCCATCGCTTCTACTTCTTCAGGCATACGCACCTGAACTTTGCTCAGAGTGCTGATCACTTCGTACTTCAGAGATTCCAGCATTGATGCAAACATAGAGAAGGATTCACGCTTGTATTCCTGCTTCGGATCTTTTTGCGCATAACCACGCAGGTGGATACCCTGACGCAGGTAATCCATCGCAGCCAGGTGCTCTTTCCATAAAGAGTCGAGCGTTTGCAGCATCACGCCTTTTTCGAAGTGACGCATCATCTCCGCGCCCACAACTTCTTCTTTGCGCTGATAAACTTCTACTGCGTTTGCCAGAATACGTTCGCGCAGCGTTTCTTCGTGCAGCTCAGGTTCTTTATCCAGCCACTCTGAAATCGGCATATCCAGATCGAAGTCGTTTTTCAGACGTTCCTGCAGACCCGGAATATCCCACATTTCTTCCAGAGACTGCGGCGGAATATAGGCATCAATCGTCGCTTTGAATACGTCTTCGCGAATGCTGTTAATGGTTTCGCTAACGTCAGTTACGTCCAGCAGTTCGTTACGCTGGGTGTAGATAGCACGACGCTGGTCGTTGGCAACATCATCATATTCCAGCAACTGCTTACGAATATCGAAGTTGCGGCTTTCCACTTTACGCTGCGCGTTAGCAATTGCTTTGGTCACCCATGGGTGTTCAATGGCTTCACCAGGCTTCATACCCAGTTTACGCATCATGCCGGACACGCGGTCAGAGGCAAAAATACGCATCAGCGCATCTTCCATCGACAAATAGAAACGAGAAGAACCCGCATCCCCCTGACGACCAGAACGACCACGCAGCTGGTTATCGATACGACGAGATTCGTGACGCTCAGTACCGATAATATGCAAACCACCAGCAGCTAATACCGCGTCATGGCGAACCTGCCACTCGGCTTTGATCTGCGCGATTTGTTCTGGAGTTGGGTTTTCCAGCTCGGCAACTTCCGCCTGCCAGCTACCGCCCAGCACGATATCGGTACCACGACCCGCCATGTTAGTAGCGATTGTCACGGCAGACGGGTAACCCGCCTGTGCGACGATATCCGCTTCGCTGGCATGGAACTTGGCGTTCAGAACGTTATGTTTGATGCCTGCCTTGGTCAGCTCGTTAGAGACCACTTCAGATTTTTCAATGGAGATAGTACCCACCAGCACCGGCTGGCCATTTGCGGTACGCTCTTTAATATCTTCAATGATCGCCTGAATTTTTTCCGCTTCGGTCATGTACACCAGATCCGGTAAATCCTTACGGATCATCGGACGGTTAGTTGGTACAACTACAGTATCCAGCTTGTAGATGGAGCTAAATTCAAAGGCTTCGGTATCTGCTGTACCGGTCATACCGGCCAGTTTTTCGTACAAACGGAAGTAGTTCTGGAAGGTAATAGATGCCAGCGTCTGGTTCTCGTTCTGGATCTCTACGCCTTCTTTAGCTTCAACAGCCTGGTGCAGACCATCAGACCAGCGACGCCCCTGCATGGTACGGCCGGTGTGTTCATCAACGATGATAACTTCGCCGTCTTTCACGATGTAGTCAACATCGCGGGTAAACAGCACGTGTGCACGCAGTGCGGCAGTCACGTGGTGCATCAGCATAATGTTGCCTGGAGAGTACAGAGACTCACCCTCATCCATAATGCCTTCGTTAACCAACAACTCTTCAATCAGTACCAGACCACGTTCGGTCAGGTTAACCTGGCGCGCTTTCTCATCAACAGAGAAGTGGCCTTCCCCCTGGAACGTGTCGGAATCTTCCTTCTCCTGACGGATCAGGTGTGGGATGATTTTGTTCACTTTTTTATACATTTCCGAGCTGTCTTCAGCCGGGCCGGAAATGATCAGCGGCGTACGCGCTTCATCGATCAGGATGGAGTCAACTTCATCGACCAGCGCATAGTGCAGTTTACGTTGAACACGCTCTTCCGGACTAAACGCCATGTTGTCGCGCAGGTAGTCAAAGCCGTATTCGTTGTTGGTACCGTAAGTAATATCGGCGTTGTAGGCTTCACGCTTGGCTGGCGCTGGCAGGCCAGACATGTTGATACCAACGGTCATGCCGAGGAATTCAAACAGCGGGCGGTTATTTTCGGCATCACGCTGAGCCAGGTAGTCGTTCACGGTAACCACGTGTACGCCCTTCCCGCTTAATGCGTTCAGGTAGGCTGGCAGCGTCGCGGTCAGGGTTTTACCTTCACCAGTACGCATTTCCGCGATGCAGCGATCGTTAAGCACCATACCGCCCAGCAGCTGAACGTCGAAGTGGCGCATACCGAACACGCGTTTACTCGCTTCACGCACCACTGCGAACGCTTCCGGGATCAGGCTCTCAACGCTGGCACCTTTTTCCAGACGGGCGCGGAATTCAGCGGTCTTCGCTTTCAGTTCATCATCGGAGAGTTTTTCCATCTCCGGTTCCATTGCGTTGATGACATTGACCACTTTACGCATACGACGCAGCGTACGCTCGTTACGGCTACCGAATACTTTGGTTAATAATTTGATTAGCATAATAAAATCTCAAACGCCCCGCGATGCGGAGTCAAAAATTATAAGTTGGAAGGTTCTTTTTTAGCTGAGGCGTTGAGGACCAGCGCGGATACCCTGCAGCTGGCTGATCCAGACCGGAACGCTAAATGCGGCCTGAGAAGTAAAGTGGGCGTATGTCACGCGACTTACTGTCGCGGGCGGAGTGCCTTCTTGCGTCAGCATCGCGCTGAGCGTATTCAGTAACGCAAGATGGTGCGCCTGGATTGGCAACGGCTCTTCGGCAACAGGCAACGCCTGAGGCGCCATGGCAAAAGAAAGATGGCGGATAACCGTACGAATGGCATGTTGATGCCAGTAATCGACGGTAAAATTTGGGCGGCGATTAGTCGCTTCCAGCAAAGCAAGCTGGCTAAAGTTAACTTTAGCGGATTGATCGTGATTGCTGGCGGTCGCCTTCGCGGGGGTATTGGGTTCAGCAGCATTACCGAGCGCGGGCAGGCCAAAACTCGCCGCGACCATCCCCAACAGGAGATGCGGCCAGAAGTACCGTCTGCCTAACTGTCGCCAACGCGTCAGTATTCCACTCACGTTTTTGCCACCTGATATACCCTGCGTTTGGGGTTACGAATGCAAAACATTTTTTTGCGCACGAATCTTATCATTAAAGCGTACGCTCCACAGCAGTAATGACAACCGGCCATGGGTAAATATGCTCAAGAAAGCAGCGATCGCACACTATTTTAACCTAGTGGCAGGGAAATATTTGCGTTGGAAAAGGCTGCGCTAATGAGTACATAAAAAACGACTGGCTCACCTGGCCGGAGAGAGTGCCAGATTTACCAGTCGAATTTATACGACAGCGTATGTCGTTATGCCAGTACGGTCGAAGGTGCTTTGAACGCCAGAGGCAGTTCTGCATCGTCCTGGAAGGTCACATATTCCCAGGCTTCCTGTTTTGCCAGGACCGCCTGCAACAGTTTGTTATTCAATGCATGACCGGATTTATACGCGGTGAATGCACCAATAATGTTGTGACCACACATGAACAAGTCACCAATCGCGTCGAGCATTTTGTGACGAACGAATTCATCTTCAAAACGCAGACCGTCTTCGTTCAATACGCGATAATCGTCAACAACGATGGCACAATCGAAGCTGCCGCCCAAGGCCAGGCCACGGGACTGCAGATATTCGATATCACGCATGAAGCCGAAAGTACGCGCACGGCTGATCTGACGCATGAACGCATCTGCAGAGAAGTTCATCGCGTAGCGCTGCGTGCTGGCATCAATCGCTGGATGGTTAAAGTCGATGGTAAAATCCAACGAGAAACCATTAAACGGTTTGAATTCAGCCCACTTATCGCCATCTTCGACACGAACGGTCTCTTTGATGCGAACAAATTTCTTAGCGCTGTTCAGTTCTTCAATACCCGCATCGAGCAGCAGGTATACGAATGGAGCAGCACTACCATCCATGATCGGGATTTCCGGGGCGTTAACTTCAATAACAATGTTATCGATACCTAAGCCCGCCAGAGCAGCATTCAGGTGCTCTACGGTTGAAATCCGCACATCATGCTCATTGACCAGACACGTACAGAGCATGGTATCACGCACAGATTTGGCATCGGCCGGGAAATCTACCGGAGGATTCAAGTCGGTGCGACGATAGATGACCCCGGTGTTGGCCGGCGCAGGGCGTAGCGTCAGCGTGACTTTTTTGCCGGTATGTAAACCGACGCCAGTCGCCTGAACGATACGTTTAAGTGTCCTTTGTTTGATCATCGTATAATCTCGCCAAATTAACTATCCAACCGAAGTGTACTATACATTCGGCGGGCCAGTTTAGCACAAAGAGCGCAGATTCCCAAATTCCAGCTAATTCTTAATCAGCTTGCTTACGCAGGAATGCAGGGATATCCAGATAATCCGGCTCTTTAGTGGTTTGCGGCGTATTGTCGTTAACCACTTTCGCTACCGGCTTCTGTTCTTGCGTCAACGGCGCCATGCCGTGTTGCTGGTAACGATCCATTACCGGCTGCTGTACCTGCTTGTTGGTTACCAGAGTGATTTCAGGACGCTTGTCCATACCAATTCCAGTCGCAACAACGGTCACACGCAGTTCGTCGTTCATATCCGGGTCCAGAGAGGTACCGATTACCACGGTCGCGTTATCCGATGCAAAGGCACGGATGGTGTTACCCACGGTTTCGAACTCATCCAGACGCAGGTCGAAGCCCGCAGTAATGTTGACCAGCACACCGCGTGCGCCGGACAGATCGATGTCTTCCAGCAGCGGAGAAGAGATAGCCATTTCAGCCGCTTCTTCTGCACGGTCTTCACCGCTCGCCACGCCGGAGCCCATCATCGCGTAGCCCATTTCGGACATCACGGTGCGCACGTCTGCAAAGTCGACGTTCATCAGGCCCGGACGAGTAATCAGTTCAGCGATACCCTGAACTGCGCCTTTCAGTACGTCGTTCGCTGCGCCAAACGCATCCAGCAGGGAGATACCGCGACCCAGTACTTTCAGCAGTTTGTCATTCGGAATAGTAATTAGAGAGTCCACATGTTTGGACAGCTCGGTGATCCCCTGCTCCGCGAATGCCATACGCTTCTTGCCTTCAAAGTTGAAAGGCTTAGTCACGACAGCAACGGTCAGAATACCTAAATCTTTTGCTACTTCAGCAACCACTGGCGCTGCACCGGTACCGGTACCGCCGCCCATGCCTGCTGCGATAAACACCATGTCTGCCCCGTCAAGCGCTGCACGCAGAGCTTCACGATCTTCGTCTGCCGCATTACGGCCGACTTCCGGGTTCGCACCCGCGCCCAGACCTTTGGTGATGCCGCTACCAATCTGAATGGTCTGTCCAACCGCCGTTTTACGCAACGCCTGAGCGTCGGTATTCACTGCGAAGAATTCAACACCTTCGATGCGCTCGCGCACCATGTGTTCAACGGCATTACCGCCACCGCCGCCGACGCCGATGACTTTAATCACCGCGTCATTGGTAAGTTCCATAGGTTCAAACATAGTTTCTCTCTCCGTTGTGCCTGTCGCCTGAGACCGTTAATGTGCGTTGGTCTCTTTAAAAATTAAAACTCTTTTCGCAGCCAGCTATTGAGTCGTTTGATCCACGAGCCAACTGATGCCGTTACGCGTTTTTCTACTTCAGCCTCACCACTCAAATGGGATTCTTTTCCGTAGTGAAGCAGCCCCACTGCCGTTGAATAATACGGCTCCTGAGCATAATCCGTCAGACCAGTGATATTCAGCGGCGCGCCAATACGTACTTGCGTATGGAACACCCGCTGTGCGCAGGCCGCAAGACCTTCAATTTGCGCAGCACCACCGGTTAACACAATCCCCGCCGCCAGATGATGTTTCACACCCTGCTGGCGAAGCTGTTCTTGTAATTGCAAAATTTCTTCGTTGACCAGGTTGAGCAGCTCGGTATAACGCGGCTCAATGACTTCTGCCAGGGTCTGACGTTGCAGGCTACGCGGTGGACGACCACCTACGCTTGGCACTTCAACGCTTTCGTCTTTACCCACGATGGACCCCAGCGCACAGCCATGGCGCACTTTAATGGCTTCAGCATCGCTCGGCGGCGTACCAAAGGCATACGCGATATCACTGGTCACTACATTCCCTGCATAAGGGATAACTTTGGTGTGGCGCAACGCCCCGCCAGTATAAACGGCGATGTCCATTGTACCACCACCAATATCCACCACGCAGACACCCAGCTCACGTTCATCTTCCGTCAACACGGAATAACTGGCTGCCAACCCGGCAAAAATCAGTTGGTCAACTTTCAGACCACAACGTTCAACAGCTTTGACAATGTTCTTCGCCATGTCGTTGTGGCAGGTAATAAGGTGGACTTTTGCCTGCATACGTACGCCGGAAAGACCTACCGGATTTTTAATGCCTTCCTGGTAGTCAATGGCGTATTCCTGCGGAATAACGTGCAGAACACGATGTTCATCGCGAACGCGTACGGATTTTGCCGTATGTACCACGTTTTCCACATCTTCCTGCGTCACTTCCTCTTCGGAAATGGGCACCATACCAATTTCATTTTGACAGCTAATATGTTTACCGGAAAGTGCCAGATACACCGAGGAAATCTGGCAATCTGCCATCAGTTCAGCCTGGTCAATGGCGCGCTGTACGCACTTCACCACTGACTCAAGGTCATTCACCCCGCCTTTATCCATACCTCGCGATGGGCAACTGCCCACGCCAATGATATTGACCATACCGTCGGGCAGAACTTCCCCTACTAAAGCGGCTACCTTCGCGGTGCCAATCTCCAGTCCAACTACCAGTTTTCTGTCCGTCGCCTTGATCATTGTTGTTCTGCCTGTGCCTGATTCTGTTGCTGATTAGATTCCTCAGGAGGCAAGGGAACCCAGCCTACTGCCGCTCCTGAGTCATAACGCAAATCAACGTAGCTAATCCGTTTGCCATCGGTTTGCGCCTGCTGCTGTAAAACCGGGTAGAGTTCCACAAAGCGAGCCAAACGTTTTATCGTATCGCCCCTGCCCAGATTGAGCTTAATATCGTTATTCAGCGTCAACTGCCAGGAACGACGAGCGGTCATCGCCGCTTCCTTCAGGGTGAATCTATCCTTAGCCAGCACCTGCCCCATATCACGGAACCCTTGCAACACTTCACTTGCGCTGCCTTCCGGTCCGTACAACATAGGTAATACCTGCTTATTGGCCCGACCGGTTGGGACGCTGAACGTATTGCCTTCGGCATCCACCATATGCTGGTCATTCCAACGCGCAATGGGCACATATTCAACCAGATGAATCTTCAATTCATCGGGCCATTGCTTTCTGACGCTCGCCTGTTTAATCCAGGGGAGACGTTCAATTTGACTCTGAATGATGTTCACATCCTGAGTCATAAAGGTTCCCGGAGCGCCCAGAGCCAAAATGGACTGACGAATATCGTCATTGCGCGTGTAGTGCCGTTCGCCGGTTAACACCAGCTTTGACAATGGCAACCGCTGCGCATCTTCCATCCACCCCAACACTACCCAGCCGCTGACAAACACGGTGCACAGCACTGTCAGCAGGAACAGTATTCCTGCAAGACGCGTTCCATTATTGCGGCGTGAGGAGTTTACTTCTTCTTCATCACCGTTTCGCGTGTTCAGCGCAGCCTGCGACATATCAGTCCGCCAACTCCAGAATTCTTACCACCAACTGCGAGAAGCTCAGGCCAGCCTGACGTGCCGCCATCGGCACCAGGCTGTGGCTGGTCATACCCGGAGAGGTATTCGCTTCCAGCAGATAAAACTGGCCATCGCTGTCCAGCATGACGTCAATGCGACCCCAACCTTTACAGCCCAATGCGGTCCATGCTTTCAGGACTAATTCCTGCAAACGGGCCTCTTGTTCGGCTTCCAGACCTGCAGGGCAGAAATATTGTGTCTCATCAGAGAGATACTTCGCCTCATAATCATAGAAGGTTCCCGCGGGTTGGATACGTATTGACGGTAAAATTTCTTCACCAAGTATCGCAACTGTAAATTCCGGGCCACTGAGCCATTTTTCGATCAGTACTTCTTCATCATGCTGAAAAGCCAATGCTAATGCACCCTGCAAAGCATTTTCTTCTTCAACTTTTGACATCCCTACGCTGGAGCCTTCACGGCTTGGCTTCACAATCAGCGGCAAACCTAACGCAGAAATTTTTGTAACCGATTCATTGCTAAGACCTTTTTCGAACTCAGAGCGGGTCAATGCAACCCAGGGCGCGACGGGTAAACCTGCGCCCTGCCACAGCAGCTTGCTGCGCAGTTTGTCCATCGAAATTGCGGACGCCATGACGCCGCTGCCGGTATATGGCAGGCCAATTTGCTCCAGCATGCCCTGCAACGTGCCATCTTCCCCGCCACGACCGTGCAGCGCAATAAACACCTTCTGAAAACCCATAGATTTCAGAAGAGTGACATCAATCTCTTTAGGGTCAACCGGATGGGCATCGACACCACCTTCACGTAACCCTGCCAGTACGGCCGCGCCGGAATTCAGCGAAACTTCACGCTCTGCGGAGGTTCCTCCTAACAGGACCGCGATTTTATCAGCCATGTTGTTCTTCCTCCGGGTTTTGCGGCTTCAGTTTGATTTCAGCTAAGGAACGCGCGATTTTGCCGATATTTCCAGCGCCCTGCACCAAAATCAGATCGTTGCCGGTTAATACCGGCGCCAGCATTTCTGCCACCTGAGCCGGATCGGATACCAGAATCGGGTCGATCTTACCGCGACCACGGATCGTACGGCACAGCGAGCGGCTGTCAGCCCCCGGAATCGCGGCTTCACCCGCGGCGTATACATCCAGCATCAACAGCGCATCGACCTGAGTCAGCACGTTGGCAAAGTCGTCATACAGATCGCGTGTACGCGTAAAGCGGTGCGGCTGGAACAGCATTACCAGATTTTTGTCCGGCCAGCCCGCGCGTGCAGCTTTAATCGTGGCATCCACTTCCGTTGGGTGATGGCCATAATCATCAACCAGCATCGCCGTCCCGGCTTTACCGTTTACCGGCTCAAGCGGAAATTCGCCGAGGAAGTCAAAACGGCGTCCGGTGCCCTGGAAACTTTCCAGCGCGCGCAGAATTGCGTCGTCTTCAATGCCTTCTTCTGTTGCAACTGCCACCGCCGCCGCCGCGTTCAGCGCATTGTGACGGCCCGGTGCGTTCAATGTCACACGTAAATCGGCCATCCCCTGACGCAGCAGCGTGAAGTGCCCTTGTGGACCAATCTGCTGGTAATCTTCAACGCGCACATCAGCATCATCGCTGAAACCATAGGTTGTGGTTTGACGACCGACGCGCGGCAACAACTCGCGGATCACCGGATCGTCAACGCACATCACCGCACGACCATAAAACGGTAAGTTATGCAGGAAATTAATAAACGTCTGCTTTAAATTTTCGAAGTCGCCATGGTAGGTATCCATATGATCGGCTTCGATATTGGTAACAATCGCCACCATCGGCTGCAAATGTAGGAACGACGCATCGCTCTCATCCGCCTCCGCAATTAAATAACGGCTATGACCCAGACGCGCATGGACGCCTGCAGCCTTCACCAGACCGCCGTTGACAAACGTCGGATCCAGCCCCGCTTCCGCGTAGATACTGGAGACCATCGCTGTGGTCGTGGTTTTACCGTGCGTCCCGGCAATGGCGATACCGTGACGAAAACGCATTAATTCAGCCAACATTTCAGCACGACGGATCACCGGAATACGTGCTTCATGCGCCGCAACAATTTCCGGGTTATCCGCAGAAATGGCGCTGGATACCACCACCACGCTCGCATCACGCACGTTTTCCGGGCGATGGTTGAAGAAAATCGTGGCGCCCAGATTCGTCAACTGCTGAGTCACCGGATTCGGCGCCAGGTCAGAACCGCTGATCTGATAACCTTCGTTGGCCAAAACTTCGGCAATACCGCCCATACCAGCACCACCGATGCCGACAAAGTGAATGTGCCGAACGCGACGCATTTCGGGCACTATGGAACGCAGTTTTGCCAGTTGTTGTGTATTCATTCTTTAGCCATTAACTTCTTAGTTCATGCGATGCAAAAGGCATCACCACAATTACGCCCGGGCAGCCCGGCTCACTTCATTAGCAACACGCTCTGTGGCATCCGGTATGGATGCGGCGCGCGCACGTTCTGCCATGGTTAATAAGGTTTCTCGCGACCACCCGGAAAGGGTGTTAGCGACGGCATCCACAGTAAACTGCGGCTGCTCAAGAATTTTGGCGGCGCCCGCTTTCTCCAGCGGCAGCGCATTCCAGTACTGCTGTCGGTCTTTGTGCTGGAAAGGCACAAACAGCGCAGGCAAACCTGCGGCAGCAATTTCACTTACCGTCAGCGCACCTGAGCGACAAACTACGACATCCGCCCACGCGTAGGCGGCGGCCATATCATCAATAAACTCAGTGATCTTATGCTGCGGGTGTCCCGCCTCGGCATAAGCGTGTTCAACGGTCTGCTGCGCGCCCTTACCGCTCTGGTGCCAGATAGTCACCGCGTCACCAAGCTCTGCGGCAACCTGCGGCATCGTCTGGTTCAATACGCGTGCACCCTGAGACCCCCCGACGACCAGCACGCGAACCGGGCCTTCACGCCCTGCCAGACGTACTTCGGGCGACGGCAGCGCCAGAACGTCGGTGCGTACCGGGTTACCCACCACTTCCGCATTCGGGAAAGCGCCAGGAAAAGCCTGCATCACCGTAGTGGCAATTTTCGCCAGCCACTTGTTGGTTAATCCCGCAATGCCATTCTGCTCATGCAGTACAACCGGAATGCCTAATGACCAGGCTGCCAGACCGCCAGGGCCGGACACGTAGCCGCCCATACCCAGCACCACATCAGGCTTAAACTGCTTCATGATGGCCCGCGCCTGACGCCAGGCATTAAAAATACGCACGGGGGCGGCAAGCAGAGCGTTGACACCTTTGCCACGCAAACCGGAGATGCGAATAAAGTCAATTTCAATGCCATGCTTCGGCACTAAGTCCGCTTCCATACGATCGGCGGTGCCCAGCCAACGAACTTGCCAGCCCTGAGCCATTAAATGATGCGCGACCGCCAGCCCCGGGAACACATGCCCGCCGGTACCGCCTGCCATCACCATTAACCGCTTCGGTTGACCACTCATCGTGCACCTCGTGTAAACGCCTGGGCTTTTTCCAGACGCGTTTCATAATCAATACGTAACAAAAACATGATGGCCGTCGACATAATCAACAAACTGGAACCACCATAACTGATCAGCGGTAACGTCAGACCTTTGGTTGGCAGCATACCAGCTGCCGCACCGACGTTTACCAGCGCCTGGAAGCTAAACCAAATCCCGATGGAGCAGGCTAAAAAGCCTGAAAAACGGTGGTCAATTTCCAGCGCTTTGCGGCCAATCGACATCGCGCGAAAAGCGACGAAGAATACCATTAAAAGTGCCAATACCACACCGATATAACCCAGCTCTTCCCCAATGATGGCGAAGATGAAGTCGGTGTGCGCTTCCGGTAAATACTCCAGTTTTTGCACCGAATTACCTAACCCCTGCCCCCAAATCTCACCGCGACCAAAAGCCATCAACGATTGCGTTAACTGGTAGCCGCTGCCAAACGGATCTTCCCATGGGTTCCAGAAGGAGGTTACGCGGCGAATACGATACGGTTCGGCAAGGATCAGCAGCACTACCGCCGAAATCCCCATACCGATAATGGCAATGAACTGCCACAGTTTCGCCCCAGCGAGAAACAGCATCGCCAGCGTCGTGACAAACAGCACCACTACCGTACCAAGGTCAGGCTGCGCCAGCAGCAAGATTGCCAGCACCAGAATCACACCCATCGGTTTTAAGAAGCCGCGCAGGTTGTTACGCACTTCATCGACTTTACGCACCAGGTAGTTGGCGAGATAACAGAACAGCGACAGCTTGGTGAATTCCGCAGGCTGAATACGCAGTGGACCCAGCGCGATCCAGCGCGATGCCCCGTTAACGGAGCTCCCCACCACCAGAACGATCAACAACATGATGATCGAGGCGATCAGCATCGTCGTGCTGTACTTTTGCCAGAACTCCATCGGCAGACGTAGCGTCACCATCGCCAGACAGAACGCGAGGAAGATATACAGCGCGTCACGTTTAGCGAACAGGAAGGGATCGCCTGCCAGGCGTTGCCCTACGGGCATCGATGCCGATGTCACCATCACAAAACCGATCGCTGCCAGACCAAAAGTCAGCCACAGCAGCATGCGGTCATACATGATCAGGCTGTCCGCGTCTTTATCACGCGAAGCCATCACCCAGCCTTTAAGTGCCGCGAAGATCCACGCCAGGACACCCAGTCCCGGTACGCGCGGCATTTTCAGACGAGGGAGAGAGAAGCGCATCAACCCAACTCCTTCGCCAAACGGGTAAAGACGTCACCACGTTGCTCAAAGTTCTTGAACTGGTCAAGGCTGGCACAGGCTGGCGACAGCAGCACCATATCACCCGACTTCACACGCGGTGCGAGCAGACGCATTGCCTGCTCCATAGTTTCAGTGTGTTCCGCAACTTCAGGACGCAGAGCGGCAAGCTGTGCGCCATCGCGACCAAAGCAGTACAGACGAATGTTGTCGCCAGTCAGGTAACGTTGCAGCGGCATAAAGTCGGCGGATTTTCCGTCGCCGCCCAGCAGCAGGTGCAGCGTACCCTCAACGTGCAGACCATTCAGTGCCGCTTCGGTGCTGCCGACGTTGGTGGCTTTTGAATCGTTGATCCAACGCACACCGTTATGATTCAGTACCAACTGGAAACGATGCGCCAGACCGGTAAAGGTAGTCAGCGCTTTCAGGCTGGACGCCCGCGGCAGACCCGCAGCATCCGCCAGCGCCAGCGCCGCCAGGGCGTTGGTATAGTTATGCTGGCCGGTAAGCGTCATCTCTTTCACGTTCAGGACTTTTTCACCCTTCACCCGCAGCCAGGTTTCCCCCTGCTGACGATTGAGATGATAGTCACCCATATTGATGCCAAAGCTCACGCAGCGCTCATCCGCCCCGCGAATCGGCATGGTCAGCGCATCATCAGCATTGACCACACACACTTTCGCATTCTCATAGACACGCAGTTTGGCCGCACGGTACTGCTGCAAGCCAAACGGATACCTGTCCATATGATCTTCGGTGACGTTCAAAATGGTGGCCGCCACGGCCTGTAAACTGGAGGTTGTTTCCAGTTGGAAGCTCGACAGCTCGAGAACATACAGCTCGCGTTCGTCATCCAGCAGCATCAACGCGGGCAAGCCGATATTTCCGCCAACCCCCACGTTCACGCCGGCAGCTTTCGCCATCTCGCCGACCAGCGTAGTGACGGTACTTTTCCCGTTGGACCCGGTGATCGCGACGATCGGCGCCTGTGCTTCGCGACAAAACAGCTCAATGTCGCCAACAATTTCAATCCCGGCATCAGCAGCAGCGCTCAACGAAGGGTGCGCCAGGGCAATACCAGGGCTGGCGACGATGAGATCGGCAGCCAGCAGCCAGTCATCATTCAGGCTACCAACATGACGCTCAACCGCTTCCGGTAATTTATCCAGACCAGGCGGCGTCGCACGGGTATCCATTACGCGCGGCGTCACGCCACGCGCCAGGAAGAAATCCACGCAGGACAGTCCGGTCAACCCCAGACCGATAATGACGACTTTTTTACCCTGGTAATCAGCCATGATTAACGTACCTTCAGCGTTGCCAGGCCAATCAGCACCAGCATCAGCGAAATAATCCAGAAGCGCACAATGACGCGCGGTTCCGGCCAGCCTTTCAGTTCATAGTGGTGGTGAATCGGCGCCATACGGAAGATGCGCTGTCCGCGCAGCTTAAAGGAGCCAACCTGCAGAATGACCGACAGCGTTTCCACAACAAATACGCCGCCCATGATTACCAGCAGGAACTCTTGACGCAGCAGCACGGCAATAATGCCCAGCGCGCCCCCCAGCGCCAGCGAACCGACGTCACCCATAAAGACCTGCGCCGGATAGGTGTTAAACCACAGGAAACCTAATCCCGCGCCGACAATCGCCGTACAGACGATCACCAGTTCGCCTGCATGGCGTAAGTAGGGAATGTGCAGATAGTTGGCAAAGTTCATGTTACCGGTAGCCCATGCCACCAGCGCAAAACCCGCTGCTACGAACACGGTCGGCATAATCGCCAGACCATCCAGGCCATCGGTGAGATTGACCGCGTTGCCGGTCCCCACAATCACGAAGTAGGCCAGCAGAACATAGAACAGACCCAGTTGCGGCATCACGTCTTTAAAGAACGGCACCACCAGCTCGGTAGCCGGGGTATCTTTACCAGCGAGGTACAGCGCAAAGGCTACACCCAGCGCAATCACCGACATCCAGAAGTACTTCCAGCGGGCAATCAGGCCCTTGGTATCTTTGCGCACCACTTTGCGGTAGTCATCGACAAAACCGATAATGCCGTAGCCAATCAATACCACCAGCACGCACCATACGTACGGATTCGACGGATATGCCCACAGCAGTACGGAGATAACTATCGCGGTGAGGATCATGATCCCACCCATAGTTGGCGTACCGCGTTTACTGAAGTGCGATTCCGGACCGTCGTTACGTACGACCTGTCCAAAGGACATTTTTTGTAAGCGGGCAATCATGCGCGGGCCCATCCACAACGAGATGAACAGCGCGGTCAGCAGGCTGACGATGGCGCGAAACGTCAGATAGGAAAAGACGTTAAAGCCGGAATAATATTTGACCAAGTGTTCGGCCAGCCAAACTAACATGTCCCATTCTCCTGTAATGCGCGTACTACCTCTTCCATGGCGGCACTACGTGAACCCTTCACTAAAATCGTCATGACCTGATGTTCTGCAATCAATGCTTTAAGATGCGCGGCCAGCGCACTTTTATCCGCAAAATGTTCGCCAACGCCACTGGCGTCGCTAATTGCCTGACTCAGTTTTCCCGTACTCAGTACACGGTCGATGCCTGCGGCTTTCGCAGCAACACCCACCTGTACATGGCATGTTTCGCTTTCTGCGCCAAGCTCTGCCATATCGCCAACGACCAGTACGCGATAGCCCGGCATTTCAGACAGCACCTGCACCGCTGCGGTCATCGAACCGACGTTCGCGTTATAGGAGTCGTCCAGCAGCAGCTGATTTTCCGCGAGTTGAATCGGGAACAGACGCCCCGGTACCGCTTGCAGATCCTTCAAACCCGCTTTGATCGCCTCGTGCGTCGCGCCTACCGCCATAGAGAGCGCCGCCGCCGCAAGGGCGTTAGCGATATTATGGCGACCCGGTAACGGCAGCAGGACATCAATGCTTCCGGTCGGCGTTTGCAGAGAAAATTCCGTGCCATGCGAGGTCACATGAACGTTGGTCGCCGAAAAGTCGCTATTGGCTGCATTCGGGGAGAAACGCCAGACTTTGCGATCGCCGATGATGCTTTGCCAGTTCAGCCAGTCGTTGTTGTCGGCATTCATAATGGCGATACCGTTCGCTGACAGACCGGTAAAAATCTCACCTTTTGCCTTCGCAACGCCCGCCAGAGAGCCGAAGCCTTCCAGGTGCGCGGCGGCCAGGTTGTTCACCAGCGCCGCTTCCGGACGCGTCAGGCCGACGGTCCAGGCGATTTCGCCCTGATGGTTGGCACCGAGCTCAATCACGGCATAGTCGTAATCGTTGTTTAAGCGCAGCAGCGTCATCGGTACACCGATGTCGTTATTCAGGTTGCCCGCGGTATATAGGGTGTTACCACACTGGCTCAGAATGGCAGCCGTCATCTCTTTGACGGACGTTTTACCGGATGAGCCGGTCAGCGCGACAACGCGCGCCGGAACCTGGGCGCGAACCCACGCAGCCAGTTCACCAAACGCCAGACGCGTATCGTTAACAATCAGCTGCGGCAGGTTGGTGTCCAACGGACGGCTGACCAACAGCGCACCGGCCCCGCTCTCTTGCGCTTTGTCTGCAAAATCATGGGCATCAAAGCGTTCGCCTTTCAGTGCCACAAACAGGCAGCCCGGCGTCACTTTACGCGTATCGGTTGTTACAGCATCAAGGGTCAGATCGGCCCCTTTCAATTCGCCACGGAGGATCTCCGCCAGTTGGCTGAGCGTTACGCTAATCATGCGATAACCCCCAGCAGACGCGCTGCCGTGACGCGGTCAGAATAATCGAGGCGCTGTGAACCAACGATCTGGTAGTCTTCATGACCTTTACCGGCCACCAGCACCACATCATTTTCTTTCGCCTGCATAATGGCGTTTGTCACCGCTTCTGCGCGACCTTCCATCACCTTCGCCTGCCCGGCATCCAGCATCCCCGCCAGAATGTCGTTAATAATGGCGCGCGGCTCTTCGGTACGCGGGTTGTCATCAGTCACCACGACAACATCTGCAAACTGCTCGGCAATTGCGCCCATCAACGGACGTTTGCCTTTATCGCGATCGCCGCCGCAGCCAAAGACGCACCACAGTTTGCCAGTACAGTGCAAACGTGCCGCCTGTAGCGCTTTTTCCAGCGCATCTGGCGTATGGGCGTAATCAACAACCACGGTGGTTTTACCCGGCGCACTGAACACTTCCATACGCCCGCAAACCGGCTGCAATTGTGTCGCCGTTTTCAGTAAATCAGCTAACGGATAGCCCAGTGCCAGCAGCGTTGCCAGCGCCAGCAGCAGATTGCTGACGTTAAACGCCCCCATCAACCGGCTTTCAATTTCACCGTCGCCCCATGAGGAGGTAAAACGAATCGTTGCCCCGCTGTCGTGATACTTCACGTCAATCGCTTTTAACCAACGACCGTGACAGTTCGGGTTGATGTGGTCTTCCATCGAAACGGCAACCGCATCCGGGAGTTTCGCCAGCCAGCGACGACCGACTTCATCATCCGCATTGACGATGGCCTGACCGCAATGGTGCGTGGAATACAGCAGCCATTTCGCGGCTTCGTAATGTTCCATGTCGCCGTGGTAGTCGAGATGGTCACGGCTTAAGTTAGTAAATACTGATGCGGCAAACTTCAGCGCCGCCACGCGATGCTGAACCAGACCGTGTGAAGAGACTTCCATCGCGCCAACCGTTGCGCCCTGCGCAACCAGCCCCGCCAGCACATGCTGGACATCAACGGCTGAACCGGTGGTATTTTCCGTCGGGATCACTTTGCCCAGCAGGCCATTGCCTACTGTTCCCATCACCGCGCTGGTTTCGCCAAGCAGTTGGCTCCACTGTGCCAGCAGTTGGGTGGTGGTGGTTTTACCGTTAGTCCCGGTCACACCGACCAGACGCATTTTCTCAGAAGGCTCGTGGTAAAAACGGCCTGCCAGTGCAGATAAACGTTCGTTAAGCTGACTAAGATAGATGACCGGAACGCCGTGCATTTCACGGATTTCACCATCAGTAGCTTCATCTTTCGCTTCTGCAATAATGGCAGCCACACCTTGCGCTATCGCCTGCGGGATATACCGACGCCCGTCCGCCTGATGACCTAATACTGCGACAAAGAGATCGCCCGATGCAGCCACACGGCTGTCAAGCGTCATCTCCCGCAGTGCTCGCTCCGGTGCACCCGGCACCCATGGAGCAAGAAGGTCGCGCAAATTACGATCTGCCACCTGTTGCCTCGCCTTGATTATTCACAAATTCATTTTTATCGCCCGTTGTCAGCGCATCCGGCTCGATGTTCATGGTACGCAGTACGCCGCCCATGATGGCACCAAAGACCGGCGCGGAAACGGCGCCACCGTAGTATTTACCCGCCTGCGGATCGTTGATAACAACAACCAGCGCGAAGCGCGGCTGACTCGCAGGCGCAACACCTGCGGTATAAGCAATGTATTTGTTGATGTAGCGGCCATCCGGCCCTACTTTTTTCGCTGTACCGGTTTTAATGGCGATACGATAACCTTTAATCGCCGCTTTCACGCCGCCGCCGCCGGGCAACGCCACGCTTTCCATCATGTGCACCACGGTACGCACGGTCGCTTCCGGGAAGATACGCTCGCCCGGAACTGGAGGGTCAACTTTAGTAATCGACAGTGGACGATAAACGCCGTAACTGCCGATCGTTGCATAGACTCGCGCTAACTGTAACGGCGTTACCATTAGCCCGTAGCCGAAAGAGAAGGTGGCCCTCTCTATGTCAGACCACCGTTGTTTTTGAGGATATAAGCCACTGCGTTCTCCGACCAACCCCAAATTGGTCGCTTTTCCCAGCCCAAAACGTGAGTAAGTATCTACTAACGCTGAGGACGGCATCGCTAACGCCAGCTTGGAAACACCGACGTTACTCGACTTCTGCAAAACCCCGGTGAGGGTTAATTCGCTATAACGTGCCACGTCTTTGATTTCGTGGCCATTAATTCGGTAAGGGATAGTGTTGAGGACCGTATTTTCGCGTACCACACCGCGCTGCAGCGCGGTCATCACCACCATCGGTTTAACGGTAGAACCCGGTTCAAACACGTCGGTAATGGTGCGGTTACGCATCGCGTCTTTTGGCGTACCGGTGAGATTGTTCGGGTTGTAGGACGGACTGTTGGCCATTGCCAGCACTTCACCGGTGTTCACATCCACCAGTACCGCACTGCCTGACTCCGCCTTGTTGAACGCCACGGCGTTATTCAGTTCACGGTAGACCAGTGCCTGTAAACGCTCATCAATGCTCAACGCGAGGTTATGCGCCGCCTGGCTGTCGGTAGAGGAGATATCTTCAATGACGCGACCATACCGGTCTTTACGTACAATACGCTCGCCCGGTTGTCCGGTGAGCCACTTGTCGAAGCTCTTCTCAACGCCTTCAATGCCCTGGCTGTCGACGTTCGTAAAACCGATGAGGTGAGCAGTCACTTCCCCGGAAGGGTAGTAACGGCGGGATTCTTCGCGCAGATGGATACCTGGCAGCTTCAGTTTTTTGATGTAATCAGCCATGTCAGGGTTTACCTGACGCGCCAGATAGATAAAGCGCCCTTTCGGGTTGGCGTTAATGCGGGAAGCCAGTTGATCGAGCGGGAGATTCAGCGCGGTTGACAGCGCTCTCCAGCGTTCGCCAACGCTCACTCCGCCGGCATCATGTACTTCTTTCGGGTCGGCCCATATAGCTTTAACCGGAACGCTCACCGCCAGCGGACGACCAGAGCGGTCGGTAATCATTCCGCGCGATGTAGACACTTCCTGGACGCGTAGAGAGCGCATATCACCCTGACGCACCAGCATGTCCGGCGCGATGATTTGCAGCCAGGCAACGCGACCCAGCAGAAAACCCAGTGCCAGCAAAATACAGCCGCACAGTAACGCAAAACGCCAACTGATAAAGTTGGCTTGTTCTTCCTGGCGTTTTGGTTTGTGCGTTTTTGCCGCTGCTTTCATGCGTCGCGTTTATCCTTATTTTTGTACTACGATATTTTCTTGTGAGGGATCGACATGCTGCATTTGCAGCTTTTCCGTTGCGATCCGTTCAACACGGCTATGGTCGCCGAGCGCGTTCTCCTCAAGGATCAAGTTACGCCATTCGATATCCAGCGCATCTCGCTCCAGGACCAGCTGCTCACGCTGCGCAGTCAGTAACCGCGTATGGTGCGCTGTTGTCACGACGGTAACCGCCGTCAAAATAATGCAAATGAACAGGCAGAGTGGCAGCTTCCCAAACCGCAAAAGATCGTCACCGATCACGCCAGGCAAGGCATGGCGCTCGTTGCTTCCTATCGATCCTTTAACTTTGCTGAGGGCTTCTGTCACTCTGCTGATCATGCGTTCGTCCTCTCTGCAATACGCAGAACTGAACTACGGGCACGAGGATTCTCAGCGACCTCTTCTTCACCCGGCATCATCTTGCCTAGTGCTCTTAACTCACGGCCGCCCAGTTTTTTGATCTGCGCTTCGGTCATCGGTATTCCAGCCGGTACCTGAGGACCACGGCTTTGTTCACGCATAAAGCGTTTCACAATGCGGTCTTCAAGCGAATGGAAACTGATGATCGAAAGGCGACCACCTGGAGCCAGCACGCTGAGCGAGCTTTTTAGCGCCTGCTCTATCTCCTCCAGTTCACTGTTCACCCAAATGCGCACCGCCTGGAAGGTACGGGTCGCGGGATGTTTGAATTTGTCCTTCACCGGCATTGCCGCCGCAATAACTTCCGCCAGTTCTTTGGTGCGGGTCATCGGTTCGATGCGGTTACGCTCCACGATGGCTCGGGCAATGCGTTTGCCGAAGCGCTCTTCGCCAAAGGTTTTAATCACCCAGGCAATGTCTGCTTCATCGGCGGTTTGCAGCCATTCGGCCGCTGACTGACCGCGTGTTGGGTCCATACGCATATCTAACGGACCGTCACGCATAAACGAAAAACCGCGCTCTGCGTCATCGAGCTGCGGTGAAGAAACGCCCAGATCGAGAAGAATCCCGTCGATCTTACCGGTCAGTCCACGCTCGGCGACATAGTCAGCCAGCGCAGAGAAAGGTCCATGTACGATGGAGAAGCGAGGATCGGTAATCGTTTTAGCAACGGCAATAGCCTGCGGATCGCGATCGATTGCCAGTAAACGCCCCTCTTCGCCAAGCTGGGAGAGGATCAGACGTGAGTGACCACCGCGACCAAATGTCCCGTCAATGTAGATGCCGTCTGGACGAATATTCAGGCCGTTTACGGCTTCATCCAGCAACACCGTTGTATGTTTATAATTTTCCGTCATTTTATAGAGACAAATCCTGCAATCGTTCCGACAACGCGCCAGTAACAGACTGCTCAGCGTCGATATCTTCCTTGACCTGTTGATACCAGGTCGTTTCATCCCACAGCTCAAACTTATTGAACTGCCCAACCAGCATCACTTCTTTCGTTAGCCCTGCGTGTTGCCGCAGAATAGGCGCTATCAGTAATCGACCAGCGTTATCCATCTGACATTCGCTGGCATGACCCAACAATAAGCGCTGTACGCGACGCTCAACTGGATTCATGCTCGACAGACGCGATAGCTTCTGCTCGATTATTTCCCATTCAGGCAGGGGGTACAGCAGCAGGCACGGGTGATGGATGTCAATGGTGCAAACCATTTGACCGGTAGCGCTCTCAAGCAGTTGATCCCGATAACGGGTAGGCACGGATAAGCGCCCTTTACTGTCGAGATTAACTAACGTTGCTCCCCGGAACATGCCAGTCTCACCCCCGATTACCACTTTATCCCACAAATTCCCACTTAAAGGAGTTTACGGAGCGGAGGAAAACCTTGTCAAGCAAGTCGCGGCGCTTAGCGGAGCAAAAAACCCATTGTTTACGGCTAATATCAGCGTTGAACAAAATCCGTACAGCAAACGAAGCAAATTAACGTCATGAATATTTGTAAGAAAAAAATCCAACAACTCATCATTGTTTAAAACAACTGAATATCATCAGAAGAAAATATAAAGTGTCAGTTTGCGACGCGAGCGGCATTTTAGGACTATATGCAGCGAGTTAACAGTACCAGTTAATCGGTCTGTACGCCGCGCAGGACCAAGGTAAGCACCAGATGGCCGCAATACGAGAGCAAAGTGTTTGTTAATTCGGCAAATCCACACATGCATGTAACAAAATAATACAACCGTAACGCGCCGTTACGTATCAATAACCCAAAAATGGATAGTTGCATTTTTAATTCGGGGTATTTCAAGAATACATTTCAGATAATTCTAAAGAATATTCTTAAATATAATGCGGTTATTTCTGAGAATAGAAAAACTGAAGACGTCAGAGGCTTATCCCGCCGACGTCATCAATTGAGGAAACTTAGTTACGGCTGAGAATACCGCGACGGTACAGATTACGCCGTATACGCGTTAAACCTGGCTTTGGTTTACGCGGTTCGTCCAGGCTTGCCAGTACAATCTCCAGCACGCGTTCCGCGACATCACGATGGCGCTGTGCCACTGCCAGTACAGGGCACTGCAGGAAGTCGAGCAGTTCGTGATCGCCAAAAGTCGCAATCGCTAAATCAGACGGCAACTGCCCATCACGACGCAGGGTCACATCCATCACCCCCTGCAACAGGGCAAACGACGTGGTAAACAACGCCTGAGGCATTGGGTGCGTTTCCAGCCATTTATCAAACAGCTGCGCTGCAGCTTCCCGCTCATAGCTGTTGGCGTACAGGAAATGGACTTCACGCGGATCGTCCTTCCACGCGGTACGAAAACCCTGTTCGCGCAGGAAACTGACGGATAATTCAGGAAGCGCGCCCAGATAGAGGACGGTTTCAGCAGGGAATTTGCGTAACTCTTCCGCCAGCATTTCCGCATCATCCTGATCTGCACCCACAACGCTGGTAAAATGTTCGCGATCCAGTGCACGATCCAGCGCCACAATCGGGAATGAACTGTTTGCCCAGCGTTGGTAGAACGGATGTTCAGGCGGCAAGGAAGTCGACACAATAATGGCATCGACCTGGCGCTGTAAAAGATGCTCAATACAGCGCATTTCGTTATCTGGCTGATCTTCAGAGCAGGCAATCAACAGCTGATACCCACGTTGACGCGCCTGGCGCTCCAGATAGTTTGCGATCCGGGTATAGCTCGTGTTCTCAAGATCCGGGATCACCAGCCCGATAGAACGTGTGCGTCCAGCACGCAGCCCGGCCGCCACGGCATTCGGGTGGTAATTATGCTCGCGCACCACCGCCATGACTTTTTCAACCGTTTTGTCGCTTACGCGATATTGCTTTGCTTTGCCATTAATAACGTAGCTTGCAGTCGTTCGCGAAACGCCGGCCAACCGAGCGATTTCATCCAGTTTCACAATTGCCCCTTGCGTAAAATGTACAAACCATAACCTTTGTGATGGCATGGGTTAAATTTATTAACATCTAAGCGCAGAATAATGACTCCGGCAACCGCTTTTGTCTCTGGTTACCGCTGATTTCGCAAAAAAAAGCCCAACCTGAGTCGTTGGGCTTGCGAATTAAGAACCCGATCATGATTAACGCATGATTTTATCGCCACGGGAAAGGCCCACCACGCCGGAGCGAGCAACTTCCACAATTTTAGCGACTTCACGCAGCGTTGCCAGAAACGCATCCAGCTTATCGCTGGTGCCCGCCAGTTGTACGGTGTAGATAGACGGCGTGACATCTATGATTTGCCCGCGGAAAATCTCCGTGTTGCGTTTCACTTCTTCCCGGCCATAACCGCTGGCCTGGATTTTCACCAGCATGATTTCTCGTTCAACGTGAGCGCCCTGCCCCAGCTCGCTAACGCGCAGAACATCCACCAGTTTGTGGAGCTGCTTTTCGATCTGCTCAAGGACTTTCTCATCCCCTACCGTCTGAATCGTCATCCGCGATAAGGTCGGATCGTCGGTCGGCGCGACGGTCAGGCTTTCAATGTTGTAACCACGCTGGGCGAAGAGGCCAATCACACGCGATAATGCACCTGACTCGTTTTCAAGCAATACTGATAATATCCGGCGCATAATCAGGTCCTCTCCGTTTTGCTTAACCACATTTCATCCATCCCACCCCCACGAATCTGCATCGGGTAGACATGTTCACTACCGTCGACGGTGACATCGACAAACACCAGACGATGGTTACGCACATGTTCCAGCGCTTCGCCCAGCTTGCTCTCAAGTTCTTCAGGCCGATTAATCTGGATACCGATATGCCCATAAGCCTCAGCAAGGCGCACGAAATCGGGCAGCGACTGCATGTAAGACTGTGAGTGACGCCCGGAGTAGATCATGTCCTGCCACTGTTTGACCATGCCGAGATAACGGTTGTTAAGGTTGAGTACCAGCACCGGCAGTTCATATTGCAGCGCCGTCGACAGTTCCTGGATATTCATCTGAATGCTGCCATCCCCGGTGACGCACACTACCGTTTCATCCGGCAAAGCCATTTTCACCCCTAACGCCGCAGGTAAACCGAATCCCATAGTGCCGAGGCCGCCTGAGTTAATCCAGCGACGCGGTTTATCAAACGGATAGTAAAGTGCGGCAAACATCTGGTGCTGGCCAACGTCAGAAGTCACATACGCCTCCCCTTTCGTCAGACGCCAGATGGTTTCAATCACCGCCTGCGGCTTAATACTTTCGCTTTGCGTGTCGTATTTCAGACACTGACGGGCGCGCCAGTGCTCAATCTGTTGCCACCAGTCACGATTATCATCCAGCGGCTGCTGAGATTTCTCCTGCTCCAGTAGTTCGAGCATCTGATCCAGCACCAGGCGGGCATCCCCCACAATCGGAATATCCGCAGTAACGGTTTTGGAAATAGAGGTCGGATCGATATCGATATGCAGCACGGTCGCATTCGGACAATATTTTGCCAGGTTATTCGTCGTTCGATCGTCAAAGCGAACGCCGACAGCAAAGATCACATCGGAATGATGCATGGTCATATTGGCTTCGTAAGTACCGTGCATGCCCAACATGCCCAGCGCCTGACGATGCGTGGCCGGAAACGCGCCCAACCCCATGAGCGAGGAGACAACCGGCAGATTCAGCGCTTCAGCAATCTGAGCTAACTGCTCATGGCAAGCGGCATTGACCGCGCCACCGCCCACATAGACAACCGGTTTCTTCGCCGCGACCAGCGTCTGCAACGCCCGTTTTATCTGTCCTTTATGTCCCGTCGTCGTCGGATTATACGAGCGCATACTCACCGAGTCCGGCCAGCTATAAGGCAGTTTCTTCGCCGGATTCAGAATATCCTTCGGCAAATCCACCACCACTGGCCCCGGACGACCGCTTGCTGCCAGCCAGAAGGCTTTTTTCAGCACCTGCGGGATATCTTCCGTTTGTTTGACCAGGAAGCTATGTTTCACCACCGGGCGGGATATACCTACCATGTCGCACTCCTGGAAGGCATCGTAGCCAATCAGCGACGTTGCGACCTGTCCGGAGAGGATCACCAGCGGAATGGAATCCATGTAAGCCGTTGCGATCCCGGTAATCGCGTTGGTCGCCCCCGGCCCGGAGGTGACCAATACGACCCCCACTTCTCCCGTGGCACGCGCAAGGCCATCAGCCATATGTACCGCCGCTTGTTCATGGCGGACCAGCACATGATCAATACCGCCGACCGTATGCAGGGCATCATAAATATCGAGGACGGCCCCCCCGGGATAACCGAATACCTGCTTCACACCCTGATCGATGAGCGATCGGACGACCATCTCGGCTCCAGACAACATCTCCATGGCTTGCCTCACTCTTATAATGAATTGCGGTTTAACAACACATTAACCGCTGACGATGACGCATGGCAATTGACTCCGAAGGGGTGGCACTGGAATAAATAAGAATAAAAAGGAGGAAAGACGCGAATAAACGGAGAATTAAACCAGCATAAGCAATCAGTATGATAAATAATCGCTTAAAAATGGGAACTTACAGCAATTACTCTATTTTTTGACACTTTTGGACAGACGTAAAAAATAGAGTTCAGCATAAAATTTCAGTTATAAAGTTAAAAGCAGAATAAACAGGATGCGCCGTCCGGTTTACTCTGCTAAATGCTACTGCTTACAAACGGAGACTAACAACTCTTCCATCCATTGATGTCCTTTATCCCGGCCTGCGGCTTCATGCCATGAAAGATAGCATGTGCGGCTGTTCAATTTTAACGGTAAAGGCAAGATCTGTAGTTCTAAAGAATCGGCAAATTCTTCTGCTAACCAACGTGGCGCAATAGAGACCAAATGCGTTTGCGACACAATATTAAGAACGCTAATTAATGCCATGCCCTGATAAGCCACGGAGGACTGTTTATCCGGTGTGTCATACCACGGTTGGCTGAATGATGCGAAGCGATCAAGTGACACCACCGCATGCTGTTCATTATAGACATTGCTTTCCAGTAAAGGACCACTAATGCGCGGATGCTTTTTACTTGCCACTAACACCATTTCGTCATTGAATAACGGAATACTGGTAAATTCAGGACGTCGGAACTCTTCATAGCTAATAACAAATTCAGTTTCCTGGTAACGTAATTGGTGCTCTGTATTTTGATTGAGTGAAGATTTAAATACGACATGAATGTTTGGTGCAACTTGCTCAACCCTATTATAAATCAACGAGGTCAGAATATTATCCAATGGGCTGCATACGCAAAGATTGAATACGCGCTCGCTGCTGGCTGGCTCAAAACCCGATCCAGGCAGTTCATTCTGCACTAATTGCAATGCCTGGCGAACAGAACCAAATAGCTGGAAGGCTCTTGCTGTCGGCTGGATACCGCGTCCATAACGAACAAAAAGCTCATCATTAAACATAATTTTCAGGCGCGCGACCGCATTACTGACAGCAGGTTGCGACATCCCCAAAGTATGCGCGGCACGGGTAATGTTTTGTTCTTGCATCACCGCATCAAAGACGGTTAATAAATTAAGATCAACCATGCGAAGCTGTGGTTTCCCAATATCTATAATATTTGTTTTATCTGTTATTTTTACTTCTGGCATATTTAACTCCACTGTCACTCTAAACTCCCTTTTCCCAGACGGAGTGAAGAAATAATCTCCGTTAATATGATTTACCATACATATAAGATGAGAAAAAGAAAAAACATTAAAATTAGGAAAACATAAAGGCACAAACCTAAATGAACAAAAGACCAATGCGATCGCAGTGTGGCAGTGTCACTGCACGGTGATTCATATGTTTAAATTTCAAAAACAATATAACCATAAGCATGGCGAATATACAATCATACGTATCATGAATGTGCATTTAAGTTTTAATTAAATGTTTATATTATTAATACATTAAAAGTTAACATTAATTTATCAATTTTGTGGTGTCACACCACCCATAGCCATTCATAATTACTATAAAAACAGATAAATCATTAAGATATGAAATTCCAAGAGCGACTATTCCTTCAGTTCGCCGTTACAATAAATGCAAATAACTATGCTCAAATATGTCAAACCATGAAAATTATGTACAACCATCAACTGATTAATTTTATGTACCCCGAAAAATTCAGCACAATTCGCTTAAGTTTTGCAGAAACTTCCCCCCTCTAACGAGGCATTTGCTGGAGTGAGGGTTGACATCAGTCTTCATATCCAGTACCACTAAAAGCATATCGCATTCGCCTGGAGCTTAATTGATGACTTACATTGCTCGTTTCAACGGTCTACTACTACTAAACGCATCTTCGTTGCGCGGTAGACTGGTGGACGACATTCAGCATTAAGTCAGCTCCAGTTAAGACAAAAAACCCGCGCCGTTGCGCGGGTTTTTTTATGCTCGAAGCAAGGCGCTCTAAGAAACCAAGGACCTAAACCATGAGCCAGCAAGTCATTATTTTCGATACCACCTTACGCGATGGTGAACAGGCGTTACAGGCAAGCCTGAGTGTGAAAGAAAAACTGCAGATTGCGCTGGCCCTTGAGCGTATGGGCGTTGACGTGATGGAAGTGGGTTTCCCCGTTTCTTCACCGGGCGACTTTGAGTCAGTTCAGACTATCGCTCGTCAGGTTAAAAACAGCCGCGTTTGTGCCTTAGCTCGCTGCGTAGAAAAAGATATCGACGTTGCCGCAGAATCTCTGAAAGTCGCTGAGGCTTTCCGTATTCATACGTTTATCGCCACCTCGCCGATGCACATCGCGACGAAATTACGCAGTACGCTGGATGAGGTCATTGAGCGCGCGGTCTACATGGTTAAGCGTGCGCGTAATTATACCGATGACGTGGAGTTCTCCTGCGAAGATGCAGGCCGTACCCCTATCGCCGATTTGGCTCGCGTGGTTGAAGCTGCCATTAACGCGGGAGCCAAAACCATTAACATCCCCGATACCGTCGGTTACACCATGCCTTTCGAATTTGGGGCAATCATTTCTGGCCTGTATGAACGCGTACCAAATATCGATAAAGCCATCATCTCCGTACACACCCATGATGATTTAGGTTTGGGCGTAGGCAACGCACTGGCAGCCGTTCACGCCGGAGCGCGTCAGGTGGAGGGCGCGATGAACGGTATCGGCGAACGCGCCGGTAACTGCTCACTGGAAGAAGTGATCATGGCGATCAAAGTGCGTAAAGATATCCTGAATGTACAGACCCGCATCAATCACCAGGAGATCTGGCGCACCAGTCAATTAGTCAGCCAAATCTGCAACATGCCTATTCCGGCTAACAAAGCCATTGTCGGTAGCGGCGCCTTTGCCCACTCTTCCGGCATCCATCAGGACGGTGTACTGAAAAATCGTGAAAACTACGAAATCATGACGCCTGAATCCATCGGCCTGAACCAGGTACAGCTGAACCTGACGTCCCGTTCCGGACGTGCCGCGGTGAAACACCGTATGGACGAGATGGGATATAAAGAAAATGAATACAGCCTGGACAACCTGTACGACGCATTCCTGAAACTGGCGGACAAAAAAGGTCAGGTATTTGATTACGACCTGGAAGCGCTGGCCTTCATCAATAAACAGCAGGAAGAACCGGAGCATTTCCGTCTGGATTACTTCAGCGTGCAGTCCGGCTCAAACGATATCGCCACCGCCTCCGTCAAGCTGGCCTGCGGTGAAGAAGTCAAAGCCGAAGCGGCGAACGGTAACGGTCCGGTCGATGCCATTTATCAGGCAATCAACCGTGTAACTGAGTACAACGTCGAACTGGTGAAATACAGCCTGACCGCCAAAGGGCACGGTAAAGATGCGCTGGGTCAGGTGGATATCGTTGCCAACTATAATGGTCGTCGTTTCCACGGCGTCGGTCTGGCGACAGATATCGTCGAATCTTCCGCTAAAGCAATGGTTCATGTGCTGAACAACATCTGGCGCGCCGAAGAAGTCGAAAAAGAATTGCAACGCAAAGCTCAGAACAACGAGAACAACAAGGAAACCGTGTGATGTCGAAGAATTATCATATTGCTGTTTTGCCGGGTGACGGTATTGGCCCGGAAGTGATGGCGCAAGCCCTGAAGGTACTGGACGCAATCCGCAACCGCTTTAACATGCGCATTACCACCAGCCACTACGACGTGGGTGGTGCCGCTATCGATAACCACGGTCAGCCGCTGCCGCCTGCAACGGTTGAAGGCTGTGAACAAGCTGACGCCATTCTGTTTGGCTCCGTTGGCGGCCCGAAATGGGAAAATCTGCCGCCAAACCAGCAGCCAGAGCGTGGCGCGCTGCTGCCATTGCGTAAGCACTTCAAATTATTCAGCAATCTGCGCCCAGCTAAGCTCTATCAGGGTCTGGAAGCGTTTTGCCCTCTGCGCGCAGATATTGCCGCGAACGGTTTCGACATCCTGTGCGTACGCGAACTGACTGGCGGAATTTACTTCGGTCAACCAAAAGGCCGCGAAGGCAGCGGACAACATGAAAAAGCCTTTGATACCGAGGTTTATCACCGTTTCGAGATCGAACGTATTGCGCGTATCGCGTTTGAATCCGCCCGTAAACGTCGCCGTAAAGTCACGTCGATTGATAAAGCTAACGTACTGCAAACGTCTATTCTGTGGCGCGAAATCGTCAATGAAATTGCTAATGAATACCCAGACGTTGAACTGGCGCATATGTACATCGACAACGCGACGATGCAATTGATCAAAGATCCTTCCCAGTTCGACGTGTTGCTGTGCTCTAACCTGTTTGGCGACATTCTGTCTGACGAGTGCGCCATGATCACCGGTTCAATGGGCATGTTACCGTCCGCCAGCCTGAATGATCAGGGCTTCGGTTTGTACGAGCCTGCTGGCGGCTCCGCTCCTGACATCGCCGGGAAAAACATTGCCAACCCTATCGCCCAAATCCTGTCGCTGGCGCTGCTGCTGCGCTACAGCCTGGATGCCAATGATGCGGCAACCGCAATTGAGAGCGCCATCAACCGCGCATTAGAAGAAGGCATCCGCACCGGTGACTTAGCCCGTGGCGCTGCCGCAGTCAGTACCGATGAAATGGGCGACATCATTGCCCGTTACGTCGCAGAAGGGGTGTAATCATGGCCAAAACGTTATACGAAAAATTGTTTGATGCGCACGTCGTCTTTGAAGCGCAAAACGAAACCCCGCTGTTGTACATCGACAGACATCTGGTGCATGAAGTGACCTCTCCGCAAGCGTTTGATGGCCTGCGCGCGCATGGCCGTCAGGTACGCCAGCCGGGTAAAACCTTTGCCACCATGGATCACAACGTCTCTACCCAGACCAAAGATATCAACGCGTCGGGTGAGATGGCACGCATCCAGATGCAGGAGCTGATTAAGAACTGTAACGAATTTGGCGTCGAGCTGTATGACCTGAACCACCCATATCAGGGTATCGTTCACGTGATGGGGCCAGAACAAGGCGTGACGTTGCCGGGTATGACCATCGTCTGCGGCGATTCCCACACCGCTACACACGGCGCGTTCGGCGCGCTGGCGTTTGGCATTGGCACCTCTGAAGTTGAACACGTTCTGGCGACGCAGACCCTGAAACAGGGGCGCGCCAAAACCATGAAGATTGAAGTCAACGGTAAAGCAGCCCCTGGCATTACCGCCAAAGATATTGTGCTGGCGATTATCGGTAAAACCGGTAGTGCAGGCGGTACCGGACACGTAGTTGAGTTTTGTGGCGAAGCCATCCGCGCGCTGAGCATGGAAGGCCGCATGACCCTGTGCAACATGGCGATCGAACTGGGCGCGAAAGCGGGCTTGGTCGCGCCAGACCAGACCACCTTCAACTATGTCGAAGGCCGTCTGCATGCACCGAAAGGCAAAGACTTTGACGACGCGGTCGCCTACTGGAAAACCCTGCAAACGGATGAAGGCGCCACTTTCGACAGCATCATCACCCTGCAAGCGGAAGAGATTGCGCCGCAGGTCACCTGGGGAACAAACCCGGGTCAGGTCATCTCGGTGAACGATAATATTCCCGACCCGGCGTCATTTGCCGATCCGGTAGAACGCGCATCGGCTGAGAAAGCGTTGGCTTACATGGGATTAAAACCGGGTATTCCGTTAACAGAAGTCGCTATCGATAAGGTGTTCATCGGTTCCTGCACCAACTCGCGTATTGAAGATTTACGCGCCGCGGCGGAAATCGCCAAAGGACGTAAAGTTGCGCCAGGCGTACAGGCACTGGTGGTGCCGGGCTCTGGTCCGGTGAAAGCGCAGGCGGAAGCAGAAGGTCTGGACAAGATCTTTATCGAAGCAGGATTCGAATGGCGTTTACCAGGCTGTTCCATGTGTCTGGCCATGAACAATGACCGCCTGAATCCGGGCGAGCGCTGCGCATCCACCAGCAACCGTAATTTTGAAGGCCGTCAGGGCCGCGGTGGTCGCACGCATTTAGTCAGCCCGGCCATGGCCGCCGCTGCCGCCGTTACCGGTCATTTTGCCGACATTCGCAGCATCAAATAAGGAAACTACCATGGCAGAGAAATTTACCCAGCATACCGGCCTGGTTGTCCCACTGGATGCCGCCAACGTTGATACCGACGCAATCATTCCCAAACAGTTTTTGCAGAAGGTTACGCGTACCGGTTTTGGCGCTCATCTGTTTAACGACTGGCGTTTTCTGGACGAAAAAGGGCAACAGCCAAATCCTGAGTTCGTTTTGAACTTCCCGGAATATAAAGGGGCATCAATTCTGCTGGCGCGCGAAAACTTCGGCTGCGGTTCGTCACGCGAACATGCGCCGTGGGCGTTGACCGATTACGGTTTTAAAGTGGTGATTGCCCCAAGCTTCGCCGACATCTTCTACGGCAACAGTTTCAATAACCAACTGCTGCCGGTGACTCTGAGCGACGCGCAGGTAGATGAAATGTTTACCCTGGTGAAAGCCAATCCGGGCATTAAATTTGAAGTGGATCTGGAAGCGCAGGTGGTGAAAGCGGGCGATAAGTCCTACAGCTTTAAAATCGACGACTTCCGCCGCCACTGCATGCTGAACGGTCTGGACAGCATCGGGCTTACGCTGCAGCATGAAGCAGCCATCACCGAGTACGAAGACAAGCAGCCAGCATTTATGCAGTAATCTCTCCCGCTGGTCACCGCACGGTGGCCAGCCTCTACTCTTCGCCTACAGCGTATCGCCGTAATAGATTTGGTAGCCAAGATTAACGCTGCCCGGCGCATCCTTCCCGCCAAGACGTTTAATCAAAATATCCGCCGCCGTTTTGCCAATCTCAAAGCGTGGTGTAATCACGCTGGCGATTTTTTGCAGCCGCGCACGGCCAATTTCCAGCCCGTGGAAACCGGCAATCGCCATTTTTCCCGGCACATCGTACTGCTGTGCCTGACACTCCAGCAGCACGCCAACCGCCAGGTCATCGTTGGTACAGAAAATAGCGTCAATATCCGGCTTTTCCGCCATCGCCTGCTGGAACATTTTGCGCCCCAGCGCTACCGACGAAATCGTTTTTGGCGCCAGGTGATACGCCTCCAGCCCCTGCGCAGCCAGCGCATTCTCGGTACCTCGGTAACGACTCAAATCGCGAGGGTCGTCCATTGATCCAAAGAACGCAATGTGACGTTTTCCACTGTCGATAAACGCCTGGGTCATCTCGAAGGCCGCTTTTTCGTTATCGAAACCGACCTGTATATCCAGATACTGGCCGCTAATATCCATCAGTTCCGCCACCGGTACGCCGCTGGCGCGCACGTACTGGATCATCCGCTCGGTATGCAGTTTTCCGGTGAGGATCAAGCCGTCGATGTTGTAAGAGAGCAGATTCAGAACCTCGCGTTCTTCACGCTCGGCGTCATATTCGTAGTTGGCGATCAGCGTCTGGTACTGGCAAGCCGAGGTGACGGATTCAATTCCCGCCAGCACGTCGGCAAAGATCTGATTACGAAACGAGGGGATCAGCACACCAATAGTTTTGCTACGTGCGTTGAGCAGAATTTCCGGAGCGCGGTTAGGAATGTAGTTGTTCTCTTCCATGATTTTCGAAATCAATTCACGGCTGCGTTGCGACACCTGATTCGGGTCACGCAGATAACGGCTGACCGTCATCTTATTCAGACCGGCCAGATTAGCGATATCCTGTAATGTCATCCGATTGTTTTTCATGAGGTTCTCTACGACCAACATCCCATTATGCTCGCAGAGAACCTTATCACAGCCGGTTAGCGACTGCACTCCTAGCTCAACCTTAACGCGTTACCATCTCAGCCGACGGCGACGTGGTTTCATTTTGCGCACGAACGCAGTACATCAGCACCACCGATGACAGCAGAGCAATCGCCATGAAGGTGTAGGAGACGCCCGGCCCGCCGGTCACGCCGTTGAGGTAACCCACCAGCCACGCGCCGAGGAATGCCCCTAACGCGCCAAAACTGTTGATCATTCCCATCGACACGCCGGAGACGTTGCGCGGCAGCAGTTCGGGGATCAGCGCAAAGAACGGTCCGTAAGGCGCATACATACAGGCGGCGGCCACGACCAGCAGCGCGTAAGAGAGCCAGAAGGACTGGTTGCCCAGCATCCACGAGGCAAAGAACGCAATGGCAGCAATCAGCAGCAGCGGCCAGATAAACAGCTTACGGTTCTGGTATTTATCGGACAGCCAGGAAACCGTCAGCATCAGGCAGATCGCCGCCAGATAAGGCACTGCCGCCAGCCAGCCCACCGCCACAATATCCATCTGCGCCGCGTTTTTCAGAATCGACGGCATCCACATCATGAAGCCATACACCCCGATGCTCCACAGCGCATGCACCGCGCAAAGCATAATGACGCTGCGTGAACGCATCGCTTCACCGTAGTTGCGCATCGGTTTGATGTCCCGCTGCTCGCGGTCCATCGCCTGCTGTAACGCCTGCTTCTCCTGCTCGCTCAACCAACCCGCATCCGCCGGTTTGTCGCGCACCAGAATCACCCAGCAGAAAGCCCAGATCACCGCAGGAATACCTTCAATGATAAACATTTCGCGCCAGCCCCAGGCTTCAATCAGGTAGCCAGAGACAATCGACATCCACAGCACTGTGACCGGGTTACCGAGAATTAAAAAGGTGTTGGCGCGCGAGCGTTCAGTTTTGGTAAACCAGTTGCTGATATAAATCAGCATCGCGGGCATCACCGCCGCTTCGACGATGCCGAGAATAAAGCGGATCGCCATCAGCGTTGGGATATTGCTGACAAAGCCGGTCGCCGCGGCACAAAGCCCCCAGAGGATCAGGCTGTAAAAAATCATTTTACGGACGCTATGTTTAACGGCATACATCGCGCCAGGCACCTGGAAAAAGAAATATCCCAGGAAAAAGAGCGCGCCAATCAGCGAGGCCGTGCCCTGGGTGATCCCTAAATCGTGTTCGATACCAGCGGCAGCGGCAAAGCCGTAATTGGCGCGGTCGAGATAAGCTAAGCTGTAGGTAATAAAAATAATCGGCATTAAATACCACCAGCGACGCGCTGGCAGTTTTGCGAGCATATTCATACTCACTCCTTGGATTATCATTAAAGGATGAGGTTGCTTCCCGCGGCCTCGTTAGCGATCAAACCGCGGCCAGCATGCCGCCATCGACAAACAGAAGATGCCCATTCACAAAGTCAGAGGCGGGCGCAGCGAGATAAACCGCCGCGCCGATCAACTCTTCCGGGTTACCCCAGCGAGCAGCGGGCGTGCGCTGGAACAGCCAGGCGGAGAATGCTTCATCGTTGACCAGCGCGGTGGTCATGTCGGTAGCGAAATAGCCGGGAGCAATACCGTTGACCTGAATATTGTATTCCGCCAGTTCCACGCACATGCCACGGGTTAACATTTTGACCGCGCCTTTTGACGCCGCGTAGGGGGTAATGGTTTTACGACCTAATTCGCTTTGCATTGAGCAGATATTAATAATCTTCCCGCGGCGGCGTTGCACCATGTAGCGGGAAACCTGCTGTGATACCAGAAAGACCGATTTCTGGTTTACATCAATCACTTTGTCCCATTCAGCCTCCGGGAATTCGGTGAAGGGATAACGACGCTGGATTCCGGCGTTGTTAATTAAAATATCAATGGCCCCAACTTCCTTTTCAATTTGCGCGATGGCGCACGCCACCTCTTCCCCGTTGGTAACATCAAATCCATAGCCAACAGCGCGATAGCCTTCGGCCACCAGTTTGTCCGCCGCCACCTGAGCACGCAGTTGGGTAATGTCGTTAATAACAATCTCAGCACCGTGCGCCGCCAGACCGCTGGCCAGCAGGTTACCAATGCCCTGAGCGGAACCGGTAATCAGCGCGCGTTTACCGGTCAGGTCGAATAGGTTTTTCATGAAAAAACTCCTTTTTTGATAACTGTTACGCGTAACTGTATACGCGTAACAGTAGAAAAAAGAAGATCAAGGAAGAGGAAAATGATCGTTATGTGATCAACGTTACATTTACGTGCAAGATAAAAAAAGAAGGATAGGCCTGATAAGCGTAACGCGTTCAGGCCGTAGGGACAGGTTGCCGGATGGCGGCGTAAACGCCTTATCCGGCCGACAAAAACGACAAAAACTAATGCAAAATATCGCCAGGCCGGGCACTACGACGCCAGGACTGCGCCGGACTAAACGTCCTTCACCCGCCCGGTCATCCACAGCGTAACCACCGAAATCACCGCAATCACCCAATAGACGGCATAGTGACCATAGCTTTGCGCAACTGCCCCCTGAATCACCCCTGCCAGAATGACTCCCGTTGAAATACTGTTGGTAAATAATGTGGTCGCTGACCCCGCACGTCCCGGCATCAGATCCTGAAACCACAGCATGCCTATCCCGGCGATAATACCGATAAATACCGCGTTAAACAGTTGCAGCACCAGCAGCGCCATACGGCTGTGAAAGAAGATCAAACCAATATAAAACAGCACGCCTGCCGCTACGGCCGCGATCATCATTCGCCGTTTACCAAAGCGCTTCACGTAATAGCCTGCCAGAATCATCGCCGGAATTTCCAGCCCAGCCGCCGTCCCCATCAGGATCCCGGCCAGCTTGTCCGGCAAGCCAAGTTCAAGACTTATCCACAGTGGCATATCAATGATGTACATGGTGTTGCAGGTCCACATCAGCGTGGAGGCAATAAACAACATACGCACATTTTTGTCCTGCCAACCGCCGGTCTGTTCCAGCGGCACGTCTACAGGCTGCTCCACCCGCGCGACAGACGGCAGTATCAGCGCAATCAGCACCAGGCTAATGGCAAAAATCCCTGCGGCAATGGAAAACATCGCCGTAAAGCCGTAATTCAGCGCCAGCATGAATGCCAGTGGCGGTCCTATCACCCAGGCCAACGAAAGCTGCGCACGCATCACCGAGCTAAACATCACCACTTCACGCGCGGAGTTATCAGCATATTCTCGCGCCAGCGCAAACAGCTGCGGCATGGCGGTGTTCGCCAGCGAGGCCAGCAGCACACCGCAGGTGATCAGCGTTAGATAGTGGCGATTAAAGGCAAACAGCAGCGCATTGCCAATCGCCATCAGGCAGCAAAACATGATCAGCTTGCGCCGATCGCCCTGGCTGTCGGATCGTTTCGCGAGGCCAAGGCTGACGACGATCCCGACAATCGCATTGACGGTGTAAAACAGCCCGACCCAAAATGGCTGCGCCCCGACTTCACGGCTCAGGAACAGACTCAGGGTGGGTGCCTGCAATGCCCCCGCCACGCCCATCATAAAAGCGACCAGCATAAATGCCGCGTAAACGCCGTTGAGGCGCCGTCCCATGGTCATAATCCAGAGCATATCTTTCCTTTTAAGCGCAGCTGAAACGAAAAAAGCCAGCAGATAATACCTGCTGGCGGGTGAACGAGGCTGTATCCTGCCATTATATCTGGCATCGACGCTGGGTAAAAAACGCATAATCCAGGCGGAGGGCGCTGGGTATAGAAATCTATTCCCAAGCCTGACAACGCAGAGTATGCGTTTTTTACACGCGTCCCGGAGGGCTGGGGCCATTTTTTCACATAGCTGTGTTGCTCACACCTTATTTGGTTCACCAAATTTCACTGTTCGCGCCTTGCCATGTGAAAAAATAGCCACCAGCGATGCTCAGATATAATGGCAGGATACAGCCTGCACCAATACTCAGTCACACATGATGTCTGCAATTTCCAATTCAGGAGTCAGATGTCATCTCCCACTGCATCAGCTCTTCGAGCATCTTTAAGCGCTGCGGTGCGCTCAGGCAAGCCAACCAGGACGATTTTTCCGTCGTGGTAAAGTACTTCAACCAGAACTGACGCATAGATGACCCCTTCGTTGTCTCATCGCTTCATCGGAATCTATTATTGGCTTAATATAGGGATTATAAAATTGCTGAGTTTTCCGCAGGAGTTCCCCTTTTATGTCTTCTGGTCGTTTGCAACAACAGTTCATCCGTCTGTGGCAATGCTGTGACGGCAAAGCGCAAGACACGACGCTCAACGAGCTGGCGGATCTGCTGAGCTGCTCGCGCCGCCATATGCGTACGCTGCTTAATACCATGCAGGATCGCGGCTGGTTAACGTGGGAAGCTGAAGTTGGACGAGGTAAACGCTCGCGCCTGACATTCCTCTATACCGGGCTGGCGCTCCAGCAGCAGCGCGCGGAAGACCTACTGGAACAGGATCGCATCGATCAACTGGTGCAACTGGTCGGTGACAAAACGGCCGTACGGCAAATGCTGGTCTCCCATCTGGGTCGCAGCTTTCGCCAGGGTCGGCATATCATGCGCGTTCTCTATTACCGCCCCATGCACAACCTGCTCCCCGGCACGGCATTACGCCGCTCCGAAACCCATATCGCCCGGCAAATCTTCAGCGCCTTAATTCGGGTAAATGAGGAAAATGGGGAACTGGAAGCGGACATTGCCCATCACTGGCAGCAAATTTCACCTTTACACTGGCGATTCTTCCTGCGTCCGGGGATCCATTTTCATCATGGCCGCGAGCTGGAAATGGCAGATGTTATCGCCTCACTGATGCGCATTAACAGCCTGCCGCTGTACTCACACATCACGCAGATCGTCTCTCCCACGGCCTGGACGCTGGATATCCATCTGGCCCAGCCAGACCGCTGGCTTCCCTGGCTATTGGGGCAGGTCCCCGCCATGATCCTGCCGCGAGAATGGGAAACGCTAAACAACTTCTCCAGTCACCCGATTGGTACCGGTCCGTATGCGGTAATACGAAACACCAATAACCAACTGAAAATTCATGCATTTGATGATTACTTTGGCTACAGGGCCCTGATCGATGAAGTTAACGTTTGGGTATTACCTGACATCGGAGAAGAGCCTGGCGGCGGGTTGACGCTAAAAGGTCCCACAGAGGATGAAAAGGCGATCGAAAGCCGCCTCGAAGAAGGTTGCTACTACCTGCTGTTTGATGCGCGTAGCCACCGTGGCGCTAACCAGGAGGTCCGCGAATGGGTAAGCCGCATTCTCTCGCCAACGAATTTAATCTGCCACGCCGACGAACAGTACCAGCGACTGTGGTTTCCCGCGTATGGTTTACTCCCCCGCTGGCATCACGCAAAACCCGGCCATGGTGAAAAACCCGCCGGGCTGGAAACGCTGACTATCACTTACTATCGCGATCACATCGAACACCGAATTATCGCGCAGATCATGAAAACATTGCTCGCGCAGCATCAGGTGCAGTTGAATATTCAGGAGATCGACTACGATCAATGGCATGCAGGTGAAATCGTCAGCGATATCTGGCTCAACAGCGCCAACTTTACCCTACCGCTCGACTTCTCACTGTTCGCCCATTTGTGCGAAGTCCCGTTGCTGCAAAACTGTATCTCGCGGGACTGGGAAAACGATGCGGCTCGCTGGCGAACGGGCGAAATGAGCCTGGCAGCATGGTGCCAACAGCTGCTCGCCACAAAGGCCATTGTGCCATTAATCCACCACTGGCTGATCATTCAGGGACAGCGCAGTATGCGCGGGCTGCGCATGAATACCCTCGGCTGGTTTGATTTTAAATCGGCGTGGTTTGCTCCGCCGGATCCTTAATTGCTGCTAAGCAACAAAATCATTACACTAACGCCGTTCTCAACGGGGTGCTAAATAAAAACATACACAAAATCATTCGATCTGCGTATGGGCTGAGAGATACCCGTCGAACCTGATCCGGATAATGCCGGCGAAGGGATTTGAGGCTTATCTCAAGTCCTTTGCCACCCAACTCTTGAGGTGCAAAGTGTTTAAAAAATGTCTTCCGCTTTTACTGCTGTGCGCAGCGCCTGTCTTCGCCAAACCTGTACTGACCGTCTATACCTACGACTCGTTCGCAGCTGACTGGGGCCCGGGCCCAACAATCAAAAAAGCCTTTGAAGCTGACTGCAATTGCGAGCTGAAACTGGTCGCGCTGGAAGATGGCGTCTCGCTGCTTAACCGCCTGCGCATGGAAGGAAAAAACAGCAAAGCCGACGTCGTGCTGGGTCTGGATAACAACCTTCTGGAAGCCGCCACACAAACCAAACTGTTTGCCAAAAGTGGTGTAGCCAACGACACCGTTAACGTACCCGGCGGCTGGAAAAACGATACCTTCGTGCCGTTTGACTACGGTTATTTCGCCTTCGTTTATGATAAGAACAAGCTGAAGAATCCGCCCAAAAGCCTGAAAGAACTGGTAGAGAGCGACCAAAAATGGCGCGTCATTTATCAGGATCCACGCACCAGCACGCCAGGTCTGGGTCTGCTGCTATGGATGCAGAAAGTCTATGGTGATAAAGCGCCAGAGGCGTGGCAGAAACTGGCAGCCAAAACCGTCACCGTCACCAAGGGCTGGAGCGAAGCCTACGGCCTGTTCCTGAAAGGTGAAAGCGATCTGGTGCTCAGCTACACCACCTCTCCGGCCTATCACATCATCGCCGAGAAAAAAGACAACTACGCCGCCGCTAATTTTAGTGAAGGCCACTATTTGCAGGTGGAAGTCGCCGCCCGCACCGCGGCCAGCAAGCAGCCGGAACTGGCCGAGAAATTCCTGAAGTTCATGGTGTCTCCGGCATTCCAGAATGCGATTCCGACCGGCAACTGGATGTATCCCGTGACGCAAGTCGCCCTGCCGTCAGGATTCGAGCAACTGAATAAACCGACCACCGCGCTGGAATTTACGCCACAGCAGGTTGCGGCTCAACGTCAGGCATGGATTAGCGAATGGCAACGCGCCGTCAGCCGTTAATCCCCGGCTGGCTGGTTCCAGGGCTTACCGCCGCCACGCTGATGGTGGCCGTTGCCCTGGCCGCGTTTCTGGCACTGTGGTTTAACGCCCCACAGGGAGAGTGGTTCTCGCTGTGGCAAGATGACTACCTGTGGCACGTGGTGCGCTTTTCTTTCTGGCAGGCTTTTCTATCCGCTGTGCTGTCGGTTGTCCCGGCGATTTTCCTTGCCAGAGCGCTCTATCGCCGCCGTTTTCCAGGACGTCTGGCGCTGCTGCGCCTGTGCGCCATGACATTAATCCTGCCGGTGCTGGTCGCGGTCTTCGGTATTCTTAGCGTCTATGGTCGTCAGGGCTGGCTGGCCTCACTCTGGCATGTCTTCGGGCTGGAATGGACCTTTTCGCCTTACGGTTTGCAGGGCATTCTGCTGGCTCACGTCTTTTTCAATCTGCCGATGGCCAGCCGCCTGCTGTTACAATCGCTGGAGAGTATTCCCGGCGAACAGCGGCAGTTAGCCGCTCAGTTGGGTATGCGTGGCTGGCATTTCTTCCGTTTTGTTGAATGGCCGTGGCTGCGTCGTCAGATCTTGCCCGTCGCAGCACTCATCTTTATGCTGTGCTTCGCCAGCTTCGCCACCGTTCTGTCGCTGGGCGGCGGGCCACAGGCCACGACCATCGAGCTGGCTATCTATCAGGCGCTGAATTTTGATTACGATCCTGCCCGCGCAGCCATGCTGGCGTTGATCCAGATGGTTTGTTGTTTGGCGCTTGTGCTTCTCAGTCAACGTCTGAGCCGCGCGATTGCTCCCGGTGCTACCCTGGTACAAGGCTGGCGCGATCCTGACGATCGCCTGCACAGCCGACTGACTGACGCAATCCTGATTATTCTGGCCCTGTTGCTGTTGCTGCCGCCGCTGCTGGCGGTGATTGTCGATGGCTTAAACCGCCATGTTCTGGATGTACTGATGCAGCCAGTGCTGTGGCAGGCGCTGGGAACCTCGCTGCGCATCGCATTAGCAGCAGGAGCGTTATGCGTCATACTCACCATGATGCTGTTATGGAGCAGTCGTGAACTTCGTGCACGACAGCAGGTGCTGGCAGGTCAGATGCTGGAACTGAGCGGCATGATGATCCTCGCCATGCCGGGTATCGTGCTGGCAACCGGCTTCTTTCTGCTGCTCAATAACACTATTGGGCTTCCCGAATCTGCCGACGGCATTGTCATTTTTACCAATGCGCTGATGGCGATCCCTTATGCATTGAAGGTGCTGGAAAACCCAATGCGTGACGTCACTGCGCGCTATAGTATGTTGTGCCAATCGTTGGGCATTGAGGGATGGTCGCGCCTGAAAGTGGTTGAACTGCGCGCCCTGAAGCGCCCGCTGGCACAGGCGATGGCGTTTGCCTGCGTGCTGTCGATTGGCGATTTTGGCGTAGTGGCGTTATTTGGTAATGAGGATTTCCGCACCCTGCCGTTTTATTTATATCAGCAGATTGGCTCTTATCGCAGTCAGGATGGCGCAGTTACGGCGTTATTACTGCTGATCCTGTGCTTTACGCTGTTTACCGTTATTGAGAAATTGCCGGGTCGAAATGTTAAAACTGATTGATATCACATGGCTTTATCACCATCTGCCCATGCGCTTTACGCTGTCGGTCGCGCGCGGTGAGCAGATAGCGATACTCGGGCCCAGCGGCGCCGGGAAAAGTACGCTGCTGAATCTGATTGCCGGCTTTCTCACGCCTGCCAGCGGTAACATGGTGATTGACGGTGAAGATCACACCACGACACCACCCTCGCGCCGTCCTGTTTCTATGCTGTTTCAGGAAAACAACCTGTTCAGCCATCTGAGCGTACAGCAAAATATCGGCCTGGGCCTGAATCCTGGATTGAAGCTTAACGCATCGCAGCGGGAGAAAATACTCCACATCGCCCAGCAAATGGGGATCGACTCTCTGCTGGAACGCCTCCCCGGTGAGCTTTCCGGCGGACAGCGGCAGCGCGTGGCGCTGGCGCGTTGTCTGGTGCGGGAACAACCTATTTTACTGCTTGATGAACCGTTCTCTGCACTTGATCCCGCGCTGCGCCAGGAGATGCTAACGCTGGTGGCCGAAGTCTGTCGCGAGAAGCAACTGACGTTACTGATGGTTTCCCACAGCGTAGAAGATGCGGCGCGAATTGCGCCCCGCTCGATTGTGGTCGCCGACGGGCGCATCGCCTGGCAGGGCGATACGGACGATCTGTTAAGCGGCAACGCTAGCGCCTCGGCGCTATTGGGCATTAAAGCATAATGAGTTGCCGGATAAGGCGAAGCCGCCATCCGGCAAAGGAATCGTCAGTAACCCACCACTTTGCGCAGAATATCGATATACACCGGCATCAGCGGATGGCGCAGTAACGCCACCAACGCAACCACACCGATCCCGAGCGTCAACGGCGCCAGATACAGCAAACGGCTGCGGGGGAAATACGCCGTTAAGCGATCGACAGCCGCTTTGCCACTGCGCCATAGCCGCCAGCAAAACCAGCCGCCAACCCAGAGCAACACCGCCGTCGCCAGCAGCAACCATTTGAAATCCCCGCTCTGCATATCAGAAGGAATATCAATTGCCGCTCCCGCCAGGATCCCCGGCAGGAAGTAGAACGGTGGCCACAGCACGCAGCCGATAATATTCGGGACGATAAATTTAGCGACAGGCAGATCCAGCATGCCTGCTACCATCGGCACCAGCGGACGCGTCGGTCCGACAAAACGCCCCACCAGAATAGTAAACATGCTGTGCTGATGCAGGGCGTGCTCGGTTTTATCCAGCAACGCCTTGTTCTTTTTCATGAACGACCAACGGTGCAATGGCTTTTTAAAGCGCCAGCCCAGCCAAAAAGAGATCCAGTCCCCCAATAAGCAACCTATAATGCCCGCAAGCCAGGCATGCCAGAAGTTCAGTTCGCCGCTGCCAATCAGCGCCCCCAGCCCCGCCATCATCACGGTCCCGGGTAGAATCAGGCCAACCAGCGCCAGCGACTCCAAAAAAGCCACCAGAAGTACGGCGATCAGAGAGTACAGGGCGGACTGGAGAATAAAGTGTTCCAGCAATGCTTGCATAATGTGTCCGTCAAATTTACGAAGCAGGGATTTTGATAACCCCTCTCAACTTCGTCAAGCCATCAATTGTCTGAATAGATTGCGAGTTATGACAACTTTCAGGATACATCATTCACTTTTTATTCACATCCAGCGTAATTAGGATGCTCAGGAACACACTTTGCGTCACTTCACCCTCTCAACGAACTCCAGTTCGAGGATATCTGATTTTTGGTAGACGCAATAACGGTGATAATTACTGGAGAAATCATTAGGATCGTGATAAATCCATAAGCAATCATATTTTATTGAAGAACCGAGTTGTTGTAGAAAATCACGTAAGACTGTTTTTTTTTCAGCAACATCCTTAACATGATGCCATGTTATTATGACTAGTGTTCGCTGTTCATCTAAATCATAATCATAGTTATAATCAATATCTTCTGATATTAATGGTATGCTTTTTAGCGTATCAGGCGTATATAGCCAGTATGAGAAAATATCATCTCGCTTGTAATGATGTTCTCCCGATGTCAAAACAAACCAACCATAGAACGCCAAAGGGGATAGCAGAAATAATGAAGAAATAAATAGAGCATATTTTCTCATCTCTCTACTCACTTAAGTGGAGAATGAGGATGAAGCAGAAAAAAAGATGGTCTATCAAAAGGCGAGTCAGCATAACCCAGTGTATCAGAAATTGAAAACGTACCATAAAGCTCATGATTCAATCTATTTTTTTCCTTAAAAAAGTCGCCAACAGGATTATTATTAAACTGATTGTACAATAAACCTGAAAATGAATTATCTAATGGTTTTATATAACTCAACCACTCTGGGAGATTTTTTTTGATAGGCTCACCATATCTGAATGGTGGTTTTGTCGAAAATAAATACGGAAAAAAATCTCTATTTTTAAAAGTACCGATTGGATCATGAGCATCCCATATCTGTATGGCCGTTTCATAGGATACAGGTTTTGCTCGCCACAATGGGTCTGGTCCCGTACCAAAAACACGATAAAAGCCGACTAAATCAGAAACCAAATCCTCCACACTAAATCCACTATCCGTGTACCAGTTGAAAAGGATAGAGTTCTGCCATGCTTCGAATCGTTTTGCCGTCCCATACATAATAGTCAAAGCCACTCGTGCCTTAAGCACTGGAGAAAGACAAGCACGAACCATAACTTGAGTATGTACACCAGTATGAAAAGTAAAGTTTACCCCAAATAAATTTTTCCCTTTTCCCATTTCTTGATAATAGTTTACCGGGAAGTACCAATCATTGAACTCATTATAATATTTTGCCCACTGTTCTTGCTCAAGTTTTTTCTTTAAGAATCTGGCATCATCACCCTGAGCATGACCTAAATCAATCCATCCCAGCTCTTCTGTATAAATTAAACCATTTTTTTTAGTGGTTGCAAAAGTCCCATCAGTAATATCAAATCGCTTACTCATTTAAAACCTCCTTGAGAGGTGGTTTATAGCAAGAATAATTTTATCAAACAAATGCTAATTTCTTATTTTTTATAGATATCTATTCATCACAAAATTACAACTTATTTTAGATGCCAAATTTTAAGGCGCTGAAAGAAGTTGAATACTCCCAGCGCTACATAATAAATTTATTCACATCCAGCGCGAAACTCGCTCGGACTGGCGCCGGTACATTTTTTGAAAACACGAGAGAAATAGAGCTGGTCGTCAAAGCCAACATTGCGACCTACGGTGGCAATGGGCATACGTGTGGTACTCAGTAATAGCTTCGCCTGGCTGATGCGCTGGTCCTCGCGCCAGCTTAATACGCTGATACCTAACTGCTGACGGAACAGATGCGACAAACGGGAAGGCGACAGGCAGACGTGCTGCGCGACGCTGGCGATATCAAAATTGCTGTCCGCCAGGTGATCGCTGATGTACTGGCAGGCATCGCGGACGCGGTTGTCCATGGGCGGGTGTAGCGATTCATTGATGGCTTCCATACGTCGGAGCAACAACTGTTCCAGTAAATTAATCGCCAGCAGTTCAGAATAACGACCTTCTCCCTGCCCGGCGTTAATTATCTGCCCAAACAGCTCGTTAAAATGCGGCTGATGCGCTTCATCCGGGCGAAAAAAACCGGTCTGGGCAAAAATGGCTGGCCAGGTCAGCCACTCCTGCCAGTAGGCGCGCGGGCGAAAGTAAACCCACTGGTGATACCACTCGCTGGCGTCAGGGTGGCGTCCGTAGTGGTGAATTTCTCCTGGTGGAAACAACAGAATATCGCCAGGCCGGCAGACAAACTGCTTGCCCTGATTATTGATAACCCCTTCGCCACGGATGGTGAGATTGAGGATATAACCCTTCATACCCAGCGGCCTGTCGATAAAAAAATCCAGGTATCCGTTCGCCTCAATGGGGGTTAATCCGGCCACCAAATGCGCGTTAAACGAATAACCTGGCAACAGGGGATCGTTTTGCGTTTCAGCCATAATTTCAATACTCCCTATGTCCTGCCAAGAAACAATTTGTCCATATTACGCCAGACATCATCGCTGTCGCCCCTGCGGGCCGCTGTATTTGCGGTAATGGACCACCAATCCCGCTTGTGAAAAGCTCTTTGTAAAAAACATGTACTACGCCAACGTCAAAATCGGCTAACAAAAGTGTCTATAACTACGGCAGAAATGTCCACATTGATTATTTGCACAGCGTCACACTTTGTGATGCCACAGCATTTTAATCCATAAGATTAGCGGATCCTGCCTGACGGTTTTTATCGCTACTCACTACTGTTTATCCATACCCGTATTTTTGGATGGAGTAAGACGATGGCGATTGCAATTGGCCTCGATTTTGGTAGTGATTCAGTACGCGCTTTGGCGGTGGAATGTGCCACCGGCGAAGAGATCGCCACCAGCGTTGAGTGGTATCCACGTTGGCAGGAAGGGCAGTATTGCGATGGCCCAAACAACCAGTTTCGCCATCATCCGCGCGACTACATTGAATCCATGGAAGCGGCGCTGAAAACCGTATTGGCCGAACTGAGCGCTGAACAGCGCGCGGAAGTGGTCGGGATCGGCGTTGACAGTACCGGCTCAACCCCGGCGCCCATCGATGCAGACGGTAACGTACTGGCACTGCGTCCGGAGTTCGCGGAAAACCCGAATGCAATGTTTGTCCTGTGGAAAGATCACACCTCAGTAGAAGAAGCTGAAGAAATCACCCGCCTGTGCCACACACCGGGCAAGATCGATTACTCCCGCTATATCGGCGGCATTTATTCCAGCGAATGGTTCTGGGCCAAAATCCTGCATGTAACTCGTCAGGACCATGCGGTAGCCGAAGCTGCGGTCTCGTGGATTGAGCTATGCGATTGGGTTCCGGCCCTGCTCTCCAACACCGTACGCCCACAGGATATTCGTCGCGGTCGCTGCAGCGCCGGACATAAATCCCTGTGGCATGAAAGCTGGGGTGGTCTGCCGCCAGCCAGTTTCTTTGACGAACTCGACCCCATCCTCAACCGCCATCTGCAATACCCAATGTTTACCAATACCTTCACCGCGGATCTGCCGGTTGGCACCCTGTGCGCCGAGTGGGCACAGCGCCTGGGGCTACCGGAAAGCGTGGTGATTGCAGGCGGTGCTTTTGACTGCCATATGGGCGCGGTTGGCGCAGGCGCACAGCCTAACGCGCTGGTGAAAGTCATCGGCACGTCGACCTGCGACATTCTGATTGCCGACAAGCACAGCGTCGGCGAACGCGCGGTGAAAGGCATATGCGGCCAGGTTGATGGCAGCGTAGTACCTGATTTTATTGGCCTCGAAGCTGGCCAGTCTGCATTCGGTGATATCTATGCCTGGTTTAGCCGCGTGCTGAGCTGGCCTCTGGAACAGCTTGCCGCACAGCATCCGGAACTGCAGCCCCAGATTAAAGCCAGTCAAAAACAGCTGCTGCCTGCACTCACTGAAGCCTGGGCGAAAAATCCATCACTGGAGCATCTCCCGGTGGTGCTCGACTGGTTCAACGGTCGCCGTACGCCCAATGCCAACCAGCGTTTGAAAGGGGTAATTACCGATCTGAACCTGGCAACTGACGCGCCAGCGCTGTTCGGTGGGCTGATTGCCGCCACGGCCTTTGGCGCACGCGCCATTATGGAATGCTTCACCGAACAAGGCATTGCGGTTAACAACGTAATGGCGCTTGGCGGTATCGCGCGCAAGAACCCGGTCATCATGCAGGCCTGCTGTGACGTGCTGAACCGCCCGCTACAGATTGTCGCTTCAGACCAGTGCTGCGCACTCGGTGCGGCTATCTTCGCTGCCGTTGCCGCGAAAGTACACGCGGATATCCCAGCCGCTCAGCAGCAAATGGCAAGCGCCGTGGAAAACACGCTGCAACCTCGCCCAGAGCAGGCTCAACGTTTTGAACAACTCTACCGCCGCTATCAGCAGTGGGCGGTAAGCGCTGAACAACAATACCTTCCGACTGCCGCTCCGGCGCAACAAGCCCCGGTAGACCTGGCAACCCTGACACATTAAGGACACGACAATGACGATTTTTGATAACTATGAAGTGTGGTTTGTGATTGGTAGCCAGCATCTGTATGGCCCTGAAACCCTGCGTCAGGTAACCCAACATGCGGAGCACGTCGTTAACGCACTGAATACTGAAGCCAAACTGCCCTGTAAGCTGGTATTAAAGCCGCTGGGAACTTCCCCTGACGAGATTACCGCTATCTGTCGTGACGCTAACTACGACGATCGCTGTGCAGGGATGGTGGTCTGGCTGCATACCTTCTCCCCGGCCAAAATGTGGATTAACGGCCTGACTATCCTCAACAAACCGCTGATGCAGTTCCACACCCAGTTCAACGCCGCCCTGCCGTGGAACAGCATTGATATGGACTTTATGAACCTGAACCAGACTGCGCACGGCGGTCGTGAGTTCGGCTTCATCGGCGCACGTATGCGTCAGCAGCATGCCGTGGTCACCGGTCACTGGCAGGATAAACAAGCGCATGAACGCATTGGCTCCTGGATGCGCCAGGCCGTGTCCAAACAGGATACCCGCCACCTGAAAGTCTGCCGCTTTGGCGACAACATGCGCGAAGTTGCGGTCACAGATGGCGATAAAGTCGCTGCGCAGATCAAGTTCGGCTTCTCGGTAAACACCTGGGCCGTGGGCGATCTGGTGCAGGTCGTGAACGCAATTAACGACGGCGAAATCAACGCGCTAATCGATGAGTATGAAAGCACTTACACCATGACGGCGGCGACGCAAGTCCACGGTGAAAAACGTCAGAACGTCCTGGAAGCTGCCCGTATTGAACTGGGGATGAAGCGCTTCCTGGAACAGGGTGGATTCCACGCCTTCACCACCACATTTGAAGATTTACACGGCCTGAAACAGCTTCCGGGTCTGGCCGTACAGCGTCTGATGCAGCAAGGCTATGGCTTTGCGGGCGAAGGCGACTGGAAAACCGCCGCTCTGCTTCGCATCATGAAGGTGATGTCAACCGGTCTGCAGGGCGGCACCTCATTTATGGAGGATTACACCTACCACTTCGAGAAAGGCAACGATCTGGTACTCGGTTCGCACATGCTGGAAGTTTGCCCGTCCATCGCGGTGGAAGAGAAACCGATCCTCGACGTACAGCACCTCGGTATTGGTGGTAAAGACGATCCCGCCCGTCTGATCTTCAACACCAAAACCGGCCCGGCCGTGGTTGCCAGCCTGATCGATCTCGGCGATCGTTTTCGCCTGCTGGTTAACTGCATCGACACGGTACAAACACCGCACTCACTGCCGAAACTGCCTGTAGCTAACGCGCTGTGGAAAGCTCAACCGGATCTGCCAACCGCATCTGAAGCCTGGATCCTGGCCGGCGGCGCGCACCACACCGTGTTCAGCCACGCGCTGGATCTGAACGATATGCGCCAGTTCGCTGAAATGCACGATATCGAGATCGCGGTGATCGATAACGATACCCGCCTGCCGGCCTTTAAGGACGCGCTGCGCTGGAACGAAGTGTATTACGGGTTCAAACGTTAATTGTCGAAACGGATTGCCCGGTGGCATTTCATTTACCGGGCCTACAAATCACCGTAGGCCGGATAAGCGAAGCGCCATCCGGCATTCAGGAGTTAACATGCTAGAAGATCTTAAACGTCAAGTACTGGAAGCCAATCTGGCGTTGCCTAAGCACAATCTGGTCACCCTGACCTGGGGGAATGTCAGCGCCGTCGATCGCGAGCGCGGCGTGTTTGTGATTAAACCTTCCGGTGTCGATTACAGCGTCATGACCGCAGACGATATGGTTGTTGTCAGTATCGCCACGGGTGAAGTAGTCGAAGGCCAGAAGAAGCCCTCTTCCGATACCCCAACGCACCGACTGCTGTATCAGGCATTCCCGACCATTGGCGGCATTGTTCACACCCATTCGCGTCATGCAACCATCTGGGCGCAGGCGGGTCAGTCGATTCCGGCCACGGGTACCACCCATGCGGACTATTTCTACGGTTCGATTCCCTGCACACGGAAAATGACCGACGAAGAAATCAACGGCGAATATGAATGGGAAACCGGCAATGTGATCGTTGAAACCTTTGAGAAACAAGGTATTGACGCCGCGCAGATGCCTGGCGTGCTAGTGCACTCTCACGGTCCGTTTGCCTGGGGAAAAAATGCCGAAGATGCGGTGCATAACGCCATCGTGCTGGAAGAAGTCGCCTACATGGGGATCTTCTGTCGCCAGCTCGCGCCGCAATTGCCAGATATGCAACAAACCCTGTTAGATAAGCATTACCTGCGTAAACACGGTGCTAAAGCCTACTACGGGCAGTAACCTTTATATAAGCGCGTTTTGATCGTCGCGCGCTTTATTTCTACTCGGCTATATATTCAGCAAAAGCACTTTGATAAACACAGTTATTAGAAGAAACATACTCAATCACATTGTCATAATTCCCATGAGTTTCCTCTCCTTCCAGTGAATGGAAGAAAATATAATCTGTTATCGTTGACTGCCATTTCTGCCCACACAACAAATAATTAATTACCGTATCACGATGACCATTTCTTCTGTCATGCCCCTGCCAGTGAAAAAAAGCGTTTCCACTTTCAATTATTTCAGTCCGCCAAATTTGTCCGGTCCATGTTTTGTACTCAATATATTTGCTCACAGCTTTAATTACTGGGTTTGATAGCTGAGTATTAACAAATAGATAGTGCTGGTATCCAGGCAAAATTGCCTGAGTATAAACATTCATAAAAACTCCATTTCATCACTTTCCCGGATATGTATTAAGAAGCACCCGAACAGTAAGCTGAAAATAAATTATATCCCGAGATAAAAACCAAATTCTACAGAGAGATTCCCGACGAATTCGAACTGAAAATCCGTTTCTATTCGGCAATAAACACAATTAAATATATATTATATTTCAAACTCATATCCGGATGCTTCGAATAAAATCTTTACATCAACCATTAATAAACACAAATAAAAAAAGTAAATTTTCCTGAATCCGAGAAAGATGTAGCAAAAATAAATAAGCACAAATCCGAAAAACAGCAAACATCCGATAATGGACTTTATAATATCAATTCAATACATAACCCAGATGGACAATCGCCATTTAAAACAACAGCCACACCAATAAAATAGTTCACTGCAACTCGTCTTAGGCACGATATTCATATATTAAATACGAAGATAACCCAGGCTGACACAACACATTTTTTACTCAGAGACGCTTTTTACTCCAGCGGGTACCGCGTCTTACGCCGAATAACTGTACAAAATAACAGTACAATTATGTAAACCAGGCTATAATAGTGTCTGGCTTTTTGACGGATACACAGCGTGGCGCAGGCAGGCTTTATTCTAACCCGACACTGGCGGGACACTCCGCAGGGAACTGAGGTCTCATTCTGGCTGGCTACAGACGATGGGCCGCTGCAGGTCACGCTTGCGCCTCAGGAGTCAGTCGCGTTTATTCCCACCAGTCAGGTTCCTCGCGTCACGTCATTATTACGCACTGAAAACGGCTATCGCCTGACGCCTCTTCAGTTGCAAGACTTCCACCGCCAGCCCGTTTCCGGCCTGTATTGCCGCTCACATCGCCAGCTTATGCGGCTGGAAAAACTGCTGCGCGAAAACGCAGTCACCGTCTACGAAGCCGACGTACGGCCGCCGGAGCGGTATCTGATGGAGCGCTTTATCACCTCCCCTGTTTGGGTCGAAGGCGACAGACATGACAACATGCTGGTTAATGCCCGCCTGAAGCCGAACCCTGACTATCGACCACCGCTAAAATGGGTATCGCTGGATATCGAAACCACGCGCCACGGCGAACTCTACTGCATCGGTCTTGAGGGCTGTGGGCAGCGTATTGTCTATATGCTCGGCCCGGCAAACGGTGACGCCTCTGCGCTGGATTTTGAACTTGAGTACGTTGCAAGCCGCCCGCAGTTGTTGGAAAAGCTCAATGACTGGATTGCCCGTCACGATCCTGATGTGATAATCGGCTGGAACGTCGTGCAATTCGATTTACGCGTCCTGCAAAAGCACGCCGAACGTTACCGCATTCCCCTGCGTTTTGGTCGTGACAATAGCGAGCTGGAGTGGCGCGAGCATGGCTTCAAAAACGGCGTGTTCTTCGCGCAGGCTAAAGGTCGCCTGATTATCGACGGCATTGAGGCGCTCAAATCCGCATTCTGGAATTTCTCGTCATTTTCGCTGGAGACGGTGTCGCAGGAGCTACTGGGCGAAGGGAAGTCAATTGATAATCCCTGGGACAGGATGGACGAAATCGATCGCCGGTTTGCCCAGGATAAGCCCGCGCTCGCCACCTACAATCTCAAAGACTGTGAGTTGGTCACGCGTATTTTTCATAAAACCGAGATCATGCCATTTCTGCTGGAACGATCGACGGTCAACGGTCTGCCGGTCGACCGGCACGGTGGTTCAGTTGCCGCCTTCGGACATCTCTACCTGCCACGAATGCACCGGGCGGGGTATGTGGCACCGAACCTGGGTGAAGTCCCCGCTCACGCCAGCCCCGGTGGCTACGTGATGGACTCGCGCCCCGGCTTATACGACTCGGTACTGGTGCTGGATTACAAAAGCCTGTACCCCTCAATAATACGTACTTTTTTAATCGATCCGGTGGGGCTTATCGAAGGAATGGCGCAGCCGGATCCGGAGCACAGCACCGAAGGGTTCCTTGACGCCTGGTTCTCACGTGAAAAGCACTGCCTGCCGGAAATCGTGACCCGGATCTGGCATGGTCGCGATGAAGCAAAACGCCGCGGCAATAAGCCGCTCTCGCAGGCGCTGAAAATCATCATGAACGCATTTTACGGCGTGCTGGGAACCACCGCCTGTCGCTTTTTCGACCCGAGACTGGCCTCGTCCATTACCATGCGCGGCCATGCGATCATGCGCCAGACCAAAGCGCTGATTGAAGCTCAGGGTTACGACGTTATCTATGGCGATACCGACTCGACCTTTGTCTGGCTGAAAAAGGCGCACTCAGAAGATGATGCCGCCCGGATTGGCCGTGAGCTGGTGAGCTATGTCAACGACTGGTGGGCGCAGTCGCTGAAGCAACAAAACCTGACCAGTGCGCTGGAGCTGGAATTTGAAACCCATTTTTGTCGCTTTCTGATGCCGACCATTCGCGGTGCAGATACCGGCAGTAAAAAACGCTATGCAGGGATGATTCAGGACTGTGCTGAGCAACGTATGGTGTTTAAGGGACTGGAAACGGTACGAACCGACTGGACGCCGCTGGCCCAACAGTTTCAGCAGGAGCTATACCTGCGAATTTTTCGTAACGAACCTTATCAGGAGTTTGTTCGCGAGACTATTGACCGTCTGATGGCCGGTGAAATGGATGAACAACTGGTGTACCGCAAGCGCCTGCGCCGCCCGTTAAGCGAATACCAGCGCAATGTTCCACCACACGTGCGTGCCGCGCGACTCGCCGATGAGCAGAATGTAAAGCTGGGGCGTCCACCGCAGTATCAAAATCGCGGAACCATAAAATATGTCTGGACGGTCAATGGCCCAGAACCTGTTGATTATCAGCTATCTGTGCTCGATTACGAGCATTATCTGACACGCCAGATCCAACCCGTTGCCGAGGGAATTCTTCCCTTTATTGACGATAATTTTGCTACACTACTCACAGGGCAACTGGGGTTATTTTGACGCGTGACGAAACCGTCGCCATCCAGTACCATAGCGCCCTTTCCATTCCTGGACCCCAATACACTTGCTGCCACTTTACTCTGGCAGAGGGTGAGTATTGCCTGCAACTAAAGATATAGAGCCGAACATATATGCCTTTTACACTTGGTCAACGCTGGATCAGCGATACAGAAAGCGAATTGGGACTTGGTACCGTTGTCGCCATGGATGCGCGAACCGTCACATTACTTTTCTCATCGACGGGCGAAAACCGTCTGTATGCGCGCAGTGATTCCCCCGTGACCCGCGTGATGTTCAATCCTGGCGATACGATAACAAGCCATGAAGGCTGGCAACTGCATGTCGATGAAGTAAAAGAAGAAAACGGCCTGCTTGCCTATATCGGAACCCGCCTGGATACCGAAGAAACCGGTGTCATGCTGCGTGAAGTACTACTCGACAGCAAACTGGTATTCAGCAAACCACAAGATCGCCTGTTTGCCGGCCAGATTGACCGCATGGATCGCTTTGCTCTGCGCTATCGCGCGCGTAAATTTCAGAGCGAACAATACCGTATGCCGTGGAGTGGTTTGCGTGGTCAACGTACCAGCCTGATTCCTCACCAGCTGAACATTGCCCATGATGTTGGCCGTCGTCATGCCCCTCGCGTTTTACTGGCAGACGAAGTGGGTTTAGGTAAAACCATTGAAGCCGGGATGATCCTGCATCAACAGCTGCTGTCAGGCGCCGCAGAGCGCGTGCTGATCATCGTCCCAGAGACATTACAGCACCAGTGGCTGGTCGAAATGCTGCGTCGCTTCAACCTGCGTTTTGCACTGTTTGATGATGAGCGTTATGCAGAAGCGCAGCACGACGCCTACAACCCGTTTGAAACCGAACAACTGGTCATCTGCTCGCTGGACTTTGCCCGTCGCAGTAAACAGCGCCTGGAGCATCTGTGTGACGCCGAATGGGATCTGCTGATCGTCGATGAAGCGCATCACCTGGTGTGGAGCGAAGACGCGCCCAGCCGCGAATATATGGCCATTGAACAACTGGCAGAACGTGTGCCGGGCATCCTGCTGCTAACCGCTACACCGGAGCAGCTGGGTATGGAAAGTCACTTTGCTCGTCTGCGCCTGCTGGACCCCAGCCGTTTCCACGATTTCGCCCAGTTTGTTGAAGAGCAAAAAAATTATCGTCCGGTCGCCGACGCCGTCGCTATGTTACTGGCAGGCAACAAGCTGAGTAATAGTGAGCTGAACATGTTAGGCGACATGATTGGCGAGCAGGACATTGAACCGCTATTGCAGGCGGCAAACAGCGACAGCGAAGATGCCCAGAGCGCGCGTCAGGAGCTGGTTTCGATGCTGATGGACCGCCATGGCACCAGCCGCGTGCTGTTCCGTAACACCCGTAATGGTGTTAAAGGCTTCCCAAAACGCGAGCTGCACACCATCAAGCTGCCACTGCCGACCCAATACCAGACGGCGATTAAAGTCTCCGGCATTATGGGTGCGCGTAAAAGCGCGGAAGACCGGGCGCGCGATATGCTCTACCCGGAACAGATTTATCAGGAATTCGAAGGCGATACCGGCACCTGGTGGAACTTTGACCCGCGCGTGGAATGGCTAATGGGCTATCTGACCAGCCACCGCTCGCAAAAAGTATTAGTTATCTGTGCAAAAGCCACCACCGCGCTTCAACTGGAGCAGGTTCTGCGCGAGCGCGAAGGTATCCGCGCTGCCGTGTTCCATGAAGGTATGTCGATCATTGAGCGTGACCGCGCCGCAGCCTGGTTTAGCGAAGAAGATAGCGGCGCTCAGGTAATGCTGTGTTCTGAAATCGGCTCCGAAGGGCGTAACTTCCAGTTCGCCAGCAATCTGGTGATGTTTGACCTGCCGTTCAACCCGGACCTGCTGGAACAGCGTATTGGCCGTCTGGACCGTATTGGTCAGGCACATGATATTCAGATCCACGTCCCGTACCTGGAAAAAACCGCGCAATCTGTCCTGGTGCGCTGGTACCACGAAGGTCTGGATGCGTTCGAACACACCTGCCCGACCGGCCGTACCATCTACGACACGGTCTATAACAATCTGATCGGCTACCTGGCTGAACCAGAAAATACCGATGGCTTTGACGATCTGATCAAAACCTGTCGCGAACAACATGACGCGCTGAAAGCTCAGCTGGAGCAAGGTCGTGATCGTCTGCTCGAGATCCACTCTAACGGCGGTGAAAAAGCGCTGGCACTGGCTGAGAGTATTGAAGAACAGGACGATGATACCAGCCTGATCGCCTTCGCCATGAACCTGTTTGATATCGTTGGTATTAATCAGGATGACCGTGGTGACAATTTGATCGTGCTGACACCGTCCGATCATATGCTGGTGCCAGATTTCCCTGGATTGCCGGAAGATGGCTGCACCATTACGTTTGAGCGTGATGTCGCTCTGTCGCGTGAAGACGCTCAGTTTATTACCTGGGAGCATCCGTTAATCCGTAATGGTCTGGATCTTATCCTCTCTGGCGACACCGGCAGCAGCACCATTTCGTTGTTGAAAAACAAAGCATTGCCGGTCGGAACTCTGTTGGTTGAGCTGGTGTATGTGGTTGAAGCGCAAGCGCCGAAACAGCTGCAGCTGAACCGCTTCCTGCCGCCAACGCCGGTACGTATGCTGCTGGATAAAAACGGCAATAACCTCGCTGCACAGGTTGAGTTCGAAACCTTTAACCGTCAGCTCAGCGCCGTTAACCGCCACACAGGCAGTAAACTGGTCAACGCCGTGCAGCAGGACGTTCATGCTATTCTGCAACTCGGTGAAGCACAGGTGGAAAAATCAGCCCGCGCGCTGATCGACGCGGCGCGTAAAGAAGCGGACGAAAAACTGACTGCGGAACTCTCCCGTCTGGAAGCGCTGCGTGCCGTTAACCCGAACATCCGTGATGACGAACTCAGCGCAATTGAAAGCAACCGTCAGCAGGTGATGGAAAGCCTGGATCAGGCGGGCTGGCGTCTGGATGCCCTGCGCCTGATCGTCGTGACGCATCAGTAACGGAGCCATACATGGGGATGGAAAACTACAATCCGCCGCAGGAACCCTGGTTGGTCATCCTGTATCAGGATGAGCACATTATGGTGGTCAACAAGCCGAGCGGTTTGTTGTCTGTGCCGGGTCGTCTGGATGAGCACAAAGACAGCGTGATGACGCGTATCCAGCGCGATTATCCGCAGGCTGAATCCGTCCATCGTCTGGATATGGCCACCAGCGGCGTGATTGTAGTCGCGCTAACCAAAGCGGCAGAGCGCGAGCTAAAACGCCAGTTTCGCGAGCGCGAACCGAAAAAACAGTATGTTGCACGCGTCTGGGGGCATCCCGCTCCGGCCGAGGGTCTGGTTGATTTACCGCTGATTTGCGACTGGCCGAACAGGCCAAAACAAAAAGTGTGTTATGAGACCGGGAAATCAGCGCAGACAGAGTATGAGGTGGTGGAGTTCGCGGCGGATAACACCGCCCGGGTCGTGCTTAAACCGATTACCGGACGCTCCCACCAGCTGCGTGTGCATATGCTGGCGTTAGGGCATCCAATCCTCGGCGATCGCTTCTATGCTCCGCCTGAAGCGCTGGCGTTGGCACCCCGCCTGCTGCTGCACGCCGAGATGCTAACCATCACGCATCCCGAATACGGCAACAGTATGACGTTTAAAGTCCCGGCGGATTTTTAAATTCTGAGCCAATTTATGCCGGGGGCGCTTCGCTTGCCCGGCCTACATTCATTACCGTAGGCCGGATAAAGCGCTAGCCGCATCCGGCATAATTATTATTTAAAGCCTTTTTGTTCTTTGATTAACTCGTAAGCCTTCTGGATTTCCTGCGCTTTTTGCTTCGCCATTTCCATCATCTCTGGCGGCAGACCTTTCGCGACCAGTTTGTCCGGATGGTGCTCGCTCATCAGCTTACGGTAAGCGCGCTTTATGGTAGTCGCATCATCGGTCGTTTTCACACCCAGCACATTACAGGCGTCTTCCAGCGTCGGGCCGCGTTGCGCCTGCTGCCAGCTACCGCCGCCAGACTGCTGCTGATATCCGCCGCCAAACTGTGCGCCGCCCTGCATCATGCGCAGGAACTGATCAAATTGGGTACGTGAGATCCCCAACTCTTCAGCAATCACATACAGCACTTCACGTTCGTTAGGATGTAACGACCCATCGGCAAATGCCGCCTGGATTTGAATTTCCAGAAACATGCGGATCAGATCGAATCGACCGAAACAGACGCTGCGAAACTGACGCATCTTTTCACGTAATGGATAATTATCCGATTTTCCTACCCGGAAGGCGTGTTGTGCAGCCGTTCGCGAATCACCGTGCAAATTCATCCGATCCATCAACTGGCTGGCGATATGAATATCGGCTTCCGTGACGCGACCTTTGGATTTGGTCAGATGTCCCATCACCTCAAAAGTGGTGGCAAAAAACAGCGCCTGGCGTTCACGTTGGTTGGCAAACCACGCCATTTTGCGCATGCGGGCTTTGTCGAACATGTGGCCAACTAACAGCCCCAGAACCACACCCCAGAAGCCGCCACCCATCATTAAGGCCACGGCTACACCAATTATCTTTCCCCAATACTGCATAGACTCCCCAAATCTTTATGCTCTCAGCCAGGCTATGTCCCACAATATAAGGTGCTTTTACCGATTTACGGCTGCGGTCAATTGTGGGACATCGCCTATAATTTGCATTATCATACCTGTCATTCAATGCCGTGCCTAACACCACGGATGCCTAAATGGGCAGGATTAACACTAGCGCAGTGAAGATGAGATAAGTTAGGCTGTGACCGTTTGTCACGCGCGACGCTACTGATGATGGAACAATAAATACAACGTATGAAAAAACGTATTCCCACTCTTCTGGCCACCATGATTGCCAGTGCCCTCTATAGCCATCAGGGCCTGGCAGCCGATCTCGCCTCACAGTGTATGCTGGGCGTGCCGAGCTATGACCGTCCTCTGGTACAGGGCGAGACTAATGAATTACCCGTCACCATCAATGCCGACAACGCTAAAGGGAATTATCCCGATGACGCGGTGTTTACCGGCAACGTGGACATCGCACAGGGTAACAGCCGCCTGCAGGCCGACGAAGTACAGCTTCATCAGAAGCAGGCTGAAGGCCAGCCGGAGCCAATACGTACCGTCGATGCGCTGGGCAATGTCCATTATGATGACAATCAGGTTATTCTGAAGGGGCCGAAGGGCTGGTCGAATCTGAATACCAAAGATACCAACATCTGGGAAGGTGATTACCAGATGGTGGGCCGTCAGGGACGCGGGAAAGCCGATCTGATGAAACAGCGTGGCGAAAACCGTTATACCATTCTGGAAAACGGTAGCTTTACCTCCTGTCTGCCAGGTTCCGATACCTGGAGCGTCGTCGGTAGCGAAGTGATCCACGACCGTGAAGAACAGGTCGCAGAGATCTGGAACGCCCGTTTTAAACTGGGTCCGGTTCCGGTCTTTTATAGTCCTTATTTACAGTTACCCGTCGGCGATAAGCGCCGTTCCGGTTTTCTGATCCCGAACGCAAAATATTCCACTAATAACTATTTTGAGTTCTACCTGCCATATTACTGGAACATTGCGCCCAACATGGACGCCACCATCACGCCACATTATATGCACCGTCGTGGCGGGATCATGTGGGAAAACGAATTCCGCTACCTGACGCAAGCAGGTGCGGGCCTGATGGAGTTCGACTATCTGAACTCCGATAAAGTGTATGAGGACGAACATCCGAAGGATGACAATTCACGTCGCTGGCTGTTTTACTGGCAACACTCTGGGGTGATGGACCAGGTGTGGCGTTTCAACGTTGACTATACCAAGGTCAGCGACACCAGCTACTTTAATGATTTCGATAACAAATACGGTTCCAGTACCGACGGCTACGCCACGCAAAAATTCAGCGTCGGCTACGCGGTACAGAACTTTGATGCCACAGTTTCGACCAAGCAGTTCCAGGTCTTCGACGCGCAAAACAGTAACAGCTACTCTGCGCAGCCGCAGTTAGACGTCAACTACTACCAGAATGACGTTGGTCCGTTTGATACCCGTATTTATGGTCAGGCGGTGCACTTCGTTAACACCAACGACAACATGCCGGAAGCGACGCGCGTTCACCTTGAACCGACCATCAATCTGCCATTGTCGAACAACTGGGGAAGCATCAATACCGAAGCAAAACTGCTGGCAACGCACTATCAGCAGACTAATCTGGATTGGTACAACAGCAACCCGCAGAACACCAAGCTCGATGATTCAGCTAACCGCGTCATGCCGCAGTTTAAAGTTGACGGCAAGATGGTGTTTGAGCGTGACATGCAAATGCTGGCGCCGGGTTATACCCAGACGCTGGAGCCGCGCGCGCAGTACCTGTACGTACCGTATCGCGACCAAAGTCATATCTATAACTATGACTCGTCCCTGCTGCAATCTGACTATAGCGGCCTGTTCCGTGACCGTACCTATGGCGGTCTGGACCGCATTGCCTCCGCCAACCAGGTCACAACCGGGGTCACATCTCGCGTTTATGATGACGCAGCCGTTGAACGTTTTAATATATCCGTGGGTCAAATCTACTATTTCACCGAGTCTCGCACCGGCGATGACAACATTAAATGGGAGAATGACGACAAAACGGGCTCACTGGTATGGGCGGGCGATACCTACTGGCGCATCTCCGATCGCTGGGGTTTACGCAGTGGGATCCAGTACGATACCCGTCTGGACAGCGTTGCAACCAGTAGCAGCAGTATCGAATACCGTCGCGACGAAAACCGTATGCTGCAGTTGAACTACCGTTATGCCAGCTCGGAGTATATCCAGGCTACTCTGCCGTCTTACTACTCTACGGCAGAGCAGTATAAAAACGGGATCTCACAGGTGGGCGCAGTGGCAAGCTTCCCAATCGCCGACCGTTGGTCGATTGTTGGCGCTTACTACTTCGATACCAACGTGAACAAAGAAGCAGATTCAATGCTGGGGCTGCAGTACAACTCCTGCTGTTACGCCATTCGCTTCGGTTACGAACGTAAGCTGAACGGCTGGGATAACACCCAGAAACACGCGATTTATGACAACACGATCGGCTTTAATATCGAACTGCGCGGCCTGAGCTCCAACTACGGTCTCGGCACCAACCAAATGTTGCGTTCAAACATTTTGCCGTATCAAAGCTCTTTATGATCTGATTGATTTACAACGTAATCCGCATCGCGGTTAATTGAAATGGAAAAAGTATGAAGAACTGGAAAACGCTGCTTCTCGGTATCGCCATGATCGCGAATACCAGTTTCGCTGCCCCACAGGTAGTCGATAAAGTCGCAGCCGTCGTCAATAACGGCGTCGTTCTCGAAAGCGACGTCGATGGCTTAATGCAGTCAGTAAAACTTAATGCGGGTCAGGCTGGTCAGCAGTTACCGGACGACGCCACGCTGCGTCATCAGATCCTGGAACGTTTGATCATGGATCAAATCCTCCTGCAAATGGGTCAGAAGATGGGTGTTAAAATCTCTGACGAGCAGTTGGATCAGGCTATTGCCAATATCGCCAAGCAGAACAACATGACGCTGGATCAGATGCGCAGTCGTTTGGCACAGGATGGTTTAAGTTATTCGACCTATCGTAGCCAGATCCGCAAAGAGATGACCATCTCTGAAGTTCGTAACAACGAAGTTCGCCGTCGCGTCACTATCCTGCCTCAGGAAGTGGATGCCCTGGCGCAACAGGTAGGCAACCAAAACGATGCCAGCACCGAACTGAACCTGAGCCACATTCTGATCCCATTACCGGAAAACCCAACTTCCGACCAGGTTAACGCGGCTGAAAGCCAGGCGCGCTCTGTTGTTGATGAAGCGCGTAACGGTAGTGATTTTGGCAAACTGGCTATTACTTATTCCGCTGACCAGCAGGCGCTGAAAGGCGGCCAGATGGGTTGGGGACGTATTCAGGAGCTGCCGGGTATCTTCGCCCAGGCGTTAAGCACTGCGAAAAAAGGCGATATCATCGGCCCAATTCGTTCAGGTGTCGGCTTCCACATCCTGAAAGTCAATGATATGCGTGGCCAAAGCCAGAGCATCTCCGTGACTGAAGTTCACGCCCGCCATATTCTACTTAAGCCGTCGCCGATCATGACCGATCAGCAGGCGCGTCTGAAGCTGGAACAAATCGCGGCAGATATTAAGAGCGGTAAAACTACCTTCGCGGCAGCCGCTAAAGAGTTTTCTCAGGATCCAGGCTCTGCCAACCAGGGCGGCGATCTGGGTTGGGCTGCAGCGGATATTTTCGACCCAGCTTTCCGCGATGCGCTGACCAAACTTCATAAAGGCCAGATGAGCGCCCCGGTGCACTCCTCTTTCGGTTGGCATCTGATCGAACTGCTGGACACGCGTAACGTTGATAAAACTGACGCGGCGCAGAAAGACAGAGCTTACCGTATGCTGATGAACCGTAAATTCTCGGAAGAAGCAGCAACCTGGATGCAGGAACAGCGCGCCAGCGCTTACGTTAAAGTTCTGAGCAACTAATGGCTCGTACTCAACGTGTTGTTATCACTCCCGGCGAACCCGCCGGGATTGGCCCGGATCTGGTGGTTCAGCTCGCCCAGCGCGATTGGCCTGTAGAACTCGTTGTCTGTGCGGATGCAGGACTTCTCAGTGACCGGGCAGCGATGCTCGGTTTACCGCTTTCACTCCTCCCCTACTCTCCAGATACCCCAGCCAGACCGCAATCAGCAGGCACATTGACGCTGTTACCGGTTGCGCTGCGGGCACCTGCTGTCGCGGGTCAGTTGGCGGTAGAAAACGGGCAATATGTAGTGGATACGCTGGCTCGCGCCTGCGATGGTTGTCTGCAAGGTGAGTTTGCGGCGTTGATCACCGGTCCGGTTCACAAGGGCGTAATCAATGACGCAGGCGTTCCGTTTACCGGGCATACCGAGTTTTTTGAAGAGCGCTCACAGGCAAAGAAAGTTGTTATGATGCTGGCGACCGAAGAGCTGCGCGTTGCCCTGGCAACCACGCATTTGCCGCTCAGAGCCGTTGCCGACGCCATTACGCCCGCCCTGCTTCAGGAAGTGATCGGCATTTTGCATCATGATTTACGCACTAAGTTCGGCATTGCCGATCCACATATTCTGGTGTGCGGTCTTAACCCGCATGCTGGTGAAGGCGGTCATATGGGAACGGAAGAGATAGACACCCTCATTCCGGTACTCGATGAACTGCGTGCGCAGGGGATGAAATTAAACGGCCCGCTGCCCGCAGATACGCTTTTTCAGCCCAAATATCTCGACCACGCGGATGCCGTGCTGGCAATGTACCACGATCAGGGTCTCCCCGTGCTAAAATACCAGGGATTTGGTCGCGGTGTGAATATCACGCTGGGCCTGCCCTTTATTCGCACATCCGTCGATCACGGCACCGCACTTGAACTCGCGGGCCATGGACAAGCAGATGTCGGCAGTTTTATTACGGCGCTTAATCTCGCCATCAAAATGATTGTTAATACCAATGAATAATCGAGTCCATCAGGGCCATTTAGCCCGTAAACGTTTCGGGCAGAACTTCCTCAACGATCAGTTTGTGATCGAAAGTATTGTCTCTGCTATCAACCCGCAGAAAGGTCAGGCTATGGTCGAAATCGGCCCAGGCCTGGCGGCATTGACCGAACCAGTAGGCGAACGTCTGGACAAGCTCACGGTCATTGAACTGGACCGCGATCTGGCAGCACGCTTACAGACACACCCGTTTTTAGGGCCTAAGCTGACGATTTATCAGCAAGATGCTATGACCATGAACTTCGGCGAACTGGCACAAACGATGGGACAGCCGCTGCGTGTATTCGGCAACCTGCCGTACAACATCTCCACGCCACTCATGTTCCATCTTTTTTCCTATACTGATGCCATTGCCGACATGCATTTCATGTTGCAAAAAGAGGTGGTCAATCGTCTGGTTGCAGGGCCAAACAGTAAAGCGTATGGTCGATTAAGCGTCATGGCGCAGTATTACTGCAATGTGATCCCGGTACTTGAAGTACCGCCTTCCGCATTTACGCCAGCGCCTAAAGTTGATTCAGCTGTTGTGCGTCTGGTCCCTCACGCGACGATGCCGTACCCGGTTAAAGATGTTCGTGTGCTGAGCCGTATTACCACCGAAGCGTTTAATCAGCGCCGTAAAACGGTACGTAACAGTCTCGGCAACCTATTTAGCGTTGAAGTACTGACAGAGCTGGGCGTTGATCCGGCGATGCGAGCGGAAAATATCTCTGTCGCGCAATACTGCCGGATGGCTAACTATCTGTCAGAAAACGCGCCATCGAAGGAGAGTTAAACATGATCAATTCGCCCCGAGTGTGCATTCAGGTACAAAGCGTCTACATTGAGGCGCAATCCTCACCTGATGATGAACGTTACGTTTTTGCTTACACCGTAACTATCCGCAATTTGGGGCGAGCGCCTGTGCAGCTGTTGGGGCGTTATTGGTTAATCACTAATGGTCATGGCCGCGAAACAGAAGTCCAGGGTGAAGGCGTGGTTGGCGTCCAGCCCCATATCGAACCCGGCGAAGAGTACCAGTACACCAGCGGTGCGGTGATTGAAACACCGCTGGGCACCATGCAGGGTCACTACGAAATGATCGATGAACAAGGCATCGCCTTTACCATCGACATTCCCGTATTCCGACTCGCCGTTCCAACACTCATTCATTAAAACAATAACTATGGCGACATACCTTATTGGCGACGTTCACGGTTGTTACGATGAACTGGTAGCCTTGCTGCATCAGGTAGACTTTAATTCCCAAAAAGACACCCTATGGCTCACTGGCGATCTGGTCGCTCGTGGGCCGGGCTCGCTGGACGTTTTGCGCTACGTGAAATCACTGGGCGACAGCGTGCGGTTGGTATTGGGTAATCACGATTTACACCTGCTGGCCGTATTTGCTGGTATCAGTCGTAATAAACCTAAAGACAGGGTCACATCGCTGCTCGAAGCACCGGATGCCGACGAATTACTTAACTGGCTCCGCCGTCAACCGCTGTTGCAGGTAGACGAAGAGAAGAAGCTGGTGATGGCACATGCCGGTATCACCCCACAGTGGGACCTGCAGACGGCAAAAGACTGTGCTCGCGATGTTGAAGCCGTGTTGTCGAGCGACTCATATCCCTTCTTCCTTGATGCGATGTACGGCGACATGCCCAATAACTGGACCCCGGAACTGACCGGGCTGGCACGCCTGCGTTTTATTACCAACGCCTTTACCCGCATGCGTTACTGCTTCCCCAACGGTCAACTGGATATGTACAGCAAAGAGTCACCAGAAGACGCGCCTGCCCCGCTGAAGCCATGGTTTGCCATTCCTGGACCTGTCAGTGAAGCGTACAGCATTGCATTCGGGCACTGGGCATCGCTGGAAGGCAAAGGCACACCAGAAGGTATTTACGCGCTGGATACGGGGTGTTGCTGGGGAGGCGATCTCACCTGTCTGCGCTGGGAAGACAAACAGTACTTTGTGCAGCCATCAAATCGCCATCTGAATCTGGATCCTGGCGAAGCGGTCAACGCCTGAGAGATTTATGCCTGATGGCGCTACGCTTATCAGGCCTACATCTGGCACAAGAATAGGCCGGATAAGGCGTTTCGCCGCCATCCGGCACTTACAGGATTAACGACGCTCCAGAATCTCGAAGCAGTAGCTGTGAGAGTTTTGCGCGTCGGCATCGTGGAATTCACTGAACACCGACTCCCAGTCATCCGGTTCGTAGTCCGGGAAATGCGTATCCCCTTCGACTTCAGCATCAATGTGCGTCAGATACAGCTTCTGCGCTTTTGGCAGGAACTGCTCATACACGCGCCCACCGCCAATCACCATAATCTCTGGTTCATCACCGCAGGCCGCAATGGCTTCATCAACAGACTTCACCCACTGCACACGATCGTCAGTGCCAGGCTTGCTGCTGATGACGATATTTTTACGCCCAGGTAACGGTCGCCCGATGGATTCCCAGGTGTGGCGTCCCATGACAACCGGCTTGTTTAAGGTATTACGTTTAAACCAGGCGAGATCGGCAGGGAGGTTCCACGGCATGGCGTTCTCCATACCGATGACGCGATCTACCGCTAACGCCGCAATCAGACTGATCATTGAATATTTCCCGGATACAAAAAAATTGTCGCCACTATACGGAAAGCGCAATCTTTCGTCGACTGGCGGAAAGAGGATGAACAGGAAAATTTTCCGTTCTGCTGGCGAACCGACCTATTTAAGGTGGTACGCCAGCATTACAGTAGTTCAAAAACAGCCAATTAGCAGTAAAGTTTGCAGAACATCACATTTTTTACCCTATGCTGACGGTTTCACTTCCGGCTCATCGGCGACGTCGCCCGTATGCTTACCTTCATCCGTGCCTTGCCAGCCATGGCGTTGAATTAACGATAAGTGCTGACGATCTTCCGCAATAATTTCACTCAGCATTGCGCTGGTGCGTTTATAAACGGCCGCGCGGGAAGTCGCGTCATTTTCCCCTTTCACCATCTCCTCTACCATCATGGTATTGAATCGGCGGAATACGTCCGCCCGCTCACGTGCCTCATAGCGCCCAAGCCCGAGACCCTCCAACGCCAGACGTCCGGTCTTCAGTGCACCTTCAAAGGTTTCGCGTTCCGGCATATCCACGCCCGCCTGGCGCAGGCGGATGTAATGATCCACATCGCGCGCACGAGCAATAATTTGCAGATGCGGGAAATGCTCTTTCACCATTTCGGTTAACTGCAGGCTGGTTTGCGGATCGTCAATGGCATTAATAATGACTTCAGCTTTCGCCGCCCCGGCAGACTCCAGCAGATCCATCCGGGTCGCATCGCCATAGAAAACCTTCATCCCGAATTTACGCAGCGTTTCGATATGGTCCGGGTCATGATCAAGAACCACCATTTTGACCCCACTCGACAACAACAGACGACCGGTTATCTGGCCAAATCGCCCAAATCCAGCGATGATCACCCGCGGTTGCTCCTCATCGATTTCATCGGCTTCCCGCTCTTCCGAAGTCGCCGATTTTTCCAGACGCGTCAAAATCACCAGCAAAATCGGCGTAGCCGCCATCGACAACGCCACCGCCAGCGTCAGCGATTTCGCCCAGTCAGGATCGAGCACATTTGCCATTTGCGCCGCGCCAAACACCACAAAGGCAAACTCACTGCCCTGCCCTAACAATACGGCAAACCAGCGACGCTGCTTGTTCGGCACCTGCAACGGTTTCGCTATCAACCACAGCATGACGGTTTTGATAACCAGGAAACCGACCAGCAAAATGATAATGCGCAAGGGATTATCAATCAGCGTACCAAAGTCGATAGACATCCCCACGCCAATGAAAAACAGTCCCAGCAGCAATCCTTTAAATGGCTCAATGTCGCTTTCCAGCGCGTGGCGATACTCAGAGCTCGCCAGCAGCACCCCGGCCAGGAAGGCCCCCATCGCCATCGACAGGCCAACCTCTTCCAGGAGCAGACCGAAGCCAAACACGAGGAACAGCGCAACGGCACTGAATACTTCCCGCAGGCCCGAACGCGCAACAAAACGCAAGGCCGGACGTGTGACATAACGCCCCAATACCACCACCAATACCAGTGCGCCCGCTACCTTCAGGGCTGACAATGCAAACGCCCCAAGCGTAGTCGATGCGCCGCTCGCCGCCAGTAACGGGATCATCGCCACCAATGGAATAGCGGCGATATCCTGGAACAGCAGCACGGCAAACGCGCTGCGGCCCATTTGCGAAACCATCAGGTTGCGTTCATTCATTGCCTGCATAGCGATAGCCGTTGAGGAAAGCGCCAGCGTCATGCCGATCAGTTCCGCTACCTGCCAGCGCAGGCCAAGGAACATACAGAACAAACCAATTAAGCCGCCGCAAACCACCATCTGTAGCGCACCGCCGCCGAACACCGATGCCCGCAATTTCCACAAACGTTGCGGATCCAGCTCCAGACCGATGACAAACAGCATCAGTACCACACCGATCTCCGCAAAATGCAGGATGGATTCGGCGTCCGTCACCAGCCTCAGCCCCCAGGGTCCGATAATGCATCCGGCGATGAGATACCCCAGTACCGACCCTAATCCCAGCCGTACGGCGATGGGTACAATCAGCGCCGCCGATCCGAGATAAATCAGCGCCTGTATCAGCGTATGGCTATCCATGGTGTGCCTCCTGCCATTCCATCAGACGCTGTTTGTAGTGACGCGCCTGCGCTTGCAGCGTTTCATCATCACAGATAAACGTACAGTGCATCGCAAACGGCGGCAGCCATTTGAGGCCGCAATAGAGCGCTGTTGCCTGTAAAGGCTGAGAAAGCACATCAAATCCGGGATGGGAGCCAATATCGAAGTGGTTTTCACCGCCGCCGGTCGTCACCGCCCACAGCAGTTGTTTACCGTGCAGCGCAGTACCGCCATGGCCATACGCCCAGCCGTGCGAAAGGACTTTATCCATCCACAGCTTGAGTAATGGAGGTGTGCTGTACCACTGCATCGGATGCTGCCAGATGATCAAATCAGCACGCGCCAGCGCATCCTGTTCAGCGGCAATATCGATATTGAAGTCGGGGTAGAGCTGGTAGAGCGAGCGTATCTCCACGCCCTCCAGCGTCCTTGCCTGTTCAAGCATCCGCTTATTCGCATGCGAATGTTGCGGATAGGGATGCGCATAAATGATGAGAATCATGATTAGCCTGTATCACTGCATTATTGTAATAACAGTGAGTTTAGTCACTTAATCCACAGGCTAACAGTCAATATTATTGAGTGGCTGAATGGAGAAAACTGAACTAGTTGTCCAGTTCGCTCATATCCTTAACCTGATCGCGGTTAATCTGTTCCGTCTTACCCGTCTGAGCATTTTTGTACGACACCAGACCAGTATCATCATCAACCTGCGGTTTGCCGTCAGTGACGATTGTTTTGCCATCGGTGGTTTTAACCGCCTGGTTTGAGGAACAACCGGCCACGGTAAACAGTGCTGCTGCGGTAAAAATTGAGGTGATCAGGATATGTTTTTGCATGGTGTTCTCCCTGCTTTTCAGTTGTTTTCAGTGATATACCCAGTTAACTGTAGGCTAACTGACTGAGTTGCAGGGAAAATACAGAACACTCCTAATAGCCTGCCCTGGTCACGGGCTTACTGCGAATCGTCATTTGACTGGTTTGCGCCAGCGTCAGACCTCGCGTTTCCGGGGCGAAAGCGATGGACACAAGCAGGCCAATCAGCGAAATTCCTGCGCCCATCAGCATGACATTGCTGATACCGTATTTGGTGATGAATACCGGCAGCGCCCAGGTTGAAACAATAGTACCGATGCGGCTTAAGGACATAATCACCCCGACGGCAGACGCGCGAATGTCGGTAGGGAACAGTTCGTTTGGGTATAGCCACTGCAGGTTTCCCGGTCCCCCCGAGAAAAACGCGTACACGGCAAACGCCAGCACCACCAGCCACGCCCCCATATCAGGAATTAACCCCAGCACAGCCAACGCCAGCGTCATCATAATAAAGCTGCCAATCAATAGCGGTCGGCGACCTGCGCTATTGAGCCAGAACATGGGCGGAATGCACCCCAGCATAAAGCACAGGCTTATCACCACATTGCCCAACGCGGCGCTTTTCCCGGCACCAAGCCCCAACAGTCCAACAATCTGCGGACCAAAGGTATAAATGGCGAACATCGGGATTACCTGACAGGTCCAGATAGCGGCAACAAACAGGACAAACGGGAAATGACGGCGGTTAAACAGCTGGAGAAAACGCGTCTCCTGCGGCGCCTCTTCGTCGAACACCACCGGTTCGCCGAACAGTTTGATCATCATCGCTTCACACTCTTTCACCCGACCTTTACGCAGCAGCCAGCGCGGCGATTCAGGAAGATCGAAGCGCCCAATCAGGATCAAAATACAGGGGATCACCGCGCTGCCCAGCATCCAGCGCCACCCTCCCTCAACATCATACAGCCAGTAACCGACCAGATCGGCACAGGTGGCGCCGACATACCACATCGCGGCGATAAAACCGATGGAGAAAGCGCGCTGGCGGGTATTGGAGAACTCGGTAATCATCGAGGTAGCAATCGGATAATCGGCACCAATCACAATGCCGATCAGCACACGCATCACCAACAGCTCAACGGGCGAGGAAACAAACATGGTTGCTGCCGATATCACGCCAATGGCGATAATATCGATGATGAACATTTTGCGCCGCCCGACCTTATCGGAAATGTAGCCAAACAGCGACGTCCCCACAAACAGACCGGCGAGCGTGCCGGCACCCAGCAGACCAATCCACTGTGCGTCCAGTTTCAATGCTGGCGTGAGCTGTTCCAGCGCTACGCCAATCATCACCAGCACATAACCATCCAGAAATGGCCCACCGCTTCCCCACAGCATTATCCGGCGGTGAATAGAGGTAAATTTGATGTCATCAAAGTTCCTGGGCTGCTGCATAGCGACTTCCTGTTTCAACACGGGCAAAGCGTCATCTATAGGCCGGATAAGGCGTTTACGCCCCCATCCGGCACTGGCGTCACATGATTGCCGGATGGCGACGCTAGCGCGTCTTATCCGGCCTACGGGTGCACAACCTCGCACTTATTAACCGTAGCGAAACTCCACGCCAAATGTCCCACGCGGGTATTCCCACTTTTCCAGCGCTGTATCGAGCCCGAGAATGCGGCACGTTCCGCACTCCAGACATCCGGCATAATCAAACCGTACGCTGCCGTCGTCCTGCTTTTTATACAGCCCCGCTGGACAGGCCTTAATCAACACTTCCAGCGCCTGTTTATCAGGATCGGTTTTGAGAATGATATGTGGGCTGTCTTCATCGACATTGAACTTATTGACGCCCAGTTTGACGTCCACATTGACGGGAGATGTCATAATACGGTCACTCCTTTCAGGCCATCTTTCATCAGGTTGATGAAGCCCACTTTCTTCGCATGGCGCAGGATTTTTTTACGCATTGGCACTGGGGCGGAACCATCTACGGTGAACAGGTCGCGTGCGATACTGACCGCCATTTCGGGATAGGCGGTAAACATGCGCGGGTTATCAAGAAAAGCAGGAAGCTTCTGGTACATACGCATATCGCGCATCGGGCCATCGTCCAGATGCTGACGGTATTCACCCAGCGACTGCTTGCTAAAGTCGTCGCGCTTCATCGCTGAAAGCACCGTTTTCGCCGCCGCTTCGCCTGCGGAAATGGCGAGATCCATACCGCGAATGGTAAAGCCGAGGTTCATACACATTCCGGCAGCGTCACCGGCGATCAGCACACCGTCCCCCACCAGTTCTGGCTGCATATTCATACCGGCTTCAGGTACGACGTGCGCGGCATATTCCACCAGCTTGCCACCGGCGATCAGTGGGGCAACCGCCGGATGCTGTTTGAAATCTTCCAGCATTTGCGGGACCGATTTTTTCGCGTCTTTCAGGTGATGAAGGCCGCAGACCAGCCCCAGAGAAAGGGTCGTTTCATTCGTATAGAGAAAGCCACCACCCATCAATCCATCAGTTGGCGAACCGGCAAACAGGCAAGCTGCACCTTCGTTCCCCTGTAACTGGAAACGATCTTCAATTACCGATTTTGGCAGTTCGATCAGCTCTTTTACGCCGACGGCAACATGCGATGCCTCGACGCGCTTTGCCATACCCAGCTTTTCAGCCAGCAGAGAATTCACCCCGTCGGCGAGGATCACCACTTTGGCTTCCAGAATATCGCCGTCGGCTTCCACGCCCACGACTTTACCCTCGCGCTGCACAACGTTATCCACACGAATACCGGTGATGAGCTGGGCGCCCGCCTCCTCGGCCTGCTCCATCAGCCAGGCGTCAAATTTGCTACGTAAGACGGAATAAGAAACCTGCGACGATGCGGCCTCTTCACCATTGCAATAGTCGATGGTCATCGCCCCTTTGTCGGTCATAAAGGCGAGCTTTTCGTGGGTGATTATGCGTTCAATGGGGGCCTGCTCAGCAAAACCGGGAATGATGCGCTCCAGGCTATGCGCATACATGCGCCCACCGGTGACATTCTTCGCGCCAGCAGAATTGCCGCGCTCGATAACCAGCACCTGTGCACCTTCCCGAGCCAGCACCAGCGCCGCAACCGAACCAGCCAGACCTGCACCCACTATGATGGCATCAAAGATATCTTCGGACATACGTACTCCTGTCAGCGGCAGGATACCTTCGCATCCTGCCCGAATGGTTTAACGCGCTAAGGCAGCCGTCAGCGCAGGCAGGATCTTCAGCGCATCGCCAACGATGCCATAATCTGCATACTGGAAAATCGGCGCATTTTTGTCTTTGTTGATGGCGAAAATCGTCTGTGCGCCGTTGGCGCCGACCATATGTTGGATCTGCCCGGAGATCCCCACGGCCAGATACAGTTCAGGCTTAAGCATCAGGTTGGAGATGCCGACGTAGCGTTCATGCTCCATCCACTTCTCGTTTTCCGCCACCGGACGGGAACAGGCCAACTCAGCGCCAATCGTTTGGCACAGCGCTTCTGCCAGCGAGATATTTTCTTTGCTACCAATACCGCGTCCCACGCTGACCACCAGACGGGCTTTGTCGAGATCGACGCTGTTGCTCTGACGCGCCTGAGTTGCCGTACGGGTCACGACAATGGCCGGAGCCTGCCACTGGACGGTGTGCACCTCACCGCTGCGAGCGGTATCCGGTTGCTGCGCGTCAAACGTTCCGCTACTGAGAGTGATCACGGCAAACGGTGAAGCGATTGTTTCTGCTCCCATCGCCAGGCCGCCGTAGACCATATGTTTGACCGCCGTTTTTCCATCCTGCACCGCGACTGCGCTGGCGTCATTTGAGACTGCAGCCGACAAGCGAAAGCCCAGCTTTGCCGCTAACAGCTTGCCCCGACGTGTATTCGGCAGCAGCACCGCGCCGCCCTCGCTGTGCTGACGAATGATTTCGGCCATCGCATCGGCGTAGTCTTCAACCATACGGTCTTCTGGTTTGCCGCTGAGCAGCCAGACATGATCCGCGCCTAAATGACATGCCGTTGCACTGTCCGCATCGCTGAGCACAAACGTGTTAACTTTTTCGCCTAAAGCCTGCGCACCTTTCATCAGTTCCGGCAGACGAGAAGGGGTATCGCTGAATACCCAGATACTGGAAAATTTGTTCATAACATCCCCTGATAATTAAATGATTTTGCGAAGATTCTCGACAAACGCGGCAATCTGTTCTTCACCGTCACCTTCAATGACAACGCGCTGACGCTCGCGCTGTTTCGGCGCAGCAACCTGCTGTGCGGAATACGCCTGTACGCTGTTCAGCCCGATATCCGCAGGCGACCAAACCTGAACCGGTTTTTTCGCCGCGCCAAGAATGGCTTTCATGGAAGGGATTTGAGGGGTGTTGATGTCAGTAGAGACCGCGATAACCGCCGGAAGCGGGATACTCAGGGTTTCAACTTCATCTTCCAGTTCACGCTCTACCGTCAGAGTGCTGTCGGTAAGAGAGAGGATTTTGCTCACGCCGTTTATCGCCGGCACGTCCAGCATTTCGCCCACCAGCAGACCAACCTGCTGAGCATAAAGATCGGAAGAACCGTCGCCGCAAATAAGCAGATCAAAACCGGATTTTTGCACGGCGGCAGCCAGCGCAGTGGCAGTTTGTTGCGGCAGCGCCTGTTCAAATTGATCGTCAATGACAACAATCAGTTCATCAGGGCCACGGGAAAGCACATCTTTGCGCCCTTTTGCATTGGTCAGCGCTTTGCCTCCGACGCTCATGGCCACAACCTGAGCCTCTCCCAACTGCTGTTTTAACTGGCAAGCCGCTTCGATCGCATTCAGATCATATTGGCTGATTTTGCCATCTGCTTTGCTGAAATCGAGTGTTCCATCAGCATTATTAATCGCAATATCCTGCTCATCAGGTACGCATTTGTAGCAAGTAATTATCTTCATTGCATCTCCAGAAATCATGAAGGAAACGTATTTATATCGGCGGTGTTAAATACAGATATCACGCTCTTTAATTCGGAAATAAAACCTTAATCACCAATATTGAAAATGTCACACATTGAAATTCGTAACTTTCAATAGTGTTACATGCCTCACCAATATTGAAAGAATCACGTCAAATATGAAAATTTTCAATATTGTCTGCTGGTTCAACAATATTGAACGCCAGTCACTTAAAAAAGTTAAAAAATCAATATCAAGGTTATGATTAATAAGGAAATTATCTAGATTTCCAGACAAAATAACCAGCATAAAAAAGTGTGATACAGATAACAGAATAGCCGGAAATGAATACCCATTATGAGTTACTCACTGAGGCGCCCCAGAGGTTAAAAAGTCATCAACAAATCATTAATAATAAATAAACAAACGATCACATACGGGCACGCTAAATAAATTTCGTTTTCACACTGGAATTCACTTATGAAAAATGAAAAGAGAAAGTCGGGAATTGAACCGAAGGTTTTTTTTCCGCCATTAATAATTGTTGGGATACTTTGTTGGCTAACAGTAAGAGATCTTGATGCCGCTAACGTCGTTATTAATGCGGTATTCAGTTATGTCACCAACGTCTGGGGTTGGGCATTCGAATGGTATATGGTCGTCATGCTCTTCGGCTGGTTCTGGTTAGTCTTTGGCCCGTATGCCAAAAAGAAATTAGGCGACGAAAAACCCGAGTTTAGTACCGCCAGCTGGATTTTTATGATGTTCGCCTCCTGTACATCCGCCGCGGTGCTGTTCTGGGGTTCCATCGAGATCTACTACTATATCTCTACCCCGCCGTTCGCTTTGGAGCCCAATTCCACGGGTGCGAAAGAGATCGGTCTGGCGTACAGCCTGTTCCACTGGGGGCCGTTGCCGTGGGCAACCTACAGCTTCCTTTCCGTGGCCTTCGCCTATTTCTTCTTTGTGCGCAAGATGGACGTCATCCGTCCCAGCTCCACGCTGGTACCGTTAGTGGGCGAAAAGCATGCGAAAGGGCTGTTCGGCACCATCGTTGATAACTTCTACCTGGTGGCACTGATCTTCGCGATGGGTACCAGCCTCGGTCTGGCGACGCCGCTGGTAACCGAGTGTATGCAATGGCTGTTCGGTATTCCGCATACGCTGCAATTAGATGCCATCATCATTACCTGCTGGATCATTCTGAACGCCATTTGCGTAGCCTGTGGCCTGCAAAAAGGAGTCAGAATCGCCAGCGACGTGCGTAGCTACCTGAGCTTCCTGATGCTGGGCTGGGTGTTTATCGTCAGCGGCGCCAGCTTCATCATGAACTACTTCACCGACTCGGTCGGCATGCTGCTGATGTATCTGCCGCGCATGTTGTTCTATACCGATGCCATCGGCAAAGGTGGATTCCCGCAGGGCTGGACTGTTTTCTACTGGGCGTGGTGGGTCATTTACGCCATCCAGATGAGTATCTTCCTGGCGCGTATTTCTCGTGGTCGTACCGTACGTGAACTGTGCTTTGGGATGGTGCTGGGCCTGACCGCTTCCACCTGGATCCTGTGGACAGTCCTTGGCAGTAACACGCTGCTGCTGATGGATAAAAACATTCTCAACATCCCGCAACTGATTGAACAACACGGCGTGGCGCGCGCCATTATCGAAACCTGGGCCGCCTTGCCATTCAGCACCGCCACCATGTGGGGCTTCTTTATCCTCTGCTTTATTGCCACCGTCACGCTAATTAACGCCTGCTCCTACACCCTGGCGATGTCCACCTGTCGCGAAGTTCGTGATGGTGAAGAACCGCCGTTGTTGGTGCGTATCGGTTGGTCCGTTCTGGTCGGCGTCATCGGCATCGTTCTGCTGGCGCTGGGCGGGCTGAAGCCCATCCAGACGGCGATTATCGCCGGAGGATGCCCGTTGTTCTTCGTCAACATCATGGTGACGCTGTCCTTTATTAAAGACGCCAAAGTGCACTGGAAAGACAAGTAATTCTTATTAACCCAATTGATCAAGAGGCTGAAAGATGGATTTCAACTTAAATGACGAGCAGGAACTGTTTGTCGCCGGTATTCGTGAACTGATGGCCAGTGAGAACTGGGAAGCTTATTTTGCCGAGTGCGATCGCGACAGCGTCTACCCTGAGCGTTTTGTAAAAGCACTGGCAGATATGGGCATCGATAGCCTGTTGATCCCGGAAGAACACGGCGGGCTGGAAGCCGGTTTTGTCACCGTTGCCGCCGTCTGGATGGAACTCGGACGTCTTGGCGCACCGACTTACGTGTTGTACCAATTACCTGGCGGTTTTAACACTTTTCTGCGTGAAGGTACCCAAGAGCAAATTGATAAAATCATGGCGTTCCAGGGGACCGGTAAGCAGATGTGGAACTCGGCGATCACAGAACCGGGAGCGGGATCGGATGTTGGCAGTCTGAAAACCACTTATACACGCAAAAATGGTAAGGTTTATCTTAATGGCAGTAAGTGCTTTATCACCAGTAGCGCCTATACCCCGTACATCGTAGTGATGGCGAGAGATGGTGCATCGCCGGATAAACCTGTTTATACCGAGTGGTTTGTTGACATGAGCAAGGCGGGTATCAAGGTCAACAAACTGGAGAAACTCGGTCTGCGCATGGATAGCTGCTGTGAAATCACCTTTGATGACGTTGAACTGGACGAGAAAGACATGTTCGGTCGGGAAGGTAATGGCTTCAATCGTGTGAAAGAAGAGTTTGACCATGAACGCTTCCTCGTCGCATTGACCAACTACGGTACGGCAATGTGCGCTTTTGAAGACGCAGCGCGTTATGCCAACCAACGCGTACAGTTTGGCGAAACGATCGGCCGTTTCCAGCTGATTCAGGAGAAGTTCGCGCACATGGCGATCAAACTGAACTCCATGAAAAACATGCTGCTGGAAGCCGCATGGAAAGCGGATAACGGCACTATTACCTCGGGCGACGCGGCCATGTGCAAATACTTCTGCGCCAACGCGGCATTTGAAGTGGTAGACACCGCCATGCAGGTGCTGGGTGGCGTGGGTATCGCGGGTAACCATCGCATCACGCGCTTCTGGCGTGACCTGCGCGTTGACCGTGTTTCTGGTGGTTCTGACGAAATGCAGATCCTGACGTTGGGTCGTGCGGTATTGAAGCAATACCGTTGATTCGTTCGTTTCGTAGGCCGGATAAGGCGTTTACGCCACCATCCGGCAATATGCCCGGTGGCGCTGCGCTTACCGGGCCTACAAAAAAAGCCAGGAGAAAAATGATGAATCATTTACCAATGCCATCCTTCGGCCCGCTTTCCGGGGTACGCGTTGTCTTTTCAGGGATCGAAATTGCCGGTCCGTTCGCCGGACAGATGTTCGCCGAATGGGGTGCTGAGGTTATCTGGATTGAAAACGTCGCATGGGCCGATACCATCCGCGTGCAACCTAACTATCCGCAGCTATCACGCCGTAATCTGCATGCCCTGTCGCTGAATATTTTCAAAGATGAAGGCCGGGAAGCGTTTCTGAAGCTGATGGAAACCACCGATATTTTCATTGAAGCCAGTAAAGGCCCGGCCTTTGCCCGCCGCGGTATTACCGATGAAGTGCTGTGGGAACATAACCCGAAACTGGTTATCGCCCACCTTTCCGGCTTCGGCCAGTTTGGTACCGAGGAGTACACCAATCTTCCGGCGTATAACACCATCGCACAGGCGTTCAGTGGCTATCTGATCCAAAACGGTGACGTGGATCAGCCAATGCCAGCCTTTCCGTACACCGCCGATTACTTCTCCGGGATGACCGCGACGACAGCGGCGCTGGCGGCTCTGCACAAAGTCCGCGAAACGGGTAAAGGTGAAAGCATCGATATCGCCATGTACGAGGTGATGCTGCGCATGGGTCAGTATTTCATGATGGATTACTTCAACGGCGGCGAAATTTGCCCACGCATGACCAAAGGCAAAGACCCGTATTACGCTGGCTGCGGCCTGTATAAATGCGCCGATGGCTATATCGTCATGGAGCTGGTCGGCATCACGCAAATCAACGAGTGCTTCAAAGATATTGGCCTCGCCCACATTCTTGGCACACCGGAAGTACCGGAAGGCACCCAGCTTATCCATCGCGTGGAATGCCCTTACGGCCCGCTCGTGGAAGAGAAACTGGACGCGTGGCTGGCAACACACACCATCGCCGAAGTCCAGGCGCGTTTTGCTGAGCTGAATATCGCCTGCGCGAAGGTGCTGACCATTCCGGAACTGGAAGGCAACCCTCAATACGTTGCTCGTGAATCCATTACTCAGTGGCAAACAATGGATGGCCGCACCTGCAAAGGGCCAAACATCATGCCGAAATTTAAAAACAACCCGGGGAAAATCTGGCGTGGCATGCCGTCACATGGCATGGATACTGCCGCCATTCTGAAAAACATTGGTTATAGCGAAGCAGACATAAATGAGCTGGTCGGCAAAGGCCTGGCCAGAGTTGAGGAATAAACGCGACGCGCTGACCCGCGAGTGGGTTAGCGCTCACGCCTGATTTCAGTGGATAAAGCAATATGGATATCGTTGGCGGACAAAACTTACGTCAGATGTGGGACGACCTGGCCGGGGTGTACGGAGATAAAACGGCGTTAATTTTCGAATCCTGCGAAGGAGTCGTTCGGCAGTTTAGCTATGCCTCGCTCAATGAAGAGATTAACCGCACGGCAAACCTGTTCCATTCCTTAGGGATCCGCAAGGGCGATAAGGTCGCATTGCATCTGGATAACTGTCCGGAATTCATTTTTTGCTGGTTTGGGCTGGCAAAAATTGGCGCCATTATGGTACCGATTAATGCCCGCTTACTGGGCGAAGAAAGTGCCTGGATCCTACAAAACAGCCAGGTAAGCCTGCTGGTCACCAGCGCCCAGTTTTATCCTATGTACCGCCAGATACGGCTGGAAAATACCACACCGCTTAATCATATCTGTCTGATTGGCGAACAGCTTCCGGTTGACGACGGCGTGAGCCACTTTACCCAACTGCAATCCCGCCAGTCGACTACGCTGTGTTATACGCCCGCGTTATCCACTGACGATACGGCGGAAATTCTGTTTACCTCAGGCACCACTTCACGGCCTAAAGGGGTGGTGATTACCCACTACAACCTGCGTTTTGCAGGCTACTACACTTCCTGGCAAATCGCTCTGCGCGATGATGACGTCTACATGACGGTGATGCCCGCTTTTCATATCGACTGTCAGTGTACCGCCGCAATGCCCGCATTCTCCGCTGGCAGCACCTTTGTGCTGCTAGAGAAGTACAGTGCCAGGGCGTTCTGGAATCAGGTGCATAGATATAAGGCGACGGTTACCGAATGCATTCCGATGATGATCAGAACGCTGATGGTACAACCTGCCGCGCCAACCGACAGACAGCATCACCTGCGCGAGGTAATGTTCTATCTCAATTTATCCGCACAGGAAAAAGACGCCTTTACCGAACGCTTTGGCGTCAGGCTGCTGACCTCCTACGGTATGACTGAAACCATCGTCGGTATTATCGGCGACCGTCCCGGTGACAAACGACGCTGGCCCTCCATTGGCCGCGTGGGATTTAGCTATGAAGCCGAAATCCGTGACGATCACAACCGTCCCCTGCCCGCCGGAGAAATTGGCGAAATCTGTATTAAAGGCGTGCCGGGCAAAACAATCTTCAAAGAGTACTATGCCCAGCCGGAGGCTACCGCCAAAGCGCTGGAACCTGAAGGCTGGTTACATACCGGAGATTCGGGCTATCAGGATGCGGATGGCTATTTTTATTTCGTCGACAGACGCTGCAACATGATTAAACGCGGCGGAGAAAATGTCTCCTGCGTCGAGCTGGAAAATATTATTTCTGCGCATCCGAAAATTCAGGACATTGTGGTTGTCGGTATTAAAGATTCAATCCGTGATGAAGCCATTAAAGCGTTTATCGTCCTTAATGAAGGTGAAACATTAAGCGAAGCCGAGTTCTTCAGCTTCTGCGAAAACAATATGGCGAAATTCAAGGTTCCCTCGTTTATGGAGATAAGAACCGACCTGCCGCGCAATTGTTCAGGAAAAATAATCAAAAAAAATCTGAAATAACCCTCCCGGTAGGAATTCCTCCTGCCGGGAAATCTATTTATCTGGAGATGAACTATGAGTGAATCATTACATCTGACCCGTAACGGCCCGATTCTGGAAATTACCCTCGACCGGCCTAAAGCCAATGCCATTGATGCCAAAACCAGCTTTGCCATGGGTGAAGCGTTTCTTAATTTTCGTGATGACCCGGAATTACGCGTAGCGATAATCACCGGCGGCGGTGAGAAATTCTTTTCTGCGGGCTGGGACTTAAAAGCAGCGGCTGAAGGTGAAGCGCCGGATGCCGATTTTGGCCCAGGCGGCTTTGCCGGTTTAACCGAAATTTTCGACCTTAATAAACCGGTCATCGCTGCGGTAAACGGCTATGCGTTTGGCGGTGGTTTTGAATTAGCGCTGGCGGCGGATTTTATCGTCTGCGCGGAAAATGCCAGCTTCGCGCTACCGGAAGCCAAGCTCGGGATCGTACCTGACAGCGGAGGCGTTCTGCGTCTGCCGAAGCTACTGCCACCGGCTATCGTCAACGAAATGATGATGACCGGCAGACGAATGAGTGCCGAAGAAGCGCTGCGTTGGGGTATCGTCAACCGCGTTGTCAGCCAGAGCGAACTGATGGATAGTGCGCGCGAACTGGCGCAGCAGCTAGTGAATAGCGCCCCGCTGGCGATCGCCGCGCTGAAAGAGATTTACCGTTCGACCAGCGAAATGCCGGTAGAAGAAGGCTACCGCTACATCCGCAGCGGCGTGCTGAAGCACTATCCGTCAGTGCTGCACTCCGAAGATGCGCTTGAAGGACCGCAGGCGTTTGCAGAAAAACGCGATCCGGTGTGGAAAGGACGCTGATAACAGATGAGCTATTACGCCTTTGAAGGCCTGATTCCGGTAGTGCATCCAGAGGCGTATGTTCATCCCAGCGCTGTGTTGATTGGTGATGTGATCGTGGGGGCTGGCGTCTACGTCGGCCCACATGCCTCACTGCGCGGTGACTATGGTCGCCTGATTCTGGAGGCAGGTTCTAACTTGCAGGATGGCTGCATCATGCACGGTTATTGCGACACTGACACCATCGTGCATGAGAATGGGCATATCGGCCATGGCGCAATCCTGCACGGTTGCATGGTGGGCAGAGATGCGCTGATCGGCATGAACAGCGTCATTATGGACGGCGCAGTGATTGGTGAAGAGAGCATTGTCGCCGCCATGAGCTTTGTCAAAGCCGGATTTCAGGGGGAGGCTAGGCAGATGCTGGTGGGCTCACCCGCTCGCGTATTGCGTGAAGTCACGGACCAGGAACTGCACTGGAAACGGTTAAACACCAAAGAGTATCAGGATCTTGCGGTCCGCTGCCGGGCAGGTTTACGCGAAACGCAGCCATTAACGCAAGTCGAAAAAAACCGGCCGCGCCTGAAAGGCACGACGGACGTAAAACCCAAATCAGCACAGTAATTGATGCCGGATGCGCTCACGCTTATCCGGCCTACGCGTCAACCACCGTTTATGCCGCCATCAGGCAACTGACAATTAGCGACGCATACTCTTGGAGAGCATCATCTGCCATTTCTGCTCACGGTTGAGCTCTGTTGGGGGAACGGCAGACAGCCGCGGCGTTTTCGCCACACTCACCTTTTTTTCCTGCAAATTGTGGCTCAATCGGTTGTAGAGGTGAGAATCAATACTGATGACTTTTACCAGACGTTGGCACTGGCAGCCCCGGCCTGCAATCTGATTAGGGATCATCTTAACTTCACAAACAATTTCTCCCACTTCCGACAGAATATAAGAGAGCGTATTAATTGCTTTGCAGTGTTCAATATCAAAATGGCGGGAAATTTCCTTTGCGGTGATCCAACGATCTTCAGCCATCATCCAGTCAGCAATTAACAAATAAAGCGGTCTTTCAACATATTTTTCACACATAAGCACACCATTTCACAAATTAAAAATCTGGCTACGGCCTGTCCAAATTAATAAAAACTAAGCCATATTAAAATTGTGGATATAAAAGATAGTATGCGACTTGAATGTTGATTAGTGTGAGCAATATCGTGCTTATTACATTGAAAATGTGGTTATGAAACTGCATTTGGCCAGGAATGACCTTACGAGAGATAAAAAAAGGGTTTCTTTACAGAAACCCTTTCAAGATTATATTGCAGGTCCGGTTAACGCAATTATCACCGGACTCTTTGTTTATGACTTTTTGATCTGCGCGTGCATTTCCTGCACCGAGGTCACCTTCTCAGTGGCATCGGCATTCAGCGCCATAGCCGTCGCGAAGCCACCGTTCAGGGTAGTGTCATAATGCACTTTGTACTGCAGGGCGCTACGGCGAATCAGCTTGGAATCCTCAATCGCCTGACGACCTTCGGTGGTGTTGATGATGTAAGTGTACTCGCCATTCTTGATACGGTCCTGAATGTGCGGACGCCCTTCATGCACCTTGTTCACCAGACGTGGATTGATACCCGCTTCGCCCAGCACAATCGCCGTGCCGTGCGTTGCATCCAGCTCAAAACCAAACTTCAGCAGTTTCGCCGCCAGGTCAACCACACGCTCTTTATCGCCTTCGCGAACGGAGAGCAGCGCACGCCCCTGTTTTTTCATGGTGGAGCTGCTGCCCAGCTGTGCCTTGGCGAACGCTTCCGCGAAGGTACGACCCACGCCCATCACTTCCCCGGTAGAGCGCATTTCTGGCCCTAACAGCGGGTCAACGCCCGGGAATTTGTTGAACGGCAGCACCACTTCTTTTACTGAGTAGTACGGCGGGATAACTTCTTTGGTTACGCCCTGCTGTGCCAGTGTTTTCCCGGCCATCACGCGCGCCGCAACTTTCGCCAGCGGTACGCCAGTTGCCTTGGAGACGAACGGAACGGTACGCGCCGCACGCGGGTTCACTTCAATCAGGTAAACTTCGTTATTCTTCACCGCAAACTGAACGTTCATCAGACCGCGAACCTGCAGTTCGAAGGCCAGTTTCTGCACCTGCTGACGCATCACATCCTGAATTTCCTGGCTCAGGGTGTACGCTGGCAGAGAACATGCGGAGTCACCGGAGTGTACTCCCGCCTGTTCGATGTGCTCCATGATGCCGCCAATCAGCACCATTTCGCCGTCGCAGATAGCGTCCACGTCCACTTCAACCGCATCGTCAAGGAAACGGTCCAGCAATACCGGCGCATCGTTAGAAACGCTGACCGCAGTCTGGAAGTAGCGACGCAGGTCGGCTTCGTCGTAGACAATTTCCATCGCGCGGCCGCCGAGAACATACGACGGACGCACCACCAGCGGGTAGCCAATCTCTTTCGCCTTCTCAACAGCCTGTTCGATAGCCGTTACGGTAGCGTTCGCCGGTTGCTTCAGCTTCAGACGGTCAACCGCCTGCTGGAAACGCTCACGGTCTTCCGCGCGATCGATGGCATCCGGGCTGGTGCCGATTACCGGTACACCTGCCGCTTCCAGCGCACGCGCCAGCTTCAGCGGGGTCTGGCCGCCGTACTGTACGATGACGCCTTTCGGCTTCTCAATACGCACGATTTCCAGTACGTCTTCCAGCGTGACCGGCTCGAAGTACAGGCGGTCTGAGGTATCGTAATCAGTAGAGACGGTTTCCGGGTTACAGTTGACCATGATGGTCTCGTAACCGTCTTCACGCAGCGCCAGTGAAGCGTGTACGCAGCAGTAGTCGAACTCAATGCCCTGACCGATACGGTTTGGACCACCACCCAGCACCATGATTTTATCGCGGTCGACGGACGGATTCGCTTCACACTCATCTTCATAAGTGGAGTACATATAAGCGGTGTCGGTCGCGAATTCTGCCGCACAGGTATCCACGCGCTTGTAGACCGGGTGAAGGTTATATTGGTCACGCAGTTTGCGGATTTCCGCTTCGCGAACGCCGGCCAGTTTTGCCAGACGCGCATCAGCGAAGCCTTTGCGCTTCAGTACGCGCAGGAAGTCAGCGTCGAGGCCGTTGATGCCAAGGTCAATGACTTTTTCTTCCAGGCGCACCAGCTCTTCAATCTGCACCAGGAACCAGCGGTCGATGTTGGTCAGGTTGAACACTCCATCGACGGACAGGCCTGCACGGAAGGCATCGGCGATGTACCAGATACGCTCAGCGCCAGCGTCTTTCAGTTCGCGACGGATTTTGGTCAGCGCTTCAGGGTCGTCCAGGCTGACTTTCGGGTCGAAGCCGGTCGCGCCCACTTCCAGACCGCGCAGCGCTTTCTGCAGCGATTCCTGCTGGGTGCGGCCAATCGCCATCACTTCACCAACAGATTTCATCTGCGTGGTCAGACGGTCATTAGCACCAACGAATTTCTCGAAGTTGAAGCGTGGAATTTTCGTCACAACGTAGTCGATGGACGGCTCAAACGAGGCCGGAGTACGGCCGCCGGTGATGTCGTTCATCAGTTCGTCGAGGGTGTAACCTACGGCCAGCTTGGCGGCGACTTTCGCAATCGGGAAGCCGGTAGCTTTGGACGCCAGCGCCGAGGAGCGGGATACGCGCGGGTTCATCTCGATGACAATCAGGCGACCGTTTTTCGGGTTTACCGCAAACTGGACGTTAGAACCGCCGGTTTCCACGCCGATTTCACGCAGTACCGCCATCGAGGCGTTACGCATGATTTGATATTCTTTGTCGGTCAGCGTCTGGGCAGGTGCTACGGTGATGGAGTCACCGGTATGGATGCCCATCGCGTCGAAGTTTTCGATGGAGCAGACGATGATGCAGTTGTCGTTTTTATCACGCACAACTTCCATCTCGTACTCTTTCCAGCCAATCAGCGATTCATCAATCAGCAGCTCATTGGTTGGGGAAAGGTCCAGACCGCGTTCGCATATTTCTTCGAACTCTTCGCGGTTGTAGGCGATACCGCCACCGGTGCCGCCCATGGTGAAGCTAGGGCGGATAATGCACGGGAAGCCAACGTCAGCGGCAACCGCCAGCGCTTCTTCCATGGTGTGAGCGATGCCTGAACGCGCGGTGTCGAGACCAATCTTCTTCATCGCGATATCGAAGCGACGACGGTCTTCCGCTTTATCAATGGCATCAGCCGTTGCGCCAATCATGGTCACGCCGAATTCAGCCAGTACGCCCTGGCGTTCCAGCTCCAGCGCACAGTTCAGCGCCGTCTGACCGCCCATGGTTGGCAGCACCGCGTCCGGACGCTCTTTCTCAATAATTTTGCGTACTACTTCCCAGTGAATCGGCTCGATGTAGGTGGCATCGGCCATTTCCGGGTCGGTCATGATGGTTGCCGGGTTGGAGTTCACCAGAATAACGCGGTAACCCTCTTCACGCAGGGCTTTACACGCTTGTGCGCCGGAATAGTCAAACTCACACGCCTGACCGATAACAATCGGACCCGCGCCCAGAATCAGGATACTTTTTATGTCTGTACGTTTTGGCATGGCTCTTTTACTCCTGATTATTTCGCGGACTGACGGTATTGCTCAATTAACTCGATAAAGTGGTCGAACAGCGGTGCAGCGTCGTGCGGACCCGGACTCGCTTCAGGGTGCCCCTGGAAGCTGAATGCCGGTTTGTCGGTACGATGAATCCCCTGCAAGGTGCCGTCGAACAGTGACTTGTGGGTCACGCGCAGGTTGGCAGGCATGGAGGCTTCATCTACAGCAAAACCGTGGTTCTGCGCGGTGATCATCACGGTGTTGTTATCAATATCTTTTACCGGATGGTTGCCGCCGTGGTGGCCAAACTTCATCTTAATGGTCTTCGCACCGCTCGCCAGCGCCAACAGCTGATGGCCGAGGCAGATGCCAAATACCGGAATATCGGTTTCGAGGAATTTCTGAATCGCGGTAATCGCGTAGTCGCACGGCGCCGGGTCGCCAGGGCCGTTGGACAGGAAGATACCGTCCGGATTCATCTTCAGAACGTCTTCTGCTGAGGTTTTCGCCGGTACAACCGTCAGGCGGCAGCCGCGGTCCGCTAACATACGCAGAATGTTACGTTTAGCGCCGAAATCGTAAGCCACAACGTGGAACGGCAGTTCATCGGCAGATTTTGCTTCCGGCAGGTCACCCGCCAGCGTCCAGCTACCCTGCGTCCAGCTATAAGGCTCCGCGGTGGTCACTTCTTTCGCCAGATCCATACCGTTCAGGCCAGGGAAAGCTTTTGCCTTTTCCAGTGCCAGCGCCGCATCCGGGTTATCGCCCGCGATGATGCAGCCGTTCTGTGCGCCCTTTTCACGCAGCAAACGCGTCAGCTTACGAGTATCGATATCAGCAATCGCCACAATGTTATGGCGCTTCAGGTAAGAAGAGAGGTCTTCGGTATCGCGGAAGTTGCTGGCAATCAGCGGCAGGTCGCGTATGACCAGGCCTTGCGCATGTACCTGTGAAGATTCTGCATCGGCTTCATTGGTGCCGACATTACCGATATGAGGATAAGTAAGAGTGACGATTTGGCGGGAATAGGAAGGATCAGTGAGGATTTCTTGATAACCGGTCATTGAAGTATTGAAAACGACTTCCCCAACCGCCGAACCTGTTGCCCCTATGGCCCGACCGTGAAACTGGGTTCCGTCTTCCAGAACCAATAGCGCTGACTTAATCAAAACACCCTCCAGAGAATATTCACTCACTTTATTTGCATATTAATTCATTAACACCTCATGAATCAATGCAAATTTGCTTACCTATGGATTTCTGGCAAACGGCGGCATTCTAGAGATAGCCCACGTAAAAGTCTACCCAAAAGGGTAATTTTTATTATTATTTTGCGCCACTGGGATAAATCACACGATTTAACAGGCAAAAAGATCAGCTAACTTGTGGTGGAAAACGCTTGCGGTAGGCAAAGAGTGTAAAAACAGAATGCGGGAGAGAAAAAAGTGGACCATTTGGTCAAAATTTACATTGAGATAACATAAACACCCAACAAAACATATACAAACACTCATTTAAAAGAAAAAATACATTCAAAAGCTAAAAAATAAAAGGGCAATAAAATATTGCCCCATGTAATCAATTAATTATGATTACAATAACCACATCACGAAGGGTAGTAAAAGCTATAAATTACGTAAATCAAGCACATCTTTCATATCAAAAAGACCATTTGACTTTGATTTTAGCCAAATTGCCGATCTCACCGCGCCGTTAGCAAAAGTCATGCGGCTGGACGCTTTATGCGTGATCTCAATACGCTCGCCAATATCAGCAAACATCGCGGTATGCTCACCAACGATATCCCCCGCCCGCACCGTGGCAAAGCCGATCGTGCCCGGTACGCGCTCGCCGGTGTAACCTTCACGCGAATAGACTGCGCAGTCTTTCAGATCTTTATCCAGCGCCCCGGCAATCGCCTCGCCCATCGCCAGCGCAGTGCCTGACGGCGCATCAACTTTATGGCGGTGGTGGGCTTCAATAATCTCAATATCAGTGTAATCGCCCATCACTTTCGCCGCTTTCTCCAGCAGCTTAAGCATAACGTTCACGCCGACGCTAAAGTTCGCGGCGAAAACGATAGCAATCTCCTGCGCGGCATCACGAATAGCCTGTTTACCCGCGTCATCAAAGCCGGTGGTGCCAATCACCATTCCTTTACCGTGCTGGCGGCAAAACGCCAGATGCGTCAGCGTGCCTTCCGGGCGGGTAAAATCGATGAAAACATCAAAATCATCTTTCACCGCTTCAAGGCTACTTTGTACGGTAACGCCCGTTTTCCCGGCTCCCGCTAACTCTCCGGCATCGCTTCCCAGTAAGGACGAGCCTTCGCGCTCCAGCGCCGCGCCGAGCTGTACGCCATCCATGCCGAGAGTGGCTTGAATCAACTGACGCCCCATGCGTCCTCCGGCTCCCGCGATGGCAACGCGGATTTGTGCATCATGCATAGCTATTCTCTTTTGTTAATTTTACGTAAATCGTTTTCAGATTAACCAGCGCAACGCTGCACCGCCAGCCGAAAACGTCGATAATTAGAATTTAATGATAAACAGGCAGAGATATCAGTAAAAGGCATGACGCCACGGAAAAAGCAGCGTCATCGGGTTATAAAGCGCGGAGATCAAGGGGCCAGTGCAAGCACCTCTGCCACCCACTGCTGGAAACCTTCAACGTTCAGACCCAGCGCAACCTGCGCATTTGCTGGATGCCCCAGACGTCCTTCGATGTCCACCACCGTCGTACCTGAGGTATATTCGCCCTGGGTTTCAACCGCCACGAAACACGACTGCAGGGTAAACAGTTCCGGACGCACCAGCCAGGCAATGGCACACAGATCGTGCATTCGCAGCCCCGTATTCATACTGCCGCTACGGTAATGGCTAAACAGCGCGTGCAGCATTTTTCCCGTCTGGTTAAGCTGGGGGAGCGTCGCCAGATAGTCCGGGGCGAGCATGGCCTGGTTAGTAACATCCAGCCCACACATCACAATATCCAGCCCGCTCTGGAAGACTTTCGCGGCAGCCTCGGGATCGATAGCAATATTAAACTCGGCGTTGGGTGTGAAGTTCCCGCGCCCGGCAGAGCCGCCCATAATCACCAGACGGTGAATGTTGAATACGCATTCAGGATAATGGGTCAGCAGCAGCGCAATGTTGGTCAGCGGGCCAATTGCCACCAGCGTCACGGGCTGCGGGGCATGCATCAGCGCATCGCGAATCGCCTGGAAGGCGGGTTTTGCCATCGCCTGGCGGTCGTGTTCGACAAATTCATACCCTTCCATACCGGACTCGCCGTGCACGGAAGCAGCATCACGCAGTGGCCGCACCAGCGGCATCGATGCTCCCTGCGCCAGTGGAACATCCGCATTCCAGAAGTGCAGCAGTTGCAACGCATTACGGGTGGTTTTTTCCACCGACACATTGCCTGCTACCGTGGTCATCAGTTGCAGATCCAGCTCAGGGGCAAACAGCGCGGCGGCAATGGCGGCGGCATCATCAATGCCGGGATCGGTATCAAGAATGATCGGTAAGCGCATGGTTTCTCCATAAAAAAATGCCAGACGTTAAGTCTGGCATCTTCTCATAATCGTAACCGGAAAGACTTACTCTACTTCACGAACATCCACACGCAGCTCTTTCGGCACTTCGAAAACGATGTTCTCTTCGCGGCCTTCCAGCGGAATAGCTTCCTCACCGCCAAGCTCCTGCAGGCGAGCAATCACGTTTTGCACCAGGATATCCGGCGCCGAGGCTCCGGCCGTCACGCCTACGCACTTCGCCTCTTTCACCCACGCTTCCTGGATGTCGGTCGCATCGTCAATCAAATACGCCGCTTTCCCCATTCGCTGTGCCAGTTCAGCCAGACGGTTGGAGTTAGAGGAGTTCTTCGAGCCGACCACCAGCACAACATCAGCCAGTTCCGCCAGCGCGCGAACCGCTTCCTGACGGTTGGTGGTGGCATAACAGATATCGTCTTTACGCGGTCCGACAATTTTCGGGAAGCGTTGACGCAAAGCATCAATAACGTCAGAAGTATCGTCAACGGAGAGCGTGGTCTGCGTCATGAAGGATAATTTGCCTTCATTTTTCACATTCAGTTTCAGCACATCATCTGGTGATTCAACCAGATACATTCCGCCTTGCGGGTTGCTGTACTGGCCCATCGTGCCTTCGACTTCCGGGTGTCCGGCGTGACCAATCAGAATGGATTCTTCGCCACGACGGCTGGCGCGGGCAACTTCCATATGCACTTTCGTGACTAGCGGACAGGTTGCATCAAAAACCGTGAGGTCGCGGCCTTTGGCTTCGTTACGCACCGCCTGAGACACGCCATGAGCGGAGAAAATCAGGATCGCGCCATCCGGCACTTCGCTGATTTGCTCGATAAAAATAGCGCCGCGCTCGCGCAGGCTATCCACCACATAACGGTTATGTACCACTTCATGACGGACATAAATCGGTGCGCCGTAAATAGCCAACGCGTTTTCGACAATGCTGATAGCGCGGTCTACGCCAGCGCAAAAACCGCGCGGGTTGGCCAACAGGATCTGCATTTTACGCCTCCAGTGCCGGTTCGACTTCCAGCACTTCAATATCAAAATGAACGGTATGCCCAGCCAGCGGATGGTTGAAATCAACCGTGATCGAGTCACCGTTGATTTCACGGATCACGCCAGGCATCTCACTGCCGTCCATTGCGGTAAAGAGCATGATAGCGCCAATTTCTGGCTCGCCCGCGTCCATAAATTCCCGACGCGAGAAATACTGAATTAAGTCCGGACTTGATACGCCAAAGGCGGCATCCGGCTCCAGAGCAAAGGTGGTTTTATCGCCTTCTTTTAGCCCCAGCAGGTGTTGCTCCAGTCCTTCAGACAGAGAACCGTCGCCCAGGCGAAACAGCGCAGGCTTGCCGTTATTGCGGGTTGACTCTGCGGTGGAGCCATCGTCGAGCTTAAGGGTGAAGTGCACCAGCACCGCACTGTTACTCTGTACTGATTTAGACATGCAGGTTGCTCTTTAAAATTGCTGCCGCCTGTCTGCCCGGTGGCGCTACGCTTACCGGGCCTACAAGGATCGCAGTAAATTGTAGGCCGGATTAGCATAGCGCCATCCGGCATTTTTTTATGCGGCTTTTTTCTCTTTCGACGGCAGGAAGCCTTCGAGAACAATCAATGCCGCCCCGATACAGATAGCTGTATCGGCCAGATTGAAGGTCGCGAAATGCCAGTCGCCGACGTAAAAGTCAATCATATCAACCACGAAGCCGTGCCACAGGCGGTCAAACAAGTTGCCCAGCGCACCGCCAATGATTAACGCATACGCGATGTTGTTCAGCTTCTGCGTCGCCTTCGAGCGATACATCATCACCATCAGGATGACGCAAATACCGATAGCGATACCGGCAAAGAACCAACGTTGCCAGCCGCCGCTGTCAGCTAAGAAGCTAAACGCCGCACCATAGTTACGCGCGTAGTGCAGATTAAGCGACGGAAACAGCGACACCGTATCCCCCAGAGCAAAGTTCTGGAGGATCAGGTACTTGCTGCCTAAATCGATAATCAGCACGACTACCACCAGCCACAGCCAGCGTAGTCCTGTTGAACAAAGAGGCTTACTCATCAGGCAAACTTACGTTGTTCGCCATCACCGGCGATGTTGCTGACACAGCGTCCGCAGATATCTGCATGTTCCGCCACCTGGCCGACGTCGGTAGTGTAATGCCAGCAGCGCGGGCATTTCTCACCTTCAGCTTTGCTCAGTACGATTTTCAGACCTTTGAGCAGTTCGCTCTGCTGAGCATCAGCAGGAGCAGCCGCATAATCCGCAACCGTCGCACCAGAGGTCAGCAGTACAAAACGCAACTCTTCACCCAGCGCGGTCAGTTTCGCCGCCAGCTCAGGTTCAGCGTACAGGGTCACTGCCGCTTCCAGAGAACCGCCGACTTTCTTATCCGCACGCGCCTGCTCGATAACCTTGTTCACTTCGCCGCGCACTTTCAGCAGCTCGTCCCAGTAGGCATCGTTCATCGCTTCGGTTTCACCTAAGCCAAACAGACCTTCGTACCATTCACCGGTAAAGACGTACTTCTCACGATCGCCCGGCAGGTAGCCCCAGATTTCATCGGCGGTGAAGGACATGATCGGCGCCATCCAACGAACCAGCGCTTCTGCAATATGGAACAGCGCAGTCTGGCAGCTACGACGCGCCACGCTGTCCGCTTTCGCGGTGTACTGACGGTCTTTGATGATGTCGAGGTAGAACGAACCCATTTCTACGGAGCAGAAGCGCATCAGGCGCTGTACCACTTCGTGGAAGTCATAGGCTTCATAGGCTTTCAGGATTTCGTCCTGCGCCGCTTGCGCACAACCTACCGCCCAACGATCCAGCACCACCATCTCTTCCGGTTTCACCATGTCTTTAACCGGATCGAACCCGTTCAGGTTCGCCAGCAGGAAGCGCGCGGTGTTACGGATACGACGATAGCTGTCGGCAGCACGTTTCAGGATTTCGTCAGAAACGGCCATTTCGCCAGTATAGTCGGTAGAAGCAACCCACAGACGCAGAATATCCGCGCCGAGTTTGTTCATCACGTCCTGCGGAGAAACGGTGTTACCGATAGATTTGGACATCTTACGGCCCTGACCATCAACGGTGAAACCGTGGGTCAGTACCTGGCGATAAGGTGCTTTGCCTTTCATGGCGGTGGAGATCATCAGGGAAGACATGAACCAGCCACGGTGCTGGTCAGAACCTTCCAGATACATATCTGCCGCATGGCCCGCAAACTCAGGACGCACATCCACGACGGATGAGTGGGTTGAACCGGAGTCGAACCACACGTCCAGCGTATCCGGGACTTTGACATACTGGTCAGCTTCGTCGCCGAGGATATCTTTCGGATCGAGATCCCACCACGCCTGGATGCCGTCAACTTCAACGCGTTTAGCCACTTCTTCCATCAGTTCGATAGCGCGCGGATGCAGCTCTTCGGTGTCTTTGTGAACAAACAGAGACATCGGCACACCCCACGTACGCTGACGGGAGATACACCAGTCAGGACGGTTGGCAACCATCGATTCAATACGCGCCTGGCCCCAGTCCGGGATCCACTGTACGCCTTTGATCTCTTTCAGCGACTGCGCGCGCAGGCCTTTCTGATCCATGCTGACGAACCACTGCGGGGTCGCACGGAAGATGATCGGTGACTTGTGACGCCAGCAGCATGGGTAGCTGTGCTGCATCTTCTCAACGTGCAGCAGCGCGCCTTTTTCGCTCAGCAGAGCGACAACAATATCGTTGGCTTTAAAAACGTTCACACCGTCCAGGGTCGGGTAGGTTCCCGCCAGGTAAGCGCCATCCGGACCCACCGGGTTCGCCACTTCCAGACCGTATTTTTGACCGATGACATAGTCGTCCGGGCCGTGGCCAGGCGCGGTATGTACCGCGCCGGTACCCGCATCCAGCGTAACGTGATCGCCCAGGATCGCCGGCACGTCAAAACCCATAAACGGGTGGGTAAAGCGCAGCAGTTCCAGCTCAGCGCCTTTCACGGTGCCGAGAATGGTGTATTCAGCCGCGCCAATACGCTGCATGACGCTTTCAACCAGATCTTTCGCCAGAATCACAGCCTGGCCGTCAATCTGCACCAGCGCATAGTCAAAATCAGGTGCCAGAGAGATTGCGCGGTTCGCCGGTAACGTCCACGGGGTAGTGGTCCAGATAACCAGAGAGATCGGGCCGTTGACGTCAGAAACGCCAAACTTCGCTTTCACCGCATCCTGATCGGCAGCGTGGAACGCCACGTCGATGGACGGGGAGGTTTTGTCATAATACTCAACTTCCGCTTCCGCCAGCGCGGAACGGCAGTCAACGCACCAGTGCACCGGCTTCGCACCTTTGTGCAGGTGACCGTTGCCGATGATTTTACCCAGCGCACGAATGATGTTGGCTTCAGTTTTGAAGTCCATGGTCAGGTACGGATGCGACCAGTCGCCCAGTACGCCAAGACGGATAAAGTCTTTACGCTGACCATCAACCTGGGTCGCTGCGTATTCACGGCACTTGGCGCGGAACTCAGCAGCGGTGAACTTCTCGCCCGGCTTGCCGTATTCCTGCTCTACTTTCAGCTCGATCGGCAGACCGTGGCAGTCCCAGCCCGGAACGTAAGGCGAGTCATAGCCCGTGAGTCCTTTGGACTTCACGATAATGTCTTTCAGAATCTTGTTAACCGAGTGACCAATATGAATGCTGCCATTCGCATAAGGAGGGCCATCATGCAGAATGAAGGTTTTTTTGCCTTTTTTGGCCGCACGAATGATGCCGTACAGGTCATCATCAGTCCAACGCGCCAGCATTCCCGGTTCGCGCTTGGCGAGATCGCCGCGCATCGGGAACCCTGTTTCCGGCAAATTCAGGGTTGATTTATAGTCACTCATCAGATTCTCGGTTCCGTATTTAAAACTCGTATAGGCATTAAGCCGGTTTTGTTAGCCCAAAAAATTCACGGGCAGTCAACTCATCACGCGCAATCTGCGCTTTTAGTTCATCCAGCGAGGCAAATCGCTGTTCGCTGCGTATTTTTTTACGCAGTACTACATCTATATGGCGACCATACAGGTCCATTACAACGTCCAATAGATGCACTTCCAACTGCTGGCGTACGCCTGCTACCGTCGGGCGGGTGCCGATGTTGGCGACGCCGGGCAACGGTTTATCACCCAGTCCCGTCACTTCAACCGCATAAACACCTTTCACCGGAGAAACCTGACGACGAAGCGGTAAGTTTGCCGTCGGAAAACCGATGGTACGCCCTAACTCATCACCGTGAACGACGCGTCCTGAGATAGTAAAAGGATGCCCAAGCAGGCTTTCGGCCAGTTGCAGGTTATCTTCGGCCAGCGCCTGACGTACTGCGGTGCTGCTGATACGCACACCGCCTTCACAGAAGGTTTGGGTGCTGGTGATATCAAAACCATACTCAGCGCCCGCTTCCTGTAATAACAAGAAATCGCCCGCACGGCTAGCGCCAAAGCGGAAATCATCGCCAACGGCAAGAAATTGTACACCAAGGCGCTTCACCAGCAGGTCGCTAATGAAGGTCTGCGCCGTCAATGCGGCGAAACGCCTGTCAAAACGCACACACAGCACGTAGTCCACACCGCATTCGGCCAGATAACGCAGTTTTTCCCGCAGGCGGGTAAGGCGCGCAGGTGACTTATCCGTCGCAAACAGTTCCAGCGGCTGTGGCTCGAAAATCATTACCACCACCGGTAAATTGCGTTTGCGCCCTTCTTCCCGTAAGCCTTGCAGCAACGCACGGTGGCCACGGTGCACACCGTCGAAATTACCAATAGTCAGCACACACCCATGCGGGGCCTGGCTGAGATTATGTATGCCTCGTATCAGCTTCATGTCTGGCTCAAAACAGTGAAAATCGTGAAAGTATACCCTGTACCGCGGTCAAGGTTAACCGGCGATTGTTTCTACGAAACAGAAAGAGGATGGTTTTCATTGTTATGAAACAAATTGACGCCCTTCACGGGTACACCAATGCAATTTTTCTCGTCGAAAAGCTGTATTCACGCCACGCAAGCTGGTAGAATCCTGCGCCATCACTACGCAACGAGTGCTGGAATTTAAACGGCGCTTATTTGCACAAATCCATTGACAAAAGAAGGCTAAAAGGGCATATTCCTCGGCCTTTGAATTGTCCATATAGAACACATTTGGGAGTTGGACCTTGGCTAATATCAAATCAGCTAAGAAGCGCGCCGTTCAGTCTGAAAAGGCCCGCAAGCACAACGCTAGCCGTCGCTCTATGATGCGTACTTTCATCAAGAAAGTATACGCAGCTATCGAAGCTGGCGACAAAGCTACTGCACTGAAAGCATTTAACGAAATGCAACCAATCGTGGACCGTCAGGCTGCTAAAGGTCTGATCCACAAAAACAAAGCTGCACGTCATAAAGCAAACCTGACTGCACAGATCAACAAACTGGCTTAATCGCCTGCTTGTCGACGCTTTGTGAAAAAACCCGCGCAAGCGGGTTTTTTTATGCCTGCTATCTGGCGTTTTTCTCTTCAGCCACGGATGTTGTTCTCGCTCGCCCACGCTCTTCCTGACCAGCCTGTTTTTTCAGCTATCCCTCCTTTAGTTAGTCGCGTCGCGTAATACTTGAAAGTTATTTTCTTTCACTGTTTTCCTTTTTTATTTCATTATTAAAAAAACTGTGACCACCTTAGCAAATAGAAACATCTCTCATTCAAAAACGAATAAACGCAATCCTGATGTAAGATTTGATAATTGATTGCTGCGGTAGGGTCAACTACTTTCCATGTACACCTTACTCACTCATTTTAATCTGAGGTTAAATTCAGTAACGACATAAAAAATAATATTTAAAACTTGCTTGGAAAGTAAAAGTTGTTTTTCTGGGCGTATCGCACCAATATCGGAGTTATTATTATGAGTTCTGTTATTGAGGATACCCAGTCTTGCGGGTCAGCATCATTATCTTTACTACAGCGTATTAGCTACGGCTCTTTGGATGTGGCAGGTAATCTACTGTACTGTTTCGGCTCAACCTACATCTTATATTTCTACACTGACGTTGCGGGTATTAGTCTCGCCGTAGCAGGTGTCATCCTGCTGTTGGCGCGTATCGTAGATGGTATAGATGCCCCAATCTGGGGGATCATTATCGATAAAACACGTTCACGTTACGGTAAATGTCGTCCCTGGTTCTTATGGCTGCCGCTGCCTTTTGGTGTATTCAGCGCGCTGTCATTTTGGTCTCCAGATATCAGCATGACAGGAAAAGCCATATATGCAGCAATATCCTACATGATTGCCAGCATTTTATTTACCGGACTCAATACACCGCTCAGCGCAATATTACCTCTAATGACTCTGTCCCCTAAGGAACGGCTGGTATTAAATTCCTGGAGAATGACCGGGGGACAAATTGGGGTTTTATTAATGAATGCCACAGCATTACCCCTGGTTGCATTTTTAGGTAACGGAAATGATCATGCCGGATTTATTTACACGGCGATTCTGTTTGCTGCGATATCCTGTTCGCTAACGCTTTTCGCCTTTAAAAATATCCGCGAAATGGATGCGGATAAAATACAGCAAGAACCCAAACTGCCGATGAAAAAAAGTTTCACGGCAATGAAAGGTAACTGGCCATGGATCCTGATGGTGCTGGCCAATCTGATCTTCTGGATTGCCCTGCAACAGCGGTCCACAACCATTGTTTATTATCTGACCTACAACCTCGATCGCAAAGACCTGGTTCCGCTGATTAACAGTCTGGCGACGATTCAGATCCTGTTCATCATCGCCATCCCTTTCTTTAGCAAATTCCTGGCTAAAACCTGGATATGGGTAGGAGGCTTGCTGGTCGCCACGTTCGGCGGCGTCTTGATGTGGCTGGCGGCGGACAATATACCTTTCCTCATCGCGGCCTGGGTGCTCGGCAATATCGGTAGCGGAATCGCCTGCTCAATGCCGTTTGCCATGTTGGGCTTTGCCGTCGACTTCGGTGCCTGGAAAACGGGCATCAAGGCCACGGGCATTCTTATCGCCTTCGGCAGTACTTTCTGCATCAAGATGGGCAGTGGTCTGGGTACCGCTTTCGCCGCCTGGATCATGAACAGTTTTGGCTATGTCCCGAACCATGCCCAAAGCGCTGCGGGCCTGGAAGGCATTACCTGGGCCTTTATCTGGGCGCCAGCCCTACTCTTCGCACTCGCGGCGATCCCGCTACTTTTCTTCCGTAAGTACGAAGCAATGGAAGAGACGATTCGCCACGATCTGGAAACCATCACCCAATAACTTTCTTAATCTTTACCCTCAAAATATGGGAGGCACCACCATGCCATTTGTGCAACATGACCCGCGTCGTCTGGTCTGGCAGCAAAACGATCGCTATTTGTGGATTGAACCCTGGGGCGAGAACAGCCTGCGCGTACGCAGTGGTCGTCATCTGCCGGTAATGAGAAATGAAGACTGGGCATTGACTGAGCCAGTCGCAGAAAGCCACTGCCACATCGATTATGAGCACCACCAGGCGACACTGACCAACGGCAAAATTATCGCTATCGTCAATCAAAAAGGACAAGTTACCTTTTACCGTCATCCACACAAACCCTTGTTGCAGGAGTTCTGGCGCCTGCGGGGCGAAATTGGCGAGGATGAATCTTCTCACGGCCAGTACGTCAGCGCACTCAACCTTGAGGGACGCGAATTCCGCCCTATTCAGGGTGGGAAATATTCACTTAAAGCCCGCTTCGAAGCCACCGAAGGGGAAAAAATTTACGGCATGGGCCAATATCAGCAGGCTAATCTGGATCTCAAAGGATGCGTGCTCGAACTGGCCCAGCGCAACTCTCAGGCCTCGGTGCCCTTTATGCTCTCAAGCCTGGGCTACGGATTTTTGTGGAACAATCCGGCGGTCGGCCGCGTGACATTCGCCCACAACGTGACCGAGTGGGAAGCTCAAATCAGCGAGCAGTTGGACTACTGGATCACCGCTGGCGATACCCCGGCAGAAATTAGCCGGGCGTATGCGCTCGCCACGGGCACGCCGCCAATGATGCCGGATTACGCCATGGGCTTCTGGCAGTGCAAGTTACGTTATCGCACTCAGGAGGAGTTGCTCGCCGTCGCCCGCGAGTACAAACGGCGCAATCTCCCCATCTCGGTAATCGTGATCGATTTCTTCCACTGGCCAAATCAGGGGGACTGGATGTTCGACTCGCGGGACTGGCCCGATCCCGATGCCATGATCGCCGAGCTAAAATCGCTGGGTATTGAGCTAATGGTCTCCGTCTGGCCAACTGTGGATAGCCGAACCGAGAGCTATCGGGAGATGCGCGAAAACGGCTGGCTGGTGCAAACAGAGCGCGGATTGCCGATTAATATGGATTTCCTCGGCAATACCACTTTCTTTGATGCCACCCATCCCGACGCTCGCGACTACGTCTGGGGTAAAGCAAAACGCAACTATTACGATAAAGGCGTGAAGCTCTTCTGGCTAGACGAAGCCGAGCCGGAGTTCAGCGTTTACGACTACGATAATTATCGCTACCACGCCGGACCGGTGCTGGAAGTGGGCAATATCTACCCGCGAATGTACGCCAAAACCTTTTTTGACGGCATGAAAGCCGATGGCGAAGACCAGGTTATCAACCTGCTACGCTGCGCCTGGGCCGGAAGTCAGAAATACGGCGCGCTGGTCTGGTCAGGTGATATCCACTCATCGTTTCGTTCTCTGCGCAATCAGTTTGCCGCCGGGATGAACATGGGTATTGCAGGTATCCCGTGGTGGACAACAGATATTGGCGGCTTTCATGGCGGCAATATTCACGACCCACACTTTCATGAGTTGCTGATTCGCTGGTTCCAGTGGGGCGTGTTTAGCCCAGTGATGCGCCTGCACGGCAACCGCGATCCGCAGATTTTACCAGAACATCCTTACCGTGACGGTATTGCCCAGTGTCCGACCGGGGCGGCAAACGAAGTGTGGAGCTATGGTGAAGAGGTGTGCGAAGTGTTGACCGGCTGTCTGACGTTGCGAGAAAAGTTAAGGCCGTACATCAAAGCGGTGATGGCGGAAACACACGAACGCAATGCCCCGGTTATGCGCACCCTGTTTTTTGAATTCCCAGAACAGACAAGGAGTTGGGAGATTACCGACCAGTACTGTTTTGGCCCCGACCTGCTGGTTGCGCCCGTCATGCTTGAAGGTATGCGCGAGCGTGACGTTTGGCTACCGGAAGGTGAAACATGGACGGATCTTGCAACCGGCGAGAGCTATCAGGGAGGACAAACGCTGCGCTATGACGCTCCCCTGAACAGAATTCCGGTATTTATCCGCGAAGGCGGGCAGTATCGTAATATGTTGAAACTGTAGTCACAGTCCGGCTGCGGTTAGTACACCGCAGCCGGCAACATGAAGGCGTTTAGACCTGTGGCGACTTGAACAGTGCTGAGTAGTCCGTATTGCAAATACGCTGCACCGCCGGATGCTGGATCATCCTTTCAGCAAATATGGCGTGATACTCCTCCATCACATTCTCTACGCGTCCAATTTCAACAATAGAATCATCGGCATAGAAATTGTGTGAATACAGCGTAGGTGCAACGAAAATGGCATTATGCGTTGCGCCAAACGCTTTCATCAGCGCAGCGTCATCAAACTCGCCGAGGATTTCGACATTCAATCCTTGTGAGTTGATCCAATTCAGCAGCTTACGACCGAGCATTGAACGACGTCCAGGGATCAGTAATCGACGCTCCTCAAGGCAGGCCGGGAAGGGTTTTTCAGGCAACGGTTTGGTGCACCAAAAACTCACGCTGCATTCGCCTATCCGCACTGAGAACAGCCCTTCCTGCTGCGTAGAGTCGATCGGGCAGTCGGAGATAATCATATCCAGCTTATGCTGACTGAGTTGATCCAACAGCATCTCATGTGTTGACTCAAAACAACGCAGATGGATTTGTTCATCTTCAACCACAGCGGCATCCAGCACGCTACTGACCAGCTGCTTCGATAGCGCATCCGCCACGCCGACATCAAACAGTAAATTAGACTCTTTGCGGTAGTTCACGATATCCAGCATTTCCTGGCTTAAGGTGAACATCTTATCCGCATAACGAAAAACCAATTCGCCTAACTCACTAGGCTCCAGTCCACGCCCCTTGCGCTTGAACAGCTTTCCCTGCAAACGTTCCTCAAGCGCTTTAATCTGCCCGGTAATGGTCTGCGGCGTCAGATAAAGCGCTTCTGCAGCGCCAACCACCGAACCTTCTTTATAGACATGCCAAAAGTAGTACAGGTGGTTGTAGTTTATATGAGACATACTCTCTCCCTGAAAATTGTCACGAAAGGGCTATCCCGTCAGGCTGACGCGTTCAACCGGGTGCGTAACCAGCAGTAACCAATTACCGCCGACAGTAAGGAGCCAATCAGGATCCCCAGTTTCGCCCAGTTAATCAGCTCAGGATCGACGTTCCCAAACGCCAGGCTGGCGATAAAAATTGACATTGTAAAGCCAATGCCGCACAGAATGCCGACCGCCATAATTTGCTGGAAGTTCGTTCCCTCCGGCAATTGCGCCACCTTGAGGCGTAACGCCAGCCAGCAAAACAGACTGATACCCAACGGTTTACCGATCAACAAACCTGCAATGATCCCCAGCGGTAATACCGAGGTCAATCCATCAATAGTGACGCCCTGCAGTGAAACGCCCGCGTTGGCGAAGGCAAACAGTGGCAGAATCAGGTATGCCACCCATGGATGCAGAACATGCTCCAGTCGCTTCGCCGGTGAACGCCCGTGTTTTTCCTTCAACGGAATAAAGAAACCGACGATCACACCCGCCAAAGTTGCATGCACGCCCGACTTCAGTACGGCAGTCCACAGCACCACGCCAACCAGAATATAAATCCCGGTACGTCTCACTCCGCACAGATTCAATGCCGCCAGAACGAGGATCGCGCACGCGGCAACCCCCAGCGACAACAGCGAGAGATCGCTGGTATAGAACAGCGCGATAATTACGATAGCACCGAGGTCATCGATAATCGCCAGCGCCATCAGGAATATTTTCAACGCCAGCGGAACGCGGCTGCCCAACAACGCCAGCACACCTAACGCAAAAGCGATGTCCGTTGCCGCCGGGATCGCCCACCCTTCACGGGTGATGGGATCGGCATAGTTGAATGCCAGGTACAGCAGCGCCGGGACAATCATGCCCCCGATAGCGGCAATGATCGGAAACGCTGCCTGACGCAGGCTGGCCAGCGAGCCTTGCATCAACTCACGCTTCACCTCCAGACCAATCAACAGGAAGAACACCGCCATCAACGCGTCGTTGATCCACAGCAGCATATTTTTGTTGATCTCAAGCGCGCCAACCCGCAGTTGAACGGGTGTTTCCAAAAAGGCGTGGTACCATCCACTGGTTACCCCGATGTTTGCCATCAGCATAGCGACCACGGCAGCGATGATCAGAATGATGCCCCCCGAGGCGTCACTACTAAAAAAACGATGCAGATGTTTCACTTTTATTCTCTCTATTGGGTGAATACTTCGTAAATACTATCTTACACCCTCAAAAAGCTCGTTAAAATTAGATTATTTGTGATTGATAGATCGGTTTTTACGACCTATTCAGATAAAGTCGATAAAGATTTTCCGAGCGGAAAACAGAAATAAAAAAGCCTGAGGCTTTTCAGTCCCAGGCTTTTTATTCGAGATAAAACGGCGAATTAGCGAGTCAGATCGTCAAAGAACTTCTTCACACCGTCGAAGAAACTTTTGGAGCGCGGACTGTTTTGTTCACCCGTCGGGCCGCCAAAGCTGTCCTGCAAATCTTTCAGCAGTTGCTTCTGCTTGTCGTTCAGGCCAACCGGGGTTTCCACTACCACGCGGCACAGCAGGTCTCCCTGAGCGCCACCGCGTACAGACTTGACGCCCTTTCCACGCATGCGGAAAAGTTTGCCAGTTTGCGTTTCGCCCGGAATTTTTAGCTTCACGCGACCGTCCAGCGTCGGGACTTCAATCTCGCCGCCCAGAGCAGCCATCGCAAAGTTAATCGGCACTTCGCAGTAGAGGTTATTGCCTTCACGTTCGAAAATTGGGTGTTGTTTTACCTGCACCTGAACGTACAAATCACCTGCTGGCGCGCCATGCTCACCGGCTTCGCCTTCACCAGACAAACGGATACGGTCGCCGGTATCAACCCCAGCCGGGATTTTAACAGACAGCGTTTTGCTCTTCTCAACGCGACCATGCCCGTGGCATTTGTTGCACGGATCTTTGATCAGCGTACCGCGGCCTTGACAGTGTGGACAGGTCTGCTGTACGGCAAAAAAGCCCTGACGCATCTGCACCTGACCGGAACCGTGACAGGTTGGACAGGTTTGCGGCTGAGTGCCCACCTTCGCGCCGCTACCGTGGCAGACGTCACACTCTTCCAGAGTCGGAATACGGATCTCTTTGGTGACGCCACGCACGGCTTCTTCCAGAGTGAGATCCATGTTGTAACGTAAATCAGCACCACGTGAGGCGCGCTGACGACCACGACCGCCGCCAAAGATATCGCCAAACACGTCACCAAAGATATCGCTGAAGTCAGCCCCGCCGCCAAAACCGCCGCCGCCGCCCATACCGCCTTGCTCAAACGCAGCATGACCGTACTGATCGTAGGCCGCACGTTTTTGCGCATCGGTCAGGATCTCGTACGCTTCTTTGATCTCTTTAAACTTGGCTTCGGCCTCTTTATCACCCTGGTTGCGGTCCGGGTGATATTTCATGGCCAGGCGCTTGTAGGCCTTTTTGATTTCACGCTCTTCCGCTGATTTGGAAACGCCTAAAATCTCGTAATAGTCTTGCTTAGCCATCTCTTTTTATCTGCCCCTAACATGCGTGCACGGGCGGAGAGGAAACCTCTTCGCCCGTGCCAGTAATTACCCGTTCAAAGGGCGATTATTTTTTGTCTTTCACTTCTTCAAACTCGGCGTCGACAACGTCGTCATCTTTCGCGTTATTTGCAGAAGCATCAGCGCCTGCTGCACCAGCCTGTTGCTGTGCGTGCTGCTGCTGAGCGATTTCCATCAGTTTCTGGGAAACCTGTGCCAGCGCCTGCATTTTCGCTTCGATATCCGCTTTGTCTTCACCTTTCAGAGAAGTTTCCAGCGCGGTCAGTGCAGACTCGATGGCAGTTTTGTCGTCAGCCGGCAGTTTGTCGCCTGCTTCTTCAACCTGCTTGCGAGTGCTGTGCAGCAGATGGTCACCCTGGTTACGGGTCTGAACCAGCTCTTCAAACTTACGGTCAGATTCTGCGTTCGCTTCTGCTTCGCGAACCATTTTCTGAATTTCTTCTTCGTTCAGACCAGAAGAAGCCTTGATGGTGATCTTCTGCTCTTTACCGCTGTTTTTGTCTTTCGCGGAAACGTGCAGGATACCGTCGGCATCGATGTCAAAAGTAACTTCGATCTGCGGCATACCGCGCGGAGCCGGGCTGATACCATCCAGGTTAAACTGACCCAGATCTTTGTTATCAGCAGCACGTTTACGTTCACCCTGCAGCACATGGATGGTTACCGCAGACTGGTTGTCTTCAGCGGTAGAGAACACCTGGCTGTGCTTGGTCGGGATAGTGGTGTTTTTCGCGATCAGCGGAGTCATTACGCCACCCATGGTTTCGATACCCAGAGACAGCGGGGTAACGTCCAGCAGCAGCACGTCTTTAACATCACCGGTCAATACACCACCCTGAACAGCAGCACCGATTGCTACGGCTTCGTCCGGGTTAACGTCTTTACGCGGTTCTTTACCGAAGAACTCAGCGACTTTCTTCTGCACCATCGGCATACGCGTCTGACCACCAACGAGGATAACGTCGTTGATATCAGATACGGACAGGCCAGCATCCTGCAGAGCAACTTTCAGCGGCTCGATAGAACGGTTAACCAGGTCTTCAACCAGGCTTTCCAGTTTCGCACGGGTCACTTTGATGTTCATGTGTTTCGGACCGGTCGCGTCTGCAGTGATGTACGGCAGGTTCACGTCGGTCTGCTGAGCGGAAGACAGCTCGATCTTCGCTTTCTCAGCGGCTTCTTTCAGACGCTGCATCGCCAGCGGGTCATTACGCAGGTCGATACCCTGATCTTTCTTAAACTCGTCAACCAGGTAGTTGATCATACGGCTGTCGAAGTCTTCACCACCCAGGTGGGTATCACCGTTGGTTGCCAGAACTTCGAAGGTTTTTTCGCCGTCAACTTCGTCGATTTCGATAATAGAGATATCGAAAGTACCACCACCGAGGTCATATACCGCGATAGTACGGTTGCCGACTTCTTTATCCAGACCGTAAGCCAGCGCAGCTGCGGTTGGTTCGTTGATGATACGTTTTACTTCCAGACCTGCGATACGACCGGCGTCTTTAGTTGCCTGACGCTGAGCATCGTTAAAGTATGCAGGTACGGTGATAACTGCTTCAGTTACCGGCTCACCCAGGTAATCTTCAGCCGTTTTCTTCATTTTTTTCAGCACTTCAGCAGAAATCTGCGGCGGTGCCAGTTTCTGACCTTTTACGTCAATCCATGCATCACCGTTGTCAGCACCGATGATTTTGTACGGCATGATGGCTTCATCACGCTGTACTTCTTCGTCCTGGAAGCGGCGGCCAATCAGGCGTTTAATCGCAAACAGGGTGTTTTGCGGGTTTGTCACTGCCTGACGTTTAGCCGGCTGACCAACCAGAGTTTCACCATCCTGGGTATAAGCAATGATAGAAGGCGTGGTGCGATCGCCCTCGGCGTTCTCCAGCACACGTGCAGTAGTGCCATCCATAATCGCTACACAAGAGTTGGTAGTACCCAGGTCGATACCAATAATTTTACCCATCTAAACGTCTCCACTAAAAATTCGGTCATCATGTGGTTGTGAATCTGTAATAAGGGCGAAACGTGCGGTTTCAACTACCCTGAATCGTTTTTTTTCAGACTCACCACTGCGGTTGCTTACAAGATGGGGTCGTAACCCACGTCATCAAGGGGGGCATGAAAATTTTTTTTAGCCTTGTGGCAATAAAATCGCAGAAAAAAGGCTAAAAGATTAAAAAATGAATAGTCTCAAATCAAAATTAATTCATAAAACAGATAAATTCAGCACAGCCATTCACATAAAAATTGTAATAAAAAGAAAAGATTACAAGCATGAATCATGATTCTGACAGCGGTAAGATGGTCTGAAACGACACACTTTTACAGCCGTCAAAGAGAAATTCCATGAAATCCGTATTAACCCTTTCCGCCAGCCTGCTTATGGGCCTGCTGCTGAGCAGCGCCGCACACGCTAACGATCATAAAGTCCTCGGCGTGATCGCCATGCCTCGTAATGAAACCAACGATCTAACGCTGAAACTTCCTGTTTGCCGCGTGGTGAAACGCATTCAACTTACGGCCGATCATGGTGATTTACAGCTCAGTGGTGCATCGGTTTATTTCAAAGCTGCCCGCATGTCCAGCCAGAGTCTGAACGTGCCTTCCTCCATCAAAGAAGGGCAAACGACCAATTGGATCAACATCAATAGCGACAACGACAATAAGCGCTGCGTGAAAAAAATTACCTTCTCCGGCCATACGGTGAACTCTTCTGATATGGCGACGCTGAAAATCATCGGCGACGACTAATTCCCCATACTTTTATTCAAAAGCCATAGAAACATGAATGTCACCTATTTGAATGACGACGATCTCGATTTTCTTCAGCATTGCAGTGAGGAGCAGCTCGCCAATATTACCCGCCTGCTTACACATAATGAAAAGGGGAAAGCCCGTCTGTCGAGCGTTCTCAACCACAACGATTTATTTAAATCGATGGAAGGACATCCGGAACAGCACCGCCGCAACTGGCAACTGATTGCTGGCGAACTGCAGCATTATGGGGGCGACAGCATTGCCAATAAACTCCGTGGACATGGAAAACTGTATCGGGCGATTTTGCTGGACGTTTCGAAGCGTCTGAAGATTAAAGCTGATAAAGAGATGTCCACGTTCGAAATTGAACAGTCTCTGCTGGAGCACTTTTTACGCAATGCCTGGCAAAAAATGGATGCCGGACAAAAGCAGGAATTTCTGCAGGCTGTCGATGCAAAAGTTTCTGAACTGGAAGAACTGCTACCGTTATTATTGAAGGATCGTCACCTGGCAAAAGGCGTCTCTCACCTGCTCTCCGGCCAGTTAACCAAAATTCTGCGAACCCACGCCGCCGTCAGCGTAATCGGGCACGGATTACTGCGCGGAGCCGGACTTGGCGGCCCGGTAGGTGCGGCTTTAAATGGGGTTAAAGCGGTGAGCGGCAGCGCTTATCGGGTGACGATCCCGGCTGTACTCCACATTGCCTGCCTGCGCAGAATGTTCAACCACGCACAAGCGTGATGCCCATCACAGGGAAAATAATTCGTTTTCCCTTCGTTAGATCATAGACAGTGCCCTCTCCCCTGATTATTATGCCGCGCCCCGAAGACAGTGATCGTTATTTGGGGAAACTATTTCACCATTCAATCAATGATGATTTTGAGGAATTATGGGCAACACTAAGTTGGCTAATCCGGCACCGCTGGGCCTGATGGGCTTTGGCATGACCACCATTCTGCTTAACCTGCATAACGCGGGTTTCTTCGCTTTAGACGTTATTATTCTGGCGATGGGCATTTTCTACGGCGGTATCGCGCAAATTTTTGCCGGTCTTCTGGAATATAAAAAAGGCAACACCTTCGGTTTAACCGCCTTTACCTCCTACGGTTCGTTCTGGCTGACGCTGGTTGCGATTCTGCTGATGCCGAAAATGGGCCTCGCGGATGCAACCAATGGTCAGTTCCTGGGCGCTTACCTGGGTCTGTGGGGCGTGTTCACTCTGTTCATGTTCTTCGGTACGCTGAAAGCCGCGCGCATGCTGCAGTTCGTGTTCCTGAGCCTGACAGTGCTATTCGCCCTGCTGGCCGTTGGCAACATTGCAGGTAACGAAGCAATCATTCACGTAGCGGGTTGGGTTGGCTTAGTGTGTGGTGCAAGCGCCATTTACCTGGCGATGGGTGAAGTGCTGAACGAACAGTTTGGCCGTACCATCCTGCCGATTGGTGAAGCGCACTAATCTGACAATATCCCCCCTGAAGGGGGGATATTCCTTACAAACGCTGTAACTCTCCCTGTACGCTCGTATCGCGATGATAAATATCCTGTCGCAGCCAAATCCCCAGACCTAACCCCACCAGCGATAACGCCAGCACATACCAGGCCGGAGCCATTGGCGACACGCCCATTAACATCGTCACGGCGATTGGCGTCAGACCACCAAAAATGGCATATGAGACGTTATAGGAAAAGGAAATACCGGTAAAACGGACTTCCGCCGGAAACGCCCGCACCATGACATAAGGCACTGCGCCGACCACGCCAACGCATAATCCCACCAGCCCGTATAACAGGAACAAGTGCTGAGGATGGCTGCCGGTCAGGTGATAGAAAAACCAGCTCGAACAGGCCAGCAGCAGGCTGCCGACAATAAAGGTTTTGCTGGCGCCGACCCGGTCGACAATAAATCCGGCCAGCAGACAGCCGACGCACAGCATAATGGTAGCGACACTGTTGGCCTGTAGCGTTAGCGCGGGTGCAAAGCCATACTGCTTCTGCAACCAGACTGGTGACATCAGGATCACCACCACAATCCCGGCCGATAACAGCCAGGTCAGCAGCATTGAAATAACCACTGCTTTTTTATGCTTACTCACCACCGACTTCACCGGTAGCTCTTGCGCAAGTGCTTTACGCTGCTGCATTTCGAGGAAGATGGGCGTTTCCTGCAACCAGCGACGCAGGTACATCGCCACCAGCCCAAAAACGCCCCCCAGCAGGAACGGGATACGCCAGCCGTAGTCATGCACCGCCTGTTGCGTCAGGTTGGTATTCACCAGCGTCGCAACCACCGACCCCAACAGAATCCCCACCGTCAGCCCGGCGGTCAGCGTGCCACAGGCAATGCCGATGCGGCGCTCCGGTACGTGCTCCGCCACGAACACCCACGCGCCCGGCACTTCTCCGCCGATGGCAGCGCCTTGCAAAATGCGCATCAGCAGTAACAGCAGCGGTGCGAGGATCCCCATTGAGGCGTAGGTAGGCAAAAGGCCAATCGCCAGCGTCGGTATCGCCATCAGCAAAATGCTCAGGGTGAACATTTTCTTACGCCCGACCAGATCGCCAAAGTGAGCCATGATGATGCCACCCAGCGGACGCGCCAGATATCCGGCGGCAAAAATGCCGAAGGTTTGCACCTGACGTAGCCACTCAGGAATGTCTGCCGGAAAGAACAGTTCACCAACAACAGCGGCAAAGAAGACGAAGATAATGAAATCATAAAACTCAAGCGCACCGCCGAGGGCAGCAAGCGTAAGAGTTTTATAATCCTGGCGATTCAGCGGTCGAGTGTGTTGTGACATAGCAAACCATCAGTCAGTGGAGTTATTGAATCTGTCTGTCGATATATGTAAAGCAAAAATTACTATATCGTAAACAATTCAATACTCCACTGTGATTGGCACTTATGTCACGATCGGGCTACTTTCAGGCGTTTGTATCGCGAATTGCGCTTTTAGGACGAAAAGATGCTACAACAGCCGGTGCGGTTTCCACATACGGCCCATCCAGCAACTGTATACAATACGGTACACTTGCAAAAATACCCGGTACGATAACCTTACCGTCGGCATCTTTCACGCCTTCCAGCGTTTCTTTGATCGATTTCGGCTGCCCAGGCAGATTCAGGATCAACGCCTGTTTGCGAATCACACCGACCTGGCGGGAGAGAATAGCCGTTGGCACAAAGTGCAGACTTATCTGGCGCATCTGTTCGCCAAAGCCTGGCATCTGGCGGTCAGCCACGGCAAGCGTAGCATCGGGGGTCACGTCGCGACGTGCCGGACCCGTTCCGCCGGTTGTCAGCACCAGATGACAGCTCATTTCATCCACCAGCTCGCATAAGGTCTGTTCGATGATCGCCTGTTCATCCGGGATCAGTCGCGTTTGCAGCTCAAAAGGGGTGGTAAGGGCAGATGCCAGCCACTCTTCAAGGGCCGGGATACCTTTATCCTGGTAAACGCCGCTGGAAGCACGGTCAGAAATGGAAACCAGGCCAATGCGTAAAGTATTCATGATTATTCCGTTTAAACAGTCTCGTTAAACAGAATGATACACTGCGAAAGGAAGGACAGACAGGTTTCAGAAGAGGTAGCGTGACCCATATCAGGGCCACGCGTTAATGATTACAGCAGATCGCCGATCATTTTTTCCAGTTTACCCTGGTCTACAGCAAACTTACGGATACCGTCCGCCAGTTTATCTACAGCCATCGGATCCTGGTTGTGCTGCCACAGGAACTCAGCTTCGGTGATGCGTGCAGGACGCGCTTTCACTTCGCCGGAGAAGGACAGTTTACGTTCGATAGCGCCTTCGCTTTCCGCCAGCTCTTTCAGCAGTGCCGGAGCAATCGTCAGACGATCGCAGCCTGCCAGCTCAATGATTTCGCCGATGTTACGGAAGCTCGCACCCATCACCACGGTTTCGTAACCGTGCTGTTTGTAGTACTCGTAGATTTCCGTTACGGAAACCACACCCGGATCTTCTGCCGGTGCATACTCTTTCTTGTCGGTGTTGGCTTTGTACCAGTCAAGAATACGACCAACGAACGGAGAAATCAGGTATACGCCAGCTTCTGCACATGCACGTGCCTGCGCGAAGGAGAACAGCAGAGTCAGGTTACAGTTGATGCCTTCTTTTTCCAGCTGCTCAGCGGCACGGATGCCCTGCCAGGTTGAAGCCAGTTTAATCAGAATGCGATCGTTGCTGATGCCAGCGTCGTTATACATCTTGATCAGACGTTTTGCTTTCGCGATGGACGCGTCGGTGTCGTAAGACAGACGAGCGTCAACTTCAGTAGAAATACGACCCGGGACCAGTTTCAGGATCTCCAGACCGATATTTACTGCCAGTTTGTCGGTCGCGTCGACGATCTGCTGTGCGCGGTCGTTGCTCTGCTGCTTAGCCCAGGCTACAGCGTCATCAATCAGCTTGCGGTATTCTGGGATCTGCGCTGCGTTAAGAATGAGAGAAGGGTTAGTTGTGGCATCCTGAGGCTGATACAGCTTCATTGCCGCGATGTCTCCGGTGTCGGCCACTACTGTGGTGAACTGACGAAGGGAGGTCAATTTGTCCGTCATGATAGCGATTCTCTTTAAACAGCTTGTTAGGGGGATGTAACCGATCTTCCCTGATGATAGCACGACGCACTCTCAGCGCAACCGCCTGGATTGTCCGACCCGCTGCTCAGCCCTGATTACGCATCTCAAAGCCTGTGATGCGCAATTGCGGGATATAACGATTGTTATGATAAACTCCCGCAATCACTCTCATGACAAGGTATATACTGGTCGATTATTGGTAGCGCTTACACGGAAATCTTCGCGCTTACCGGCATCAACAAGAGGGATGTTAATGCCTGATTTTTTCTCATTTATTAATGAAATACTCTGGGGATCGGTGATGATCTACCTCCTGCTTGGCGCAGGATGTTGGTTCACCTGGCGTACAGGGTTCGTGCAGTTCCGCTACATTCGCCAGTTTGGCACAAGTCTTAAAAACAGCATTAGCCCGCAGCCGGGCGGTTTAACTTCCTTTCAGGCTCTGTGCACCAGCCTTGCCGCGCGTATCGGTAGCGGGAACCTGGCCGGCGTAGCGTTGGCGATCGCCGCTGGCGGCCCTGGAGCCATTTTCTGGATGTGGGTCTCAGCGGTCATTGGTATGGCAACGTCATTCGCCGAGTGCTCACTTGCCCAACTGTATAAAGAACGCGATAGCAAAGGACAGTTCCGCGGTGGTCCTGCGTGGTATATGGCACGTGGTCTGGGCATGCGCTGGATGGGCGTCCTTTTTGCCATCTTTTTACTGATTGCCTATGGACTGATTTTTAACAGCGTTCAGGCGAACTCGGTCTCTCGTGCGTTGACCTTTGCTTTTGACATCCCTCCCCTCTTCTCCGGTATCGCACTGGCAATAGTGTCATTACTGGTCATCGTCGGCGGTATTAAAGGCGTCGCACGCCTGATGCAATGGTTCGTTCCGATGATGGCACTGCTGTGGGTTGGAAGTAGCATCATCATCTGTCTGTGGCATATCGGGCAGCTTCCCGACATTATCGTCACCATTATAAAAAGCGCCTTTGGCTGGCAGGAAGCAGCAGCGGGTGCGGCCGGATATACGCTAAGCCAGGCTATTGCCAACGGTTTTCAGCGCGGCATGTTTTCTAACGAAGCCGGAATGGGATCTACGCCGAATGCAGCTGCATCGGCCGCCTCCTGGCCACCGCATCCTGCGGCACAAGGCATTGTGCAAATGATTGGGGTATTAGGCGACACTCTCGTGGTCTGTACGGCTAGCGCGATGATTATTCTGTTGGCAGGCAATGGCACCAGCTATGTGCCAATGGAAGGCATCCAGTTACTTCAAAAAGCAATGGTAACGCTGACGGGAGAATGGGGAGCCGGATTCGTGGCTTTTATTGTGATTCTGTTTGCCTTTAGCTCGATCGTCGCCAACTACATCTATGCGGAGAACAATCTCGTCTTTCTGAAACTGGACAATATGCGCGTCATCTGGCTATTGCGAATCGCTACCATTAGCACCATTATCGGCGGAACGTTTGTCAGCTTCCCGCTGGTCTGGCAGTTGGCCGATATCATTATGGCTTGTATGGCCATTACTAACCTGACAGCGATTCTGCTGCTTTCTCCGGTTGTCCATACCATCGCCAGCGACTATCTGCGCCAGCGTAAACTCGGGGTGCGCCCGGAATTCGATCCGCACCGTTATCCTGATATCAGACAACAGCTTGCCCCCGAAAGCTGGGATGAAACGCCGCGCGGATAGCGCGGCAATCACAACCATCGATCAAATCTGTCGTTTTTTTTGCTAAAGTCGCAGTAAATTTCCTGCAAGGACTGGATATGCTGATTCTGATTTCACCTGCAAAAACGCTCGACTACCAAAGTCCGCTGGCAACAACACGCCATACGCTACCCGAACTGCTGGATCACTCTCAGCAGCTTATCCATGTGGCGCGCCAGCTCTCTGCGCCGCAGATTGGCAAGCTGATGGGAATTAGCGACAAACTGGCGGATTTGAATGCCACGCGTTTCCATGACTGGCAGCCTGACTTCACGCCGGACAATGCGCGCCAGGCCATTCTGGCATTTAAGGGCGACGTGTATACCGGGCTGCAGGCTGAAACCTTCAGCGAGGCGGATTTCGACTTCGCTCAGCAGCATTTACGGATGTTGTCCGGACTGTACGGCGTTCTACGTCCACTGGATTTGATGCAGCCTTATCGTCTGGAGATGGGCATTCGTTTGGCCAATGCGAAGGGTAAAGATCTCTACCAGTTCTGGGGAGATATCATCACCGATAAACTTAATGAAGCACTTGAAGCACAAGGCGACAGCGTGGTGATTAATCTCGCTTCGGATGAGTATTTTAAATCCGTGAAGCCGAAAAAGCTCAATGCCGAGCTGATTAAACCAGTCTTCCTCGACGAGAAAAACGGCAAGTTCAAAGTCATCAGCTTTTATGCCAAGAAAGCGCGCGGCCTGATGAGCCGCTACATCATTGAGAACCGCTTAACGCAGCCGGAACAGCTGACCGCATTTAACAGCGAAGGCTATTTCTTTGATGAAGAAGCGTCAGGAAACGGCGAACTGGTGTTTAAACGCCACGAGCAATAATTTACATGCCGGATGACGGCTAACTCCTTATCCGGCCTACAGGTTTTGTAGGCCCGCTAAGCAAAGCGCCAGCGGGCACCACCGTTAACTGCGGGTCATCATCAGCTTACGCAGTTGCGCAAAATCAGCAGGCAGGTGATGAGAAAGCAGCGGCAAGTCCGCGCGTTCCGCCAGCTCTTTTGGCAACGCCAGCGTCAGATCAAGAATCTCTTCAACGCTTTCTTTAAACTTCGCCGGATGCGCAGTACCAAGGAACAGGCCGTACTCGCCAGGGTTCAGTTGGTCACGCAGCGCACGGTAAGCCACCGCCGCATGCGGTTCTGAGGTGTAGCCTATCTCATGTAACTCACGCATGGTGTCCTGAGTCGTGGCATCATCAACGGCGGCATAACCCAGCTCATTCAGACGCCAGATTTTACGGCGGAACAGTTCTTCCACGCGCGGCCAGTTGTTCGGCTGGCTGACATCCATTGCATTCGATAACGTCGCCTGAGTCGCTTTCGGCGCCCACTCACCTTCAGCAAGGAAACGCGGAACCGTATCGTTAACGTTAGTCGCGGCGATAAAACGCTTCACCGGCAAGCCCAGTGATTTCGCCAGCAGCCCGGCGGTCAGATCGCCAAAGTTACCGCTGGGAACAGAAATCACCAGCTGATTCCGCGCCTCTTGCGGTAGCTGAGCCACAGCCTCAAAGTAGTAACAGATTTGCGCCAGCAGACGGCTGATGTTAATTGAATTAGCCGAGTTCAGTCCCAGAGCCACCTTCAGCTCTTCGTCATCAAACGCCTGTTTCACCAGCGCCTGGCAGGCATCAAAATCGCCATCAATCGCTACAGTTTCAATGTTACCGCCCAGCGTACAGAACAGTTTTTCCTGTAATGGGCTGATCTTGCCGTTCGGGTAGAGGATCACCACGCGCACATTTTTCAGGCCATAAAAGGCATGTGCAACCGCCGCGCCAGTATCACCTGAGGTCGCCGTCAGAATGGTTACCGGCTTGTCGCCGCTGATGTGCGTCAGCATTTGCGCCATAAAGCGCCCGCCAAAGTCTTTAAATGCAAGCGTAGGGCCGTGGAACAGTTCCAGACAACCGATATCTGCAGCAACCTGAGCAACCGGTGCCGGAAAAGCAAATGCAGCACGCACGCGTTTTTCCAGAATTTCCTGAGGGATCTCATCACCAATAAATGCGGACAGGATCTTCGCGCTGCGGCTAACGAAGTCCTGGTTCAGCATCTCATCCACTTCTGTCAGATTGAATTCCGGTAGATCGTGCGGAAAAAACAATCCCTGATTCTTGCCAAGCCCTTTCGTGACGGCCTGCGCAAAGCTGACCTGCTCGTTATGATCTTTCAGATTATACAGTTTCATTGATTATCCCAGTACCCGTGCGCCCGCCGTGTCCAGCCGGCAAATATGAACAAAGCCTTCCTGATTTTGCAGGTAATTTTTACTCAGCCAATCTGCTACGCGCTGCGCCGTATCCGGCTTATCGCACAAGGCGAACAGCGTCGGCCCTGACCCGGAGATCCCGCTGGCCAGCGCGCCAATTTCTGTTACCGCCTGACGCGCCTGACTAAAGCCTGGCAGCAAGCGGGTACGATACGGCTCAGCAATGACGTCCTTCATCAGCTTCGCGGCAAGCCCAGGCTGACGGGAATAGCAGGCATGGATAAATCCAGCCAGATGTCGCCCGTGGGCGATACAGTCCTGACGGCGATACTGCGCAGGTAGAATCGCCCGCGCTTCTGCCGTGGACACTTTAATCCCCGGATACGCCAGTACCCATAGCCACTCATCAAAGCCTGGCACCTGCTGGCTAATAATGCCGTTTTCTTCAATCATTAACTGCATGCCGCCCAAAAAGCACGGGGCAACGTTATCGTAATGAATACTGCCGGAGATACGCCCTTCCAGCTCGCCCATTATCGCCAACAGGCGCGTATCGTTGAGCGGCTTACCGCAGTGTTCGTTCATAGCGACTAACGCCGCCACGACGGAACAGGCGCTGGAGCCTAACCCGGAGCCAATCGGCATATTTTTTTCCAGCGTCATCGCCACCGGAACCGTTTTACCCAGCTCCTGGCAGAATCGCTCCCAACACTGATAGACAATATTTTCGCGCGGCTCTGACGGCAGCTTGTTGGCAAAGCGCCCAAGGTTGTTCAGGCTGAACTGATCAGCCGCCTCAACGGACACCACATCGCCCAACAGCGAACCGTCCACCGGAGTTACCGCCGCACCGAGCACATCAAACCCGACGCTCATATTGGCACTGGAAGCCGGGGCATAAACTCTCACCATGTCAGACTCCTAACTTCCATGAAAGGGTGCGTAGCAGGTCGGCAAAGACGCCCGCTGCCGTCACGTCGTTACCCGCGCCATATCCGCGCAGAACCAACGGTAACGGCTGATAGTAGTGGCTATAGAATGCCAGCGCGTTCTCACCGTTTTTCACTTTAAACAGCGGATCGTTGCCGTCTACTGCATCAATTTTCACGCGACAAACGCCGTCCTCTTCGATATTGCCAACATAACGCAATACTTTTCCCTCATCACGGGCTTTCGCCACGCGCGCGGCAAAGACGTCATCCAACTGCGGCAATTTCGCCATAAACGCGGATACATCACCGGAATCATCAAATTCTTTTGGCAGAACTGGTTCAATGACCACGTCTGAAAGCTCCAGCTCACGACCGGTCTCACGGGCGAGGATCAACAGCTTACGTGCCACATCCATACCGGAAAGATCGTCACGCGGATCGGGCTCGGTATAGCCCATCTCACGCGCCATGGTGGTGGCTTGCGAGAAGCTCATGCCTTCATCCAGCTTGCCGAAAATAAACGACAGCGAGCCGGAAAGAATACCGGAGAAACGCTGCAATTCATCACCTGCGCTGAGCAAGTTTTGCAGATTCTCAATTACCGGCAAGCCTGCTCCCACGTTGGTGTCGTAGAGGAATTTACGCCTGGACTTCGCGGCGGCAAAACGCAGCTGATGATAGTAATCCATCGACGAGGTGTTGGCCTTTTTGTTCGGCGTAACCACATGGAAGCCTTCGCGCAGGAAATCAGCATACTGATCCGCCACCGCCTGGCTTGACGTACAGTCGACAATCACCGGATTAAGCAGATGATATTCTTTCACCAGGCGAATTAAGCGCCCAAGGTTGAATGGCTCTTTCGCGCTTTCCAGCTCCACCTGCCAGTTTTCCAGATTCAAACCATGGACGTTTGTCAGCAGAGCCTTCGAATTCGCCACGCCGCACACGCGAAGATCGATATGCTTCTTTTTGAGCCAGGTTTGCTGACGTTTAAGCTGCTCCAGTAGCGCACCGCCCACGCCGCCTACGCCAATCACAAACACTTCAATCACCTGGTCGGTGTTGAACAGCATTTGATGGGTCACGCGAACGCCGGTGGTCGCGTCGTCGTTGTTCACCACCACTGAAATAGAACGCTCAGACGAACCCTGAGCGATCGCCACGATATTGATGTTCGCGCGAGCCAGCGCGGCAAAGAATTTCGCCGAAATGCCACGCAGAGTACGCATACCATCGCCAACAACAGAGATGATAGCCAGACGCTCAGTTACCGCCAGCGGCTCCAGCAGGCCTTCTTTCAGTTCGAGGTAGAATTCATCCTGCATGGCGCGTTGCGCACGCGCGCAGTCGCCCTGCGGGACGCAGAAGCTGATGCTGTATTCAGAAGAGGATTGGGTGATCAGCACTACCGAGATGCCCGCACGCGACATTGCGGCAAAAACGCGTGCCGCCATACCCACCATGCCTTTCATTCCTGGGCCGGAAACGCTAAACATCGCCATGTTATTGAGATTAGAAATACCTTTTACCGGCAAATCGTCGTCATCACTGCTGGCACCAATCAACGTGCCAGGCGCTTGTGGATTGCCGGTATTTTTAATCAGGCAAGGGATCTGGAACTGGGCAATAGGGGTAATGGTGCGCGGGTGCAGCACTTTGGCGCCGAAGTAAGAAAGCTCCATCGCTTCCTGATAAGACATCGACTTCAGCAGTCGGGCGTCGGGTACCTGGCGCGGATCGCAAGTATATACGCCGTCAACATCGGTCCAGATCTCACAACAATCAGCGCGCAAACAGGCGGCCAGTACGGCGGCAGAGTAGTCGGAGCCATTACGCCCCAGCACCACTAACTCACCTTTCTCATTCCCGGCGGTAAATCCGGCCATCAAAATCATGTGGTCCGCAGGAATACGGCTGGCGGCAATGCGGCGCGTAGATTCGGCGATATCAACGGTAGATTCGAGGTAATGGCCGACTGCCAGCAATTTCTCCACCGGATCGATGACCGTCACGTTGTGCCCGCGCGCTTCCAGCAGGCCTGCCATGATGGCGATCGACATTTTTTCGCCACGGCAGATAAGCGCGGCATTGATGCTGTCCGGGCACTGTCCCAACAGGCTGATGCCATGCAGGACGTGTTTAATCTGGGCAAACTCTTGTTCAACAAAGGCTTTGAGCGGGGCCAACGGAAAACCCGGCTGCGCGGCGGCCAAACCCACCAATAGCTCAGAGAAAATACGTTCGGCGTCGCTGATATTGGCTAAAGCATCCTGACCACCGATGGTCTTCTCAATCATCGCCACCAGATGGTTAGTAATTTTTGCGGGGGCAGAGAGCACGGTCGCGACCTGCCCCTGTCTGGCATTGCTTTCCAGAATATCGGCAACCCGCAGAAAGCGCTCTGCATTTGCCACTGATGTACCGCCGAACTTCAACACTCGCATGGTTTACCTCATTGCCTTTGGTCGAAAAAAAAGCCCGCACTGTTTAGGTGCGGGCTTTTTCTTGTGTTTCCTGTACGCGTCAGCCCGCACCGTTACCTGTGGTAATGGTGATGGTTGTGGTAATAGTGATGCTGATGCGTTTCATGATGTTGTGTGCTCTGTAATTATTATCTGTCTTGTATTCTTTTAGGGTTAAAGTATCTGCTGACCTAAGTCAATAAATTTTTAAATTGATCACATTCCGAAACTTGTTCATGAGCGACTGCTTGCCCTTTTACTTTCAACCAATACAGCATGTCTCGCCCACTTGAAACCAGAGCAAAACACTGCACAACAAACATTGATCAAAACTTTATTTTGTTAGATTTTTTTCTATATCATGTAAAAAACGGTGCAACATTGCCGTGTCTCGCTGCTCTAACAGACCCATTCGCTGTTGCAGCCAGTCCGTCAACTTAATGTCGTCAGAAACGTTCAGCGTGGCTAATAAACGCAAAACACGTTCGCGCAATGCCTGTAGCTGATGCTCATCCGTCATCTCAATGTTTCTGGCCGGTTGTTGTATTAAACCTGCTAATTGATAGCAATACACCATCACCGCCTGCCCCAAATTGAGTGATGGATAGTCAGCCACCATCGGTACCCCGGTGAGGACATCCGCCAGAGCCAATTCTTCGTTGGTCAGCCCCGAATCTTCACGACCAAAAACCAGCGCGGCGTGATCCATCCACGTTGATTTTTCCTGCAACAGGGGAACCAGTTCGACCGGCGTAGCGTAATAATGAAACTTCGCGCGGCTGCGCGCCGTGGTCGCGACGGTAAAATCCACGTCGTGAAGCGCCTCGGCTAACGTTGGAAAAACGTTAATATTATCAATAATATCACCCGAGCCATGCGCAACCCATCGCGTGGCAGGTTCCAGGTGGGCCTCGCTGTCAACGATCCGCAACTGGGTGAATCCCATGGTCTTCATCGCACGGGCTGCCGCACCAATATTTTCCGCTCTGGCGGGGGCAACCAGAATAATTGTTAAACGCATTTCGATACTCTTTTAGCCTATGTGCAGGTAATAATGTGACGTGCATCAACATATTACGCAGCGCGAATTTACATATTTTTAACAGAAATCACTGAAAAAGCATTTCGCATCCGGTAAAAAATGCTAAACTATTTCCAGACTGAACTATTGCCCTTTATGTTAACAAAAGTTGCATATCCTTCTGTTTATCCATGATAATTTAATTTAAAATGGATCGCATTGGTTGGATTCATTACATTTATTAATTAGCGCGTGCAACTAGTTGTAATATTGCAATTTTGTGATGAAAGCAAACATTTGGATACGTTGATTTCATCAAACTGTTAACGTGCTACAATTGAACTTGATATATGTCAACGAAGCGTAGTTTTATTGGGTGTCCGGCATGTCTTAGCCTGTTATGTTGCTGTTAAAATGGTTAGGATGACAGCCGTTTTTGACACTGTCGGGTCCAGAGGGAAACTACCCACGACCAAGCTAATGATGTTGTTGACGTTGATGGAAAGTGCATCAAGAACGCAATTACGTACTTTAGTCATGTTACGCCGATCATGTTAATTTACGGCATGCATCAGGCAGGTCAGGGACTTTTGTACTTCCTGTTTCGATTTAGTTGGCAATTTAGGTAGCAAACATGCAGACCCCGCACATTCTTATCGTTGAAGACGAGTTAGTAACACGCAACACGTTGAAAAGCATTTTCGAAGCAGAAGGCTATGATGTATTCGAAGCGACAGATGGCGCGGAAATGCATCAGATTCTCTCTGAATATGACATCAACCTTGTGATTATGGATATCAATCTGCCTGGGAAAAATGGCCTCCTGTTAGCGCGCGAACTCCGCGAACAAGCTAACGTTGCGCTGATGTTCCTGACGGGCCGTGATAACGAAGTCGATAAAATTCTCGGCCTCGAAATCGGCGCAGACGATTACATCACCAAGCCGTTTAACCCGCGCGAACTGACTATCCGTGCTCGTAACCTGCTGTCGCGTACCATGAACCTGGGTACCGTCAGCGAAGAACGCCGTAGCGTCGAGAGCTACAAGTTCAATGGCTGGGAGCTGGACATCAACAGCCGCTCTCTGATTGGTCCTGATGGCGAGCAGTATAAACTGCCACGCAGCGAATTCCGCGCCATGCTTCACTTCTGTGAGAATCCGGGCAAAATCCAGTCTCGCGCAGAACTGCTGAAAAAAATGACCGGTCGCGAACTGAAGCCGCATGACCGTACCGTTGACGTGACTATCCGCCGCATTCGTAAACATTTCGAATCAACGCCGGATACGCCAGAAATTATCGCCACCATTCACGGTGAAGGCTACCGTTTCTGCGGCGACCTGCAGGATTAATTCGATCCTCACAGGTAAAAAAACGGCGCAATATGCGCCGTTTTTCATTTCACCACAACCCTATTTCCATAAGCGAAACTCGTCACTCTGCGCAGGCTGAGACTCCGGAATTTCTGTCGGCTTTGGTTTTGGCTGTGCCAGCGAGTGCCAGTCAAGATGACGCGTCAGGAACATCACACCACACAACGCGACCAACAGCACGCCGGTTCCCAGCAGTAAAGAGCTGTCCTGTGAACGGAGCAACACCCACATCACACCATCCAGCCCCAGCAGCGCTACGGTGAACAAAATACTCTTAAGCCAACCCTGTAATATCGCCTGCAGATACACACCGTTCATCAACGCCCCCACCAGACTCGCCGTAATCCACGCGGCGGTAAAACCAATATGTTCTGACAACGCCAGCAGCAACAGATAAAACATCACCAGCGATAATCCCACCAGCAGGTACTGCATCGGGTGCAGTCGAAGGCTGGTCATGCTTTCAAGAACAAAGAAAGACATAAAGGTCAGCACAATCAGCAAAATGGCATATTTTGTCGCCCTGTCCGTCAGTTGGTATTGATCCGCAGGCGTGGCGACAGCGACGCTAAATGCAGGCATTCCCTCCCAGCCAATCTTTTCGCCATCAAAGCGTTCGCCGAGGTTATTGGCAAACCAACTGCTTTGCCACTGGGCATTGAATCCAGACTTACTGATTTCGCGCTTAGCCGGAAGAAAATCCCCAAGAAAGTTGGGATGCGACCAATTGCTGGTTAAGGTCATTTCACTGTTACGGCCAACCGGAACAACGGAGAAATCTCCTGTTCCGCTCAAATTCAGCGACAGCGTCATGCTCAGGTTTTGCTCCGCCCAGCTCGCGTCGGGTAACGGAATGTGGATCCCCTGCGCACGTCCATCCAACCCCGTCCCCGGCTCAACCGCCAGCGACGTTCCATTGACCTGCGGCGCTTGCACCACACCAATCCCGCGCGCATCCCCCACGCCAACCACGATAAACGGTTTGCCGACGCTGACGTTGGGATGGTTTAAATCACGCAAACGTTCAGCGTTAAACTCGGCCTTCACCGAGATATCGTTGTGCCAGACCTGGCCCTCATAAATACCGATTTTACGCGCTTCAACGTTCTGACTCCCCTCAACCACCAACGACTCCGGCAGCCAGAAATGGATATAGCTTCGCTTACGCTGGATCTCTTTGCCATCCTCCAGCGAGGTATAAAGCTCTGTCACCGGAATGGCTATCAACGGGCCGACCATCTTTTGCGGTCCGCTGGTGCTCTGGCGGATTGCATCTTCAACGTCATTGCGATAATCCGATCGCTCTACGATTATCTGCCTGACCATTGTCAGGGGAATTAACAGCAGCAGCATGGCGCCACCCAGAGTGACGATTTTCCAGAACAGGGGTGATTTCAACATAGCGTTCTCCTTTGCAATATCAGCAAGGTAGAACAGCTATGTGCGGAGAATTTGAAGTTATGTGAAGTGACGGTGAAGCGTAAACGAAGCTTGTGCACCGCCCTCTGGTCGGTTAGATAATGTCACCGCGCCTTCATGCAGTCGTGCAACTTCACTGACAAACGCCAGCCCCAAACCGCTGCTCTTGTGTCCATTCTCGCGGGGCAGCGAGTAGAAGCGCTCAAAAATACGCGGCAACGCAAAGTCAGGGATCCCGCTACCGCGGTCGGTAACCTGCAACGTGACCCGATCCTCGTGCTGATGTGCACTCAGCACAATCGTCCCGTCCTGTGGCGTAAAGTCGATAGCGTTGTCGAGTAAATTTCCCAATGCCTGCTCCAGTAACGCGGGATCGGCTGCGACGCTAAGCGATGAAGGCAGAATGGTCAGCGTGATGTTTTTTGCCGCCAGCTGCACGCTACGCGCCTCTTTAAGCTGAGCAAACAGCGCATCTACCGCCACTGGCGTCAACGTAATGTCCTGCCGATTCTCCAGTCGCGCCTGACGTAACAAGGTTTCAACCAGCGCCTGCATGCGCGCATTTTGCGTCAGAATATTATCGGTAAAGCGCGCTACCACGTTTGGCGGCGGACCTTCGCGCAGTATCTCTGCCGCGCCACGAATGGCCGCCAGCGGGCTTTTCAGCTCATGCGTTAACGCGTAGACATACTGCTCAATGTAGTTCTTGCCTTCGAGCTTCAGACGCATACTTTCCAGCGCCTGCGCCAGTTTGCGTAACTCGCTACTGCCTAAATCAGGCAGTGGGACGGGGCGATTCTCAGTAACGGAATCGGCATAACGCGCCAGCCGGGCAATGGAGCGGTTTATCCACCATACCATCCCGAAGCCAATCACCAGGGCAATACCCAGCAATACGGCGCTGGCCCACAGCATTCGCCGTTCACTGCGTTTAATCACCGGCGCCATCGCTGCATTTGGTTTGCCGACACTGAGCACACCGATAATACGACTACCGTCTACAATCGGCGCGGCAACGTACATCACCGAGCTTTCCGGGTCGTCCGGATTTTGCGGCGTACTACGAGCGCCATACTGCCCACGTAACGTTAACCACACGTCGTTCCAGCGGGAGTAGTCCTGACCGACGGCCTGATTAGCTGAATCAAACACCACCTTGCCCTGTGCGTCCGTCATGTAGACATGGTATTCATTACGTACTTTGTTAATGCCGCTGATATTGGCGCGGAATGGGCGGTTATGCAGTTGCGAAAAGGCCTGCGCCAGCTTGCCGTTGGCGGGGGTGTCAGAGAGTAAGTCATCACGCGCCAGCGCAGCCAGCAGCGTGGCGGTATCAATCAATGTGCCTTCAGTCGCTCGACGGACGCCTGGCTTAATTTCCTGCACAAAGATAGACAGAACGAACCAGGCAGCGACGGCAACAATCAGAAAATAGCCGAGCAGCAAACGCATGCCAATGCGCATCAGGCGCTCCTCAGGCTGTATCCCATACCGCGATGCGTATTGATGGGGGAAAGCTCGGGGTTGATGGCCCTCAGCTTGGCGCGCAGCGTTTTGATGTGGGTATCGACCGTTCTGTCAAAGGTATCCTGCGCATCGGCCCAGACTAAATCCATCAGTTGTTGGCGGGAGTAAATACGTCCCGGCGACATCAGCAGTGTTTTCAGCAGCAGGAATTCATAGCGCGTCAGGTTCAACGGCATGCCGAACCAGGTGATCTGCGCGGCCAGCTCATTAAGTTCAAAATCCCCACAGCGCGTTGTCAATGAAGGCGTGGAGAATTTTTGCACCCGCCGCAGCAGCGTACGCACACGAGCGCACACTTCACGCGGCGAGAAAGGCTTGGCAACATAATCATCCGCGCCAATTTCCAGCCCCAACAGGCGATCCACTTCATCGCTGCGTGCGGTCAGAAACAGGATCGGCAACGCCGGGTGGCGTTCAAGTAAACGTCGGCACAGTTCAAAACCGCTTATATCCGGTAGCCCGACATCCAGAATGATGGCATCAGGGCATTGCTGGCGAGACTTCTCCAGCACGGGAAATCCGCGCTCAAACGCCTCTACGCTAAACCCCTCTTGCTGCAGCATGTAGATAAGCGTATCAGCGATTCCCTGCTCATCCTCAACCAACCAGATCAACGGCTGTTGCATTGTGCTTCCTTGTTATTGCCGCCACGGCATGATGGGTACCGCGCTAATGGCATTTTTGGGCGATCCATCGACGACTTTATCTGAATAAGCCAGATAGGCCAGCGCATTACGTTTCGCATCGTAAAAACGCACGACCTGTAAAGATTTAAACACCAGCGAGGTACGTTTTTTAAATACCACTTCGCCCTGAGCTTTACCGTTCTTGATTCTGTCGCTCAGTTCTACCGGCCCAACCTGCTGGCAGGAAATGGCGGCATCGGAGGTATCTTCCGCCAGCCCCAGACCACCTTTGATGCCGCCAGTCTTCGCCCGACTCACGTAGCAGGTCACGTTGGTAACATCCGGATCGTCAAACGCTTCGACCACAATTTTATGATCCGGGCCGAACATTTTGAACACCGTATCGACAGATCCAATCTGCTCCGCATGGGCAACCTGCGCCAACATCAGCAGAATTGAGGAAATGACTAAGCTCTTATATTTCATATTGTTACCATTTTTAAAAGTTACTCTGTGCAATTATTCGACATTCTAAGATAAAACGTATACAGATCACAGGATTACAATAATCACGCTTTCGTATGTCCGAAAAAAGCATTTATGAGCAAAAAAAACACTGAATGCTAAAACAGCAAAAAATGCTATTATCCTCATACCTGACGTCAGGTACTCGTTGTTGAAAGGATGAGGATATTTTATGGATCAGGCTGGCATTATTCGCGACCTATTAATCTGGCTGGAAGGTCATCTGGATCAGCCTTTGTCGCTTGACAATGTGGCGGCAAAAGCGGGCTATTCCAAGTGGCACCTGCAGAGAATGTTTAAGGACGTGACGGGCCATGCTATTGGCGCCTATATCCGCGCCCGTCGTTTATCGAAATCTGCAGTGGCGCTGCGCCTGACTGCGCGCCCAATTTTGGATATTGCGCTGCAATATCGCTTCGACTCTCAACAAACCTTTACTCGCGCGTTCAAGAAACAGTTTTCCCAAACGCCTGCGCTGTATCGTCGCTCCCCGGAATGGAGTGCGTTTGGTATTCGCCCGCCAATGCGCCTGGGTGAATTTGCGATGCCTGCGCACGAGTTTGTCACCCTGGAAGATACGCAACTACTCGGCACCACGCAAAGCTATTCCTGCTCGCTGGAACAGATTTCAGATTTCCGTCATGAAATGCGTATTCAGTTCTGGCGCGACTTCCTCAGTCAGGCTCCTGCGATCCCACCGGTGCTGTACGGGCTTAACGAAACGCGTCCGAGCATTGAAAAAGATGACGAGCAGGAAGTGTTTTACACCACTGCACTGACGCCGGAACAGGCCAATGGCTATGTGCCGTCGGCGCAGCCTATCCTGTTACAGGGTGGCGAGTACGTGATGTTTACCTACGAAGGGCTGGGAACCGGCGTGCAAGAGTTTATCCTGACGGTTTACGGCACATGCATGCCAATGCTGAACCTGACGCGCCGTAAAGGACAGGATATCGAGCGATACTACCCGGCAGAAGATGCCAAAGCGGGGGATCGCCCGATCAACCTGCGCTGCGAATTCCTGATTCCGATTCGCCGCTAGCGCTGTAGTTCATCCAACGCAGGGGCGTCCAGATGTGAGATGTCCCCTGCCGTTTCAACGACCCATCCCGGCGCCAGCCATAAGCTTTCCTGGTAATCAACGCGAGAAATAGAACAGTTGCGCAGACGCAAGCGACGTTCAGCCCATGCCGGTAATCCAAGAATTGTACTCACCAGGCAACCCAGCGCGATACCGTGACTGACCAGCAGCGGACGACTTCCCGGCGGCAATTCCAGACAGGATGCCAGCGCTGCGTTGACGCGATCGCTCAATTCCTGCATCGATTCCCCTTCCGGGATACGACCATCCACCGTACCGTTCACCAACTGGCGACGCCAGCCCTCTTCCTCCGGCGTCAGCGTATCGATGTGACGTTTTTCCAGCACACCCATATTTAGCTCGCGCAGACGGGAGTCATAGGTGATATCACAGCCACAGGCCTGGGCGATGATTTCTGCAGTGCGTCGTGTACGACCAAGATCGCTACTGATGACATGCGTAATACCAAACGAGCGAGCGCGTTCACCCACCTGCATGGCTTGCTGTTCACCTTTAGCGGTTAGTGGGCTGTCTGACTGGCCTTGAATACGTCGCTCGGCGTTCCACTGCGTTTCGCCATGGCGAACAAGGTATACCTGTAACATGCTTTTTTTCCGTTATATACTCGTCATACTTTGAGTAGACTCTGCGATGAATTTTCAAACTGAGCTTAATTATGCACAAGGTTATCTCTGCGACCACCAATCCTGCCAAAATTCAGGCAATTCTGCGGGCATTTGAAGAGATTTTCGGGGAAGGATCCTGCCATATTGAACCCGTCGCCGTCGAGAGTGGCGTGCCGGAACAACCTTTCGGAAACCAGGAAACGCGCACTGGCGCACGAAATCGCGTTGATAACGCTCGCCGCCAGCACCCACAGGCTGATTTCTGGGTCGCCATTGAAGCAGGAATTGACGACGATGCCACCTTCAGTTGGGTGGTGATTGATAACGGCATCCAGCGCGGTGAAGCCCGTTCAGCCACGCTGCCATTGCCTGCTGTCATTCTCGACAGAGTCCGCAAAGGTGAAGCACTCGGCCCGGTGATGTCGGACTATACAGGTATTGATGAGATTGGCCGTAAAGAGGGCGCAATCGGCGTCTTTACCGCGGGTAAGCTGACGCGCTCGAGCGTCTACCATCAGGCGGTGATTCTGGCGCTCAGCCCGTTTCATAACGCGGTGTATTTATAGCATTGTGCCGGATGTTCAATCGTAGGCCGGATAAGGCAAAGCCACATCCGGCGGATCAATTTTTCCCGAGCAACACCTGTTCCAGCCACTGACGCAGATCCACCGGCGCGGATTTGAGGCTGTTCGACCCTCGCGTAATAGTAGCAATCCCCGCCCCGAGCTCGTTTTTAAGCTCACGCTGGCTCATCTCACCGCGCAGCAGCTCTTCAATGATACGCACACGCGTTCCCAACGCTTCACGCTCATCCGGCGTTAACATCAAATTGAGCAGTGGCAGGTGTAAATCTTGTTCGTAGGCGTGTTTAAGCAGATCGACAAAACGTAACCACTCCTGGTGACGTTGTTCTGCCATCTCTGCTGAATAGGGTGATTGCTGAGTCATAAGATATCGCCATCGTTGCGGGGGAAGCGTGCTTGCCTCCCCCTTTTGTACTCTTTAACGAGTACGATAGCATAACACAATCGACACGATCAGTAACGACGTTGCCATTCTGCGTCGCTCATCAACTCCGGTTTATCACCGAGGAAATAGCGATAGTACGCATCGTAAGCCAGCACGTTCTTCACATAACCACGCGTCTCTGAGAATGGAATGCTCTCGACAAACGCGACGGCATCAATGCGGCCAGCGCTATTGCCAAGCCAGGTGCGAACGCGTCCCGGACCGGCGTTATAGGCTGCTGACGCAAAGATGCGGTTATTGCCAAATTGCTGATACACGTACTGCAAATAGCTGGTTCCGATGTTGATGTTGGTATCAGGATCCAATAGCTGGCTCGGACTGCTGTAACCTGGAATCGAGAACATTTTCACCGTATGCGTCGCCGTACCCGGCATAATCTGCATCAGCCCGCTTGCGCCAACCGGTGATTTCACTTTCGGGTTCCAGGCGCTTTCCTGACGCGCTATCGCCATCGCATAGCTTGGCTGAATATCCTTGCCGCTGGTGTAACGGGTAAAAAGATCTTTATAGGCCAATGGGAAGCGCTCTTCCAAATGATCCCACAGCTTTCCGGCGATCGTCGCCTGAACGCTTAGATCCCACCAGTGATTATTGAACGCGTAACGCGCCAACTGAGCCTGCTCGGACTTGGTACGGCTGGTGACCAGATTCGCCCATTCACTGCGCGCAGTATTATCCATGTTCCAGTACATTAGCTCGCGGACGCGTGCCATTTCCGGGCCCTGAGTCAGCGCAGAATCAACGTTCGCTGGTGCTTTATCCACTTTCAGCTCGTACTCTTCGCCCAGGCGCTGTGCCGCCACCATCGGATAGAAACCGCGCTGCTGCATGAGTTGGTGCAGGATCTCTTTGGCTTCCGCATCGCGTCCGCGCTCCAGCAGCAGATCCGCTTGCCAGTAGCGCCACTCATCTTTTTCTTTGGCTTCCATTGGCAGACGCGCCAGCCAGGTATTCAGGCCACGACGATCGCCGGTTCCCAGCGCCATACGCACCCGGCGCTCCACAAGCGAGGTGGAGTTGGAGCGCATAATCGCATCATCACGCCATTTGGCCTGCTCGTCGGTAACGTCATTGCCCATCAGACGCCAGGCGACAATGTCGCGCAGCTCCTGGGTTTGCTCGTCATTAAGCTGTTGCGCCTGCACCAGGGAAGGGATCATCAGGCGGGCATTCTCCACATCCTGACGCGCCACGCTGGCAAAGGCGACCGCCGCCATCTGTCGGGTGAAATCCGTTGCGCCGGTGGTGCGAGCAAAGGTCATTACCGAATTCGGATCGTTGGCCAGCGCGATGATCGCTGAAGCAATGGTTTGGTATTGCGCGGGCATCTGTCCGGCCAACGCCGTGACCAGTCCGGTATTCCCGGCTTTCATCGCCAGACGAATACGTTCCAGATACGCCAGCGGATCCTGAGTGCCTGAGGCACGCCATACGCCGAATAATTTGTCACAGGCGTTCGGCTGACTTTTTCCGCTCAGCCACAGTTCTTTCGCCCCTTGCCAGGCCTCTTCGGTTTGCCCGGTACTCCATTTCGCGAAGTAATAGTTACATTGCGCTTCGGTGGTGCCCGGTTTTTCCGGACTGAACGCCAGCAGCCCACGCCAGTCTTCGCGGCGCGCCAGTTCATTCACGAAACGAGATTGCAGAGTACGCGCCGGGGGCAGCGTCGGGTTGGCGCGTACAAAATTGGTGACGGTAATGGTGGGCTGATTCATCAGATCGTCAGTGATCTGGCGATATTCCAGATAAGGATACAGAGGATAGTTCTTCAGGCCAGGCATCATCTGCTCTACGACATCCATCTGTCGGTTATCCCAGGCCTGCTTAATTTGCGCATAGCGATTGCGCTGCTCATCCAGGGAATCCGCTCGCGCTACTTGACTGACCGTCAGCAGACATACGCTGGCAGCCAGCAGGCGCCAGGTAAATTGTTTGGCTTTGTCCACAAGCTCTTCCTCTTCTCATGTTACGTCTGTGCAGCATCATGCCGCTTAATTCATTCATGCTAACCAGACATTGCAGAATGCGCCACGTCACGGACACTTTTTTACTTTTGTTGCGAGTGGGATCTGCTGGCTGGGATTGGACAATGAAAAAGGCTACACTTCGCCTTTGATAACTATTTACCAATAATTAGCCCTAAATAATTCAAGTTGCAGCAAGGCGGCGAGGAAGTGAATCCCCTGAGCGTACAAAAGTACGTGACTGGGGTGAACGACACAGCCAACGCATCTGCGGCTTGAAGTATGACGGGATAAACATAGAGGCGAGTCCAACGTGGCCCAATTCGTTTATACCATGCATCGTGTCGGCAAGGTCGTTCCGCCGAAACGTCATATTCTTAAAAACATCTCACTGAGCTTCTTCCCTGGCGCCAAAATCGGTGTTCTCGGTCTGAACGGCGCGGGTAAATCTACCCTGCTGCGCATCATGGCTGGTATTGATACCGAAATTGAAGGTGAAGCTCGCCCGCAGCCAGGCATTAAAATCGGTTACCTGCCGCAGGAACCAAAACTGAACCCGGAACATACCGTTCGTGAATCCGTGGAAGAAGCGGTTGCCGAAGTGGTTAACGCGCTGAAAGGTCTGGATGAAGTGTACGCCAAGTACGCCGAACCGGACGCTGACTTCGATAAGCTGGCCGCGCAACAGGGCAAGTTTGAAGAGATCATTCAGGCGCACGACGGTCATAACCTGAACGTGCAGCTTGAGCGTGCCGCTGACGCTCTGCGTCTGCCGGACTGGGATGCCAAAATTGAAAATCTTTCCGGTGGTGAACGCCGCCGCGTCGCGCTGTGCCGCCTGCTGCTGGAAAAACCAGACATGCTGCTGCTCGACGAACCGACTAACCACCTGGACGCCGAATCCGTCGCGTGGCTGGAACGCTTCCTGCACGACTTCGAAGGTACCGTAGTGGCAATTACCCACGACCGTTACTTCCTCGACAACGTTGCCGGCTGGATCCTGGAGCTGGACCGTGGTGAAGGTATTCCATGGGAAGGTAACTACTCTTCCTGGCTGGAGCAGAAAGATCAACGTCTGGCCCAGGAAGCCTCTCAGGAAGCCGCTCGTCGTAAATCTATCGAGAAAGAGCTGGAGTGGGTGCGTCAGGGCGCGAAAGGCCGTCAGTCTAAGGGCAAAGCCCGTCTGGCACGCTTTGAAGAGCTGAATAACACCGAATACCAGAAACGTAACGAAACCAACGAACTGTTTATCCCACCTGGACCACGTCTCGGCGATAAAGTCGTTGAAGTCACTAATCTGCGTAAATCTTACGGCGATCGCGTGCTGATCGACGATCTGAGCTTCTCGGTACCGAAAGGCGCTATTGTCGGCATCATCGGTCCGAACGGCGCGGGTAAATCAACCCTGTTCCGTATGATGTCCGGTCAGGAACAGCCTGACAGCGGCACCATCACGCTGGGCGAAACCGTGAAGCTGGCCTCCGTTGACCAGTTCCGTGACGCAATGGATAACAGCAAAACCGTGTGGGAAGAAGTTTCCGGCGGGCTGGATATCATGAAGATCGGCAACACCGAAATGCCAAGCCGTGCCTATGTGGGCCGCTTTAACTTCAAAGGTGTGGATCAGGGTAAACGCGTCGGCGAGCTGTCCGGCGGTGAGCGTGGCCGTCTGCACCTGGCGAAGCTGCTGCAGGTTGGCGGCAACATGCTGCTGCTCGATGAACCAACCAACGACCTGGATATCGAAACCCTGCGCGCGCTGGAAAACGCCCTGCTGGAGTTCCCGGGTTGCGCGATGGTTATCTCGCACGACCGTTGGTTCCTTGACCGTATCGCGACCCACATCCTGGATTATCAGGATGAGGGTAAGGTTGAGTTCTTCGAAGGTAACTTTACCGAATACGAAGAGTACAAGAAACGCACGCTGGGCGCCGATGCGCTGGAGCCGAAGCGTATTAAGTACAAGCGTATTTCTAAGTAATTAGCGTTAAGTGCCGGATGGCGGCCTCATGCCACATCCGGCCTACGAGGTTAGTGCGACTTGTAGGCCGGATAAGCGCAGCGCATCCGGCATTAAAACCTACCTCTGCTCGCCCATCAACTCTTTCACCAGCTCCACGCAGCGCAGGAAGCGGCCGTCGTAGTCAGGCTCCTGAACGTGCACAAAATTGATATTGTTTTCCTGCAACATCTCGACCAGCAGCGTCTGAAACGCTTTTCTGTCAACCGAACTTCCAAGGCTGCGCAAGCCATCCGCTACCCACGGGGTGTTGTTTTCCAGCAGGATAACCAGGTCGAAGCGATACTCGTCAATCAGCGCTTGCACAAACGGGTGTTCACGCCCTTCATACTTTTTGCAGAAAGCCTGAGTAGTCACGAAATCGGTGTCGATGAACGCCACTTTATTGGCGTACTTAACAGCAAAATCAATGTATTGCGCTTGTCCCAGTGCGATTTTATCGTAATCAGAATACTGTAACGCCATCTCATCGCCGCCCAAATGGGAGAAGACGTAATCACGCCCATATTCCCACGCACTGGTGGTGTTAAAGATGTTGGCGAGCTTGTTCACCAGCGTCGATTTACCGCTCGACTCCCCGCCGAGGATCGCCACGGTGCGCACGAAAAATGGCTTCACTTCGGTCGGAATATACTCCCAGTAGCGAAACGGGTTTTCACGGATTTGCCCGCCGCTGATGCTCATAAACGTCCGCTTGGGATCCACCAGCACGGTTTCGATCCCCAGATGTTCGAGATACTGCGGGGCATCTGATTCTTCAGAGGTGTAAATCCAGTTTGGCTGGATCCCTTTCTCCTGCATAAACGTTTTGATCCCGTTGCTCCACACGTCCCAACCGTGTGGATACGGCTCCATGCCCTCTTCGTTGAAGGCATGAATACGGATATTTTTCTGATACTTAAAGGTTTGCAGCAGCCAGCGTAGACGATCGGGCACCGTAGGCTGTTGCGACATGGCACTGTCTTCAAACAGACTGCGATCGCGCGTGTCGTCATAGCCCATGATGATATGCAGTTCATCAACCTGACTACAGGCGCGCTGGATAAGGTAGATATGGCCGGTATGCAGCGGATAAAACTTACCAAATACCACACCGATATTTTTCTGCTGGCGCGGAAACTCCAGTCCGAGAAAACGGTGCAACGCCTCCAGCTTTTGCGCGCTGGGGCTTTTAATTTTGGCATTCAGAAGCTGGCTTAGATATCCCTTGGTCATGCCACTGGCATCTGCCACCTGTTGCAGGGTACAACCCTTTTTCTTAATGGCGGTTTTCAGATAATCAAATGACACAAGAGCCTCCTGCTGGAAAAATCGCGTAACACTGCCTGATGGCGCATCGCTTATCAGGCCTACAAATTCAGTACGTACGGGTATTTGATTATAGGTCGTCAAACACGCTTAACGCATCCGCAAGCTTCTTAACGCCAAAGACCTGCATCCCTTCCGGTACTTTTTTCGGTACGTTAGCGGCAGGAACAATCGCTCGGCGAAAACCGTGTTTCGCCGCTTCCGAAATACGCTCCTGCCCGCTGGGTACCGGACGGATTTCGCCTGCCAACCCCACTTCGCCAAAGACCACTAAGTCCTGTGGCAGTGGCCTGTCACGCAGGCTGGAGACCATTGCCAGCAGCAACGCCAGGTCGGCGCTGGTTTCGGTGACTTTTACGCCGCCGACTACGTTAACGAACACGTCCTGATCCGCCATCTGCAAGCCACCGTGACGATGCAGCACCGCCAGTAGAATCGCCAGACGGTTCTGTTCCAGACCGACCGCCACGCGACGCGGGTTCGCCATCATTGAGTGATCGACCAGCGCCTGAATCTCGACCAGCAGCGGGCGCGTGCCTTCCCAGACTACCATCACCGAACTACCGGAAGTGACTTCATCGCCACGGCTTAAGAAAATTGCAGAAGGGTTGCTGACTTCACGCAGACCCTGTTCCGTCATGGCAAAGACGCCCAGCTCATTCACCGCGCCAAAGCGGTTTTTATGGCTACGCAGTGTACGGAAGCGGGAATCGGCGTCGCCGTCGAGCAACACCGAGCAGTCAATACAGTGCTCCAGTACCTTCGGCCCGGCCAGCGAGCCATCTTTGGTGACGTGGCCGACCATCACAATCGCCACGCCGCGCGTTTTAGCAAAGCGCGTCAGGTAAGCAGCGGTTTCACGCACCTGCGCCACGCTGCCCGGCGAAGACTGAATATCCGCCATGTGCATCACCTGAATGGAGTCGATCACCATCAGCTTCGGCTGTTCTTCTTCAGCAATCAGGCAAATTTGTTCGATACTGGTTTCCGACAGCATGTTCAGGTTCGCCGTCGGCAGGCCAAGCCGATGCGCGCGCATCGCCACCTGTTGCAGCGACTCTTCGCCGGTGACGTACAGGGTTTTCATCTGCTCGGCGAGCCTGCACAGCGTTTGCAACAGCAGCGTTGATTTGCCCGCGCCAGGGTTACCGCCAATCAGTATGGCGCTGCCGGGCACCACACCACCGCCGAGCACGCGGTCAAACTCTTTAAATCCGGTAGAAAAACGCGGCAGTTCCTCAAGGCTGATGTCAGAGAGCTTCTGCACTTTTGCAACGCCCGCATTTCCGGCGTAGCCGCTGAGTCGCTCGTTGCGCGCCACCGTTGGCGATGCGGCAAGGCGCACCTCGGTAATGGTATTCCAGGCCTGACAGGCGCTGCATTGCCCCTGCCAGCGCGGGTAATCGGCCCCGCATTCATTACAAACAAAGGCGCGTTTAGGAGCTTTTGCCACGTTTTACCTCATTATTTCTGATTCATACTGCCAGAGAGAATGCAGAACACGCCCATCAGGTCAGCGTGACGGATAGTAATCTCCGTCTTTTCATTCACTTTGGGTTTCGCATGATACGCAATGCCCAGCCCGGCCGTTTTGATCATCGGCAGATCGTTGGCACCGTCGCCGATCGCCACCGTCTGCGCCAGCGGGATCTCATATTCTTGCGCCAGGCGGGTCAGAGTACTGGCTTTGTACTGCGCATCGACGATATCGCCGATCACGTTGCCAGTAAATTTACCGTCCATGATCTCCAGCTCATTCGCCACAGCTGCCGTCAGGCGCAGCTTGTTACGCAGATAATCGGCAAAGAAAGTAAACCCGCCGGAAGCGATAGCCACTTTCCAGCCAAGCGTTTCCAGTTTTAACACCAGTTGAGTCAGGCCTGGCATTAGCGGCAATGTTTCGCGCACCTGGTGCAGAATATTGGCATCAGCGCCCTTCAGCGTCGCCACGCGGCTGCGCAGGCTGGCGGTAAAGTCCAGCTCGCCGCGCATTGCGCGTTCGGTGACTTCGGCAACCATCTCGCCGGTTCCGGCCAGTTTAGCAATTTCATCAATGCATTCGATCTGGATAGCCGTTGAATCCATGTCCATCACCAGCAAACCCGGCGTGCGCAGATGCGGAATTTTACCCAGCGGCGCAACATCCAGTTTGGCGTCATGCGCCAGTTTTGCCGCACGCGGCGTTAACGAGCCCGCCAGACGAATTACCTGATAATCCTCAACGCACCACGCCGCCACGATCACCATCGCTGCGCCCAGTTTACTCTGGTATTGCGTTAACCGTTGTTTATCCAGCCCACGACCGTACAGCAGCCAGCCACTGCGGCCCGCGTGGTAATCCAGCGGCATCACTTCATCACCGCTTAAAGAGAGGGGCAGACCTGGCCACAGAGAGACATCTTCAGGTAGATCGCACCAGGTAATGTTAGGCATTAAAGCTCCTGTAAAATCGTTCGGGTCGGAATCATCAGGGGAAAATAACGCATGAGGCTACCCTGTAACCAGCGCTTCTGGCAACATTAAGTCTCAAATTTTCAGCAGGTGGAATATGGCTCGCACAAAACTGAAATTCCGACTTCATCGTGCAGTGATTGTATTGTCCTGCCTTGCGCTGCTCGTCGCGCTGATGCAGGGGGCTTCCTGGTTTAGTCAAAGCCACCAGCAGCAGCGTAATCCGCAGCTCGAAGAGCTGGCCCGCACGCTAGCCCGTCAGGTCTCGCTGAACGTCGCCCCGCTGATGCGTACTGAAACGCCGGATGAAAAGCGTATTAAGGCGGTGCTCACGCAGTTGACGGAGAGTAGCCGTATTCTGGACGCAGGCGTGTACGACGAACAGGGAGACCTGATTACGCGCACCGGTGAGAGCGTCAATGTTCGTGATCGTCTGGCGCTCGACGGCAAAAAAGCCGGGGGCTATTTTAACCAGCAGATCGTCGAACCCATTCAGGGAAAAAATGGTCCGCTGGGCTATCTGCGACTGACGCTGGATACCCACACTCTTGCCACTGAAGCCAAGCAGGTGGATAACACCACCAACATCTTACGCCTGATGCTGCTACTGTCACTAGCAATCGGTGTAGTGCTGACCCGCACCTTATTGCAAGGTAAGCGTACCCGCTGGCAGCAATCGCCTTTCCTTCTCACTGCCAACAAACCGGTGCAGGAAGAAGACAACGAGAAGATAGAGTAAAAGCTGTAAAAACTGTAAAACAGAAGGGAAATCAACCATGACAACACTACGCCTGCTTATCTCAGACTCTTACGATCCGTGGTTTAACCTCGCGGTCGAAGAGTGCATTTTTCGCCAGATGCCCGCCACGCAGCGCGTTCTGTTCTTGTGGCGTAACGCCGATACGGTGGTAATTGGCCGGGCGCAAAACCCGTGGAAAGAATGTAATACACGCCGCATGGAAGAAGACAACGTGCGGCTCGCCAGGCGCAGCAGCGGTGGCGGCGCGGTGTTCCATGACTTAGGCAATACCTGCTTTACCTTTATGGCTGGTAAACCGGAATACGACAAAACCATCTCCACCGCGATCGTCCTCAATGCGCTGAATTCGCTGGGCGTAGAAGCTGATGCCTCCGGGCGTAACGATTTGGTGGTGAAAACGCCGGACGGCGATCGCAAAGTTTCCGGCTCTGCTTATAGGGAAACGAAAGATCGCGGATTCCACCACGGCACGCTGCTGTTGAATGCCGATCTCAGCCGCCTGGCAAACTATCTCAATCCCGATAAAAAGAAACTTGCCGCCAAAGGCATCACTTCGGTTCGCTCGCGCGTAGCGAATTTGACCGAGCTGTTACCGGGCATCACTCATCAACAGGTCTGTCAGGCCATCACGGAAGCCTTTTTCGCCCACTACGGCGAACGCGTAGAAGCCGAGATCATCTCCCCAAACAAAGCGCCGGATCTGCCGAACTTCGCCGAAACATTTGCCCGCCAGAGCAGTTGGGAGTGGAATTTTGGCCAGGCGCCTGCTTTTTCACATTTACTGGACGAACGTTTCACATGGGGCGGCGTAGAGCTTCATTTTGACGTCGAAAAAGGCGTGATTACCCGCACCCAAGTCTACACCGATAGCCTCAATCCTGCGCCGCTGGAAGTACTGGCAGAACGACTACAGGGCTGCCAGTATCGCGCCGATATTTTACAGCAGACTTGTGAAGCGCTGCTTGCGGAGTATCCAGATCAGGAAAGCGAGTTGCGTGAGCTGGCTGCTTGGGTAGCAAAGGCCGTGCGTTAAGCGATTAGTGGCGAATTGCCGGATGGCGGCTGCGCCTTATCCGGCCTACAAGACCGCTCCCGTAGGCCTGATAAGCGAAGCGCCATCAGGCATTAATAGCGGCATTCCCGTAGGCCCGGCCAGCGAAGCGCCTCCGGGCCACAACAAAACTTACTCTTTATCGCCCAGCAGAACGGATTCCAGTGCGATTTTGATCATGTCGTTGAAGGTCGTCTGACGCTCAGCGGCAGTGGTCTGCTCGTGGGTACGGATATGGTCGGATACGGTGCAGATGGTCAGCGCTTTCGCACCGAATTCCGCCGCCACGCCGTAGATACCCGCCGCTTCCATTTCCACGCCCAGCACGCCGTATTTTTCCATCACGTCGAACATTTCACCATCCGGAGAGTAGAACAGGTCAGCGGAGAACAGGTTGCCAACGCGAGCGTCTACACCCAGCGCTTTTGCCGCATCAACTGCGTTACGCACCATGTCGAAGTCAGCGATAGCTGCAAAGTCATGATCTTTAAAACGGATACGGTTAACTTTGGAGTCGGTGCAAGCGCCCATACCGATAACCACGTCACGCAGTTTAACGTCCATACGCACAGCGCCGCAGGAGCCTACGCGAATGATTTTCTTCACGCCGAAGTCGGTGATCAGCTCTTTGGTGTAGATGGAGCAGGACGGGATACCCATACCGTGGCCCATTACGGAGATCTTACGGCCTTTGTAAGTACCGGTGAAGCCTAACATGCCGCGAACGTTGTTCACTTCACGAACATCTTCGAGGAAAGTTTCAGCAATATGCTTTGCACGCAGCGGGTCGCCCGGCATCAATACGACGTCAGCGAAATCACCCATTTCTGCATTAATATGTGGAGTTGCCATCTTCAGTTCCTTTTATATTGTTGTTTTTGCCGGGTGGCGGCTGCGCCTTACCCGGCCTACAAAACCGTAGGCCCGGTAAGCGAAGCGCCACCGGGCAATTGCATCAGAGCATATTTTTACCGTAGTCCATCGGCGACGTACCAAAGTAGCTCGCCAGCGTCTGACCGATATCCGCGAAGGTTTCACGGTGACCTAAAGAACCTGGTTTCACTTTCGGGCCGTAAACCAGTACCGGAATGTGCTCACGGGTATGGTCAGTGCCGGTCCAGCTTGGGTCGCAGCCGTGGTCAGCGGTCAGGATCAGAATGTCATCTTCACCCACCAGCTCCATCAACTCAGGCAAACGGCGGTCGAACAGTTCCAGGCCCGCAGCATAACCGGCGATATCGCGACGATGTCCCCAGGAAGAGTCGAAATCAACGAAGTTGGTGAAGACGATGGTCTTATCACCGGCTTCTTTCATCTCTTTGATGGTGGCGTCGAACAACGCGTCCAGACCGGTGGCTTTCACTTTTTTGGTGATGCCGCAGTTAGCGTAGATATCCGCGATTTTACCGACGGAAACCACGTGACCGTCTTTCTCGTCGACCAGTTTCTGCAACACGGTCGGTGCTGGCGGCTCAACGGCCAGGTCGTGACGGTTACCGGTACGCTGGAAGTTACCGGCTTTATCGCCGATAAACGGACGGGCGATAACACGACCGATGTTGTAACCACCTTCGGTCAGCTCTTCACGGGCGATTTCGCACAGCTCATAGAGCTTATCCAGGCCAAAAGTCTCTTCGTGGCAGGCAATCTGGAACACGGAGTCAGCGGAGGTATAGAAAATCGGCTTGCCGGTTTTCATATGCTCTTCACCCAGTTGATCCAGGATCACGGTACCGGAAGAGTGGCAGTTGCCGAGGTAGCCCGGCAGGTTGGCACGTTTTACCAGTTTATCCAGCAGTTCTTGCGGGAAGCTGTTTTCGTGATCGGAGAAATATCCCCAGTCAAACAGAACCGGAACACCCGCGATTTCCCAGTGGCCAGACGGCGTGTCTTTCCCGGAAGAAAGTTCATGCGCCCATGCGTAGGCACCAATCACTTCCGCGTTGCCGTCCATGCCAGCAGCAATTTTACCAGTAGAACCTTCGTGAGCTTTCACCAGGCCCAGACGGGTCAGGTTAGGCAGATTCAGTGGACCTTTGCGACCATTGTCAGCTTCACCTTTCGCACAGGCTTCTGCAATGTGTCCCATAGTGTCTGAACCTACGTCGCCAAAGCGATCCGCATCTTCAGTCGCACCAATACCAAAGGAGTCCAGCACCATAATAAATGCACGTTTCATCTTGTTCTCCATACATCTGCGCCGCAAAAAAGCGATCAGATCAGTATACAGTTATTCGGTAATACGACGATAGACTGTCGGTGTAATTTCTGGCGCTTTATCGTCAAGGCTAATTGCCGCTTTGACCGCTTTCGCCGCTTCCTGCCAGCTGGCTTCGTCTTTGGCGTGGATCACCGCCAGTGGGCGCTGTCCGTCTACGCTGTCGCCCAGACGCGCCATATCGCTAAAGCCAACGCTGTAATCAATGGTGTCCGATGCCTGACGACGACCGCCACCCATGGAAACAACCGCCATTCCCAGCGCACGGGTATCCATCGCGCTGACAAAGCCTTCGGTATCAGCATATACCGCTTTGCTGAGCATTGCCGTCGGCAGGTACTTCGCATAATTTTCGACGAAATCGGTCGGGCCTTTTTGCGCCGCCACCATGCGACCAAAAATCTCTGCTGCTTTGCCGTTATCCAGCACCGTCTGCAATTTCGCACGGGCTTCGGCGTCATCTTTCGCCAGGTTGCCGGAGATCAGCATTTCCACGCACAGCGCCATGGTGACGTCTAACAGACGTGGATTGCGGTATTCACCGGTCAGGAACTGCACCGCTTCGCGGACTTCGACCGCGTTACCTGCGCTGGAGGCCAACACCTGGTTCATATCAGTTAACAGCGCGGTGGTACGTACACCCGCACCGTTTGCCACGCCGACAATCGCTTCAGCAAGGGCTTCAGAAAGCTCGTAGGTCGGCATAAAAGCACCGCTGCCCACTTTCACATCCATCACCAGCGCATCCAGCCCTTCCGCCAGTTTTTTCGCCAGAATGGAACCGGTAATCAGCGGGATGGAATCCACCGTCGCGGTAATATCGCGGGTGGCATAAAAACGTTTATCCGCCGGTGCGAGCGAGCTGGTTTGCCCAATAATCGCCACACCCACGTCTTTAATAATTTCACGGAAACGCGCGTCGTCCGGGAAGATGTCAAATCCAGGAATCGCTTCCAGTTTATCGAGCGTACCGCCGGTATGCCCCAGGCCACGCCCGGAGATCATCGGAATATAGCCGCCGCACGCAGCAACCATCGGGCCTAACATCAGTGACGTTACGTCACCTACACCGCCGGTAGAGTGTTTATCCACAATCGGGCCGTTCAACTGCAGGCTTTTCCAGTCCAGCACGGTTCCTGAATCACGCATTGCCATGGTCAGCGAAACACGCTCAGGCATTGTCATATCGTGGAAAAAAATGGTCATCGCCAGGGCGGCGATTTGCCCTTCAGAGATGGTATTGTCGCGAATGCCATTGATAAAAAAACGAATTTCTTCATCGCTCAGCGCATGACCATCACGTTTTTTACGAATAATTTCTTGTGCGAGAAACACGGTAACCCCCAGGGGAAAAGAGTAGAAGGCCGTTGTAAGCCGGGTAAGCAACGCGCCACCCGGCAGTCGTCTTAATGCCGGATGGCGGCTGCGCCTTATCCGGCCTACGGGCTTAGTAGCTGCTTGCGCTCTTGCCGTCGCCGTGACCCAGCGCTTTCAGCAAGCTAGCCAGCAGGCTGGATGCGCCAAAACGGTAGTGACGAGAATCAGCCCAGTCAGCGCCAAACAGTTCATCGGCAATCGCCAGGAACTGCTGTGCATCTTCTGCAGTACGCACTCCGCCAGCCGGTTTGAAACCTACAGTTTTAGAAACACCCATGTCGCGGATCACTTCCATCATGATGCGTGCGCTTTCCGGCGTCGCATTGACCGGCACTTTACCGGTAGACGTTTTGATGAAATCAGCACCGGCTTTGATGGAGATTTCAGACGCTTTGCGAATCAGTGCTTCTTCTTTCAGCTCACCGGTTTCGATGATCACTTTCAGCAGCACGTTTGCCGCCGCACACGCGTCTTTGCAAGCTTTAACCAGATCAAAACCAATCTGCTCGTTACCGGCGATTAGCGCACGGTACGGGAACACCACGTCAACTTCATCGGCACCGTAGGCGATCGCCGCGCGGGTTTCCGCCAGCGCAATCTCGATGTCGTCGTTGCCGTGCGGGAAGTTGGTGACGGTTGCAATGCGGATGTCCGGCGTACCCTGCTCTTTCAGAGACTTACGCGCAATAGGGATGAAACGCGGATAGATACAGATTGCGGCAGTGTTGCCAACCGGGGTCTTCGCCTGATGACACAGCGCGATCACTTTTTCATTGGTGTCGTCGTCATTCAGGGTGGTCAGGTCCATCAGTTTCAGTGCACGCAGGCTGCTTGCTGTTAAATCGGTCATAACATTCTCCAACGGCATCGCCGTATAAAATTTCACCTTGCGAGTTTGTTAGTATTCTAACATCCGCTCGCTATTACACTTCGATATACATCACAGTTAATGAAAACCACATACAGATTTGCATTACTCTAATGAGATCTACTTCAAATAAATTACCTTTTCTAAAGGGATGCCGTGGCATCAGGCGCATCCGGATCAAAGGTTGTGGCGGCGTTGCTTTCTACAATGGCGTTACACCTTCGGGACAAAAAGGAATCAACGATGCCCACTTCAAGCGAACTCGCGCTGCAACAGCGTTGCCAACAAATCGTGACCAGCCCGGTGCTCAGCCCTGAGCAGAAACGCCACTTTCTGGCGCTGGAAGCTGAAAACGCGCTGCCTTATCCGCAACTACCTGCACAGGCACGTCAGGCGCTGGATGATGGGGTAATCTGCGATATGTACGAAGGTCATGCCCCGTTCAAACCGCGCTACGTTTTACCCGATTACGCGCGTTTTCTGGCCAATGGTTCATCGTGGCTGGAGCTGGAAGGCGCCAGCGATCTTGATGATGCGTTATCCTTACTCACCATCCTGTACCACCACGTTCCGTCAGTGACGTCGATGCCGGTTTATCTCGGCCAGCTCGATGCGCTGCTGCAACCGTATGTTAGAATTCTAACACAAGAAGAGATCGATATTCGAATAAAACGTTTCTGGCGTTATCTCGACAGAACCCTGCCAGACGCGTTTATGCATGCCAATATCGGCCCCGCCGATACTCCAGTTACCCGTGCAATTTTACGCGCAGATGCAGAGTTAAAGCAGGTTTCACCTAATCTGACATTCATTTATGACCCGCAAATCACACCTGACGATCTGCTGCTCAGCGTGGCGAAAAATATCTGCGAGTGCAGTAAGCCACATATTTCCAACGGCCCTGAAAATGATAAAATTTTCACAAAAGGTCAGTATGGCGTCGTCAGCTGTTACAACTCTTTGCCGCTCGCCGGGGGTGGTAGCACGCTGGTCAGGCTTAATCTGAAAGCCATCGCAGAGCGCAGCGCCTCTGTCGATGACTTCTTTACGCGCACTCTACCGCACTATTGCCAACAGCAAATCGCCATCATTGATTCACGATGTGAATTCCTCTATGAAAAATCACATTTCTTTGAGAATAGCTTCCTCGTGCAGGAAGGGTTGATTGATCCCGAACGTTTTGTGCCTATGTTCGGCATGTATGGCCTGGCGGAGGCGGTGAATCTACTGTGCGATAAGGCGGGACAAAATGCGCGCTACGGAAAAGATGAGTTCGCCAATCAGCTTGGCTATCGCATCAGCGCCCAATTGGCGGAGTTTGTCGAAAGCACCCCGGTGAAATATGGCTGGAAGCAGCGCGCGATGCTGCATGCACAGTCGGGGATCAGTTCTGACATCGGCACCACACCGGGTGCACGCCTGCCTTACGGCGATGAACCAGACCCGATCACTCATCTGCAAACCGTCGCACCGCATCACGCGTTTTATCACGCCGGGATCAGCGACATTCTCACGCTGGATGAAACCATCAAGCGCAATCCTCAGGCGCTGGCGCAGCTGTGCCTCGGCGCATTTAAAGCCGGGATGCGTGAGTTTACCGCCAACGTGAGCGGCAACGATCTGGTTCGCGTTACGGGTTACATGGTGCGTCTGTCGGATCTGGAAAAATATCGCGCCGAAGGTTCTCGCACCAACACCACCTGGCTTGGCGAAGAAGCAGCGCGTAATACGCGCATTCTGGAACGACAACCTCGCGTGATTAGCCATGAACAGCAGATGCGCTTCGGTAAGTAAGATTATCCCTTTCTCCTGCGTCGACGGGCCGGGCAGTCGCCTGGCTCTGTTTCTGCAGGGATGTAATCTGCGCTGTAAAAATTGCCACAATCCGTGGACGATGGGACGCTGCAACGACTGCGGGGAGTGTGTGCTGCATTGCCCGCATGAGGCGCTGAGCCTGAGCGCGGGGAAAGTGTGGTGGCAGTCCGATTTGTGTCAGCAGTGTGACACCTGCCTTCATATGTGCCCCCAGCAGGCCACGCCGATGGCGCAGACCATGAGCGTTGATGAGGTGCTGCAGCATATTCGCAAGGCAGCACTGTTTATTGAGGGAATTACGGTCAGCGGCGGCGAAGCGACAACCCAGCTACCGTTTATTGTGGGGCTGTTTCGTGCGATCAAAACCGATCCGCAACTGCAACACTTGACCTGTATGGTCGACAGCAATGGCATGCTGAGCGAAACCGGCTGGCAGAAGCTGCTGCCGGTGTGCGACGGCGTAATGCTGGATTTAAAAGCCTGGGACAGCACGTGTCATCGTCAGTTGACCGGTCGCGATAACACGCTGATTAAACAAAGCATTACCTTTCTGTCCGGGCAAGGGAAACTTGCGGAACTGCGCCTGCTGGCTATCCCTGGTCAGGTGGATTATCTACAGCATATTGATGCGCTGGCGGCGTTTATCAGAGGTTCAGGTGACGTGCCGGTACGGCTGAATGCCTTTCATGCGCACGGGGTGTATGGCGAAGCGAAGGACTGGCCGAGCGCCACGCCGGAGGATGTGGAACACCTGGCGCAAAGATTGCGCGAACGCGGGGTGGATAATTTGATTTTCCCGGCGCTGTACCTGTGATGGCCGGATGCGATGCAATAGCGCCGCATCCGGAATTCAAAAATCAAACAACGCCGTGGTATTACGATACAGCGCGTCAGCGATCACGTCCGCAGGTTCCGGGCGCAGTTCACATAAGACGTCAAAGACTCTGACTACCTGCTCAGGGCGATTAGGCTGCCCCTGAAAGCCGTTGAGCGGCATATCCGGCGCGTCGGTTTCCAGCAACAGCGACTCGAGCGGCAGCTGCGCCATTACTTCGCGGGTTTTACTGGCGCGCGGATAGGTAATGGTGCCGCCCACGCCAATTTTGTATCCCAGTTGTACAAAGCGTTCGGCCTGCTGCACGCTCCCGGAAAACCCATGCACCACCCCTGTTCGTGGCAAAGCATGGCGTTTAAGGTACATCGCCAGCTTGTCATGCGTGCGTCGCGAATGCAGGATCACCGGCAGTTCGTACCGCTTCGCCAGCTTAAGTTGCGCTTCCAGCACCCGCTCTTGCTTGTCGAATTGCGGATCGTCGCGATACAGATCCAATCCAATCTCACCTACCGCTACCAGCTTTTGTGGGCGCTTATCCAGCACCTGTTGCAACTGGTCCAGGCAGTCATCACTATGTTGTTCAATAACAATGGGATGTAGGCCAAGCGCGGCAAATAATGGAGGATAATTTTCCGCTAACGCCAGTACACGGGAAAAATTCGCCGCCTGGGTGGCCGGAACGATAATGCTCTGTACACCAACCTCCGCCGCGCGCTGAATGCTGGCAGGTTCATCGCCGGTAAACGGCGGGAAATCAAAGTGACAGTGCGTATCGATAAAACGATAACTCACGCCAAATCCTCATTATTAAACGTTGTATCGTTGGCCTGAGGCGCATTGGCCACCACCGGCGCGTGGGCATCGTTGGCCACCGGCGCGGGAGGAACCACCACCGGTCCCGGCACCACAATCTTCGGCGTCTGACGAGGCAGCGGCACGTTTTTCCCCAGCAGTTTGCCTACGGTAGCGAGGAAGTAACGACCGCACAGGCGTCCGGTTTTGTAATCTTCCCGCAAGGCCGGAATACGGCTTCCCAACGCCATGCTGTGGAGCGGTTTGGGCGGGTAGATCTCAAAGATACGCAGCTTACCCGGCGGTTTCTCAATAAAGCTCTGAATCGCGCGATAGGTGGCTTCATGGTGCTGCACCAGATTCAACAGTGGTTGCAGGCTGCTTTCACCCAGCCAGCGTTCCATACGCTTGAACCACTGCGGGGTGTAGTACATTTGCGAAGGCACAGTGCGGATAACCACCAGCGTTTTCGCCCCCTGCTTCGCCGCTTCCTGCACGGGAATGGCGTCGCTGACGCCCCCATCCAGGTAATTCACGCCGTCCAGCGCAACCCCTGTGCGGTAGAACCCGGGAATCGCGCTGGAGGCACGAATAAGATCGAGCCAGTTTTGCCGGTTCGGCGAAAAATAGCCCGGCGTGTAGTCATCACCCCGACAGGCGCACATATAAAACGCTTTCCCCGCGGCAAACAAGCGCTCAGCGTTGTCCATCGCCAGCGGCATTTGGGACGAGGTCGAATCCACCAGCCAGTCGAGATCGATTAAGTTTCCCCCGCGCACAAAGCGCACCGGGTCAAAAAACTCACGTCGGGTAGTGTAACGCATGATGACTTTACGACCGTAACCGGGCTGGTTACAGAGATAAGCTGAAAGGTTTTGCGCACCAGCGGACGTCCCGTAGAAGAGATCAAAGGGATTGAACTGCGCGCGCATGAATTCATCCAGTACGCCTGCGGTGAAGATGCCTCTTTGTCCCCCGCCCTCGCACACCAGCGCCATACTGCCTGGTTGAAACGGACGTAACGATAACGGCGCGATATTACCGAGCGTGACGGGTATTCTCTGCCCCACCTCTGCCTTCCTGTTGTTTTTGTAATAGGACAACAAAGTAACGCAAATTGCCTGCAGCTAAAACCGTAAAAGCCAGTCCGCTGGACTGGCTCAGTAGCAAGTTATCTTTACGGTTTACGTACTAGGGTCGTTTACGCCCGGTAAACAGGCTGACCAGAAACAGAATGATACCCACCACAAAAACAATTTTCGCTGCGCCTGCAGCGGTACCCGCCAGTCCACCAAAACCCAGTGCAGCGGCAATTAACGCGATAACCAGAAATATGATGCCCCATCGAAACATATGCTTCTCCTTTACCATAGTTAATTTCACCGCTTGATATGAGCGCTCAGGCTACCCATCGGCGATATTTTCAGTGTGGTGCACAATACGCCTCCCGACAAACGTCAGGAGGGCGAATTAAGTCTAATTAGTGAGTTTTGAGATCGTTTTTGACGCTTTTCACGCCATCAATCGCTTTGGCGATGCTCTCAGCGCGATCGCTTTGAGCCTGCGATTCAACGGTTCCTGAAAGCTGTACCACACCATCGGTGGTCTCAACTTTCACCTTGCGTGAAGGGACAATATCATCGGCCAGCAGCTTGGCTTTTACTTCACTGGTGATTGCCGTATCGCCCGCATAGCCTTTAACGGAGGTTTCTTTACTATCACGCACGTGCAGTTTGTCGCTAACGGAGGTCACACCCTCAACGCCTTTCGCCACTTTCACCGCTTCTTCAGCCTGCGCCTGGCTTTCAACAAAGCCGCTTAGCGTTACTACTTTCTGATCGGTCTTGACGGAAATATCGGTGCTCTTAATGCTATCGTGGTCCACCAGCGCGGCTTTTACTTTCGCGGTGATGGTGCTGTCATCCATGAAATTACCGACTTTGTTCATAGAGCTATCGACTTTCTGCCCCGCACTTTCGACGCCGGATTGCGCTTTATCCGTCGTGGCGTTTTCTGCATAAGCAGAACCCGTTGCAACAGCGGAGGTCAGCATCACGGCCAGCAGCGTTTTAGAAATCTTAAGTCCTGTCATTGTCATCGATGTATTCCTGTATGTTTTGCTAAAAGCCAGGCTCTGCCGTTACACGGCCTGAACCAGCAACTAATTTTGTAAGTGGAATAAATATCAGCAATAGAAGCTGCAACAGGCAGCCTAAAAAGCATTTAACGCCGATATTTATGTCATCACATTGTTAAATATAGTTCAGGATTTCGTGATCGCTGCCCGAGTTGACTAAAAAACAGGCAAACAAAAGAAAAACGCGAAGTTTTAAGAACATTCCGCAAGGGATTTAAAAGACAGGGAAAGTTGCAGGGCACGGCGGATACCGTGCCCTGGAAGGTCGATTAGTGTTCGCGTGTTTTACGGAACTGAACGTCCGGATAACGTTCCTGGGTGAGATTCAGGTTAACCATGGTTGGCGCGATATAGGTGAGGTTATCGCCGCCATCCAGCGCCAGCTGAATTTCGTTCTTACGCTTAAATTCTTCGAATTTCTTCACGTCAGAACATTCTACCCAGCGTGCAGTCGCCACATTGACGGATTCATAAATCGCTTCAACGTTGTACTCGCTCTTCAGACGTGAAACCACCACGTCAAACTGCAGCACACCCACCGCACCGACGATCAGATCGTTGTTGGCGATCGGACGGAATACCTGCACTGCACCCTCTTCTGAAAGCTGAACCAGCCCTTTCAGCAGCTGTTTCTGCTTCAATGGATCCTTCAGGCGAATACGACGGAACAGCTCCGGCGCGAAGTTCGGAATACCGGTGAACTTCATCATTTCGCCCTGGGTAAAGGTATCGCCGATCTGGATAGTGCCGTGGTTATGCAGGCCGAGAATATCGCCCGGATACGCTTCTTCCACATGAGAACGGTCACCGGCCATAAAGGTGAGTGCGTCGGAGATCACCACGTCTTTACCAATGCGCACCTGGCGCATTTTCATGCCTTTCTCATACTTGCCGGATACCACACGCATGAACGCCACACGGTCACGGTGTTTCGGGTCCATGTTGGCCTGAATTTTAAACACGAAACCGGTGAACTTCTCTTCTGAGGCTTCGACGACGCGGGTGTCGGTTTTACGCGGCATCGGCGCAGGCGCCCACTCCACTAAGCCATCCAGCATATGGTCAACGCCGAAGTTACCCAACGCGGTACCGAAGAAGACCGGGGTGATTTCGCCCGCAAGGAACAACTCATGGTCGAACTCGTTGGACGCGCCCTGCACCAGCTCCAGCTCGTCACGCAGCTGCTGCGCCAGGTCTTCACCCACGGCAGTATCAAGTTCCGGGTTGTTAAGACCTTTAACAACACGCACTTCCTGAATGGTGTGGCCTTTACCGGTCTGATACAGGTAAGTTTCATCTTTATAAAGGTGATAGACACCTTTGAACAACTTACCGCAGCCAATCGGCCAGGTGATCGGCGCACAGCCGATTTTCAGTTCGTTCTCAACTTCATCCAGCAGCTCCATCGGATCGCGGATGTCACGGTCGAGTTTGTTCATAAAGGTCAGGATCGGCGTATCGCGCAGACGGGTAACTTCCATCAGCTTACGGGTACGATCTTCAACGCCTTTTGCAGCATCGATAACCATCAGGCAACAGTCCACCGCCGTCAGAGTACGATAGGTATCTTCGGAGAAGTCTTCGTGCCCCGGGGTGTCCAGCAGGTTCACCAGGCAGTCATGATACGGAAACTGCATCACAGAAGTGGTAATGGAGATACCACGTTGCTTTTCCATTTCCATCCAGTCAGATTTTGCATGCTGGCTGGAGCCACGGCCTTTTACCGTACCGGCGGTCTGAATGGCCTGTCCGAATAACAATACCTTTTCAGTAATTGTCGTTTTACCGGCATCCGGGTGAGAAATAATGGCAAAAGTGCGGCGTTTGGCCACCTCTTGCAAATAAGGAGACAACGTCATAGTCAAATCTTCTTAGGTAAGCACGGCAACGGGCCGGGCAAGTTGAATACGAAAAATTGCGGCTATTTTACCCATCAACGGGGGGGAGGCAATCAGTGTTTACACAGGAGCTGCTCCAGTTCGCTTAATGACGCTACGGTCCAGGTCGGCTGAATGCCCGCTGGCTGCTCGCGGTGGTGCGTATTTAGCCAGCAGGTGGATAGCCCGGCGTTAATGCCGCCAAGAATATCGGACTCTGCGGTGTCACCCACCATTAGCACGCGAGAACGGTCAGGATTGCCCGCCTGCTCCAGCGCATGGTCAAAAATACGGGAATCAGGTTTTGCCACCCCAACCTGCTCAGAAATCACCAGCAGATCGAAATAATCGCGCAGCCCCGTCCGCTCAAGGCGGATTTGCTGCAACGCGGTAAAGCCGTTAGTAATGATGCCGATTTTCGCTTTATCACGAATCGCATTGAGCAGAGAAACCGCCCCCGGCAACGGCGAGCAGATCTCCGCCATCGCATTGATGAATGCATCATTAAGCTGGCCCGGTTCAACCTTCAGGCGTTCGGCCCAGCTCTGAAAACGGGCATGCTGCAGTTGTAATGAGGTAATCGCGCCGTTTTGGTAATCCACCCACAGCGGTTTATTCACGGCCTGGTAGTCCTGAAAATCTTCAGCGGTAAAGGTAATGCTATAGTCGAGAAACATCCGCTGTAAGCCGGTAAACGAGTCAAATGTAAACAGCGTTTCGTCGGCATCAAAGAAAATCCAGTCCCACTTCTTCATCATTACACCTTGTCTTACATGCTGATTGGCAACGCCATGATGATGGCGTCTTCGTGACCATCGGCCGTTGGATAGTAATTGCGACGGATCGTCGCCTCGTTAAAGCCTAAGCTTTCGTACAGCGCGATAGCGGCCGCATTCGAGGCGCGCACTTCAAGCCACAGCGTCAAAATGCCACGCTTTTCCAGCTCATCGATCAAATGCTCCAACAGCTCACGCCCCAGCCCACGGCGCTGAAAGTCAGGATCGACGGCAATATTGAACAGCGTAGCTTCATCCAGCACGACCTGCGTAATCGCAAAAGCCGCCATCACGTCATCAACCCTCAACTGAAAATTGAGATAGCGATCGCCCTGGTTGCTGGCAAATGTTTTTTCACTCCACGGAAAAGCGTGGGCGCGTTTTTCAATATGAAATGCTGCGGGTAAATCAGTCGGTTCGAGGGAAGAAATCGTGTTCATATGCGCAGATTTGTTGCCATAACGCGGCGCGTGCCGCTGGGTTTTCCCGTAATTCATTAAACGCAGGACTCTCGACCTGAGCGCCCTCCAGCAGCAGCGGCTCTTCGGTTCCCAGCCGCCAGCTATTACAGCGACTGCCTTGCGGCAGCATGGCGACACGGTCAGGCGTCAGTTGTAAAACCTGATCCGGGCTGACGGTTAATGCGCGTAAAATATCGCTCATCAATGGTTCGGTTAGCGCGGGTAACTGTGCAGCAACCATCACCAAACGGACATGCGCAGGAATGGAAATCGCGATCTCGCCCTGCAGTGCGCCAGGACGACGCAACGACCACTGCGTAATGCCCAGTTGCTGTAACTGCCAGTCTCGTCGGGATGTCATAGCGAAACACTCCTGTCTATCAGGGGCGCAAATATAGCAAATTTGTCGAATCCGTGCCATCAAACAACTATAATCCCCCGCTGTACAATTTAAGGAGCATTCCATGTCTGCTTTTACCCCGGCAAGTGAAGTCTTGCTGCGCCACAGTGATGATTTCGAACAAAGCCGTATTCTGTTTGCCGGTGATTTGCAGGATGACCTGCCTGCCCATTTTGAAAGCGCCGCCAGCCGAGCGCACACTCAGCAACTTCACCACTGGCAGGTGCTTAACCGCCAGATGGGCGACAACGTCCGCTTCAGCCTCATCGCGCAGGCCGATGACGTTGCCGATAGCGATACGCTGATCTACTACTGGCCGAAGAATAAGCCGGAAGCCCAGTTCCAGTTGATGAACATTCTGTCGCTGTTACCGGTTGGCACCGATATTTTTGTTGTCGGTGAGAATCGCAGCGGCGTACGTAGCGCAGAGCAGATGCTGGCCGAATACGCACCGTTAAACAAAGTCGACAGCGCACGTCGCTGTGGCCTGTACCACGGTCGTCTGGAAAAACAGCCGGTCTTTGATGCAGAAAAATACTGGGATGAATACCAGACAGAAAATCTGACCATCAAAACGCTGCCGGGCGTCTTCAGCCGTGACGGCCTGGACGTTGGCAGCCAACTGCTGCTCTCCACGCTGACGCCGCACACCAAAGGCAAAGTGCTGGATGTCGGCTGTGGCGCAGGCGTTCTCTCCGTCGCCTTAGCCAGCCACTCGCCAAAAGTGCGCTTAACCCTGTGCGATGTTAGCGCCGCCGCCGTTGAAGCAAGCCGCGCAACGCTTGCAGCCAATGGCATTGAAGGTGACGTCATCGCCAGTAACGTCTTTTCTGACGTAACGGGCCGATTTGATATGATCATCTCCAATCCACCGTTCCACGACGGAATGCAGACCAGCCTTGATGCCGCGCAAACGCTGATTCGCGGCGCCGTGCGTCATCTGAACAGTGGCGGTGAACTGCGTATCGTGGCAAACGCCTTCCTGCCTTATCCGAAGGTTCTGGATGAAGTGTTTGGCTTCCACGAAGTTATCGCGCAGACCGGGCGCTTCAAGGTCTATCGCACCATCATGACGCGCCAGGCGAAAAAAGCCTAACCGCTGTAGGCCAGATAAGGCGTTTACGCCGCCATCTGGCGTGACACCGAGCAACGCCGGATGGCGCTATCGCTTATCCGGCCAGCATAAAACGCCAAAGCCGAAGAAACGCCTTTTTTTTCGGCAATCACGTTAAGTTCGATAATTAACAGTTGACGCCCTGCATAAAATCTCTAGAATTCGCCTCCGTGGTAACGATACTTTTTTTGAGTGTCGATGGTATGCGAAGGTGGCGGAATTGGTAGACGCGCTAGCTTCAGGTGTTAGTGTCCTTACGGACGTGGGGGTTCAAGTCCCCCCCCTCGCACCATAAATCACGTTGATATTGCTCGCACTGGGCGAAGGTGGCGGAATTGGTAGACGCGCTAGCTTCAGGTGTTAGTGTCCTTAGGATGTGGGGGTTCGAGTCCCCCCCCTCGCACCAACGAGGCGATATCAAACAAATAAGATGACTGTGCGAAGGTGGCGGAATTGGTAGACGCGCTAGCTTCAGGTGTTAGTGTCCTTAGGATGTGGGGGTTCGAGTCCCCCCCCTCGCACCAATTATCTTATTTCCCTCTCGATTTCCTTCTCTAGTTTTGTTCATCCCTGATTCCAGTTCATTATTACCAGAACAATGCCACCAATCAGCGCCGCGCATGAAGGTAACAAAACAAAGTGCCGTAAACGCTTGTGGTACAACATGAGCGAAGTCAGTAGTAATCCTAATACAATCATCACCTTCCATACGTAGACCGACAGGTCGCTATATGCCATCCCGGCAATCAGCATTCCCGGCAGCAGAACACCCCATCCACTGCCCAGCGTACGTTGCAACATGATTCCACCTATGACACTGATAATGATAACCAATATCATATGATAAAATTTCTCATTTGTCAGCCGTGAAGCACTATCAATTATATGAGTTTTACTTAACGATTGATGACATGAATAACCCAAGGTGATAAATTGCTCACCGGTTAGCTCTTCAACTAAAAACAATAAAAACCTCTGCGAATGATACCCCGTTCGTTATTTGTTTTATTTACCAACACACCTTCGTACATTGCAGATAACTAACAATATTTACCTATGACAGTACAATCCTGGCGAACTCTGCGCACCAAAAAATACCAACTCTCTTTACGACTGTTTCTGCTGCTCAACGCAGTCTCCGCGCTGTTTACGCTTTTTTTCCCACTGTTTGCGGTCAAAGCCTTATCAGTATCGGCGTTGCTGATACTGGTGATGAGTACACTGCTGCTGGTATGGCATGGGAAATACGCAGATAAAAGAATTAATCTCCCTTTTATTTCAATCGTTTTTGGCTTGTTATGGGCGTTACACATATTATTGAAATATAATGCTTTAGGTCAGAATGATTATTATTTCCTGTTAATAGCGCTTCTCAGCGTACTGTTTATTGGCTCTATCGCTTTTGCCAATAATATCATCGCGTTTACGCTCCACTCACTCCCCTCCGTCGCCGTTTGTTTATGGCTTAACGGCAGCGAGCATGGTTTGCGGATTTTCTATTTTATGGCGCTGCCTATGGCAGGTATCGCCATCCAGCATGTGATACAAAAGCGCTACGATGGGTTCGCTCAGCAGCTGATGTACAAACTGCTGGAAGAACGAGAAACCCTGAACGGGCTCAGCATGCTCGACCCGCTAACCGGTTTGTATAATCGCCGGGGGCTGCAACACCGGCTCGATACGCTGTTGGCCCTAAGTAATTCGAGACACTTCGTTCTTCTGCTGGATATCGACCATTTCAAATCCTATAACGATCATTACGGACATATGATGGGCGACCAGGCGTTGATCCGTGTTTCTGCCGCCATCCGAGACTCCGTCCGCTCCAGGGATGTGGTGGCGCGTTTTGGCGGTGAAGAGTTTATGGTTTTGCTGACCGCAGTCGATCCACAGCAGGCCCAGGCTGCCGCCGAACGTATCCGCCAGAAAGTGTACGACCTTAAAATCCCTCACATGTTTAATGAGAGCGTGGCAACCAACGTAACCGTCAGTATCGGCATTGCACCTCTGGTCGAACAGGATATTGATGCTGCTATTGCCAAAGCGGATAAAGCCCTTTACGAGGCGAAGAATCTTGGGCGTAACAATACTCTGGTCAGCGATGAGCTACGGGTAAACTGCCCTTCTATCTGAGCTTTCTGTGCGGTGCCACCCGAGATGGCGACAAAGATCTTGCTATCGCTTAACACCAATTATAGGATTAGCAATCATTATCATTAAGATTAACATCCTTATATAGACATGGCTTATCGTTCTGCACCGATCGTTGAAGATGTCATCTGGCGTAGCCATCTCCCCTCAGAGATGCCCTCGCTGGCTGCTGCCGTACGCGCAACGATAGCCAAAACTCGCGAGCACTTGCTGGACTTCATTCGTCTTGACGAAACGCCTGTGCCAGGTGCAATGACGCTGCATGAATGGACGCAACCGACGACGCTAAGTTCATTGCTCGCTGTTTATTCAGACCATATCTATCGCAACCAGCCCACGCTGCCCCGCGAAAATAAGCCCCTGATATCTCTTTGGGCGCAATGGTATATCGGCCTGATGATGCCTCCGTTAATGGTGGCCCTGCTGACGCAAAAAGAGGCTATAGACGTCTCTCCTGAACACATGCACGTAGAATTCCACGAAACGGGCCGAGCAGCCTGCTTCTGGATCGATGTCCATCAGGATCATCTGGCTACAGCCCTGTCTCCTCAACAACGCATGGAAACGCTGATTCTCTCAGCGCTAACGCCGGTTGTGCAGGCGCTGGAAGCAACGGGTGAGATCAACGCAAAGCTTATCTGGAGCAACACCGGATACTTAATTCACTGGTATTTAACGGAAATGAAGCCGTTGTTAGGTGAAGAACTGCTGACCACGCTGCGCCAGACCTGCTTTTTTGAGAAACAACTTTCCTGCGGTCAGGATAATCCTCTATGGCGTACCGTTGTTCCGCGTGAAGGGCTGTTAGTGCGCAGAACCTGCTGCCAACGCTATCGCCTGCCTGACGTTCAGCAATGCGGAGACTGCACCCTGAAGTAAGCGAGGAGCCGTAGCCCCTCGCCAGATATTTATGCAACCTGCTGGTTTTCCTCTTCCATACGCTGCGCTTCTTCTTTTTCCTGCGCTAATAACTGCTTTTCGTAGACCTTAAAGAACGGGAAGTAGATAACGGCCGATACCAGCGCCAACAGCACCACCAGGATAGCCGCACGATAATCCCAACCTAACGCCCATGCGGCGCCAACCGGTGCCGGGGCCGTCCAGGGAACCACTGAAATTACCCGCCCAATTAAATCCAGTTTCATCGCCGCCCACGCCAGTACCGCATTCACCATCGGAGCCAGCAGGAAGGGGATAAAAAACACCGGGTTCATGACAATCGGCGTACCAAATATCACCGGTTCGTTAATATTAAAAATGCTGGGGACCACGCTCAGACGCCCAATCGAGCGTAGATGAGCTGAACGACTCCGCAGATAGCAAATCACCAACCCCATCGTCGCGCCGGAACCACCAACCACAATGAAGAACGTCCAGAACGCTTCCATAAAGATATGCGGCAACGGCGCACCCTGCGCCAGCGCCGACTGGTTCATCCCGAGATTGGTGAGCCAGAACATTTGCAGCATTCCCGACACAATAGCCGCGCCGTGAATACCGGCAAACCACAGCAGATGGCCGATCAATACCGCCAGCAGGATCGCCGGGAGAGAATCTGCAGCCGACACCAGTGGTTTGAAAATGGCCATAATGGCCTGCGGGATCAGCATGTCAAACTGCGACTGTATCACCAGGCTTAGCGGGTACAGCGTTAGCACCACCACCAGCACCGGGATCAGCAGATCGAAAGAGTTTTTGATCATCGGCGGCACCTGATCGGGTAAACGGATGCCAATGTTGTGCGCCTTCAGGAAGCGCATCATTTCAACGCAGTAAATGGCTACCAGGATGGCGGTGAAAATCCCCGTTCCTCCCAGACTATCAACCGGCATCGTGCCTTTGGTTTTTGGCGCGGCAATCAGCAAAAAAGCCATGATTGATAGCATCGCACACATAAACGGATCTAACTGATACGACTTCACATAGTGCTTGCCCAGGTTATAAGCAATAGCCGCACATATGTAGACCGACATGATCCCCATCGTCATATCAAACGGTGTGAGGATTTGGCCTTCAAACTGTTTTGCCAAATCCAGCCACGCACGGGCGAATCCCCAGGTGGTATCGGGAGAAAACGGCGGATAGGCAAAAACCAGCAGAAAAGAGCCTACAATCATAAAAGGCATCGCCGAAATAAAACCGTCACGAATAGCCATGACATGACGTTGTGAAGAGATGCGCCCGGCAACAGGGCTAACATAGTTTTCAACAAAGCGGAAAATCACGTTAAACACAGCATGGTTAGTAGACATAGCCGTTCTCCCGTTGTGCAAAACCTTGCAACCGTGTTGGCATCAACACCACCACGTAAATCCCATTACCACTTTTCGCAACCGTGCCGGGGGGAACACCAGCACTACCGCTATTCGAGTTAAGTTTCATAGATGGCTCTTATTATGTGATACAGAGGAAGTGACAACTTCAGTATTAATCGTCATTTCAGCATTCTGCAACCGGTTACTGTAACCGGTTTCTTTGATTGTGAAGACGATCGAAAAACTGCTAATGTTGCTATATTGTTACAATAAAATATTTACAGTGCGGTTGCCCCTATGACAAATTACATCCTGCATGTTTTCTGCTGTGCAGGGTTATCTGTAAGCGAAAGGGAGAGAAGAATGAGTTTGCAATCAGTACGTCAATTCCTGGCGCAACATGCACCAGATATTGAGATTATCGAATTAGATCAGAGCACAGCAACCGTTGATCTGGCAGCAAAAGCCCATAACGTTGAACCTGGCCAGATAGCGAAAACACTTTCGCTAAAGGTGAAGAACGACATCATCCTGGTCGTGGCAAAAGGTGATGCCCGACTGGATAATAAAAAGCTAAAGAGTACGTTCGGTGCCAAAGCCCGTATGTTGAGTAGCGATGAGGTCGTGAGCGCGACGGGGCATCCCGTTGGCGGCGTTTGCCCCTTCGGATTAGAAACACCGATTTCAGTGTACTGTGATGTTTCTCTGAAGCACTACGCTGAAGTGTTGCCTGCCGCAGGTGCCATCCACAGCGCGGTTCGCATCACGCCTGAGAGGATGGCTGAACTGACTTCTGCCACCTGGGTTGACGTGTGTCAGTAATGCTTCACACGCTAAATCGGCGACCAAACCCGGCACAAAGCACGTCAACGTTGCCTGTCACGAAGCCGCCTGCATAAAAGGCGCTGGCTCGCCAGCACGCAGGTACAGCAGGATATCGGCAGCATCCAGTAACCCGGCATCTGAGCTTACTCCCAGTTTGGACATCACATTAAATTTGTGTGCCCGAATGGTTTTAATGTTCCGTTCAAGCTGAGCGGCAATCTGCGGCATCGAATAGCCATTTGACATAAAGCGCAGTATTTCTCGTTCTGTCGGACTGAGCATGCGGCTTTGATTAATATACCAATGGTTTTTCGTGCTTTCGGTTCCTCGGCTTGGGCAGCTTAACGCCGTTAATAAAGCGTCCTGTAGCACCGTTAACGAAGAAGCTTTACTCACAACGCCATCCAGCGGCAAGGGGGACAAGGAGCCAATTAAACGCGCTTCAGCGTCATCATCGGCAATCACCACACGGTGAATCCGTGGAAAATTTATCGCCAGTTCCGTTAAATAGGCCAACCCAGCTCTGCGATCGCTTCTGATTGCAGAGAGAGAAAAAATAACTGCCGAAAACGACATCTTTAACATTGCCTGACTAAAAGTGGGCTGGCTAGAAAAGAGATGAAGTTTATATTGGTCATCTGGCATGGTATTAAATAAACTATTAATACCTACACTGCTCATTGTACACTTTTCTACCAGTGCAACGTTTCTTTTGATGATTCTGCTTTCCATTCCGTGGTTTCTCCATAAACTGAAGGTAAATTAAGTTCTCGCGATCCTTGAGAACTATTTATCCAGGCATACATTTCTGCATTGCTATTTATCGACAAGCGACGCATAGCGCTATTCTTTTGGGCACTGATTGTTTTATTGCTTTTCTTCAGCAACATCGCAATCTGATTAATTCCCCAGCCTTTCCCAAGGAGGCGTAGCACTTTCCTTTCAGAGAGAGTGAGGACTATTGAGCGCGCGCTATGATCTAACAATTGCGGCATGGCAGGTGGAGAAAGTAGTGTCTTACTTATTCTTTCTGCTCGCGCATTTCCTGCGTGAATGACGCTCACTAAACTTTCTATCGGCTCTGCATCAGAGAGTAGCGAACTGACAGGACACATCAGTAGCTCAATAGCCAAAGGATAAAAAATACGAGAGACGAGAAAGACCCAGTGAATATCACGGTATTGAGATAATAAAGAATAATATTGTTCGCAGACTGAACGAGGATAATTGCAGTCTCCAGTTAAATCAGCAATCACCAAATCAGCGTACCGTAGTTGTAATAATGTTAGCTCTTCAACAGAACGACAGTATGTGAGTTCGTAATCGGCAAACTGCGCCTGTATTATACCTTTAAGCCCGGTCTGTATAATCGGTGATTTACTAATAATAATTGCGTTTTTGCAGCGTCCTTGCAACATATCCCCTCCACACTCACCAGTCCGTAATCGTACTTAATTCAGTTTTCCCGAATAAATTAATAGCCATTAATTCACGAGAAAATACTCCGAACAATAAACGGGGTGAATTGCTTATCCTTGGCGTTTATTAAAATAAAAGTATTGGCACTACAATCCAGATAAAGCCAAACTGTCAAGCTATTATTACATGATTACGCATAAATACGTTATTTGTAAAATTAAAATAACTACAATAGGTCGTTAGCATGGCTTATGTATTTGCCATCCGGATAAATAACGCTACATTACAGTCATGCGCCCCCTCATACCTCGGCGGGTGGGGAGTGTTAATATGCCATAACCGTATCGTCGGTGTCTTTTTTCGACACAAAGATTGATCTTAGCCAGAGCCAGCGGGCTCATGCTTCATGATAAAAGTAAACATTCGTCACTCAAAGAGATCCTTTTCAGTCAGAGCGAACCATGCAAACAGAGCAGTCGTCACAGCGAACGGTTACACGGTTATGTATTCAATGCGGTCTTTTTTTACTTCAGCATGGGGCAGAAAGCGCGCTGGTTGACGAGCTTTCCACCCGCCTCGGGCTGGCGCTTGGCATGGATAGTGTAGAAAGCGCTATCTCCTCTAACGCTATCGTCCTGACCACCATTAAAGACGGGCAATGCCTGACATCAACGCGAAAAAATCAAGATCGCGGCATTAATATGCACGTCGTGACAGAAGTGCAGCACATTGTCATTTTGGCGGAACATAAACTGCTGGATGTTAAAGGCGTAGAGAAACGCTTTAGCCAGATTAAACCACTGCGCTATCCAAGATGGCTGGTCGCCCTGATGGTCGGTTTATCCTGCGCCTGTTTTTGTAAACTCAATAACGGCGGGTGGGATGGTGCGGTGATCACCTTTTTCGCCAGCATGGTGGCGATGTATATCCGCCAGATACTGGCATCCCGGCATTTGCATCCGCAAATCAATTTTTGCATCACCGCCTTTGTGGCGACCACCATTTCAGGTTTGCTGCTGACGTTGCCGACCTTTAGCAATACTCCGACTATCGCTATGGCCGCCAGCGTGCTACTGCTGGTTCCGGGCTTTCCGTTGATCAACTCCGTCGCGGATATGTTTAAGGGACACATTAATACCGGACTCGCTCGCTGGGCTATTGCCAGTCTGCTTACGTTGGCGACCTGTATTGGCGTGATCGTGTCGATGACCTTATGGGGGCTGCGCGGATGGGCGTGATCGATTTCATACTGGCGCTGATGCAGGATATGATCCTGTCGGCGATCCCGGCGCTTGGCTTTGCCATGGTATTCAATGTCCCCCATCGGGCGCTCCCATGGTGCGCATTACTCGGCGCACTCGGTCACGGCTCACGAATGGTGATGATGACCGCAGGGTTTAATATTGAATGGTCAACATTTATGGCGTCGCTGCTGGTCGGCTGCATTGGGATCCAGTGGTCGCGCTGGTATCTGGCGCATCCGAAAGTCTTCACCGTCGCGGCAGTGATCCCCATGTTTCCCGGGATCTCCGCCTACACCGCCATGATCTCAGCAGTAAAAATCGGCCATTTCGGTTACAGCGAAGTGCTGATGATTACCCTGCTGACCAACTTCCTGAAAGCCTCATCGATTGTCGGTGCGCTCTCCATCGGTCTGTCCGTGCCAGGATTATGGCTGTATCGCAAACGTCCACGCGTTTAACGGTGCACTTTCTTTAATACTGTGCAGAGAGGGGAATCTCCCCTCACCTGCTGCTCTCCTTCTTCTCTGTGTTACTATAAAAGCAGTCCCCTTCTCGGTTGTTGTTCAGTATTGAGAAACATTATGCCCTGCAAAATTTTGACGCCAGACGTCACGAGCATTGACGCCTTATTACACGATCACCACGCTGTGCTGGCCAAGTCTGCGGGTGGCGCCGTAGCCGTATTCGCTAACAATGCACCAGCGTTTTACGCGGTGACGCCTGCGAGACTGGCTGAGCTGTTGGCGCTTGAGGAGAAACTGTCACGCCCGGGAAGCGATGTGACATTGGATGATCAATTTTATGAAGAGCCGCAAACCGCTCCCGTTGCCGTGCCAATGGGGAAATTTGCGATGTACGCTGCCTGGCAGCCTGATGCCGACTTTCAGCGTCAGGCCGCTTTATGGGGCGTAGCGTTGCGAGAGCCGGTTACTGCTGAAGAACTGGCCTCATTTGTTGCCTACTGGCAGGCTGAAGGCAAAGTCTTTCACCATATTCAGTGGCAGCAAAAACTGGCGCGCAGCATTCAGATTGGACGGGCCAGCAATGGCGGAATGCCAAAGCGCGATGTGAACAGCGTCAGTGAACCTGACAGCCACATTCCACCGGGTTTTAGAGGATAACGATGAAAAACGTTGGCGACCTGATGAAACGTCTGCAAAAAATGATGCCACCTAATGTCGAGCCCGCCTTTAAAACGGGCGAGGAGCTGCTGGCATGGCAAAAAGAGCAAGGTGAAATTCGTGCCGCAGCGCTGGCCCGCGAAAACCGGGCCATGAAAATGCAGCGCACATTCAACCGTTCCGGTATCCGTCCGCTGCATCAGAACTGTTCGTTCGAAAACTATCGGGTAGAGTGCGAAGGTCAGATGAACGCCCTGAGCAAAGCCCGCCAATACGTTGAAGAGTTTGACGGCAACATCGCCAGCTTTATCTTCTCCGGCAAACCCGGCACCGGCAAAAACCATCTGGCCGCCGCCATCTGCAACGAACTGCTATTGCGCGGCAAGTCGGTACTGATCATTACCGTGGCCGATATCATGTCGGCGATGAAAGAAACGTTCAGCAATCGTGAAACCAGCGAAGAACAGCTGCTCAACGATCTGAGCAATGTGGATCTGCTGGTGATCGACGAGATCGGCATGCAGACCGAATCCCGCTATGAAAAAGTGATTATTAATCAGATTGTCGATCGCCGTTCATCCTCAAAACGTCCGACCGGCATGTTAACTAACAGCAATATGGATGAAATGAACAAGCTGCTGGGCGAGCGCGTGATGGATCGTATGCGCCTTGGCAACAGCCTGTGGGTCATTTTTAACTGGGAAAGCTACCGTAGTCGGGTCACCGGTAAAGAGTATTAACGTATTAGGACCACTCCTAAGACTGCCAGCGCTATACTGCGCTGAAAAGGCATAACACGAGTTGCATATAATGATGAAAACTACCAAACGTCTGCTGTGCTGTGCGCTTGCCGCCAGCACGCTCATCTCCACCAGCGTTTTCGCTGCCTCCTGGCAGGACTCGCTCTCCAGCGCGGCCAGTGAGCTGAGCAAACAAAGCTCCGGCTCGCAAAGCAGCTCGTCGCTCTCTTCCCTGACCAGCCTGCTGAATGGCAGTAATCAGTCGTTGACCTCCAGCAGCATGAATAACGCCGCCGGGATCCTGGAATATTGCGCGAAACAGAAGCTGGCCTCGGTCACCGACACGCAAAACGTCAAAAACCAGGTGCTGGATAAACTGGGGCTCAGTGCTCCTGAGCAGAAGCAAGACACCAACTATATGGACGGGATTCAGGGTCTGCTCAACGCCAAAGATGGTCAACAGCTGGACCTGAACACGATTGGCAACAGCTCGCTGGCGAAGCAGGTTAAAACCAAGGCCTGCGATCTGGTGTTAAAACAGGGCATGAACTTCATTTCCTGACGCACGACACGCCGCGTATAACCTGCGCGGCATCTATTTATTTCCGCCAATGCATTCACATTTCAAATAAATAGTAATTCCCCACAAAAACGCGCATATCTAAACCAATTCTGAATAACAACGTAATTTAATGTCACTACAATTGCAGCAATGTAACAACGCTATTACATTGTGCTTTCCCCCTAATGATTAGCCTGCCAGGCATGTGCCCGGTTTACTGAGGATCGACCGTTGTCAGAATTAATCTCCATCACTCTGTTTCTCGCTTCAGTGCTGATTTACGCCTGGAAAGCGGGTCGCAACACCTGGTGGTTTGCCGCCACGTTATCGGTGCTGGGGATTTTTATTGTTCTGAATATCACGCTGTACGCCAGTGACTATTTCACCGGCGACGGGATCAATGACGCGGTACTCTACACGCTGACCAACAGTCTGACCGGCGCGGGGATTGGAAAATATATTTTGCCGGGGGTCGGCATCGCGCTGGCGCTGACGACGGTTTTTGTCGCGCTCGGTTGGATCCTGCGCCGCCGTCGCCATCACCCGCATCATGTGGGCTACAGTCTGCTGGCCCTGCTGCTGGCGCTGGCCTCCGTTGACGCCAGCCCGGCGTTTCACCAGATAACCGAACTGGTGAAGTCGCAGTCGCGCGATGGCGATCCGGATTTCACGACGTATTATAAAGAGCCGTCGAAAACCATTCCCAACCCGAAGCTGAACCTGGTGTATATCTACGGTGAGAGCCTCGAGCGCACCTATTTTAATAACGACGCGTTCCCGGATCTGACCCCGGAACTCGGCGCGTTAAAAAATGAAGGTCTGGATTTCAGCAATACCATGCAACTGCCGGGTACCGATTACACCATCGCTGGCATGGTCGCCTCCCAGTGCGGTATTCCGCTGTTTGCGCCATTTGAAGGCAACGCCTCGGCGTCGGTCTCAAGTTTCTTCCCTAACAATATCTGTCTGGGCGATATCCTGAAAAACTCCGGCTATCAGAACTACTTTGTGCAGGGTGCCAACCTGCGCTTTGCCGGCAAAGACGTGTTCCTGAAATCTCACGGCTTTGACCATCTGTACGGTGCGGAAGAGTTAAAAAGCGTGGTGGCGGACCCGGCCTATCGTAACGACTGGGGCTTCTACGACGATACCGTGCTGGACGAAGCATGGAAAAAATTCGAAGAGCTTTCGCGCTCGGGCCAGCGTTTTTCACTGTTTACCCTGACCGTGGATACCCATCATCCGGATGGATTTATCTCACGTAGCTGCAACCGTAAACGTTATGACATCGACGGGAAGGCCAACCAGTCGTTCAGCGCGGTCAGCTGTAGCCAGGAAAACATTGCCGAATTTATCAATAAAATCAAAGCATCGCCGTGGTTTAAAGATACCGTTATCGTGGTTTCTTCCGATCATCTGGCGATGAACAACACCGCATGGAAGTATCTGAACAAGCAGGATCGTAACAACCTGTTCTTCGTGCTGCGCGGCGACCAACCGCAACAGGACACGCTGGCGGTAAAACGTAATACGATGGATAACGGCGCAACGGTACTGGATATTCTCGGCGGCGATAACTTTATCGGTCTTGGCCGTAGCAGCTTGTCGAGCGAATCCGTGTCGGAAGTATTCCTGAACATTAAAGAAAAAATGCTGGCGTGGAAGCCCGATATCATTCGCCTGTGGAATTTCCCGAAAGAGATGAAAGAGTTCACCGTCGACCAGGACAAAAATATGCTCTCCTTCTCCGGCAGCCATTTCCGCTTGCCGCTGCTTTTACGGGTATCGGACAAACGCGTCGAGCCGCTGCCGGAAAGCGAATACTCGGCCCCGCTGCGCTTCCAGCTGGCTGATTTTGCCCCGCGCGATAACTTTGTCTGGGTCGATCGCTGCTACAAAATGGCGCAACTGTGGGCGCCGGAGCTGGCGCTTTCTACCGACTGGTGCGTTTCACAGGGTCAGTTAGGCGGGCAGCAAATTGTGCAGCACGTCGACAAAGCCAAATGGAAAAGTAAAACCGTATTTAAAGATACGGTGATCGACATGGAGCGCTACAAAGGTAACGTCGATACGCTGAAAATTGTCGATAACGACATTCGCTACAAAGCAGATAGCTTCGTTTTCAACGTGGCGGGCGCGCCGGAAGAGGTGAAACAATTTAGCGGTATTTCACGCCCCGAATCCTGGGGACGCTGGTCCAATGCGCAGCTCAGCGAAGAAGTAACGATAGAGTACAAAGCCCCGTTGCCGAAGAAATTCGATCTGGTCATTACCGCGAAAGCCTTCGGCGACAATGCCAATCGTCCGATCCCCGTGCGCGTTGGCAACGAGGAACAGACGCTGGTGTTAGGCCATGACGTCAGCACCACTACCTTACATTTTGATAACCCGGCGGATGCCGATACGCTGGTTATTGTTCCACCCGATCCGGTCGCCACCAACGAGGGCAATATTCTCGGTCACTCACCGCGTAAGCTGGGGATCGGGATGGTTGAAATCAAAATAGTGGCTGCTCAGGGATAAAAAAAACAGCGCCCAACACCACACCGGGCGCTGCATGGCAACCTTATTCCAGACTGTTCACCGCCTGGCGCATACCCTGCACCAGAATCATCTCCAGGTTGGCCGTCACCTGCCCGGCAAGCCCAGGTAACAACGTCAAATCCTCTCCCCAGTGCGCCGCATCGCCAAGCACTGCATCCACCAGTTCACGCAGCGTTAAATCATTGCCAACTCGCGGCCACAGGCTGGCATAGAGGCTTACCCACTGCTCATCATCCTGTATCGGATAGCGTTCCCCGTTACGCTCTGCGCGATAAAACGCCAGCAGCGCAGCGAGGGCAAACGTTAACCGCACTGGCCAGCGTCCATTTTGCTCACCCGCCAACAGTTGCGGCAAAATTCGGGTGCGGAATTTAGTCATTCCGTTAAGCGCAATGGAAAGCAACTGGTGGCGAATGTAGGGGTTCTGAAAACGCCCGCTCACCGCGTCGGCAAATTCTCGCAGTTCGTCCGCCGGGAGATCCAACACCGGAATAATCTCCTCACTAATCGCCCGCTCGACAAAGCGGCGGATATCAGCATCCTGCATCGCCTCGCCAACGGTCTCCAACCCGCACAGCCACGCCACCGGCACCAGCGCCGTATGCGCGCCATTGAGAATAGCGACTTTGCGCTCTTTGTACGGTTTGATATCGCTCACTACACGGATATTCAGCGGGCACTGCGCCAGCTTCAGCTCCTCTGCCAGCCACTGCGGCCCCTGGATCACAAACAGGTAAAAATGCTCCGCGGTATCGAGAAACGCATCGTGATAGCCAAGTGTAGCCTCCAGCGCTGCGGCTTCTTCGCGCGGGTAGCCGGTGACAATACGGTCAACCAGCGTGGAACAGAACGTGTTTGCCGTCTCCACCCAGTCGGCAAATGCCGGAGGAAGATGCCACTCCTGCGCATACCGCAGTACCAGGGTTTTGAGCGCCTCACCGTTATAGTCGATAAGCTCGCACGGGATAATTACCCAGCCCTTATCCACCGCGCCATCAAAGTGGTTAAAGCGCTCCATCAGCAGGCGCGTCAGTTTGGCCGGAAAGCTCACCGGCGGCGCATCATCCACACAGTCTGCCGCGTGATAGCTAATTCCGGCTTCGGTAGTATTTGAAAACACAAAACGGATATCCGCATTGTGCGCCAGCGTCAGATACGCCGCGAAATCCTGGTACGGGTTGATTTCGTTATTCACCGAACGGATAAGCCGCGCCTCGCTCACCGCCTCACCCTGCTCGTTTAGCCCGCGAATCAGCGTGGTATACAGCCCGTCCTGGGTATTCAGCGACGGCGGGAAATCGGTATTAATTGGCCGAACGATGGTCACGCCAGCGTTCAGATCGGTATGCTCGTTGAGGATATCCAGTTGCCAGTCGACAAACGCCCGCAGAAAGTTACCTTCTCCAAACTGGATCACACGCGTTGGGTAGCTGGCTCCCGGAAAATCACGTCGATTCAATGTTTTCATCCTGTTTTCCCTCTCAGAACGTGATCACGCCTTTAATCAGTTCACGGTTGTTGATCACATCCCGCTCGTAGATTTCAGCCAGTGTGGCAAACGCGTAACGGTGCGTAAGCATCATGTCAGCGGTCAATTTGCCTTCCGACATCAGGCGGCCCACTTTGGCGAAATCTTCCGGCGTGGCGTTGCGACTGCCCATCATGGTGGTCTCTTTCTTGTGGAACTCAGGGTCAGAGAACTGCAAATCGCCTTTAAACAACCCAACGAAAACGATGCTGCCGCCATGACGAATCAAATTCACCGTGTTATTCATCGCATGTTGATTCCCCGTGGCATCAATGACCTTTTGCGCCAGCGAACCGCCAAACTGAGCGCGCAGCTGCGCATCAAAATCTTCAGCGGATGGGTCGATAACCGGAAGTCCCAGGCGGGAAACCACATGGTCTCGGCGTGCGGGACTGGTATCGGCGACCACCACCTGTGCGCCATCGGCTTTGGCAATCGCTGCAGCCCCCAGGCCAATCGGACCAGCGCCGACCACCAGCACCTGCTCACCCGGCGCCACCGCCGCCCGGCGTACCGCATGCGCGCTGATGGCATAAGGCTCAATCAGCGCCGCCGCCTGCGGGTCAATCCCCTGCGCATCCAGCAGGTTGGTCACCGGAACGGACAAATATTCACTGAAACCGCCATCCTGGTGCACGCCAATTACTGAAATCTTCTCGCAGCAGTTGGTGCGCCCGCTCAGGCATGCCGGACACTGCTGGCAGGCCACGTAAGGAATAACCGCCACCTGCTGACCATTTTTCAGATTCTGTATATTCTTACCCAGCCCGACAATTTCCCCGCATATTTCATGCCCTAATACACGTGGGTAGCTGAAAAAAGGTTGATTGCCACCCCAGGCATGAATATCGGTACCACAAATCCCTACCGATTTAATTTTTATTAATGCTTCGCTCTCACCCGGAATAGGTATTTCGCGTTCTTTCCAGACTAATTTTTTAGGTTCCTGGCAAATCAACGTATTCATCGTAGACATGATTCTGCTCTCCTGTTTTTTGTTGCCTCAGATATCAACGAAAATAAAAAAGACGGAGAAAGCAGAAACACAATCTGTGAATCCCAGCGCATAAAAATGTTTTAAATCGGGTTTTAATAGATAAAAAGGAGAAGCCATGAGCCGTTCGCAGAACTTACGCCACAATGTGATTAACCAGATTATCGATGATATGGCGCGTGGTCATATCCCTTCCCCTCTCCCGTCGCAAAGCGCACTAGCGGAGATGTACAACATCAGCCGCACCACCGTGCGTCATATGCTGAGCCACTTAGGCGAGTGCGGCGTGCTGACCCAGGTCGGCAGCCACTATGTTATCGTGCGTAAACCCGACCATGACGACGGTTTTGCCTGCACCACCGCCTCCATGACCGAGCAAAACCGGATTTTTGAGCAGGCTTTTTTCACCATGATCAACCAGCGCCAGCTGCGTGCAGGCGAGAGCTTCTCCGAACTGCAGCTTGCCAGAGCCGCGGGCGTCAGTCCGGTAGTCGTACGGGAATATCTTTTAAAATTCGAACGTTACAACCTGATCAAAAACGAAAAACGCGGTCAGTGGAGCATGAAGCAGTTCGATCAGGCCTATGCGGAGCAGCTGTTTGAACTCAGAGAAATGCTGGAAACCCATTCCCTGCAGCATTTTCTCAATCTGCCCGACGATGACCCACGCTGGCTGCAGGCGAAAACGCTGCTGGAACGCCACCGGATCCTGCGCGACAGCATCGGCAGCAGCTTTCGTATGTTCTCGCAGTTAGACCGTGAGTTTCATGCCTTGCTGCTCTCTGCTGCCGATAATATATTTTTCAATCAATCACTTGAAATCATCTCCGTGATTTTCCACTTCCACTATCAGTGGGATGAGAGCGACCTCAAACAACGCAACATCATTGCCATCGATGAGCATATGACCATCCTCAGCGCGCTGATCTGCCGCAGCGACCTGGATGCCACCCTGGCGCTCTGTAACCATTTGAATTCAGCCAAACAATCAATGATTCGTTCCATCAACCAGAGTCATAGCGCCGCCCATTAAGTACCGATAAAAAACAGCAAATCATTACCGGGAGCACGATTTTATAAAAATAAAAACGCCTGAAAAATACCTCTTGCCTATGCTCACGCTAAGTCGACTGCATTAAAAACTTTTGTGAGCGGTGATGAGCAAATTGATTCATCATCGGTATTTTTTCAATACTGCACAGTTCTGCTGTGTGAAAAATAAATTATTGAGGTTCAGGAGTCCGGCGTGGAAAAAAATAATATTACCCTCGACCCGAGTTCTTCGTTTGGCACGTCATCATCTGCGGATATTAATGTTCCGCCTGAGGGCATGGTGCAACGCAGTAGCCGAATAAAACGTATTCAGACCACGGCAATGATTTTATTATTTTTTGCTGCGGTCATTAATTACCTCGACCGCAGTTCTCTGTCGGTCGCCAACTTAACGATTCGTGAAGAACTGGGGCTGAGCGCCACGCAAATCGGCGTGCTGCTGTCGGTATTTTCTCTCGCTTATGGTATTGCGCAATTGCCCTGCGGCCCGCTGCTGGATCGCAAAGGTCCGCGCATTATGTTGGGGCTGGGGATGTTCTTCTGGTCGCTGTTTCAGGCAATGTCTGGCATGGTACACAGCTTCACCCAGTTTGTGTTGGTGCGTATCGGGATGGGGATCGGCGAAGCGCCAATGAACCCGTGCGGCGTAAAGGTCATCAACGACTGGTTTAACATCAAAGAGCGCGGCCGCCCGATGGGATTATTCAACGCCGCCTCCACCATCGGGGTTGCCATTAGCCCGCCGATTCTGGCTGCCATGATGCTGGTAATGGGCTGGCGCTGGATGTTCATCACCATTGGCGTGCTGGGTATTTTCCTCGCCATCGGCTGGTACATGCTGTATCGCAACCGCGAGCAAATTGAGCTGAGCGCCACGGAACAAGCGTACCTGAACGCTGGTAGCGTCAATGCCCGCCGCGATCCGCTGAGCTTTGCCGAATGGCGCAGCCTGTTTCGCAACCGTACCATGTGGGGCATGATGCTGGGCTTTAGCGGCATCAACTATACCGCATGGTTATACCTGGCCTGGCTGCCGGGCTACCTACAAACCTCCTACAACCTGGATTTAAAAAGCACCGGATTAATGGCGGCGATCCCGTTCCTGTTTGGCGCAGCCGGCATGTTGATTAACGGTTTTGTCACCGACTGGCTGGTAAAAGGCGGTATGGCGCCGATTAAGAGCCGTAAGATTTGTATAATCGCCGGGATGTTCTGCTCTGCAGCCTTCACCTTCGTTGTGCCGCAGGCCACAACGTCGATGGCCGCCGTGTTACTGATCGGTATGGCGCTGTTCTGCATCCACTTCGCCGGTACCTCGTGCTGGGGCCTGATCCACGTCGCCGTCGCCTCACGCATGACCGCTTCCGTGGGCAGTATCCAGAACTTTGCCAGCTTTATCTGCGCGTCGTTTGCGCCGATCGTCACCGGATTTATTGTTGATACCACCAACTCTTTCCGCCTGGCGCTGATCATCTGTGGCTGCGTCACCATGGTGGGGGCCCTTGCCTACATCTTCCTGGTTCGCCAGCCCATTAGCGATCCACGTAAAGATTAATCCTCCAGATGCCCGATAACACCGTGCTTATCGGGCATGTTATGCTCCTCGTATGAACATCACCTTACGCGCTACTACTCTGGCAGACACAGCCGCTCTTCCCGCCATCGAACGATCTGCGGGGCAACGTTTTTTACAGATCCCGGAACTGGCGTGGATTGCTGATGACCAGATTATATCGGCTGCTCAGCATCAGGCATTTGCCGCCACTGGCTTGAGCTGGCTGGCGCAGGCCGATGAGCATCCGGTCGGCTTTTTAGTCGCCGAAACGCTGGATTCATCGCTGTTCATTGCAGAACTGTCGCTGCATCAGGAGTGGCAGGGAAAAGGAATTGGCCGCCGATTAATTTGCTATGTTGCCGAACAGGCGCGCGAGAAAGGTTACACGTCGCTTACGCTGACCACCTTCCGCGATGTGCCGTGGAATGCGCCATGGTACGCGCGACTGGGATTTGAAATGTTGGCTGAAGAGACGCTGCCTGCAAAGTTGCGCCAGAAAAGAGAAGAGGAAGCAGCGCATGGACTGGCATATGAATCGCGCTGCGCCATGCGCCTGATGTTGCGCTAATTGCCCGATGGCGGCTACGCCTTATCGGGCCTACGTAACATTCCCGTAGGCCGGATAAGCGATAGCGCCATCCGGCATCACGGTCTTAGAACGTTTCCCAGTTATCCCCGGCATCCGCTACCGCGGCTTTACGCGGCTGGACCGTTGAAACCGGTTTAGCGGCCGCAACGTCACGCGCGCGCTGTTGGTCATGCTGAATACGGAACACGGCAACGGCTTGAGTCAGGCGGCTGGCCTGCTCTTCCAGCGCGGCAGCGGCAGCGGCGGACTCTTCCACCAGCGAGGCGTTCTGCTGCGTCACACGATCCATCTCGGCAACGGCCAGACCAACCTGATCAATACCGCGGCTCTGTTCATCAGAAGCAGAGGCGATTTCCCCCATGATATCGGTCACGCGGGTTACCGCATTAACGATCTCATCCATGGTTTCACCGGCGCTTTCAACCAGCGTTGAACCGACATCCACACGGCTGACCGAGTCTTCAATCAGGCTCTTAATCTCGCGCGCGGCCTGTGCACTACGCTGGGCCAGGTTACGCACTTCACCCGCCACCACCGCAAATCCACGGCCCTGCTCGCCCGCACGTGCGGCTTCTACCGCGGCGTTGAGTGCCAGAATATTGGTCTGGAAGGCAATGCCGTCAATGACGCTAATAATGTCGGCGATCTTCTGCGAACTGGAAGCGATATCACGCATGGTTTGCACCACGTTGTCCACCACTTTGCCGCCTTTCTGCGCGGTTTCCGACGCACTCAGCGCCAGATGGCTGGCCTGACGCGCGTTTTCGGCGTTCTGCTTCACGGTTGCCGTCAGCTGTTCCATGCTGGCTGCGGTTTCTTCCAGAGAGGCCGCCTGCTGTTCGGTACGGGAGGAGAGATCGTTATTGCCCATCGCAATCTCGCTGGCCCCGCTGTAAATCGCGTTGGCGCCGTTACGCACGTCACCCACGGTATTCATCAGCTCACCCTGCATGTGACGCAGGCTTTCCGCCAGTTGCCCAATCTCGTTGGAACCTTCCACTTCAATACGCTTCACCAGATCGCCGCTGGCGATATGACGAATGCTGTCAATCAGACGGTTCATTGGGGAAATAAGAGTCAGTTTGATACCAAACCACACCGCAATAATCGCCGCCAGAACGGTGATCAGCACACAAACCAGCACCCACATCGCCTGGCTGTAAGAGCTGTTGTTATCTTCCACCGCGATGTCATACAGGCGATCGTTCTGCTGCATGTAATTGATATATTGCTTCTCAAAACCATCCTGATAACTCTGCGTCGGTTGATCAAAGAACGCGTTGATCTTCCCGTCACCCAGTAACTGGATCAGCTCCGCCAGCGCACCGTGATAGATGTCATAGGTGCGGTTGATCTCCTGGAAAGCGGCTTCGCTTTGGCGCGGATCGCGCGGGAGCGACTCGTAAATCGCCCAGTTTTTTTCCGTCAGCTTCAGCGCCGTACTCGCCACCTGCATCAGCTCGGCAACGGTCGCGCCGCTGCCGATATTGCTCTGATCCATCATGTAGCGAATGCCTGCCCGGTTCAGGGTGTTACGCGTTTGCAGCAGCTCAACCCAGGTGGCGTTCAGCGCAGACTGTTGCTGGCGAATGGTTTGCAGAACGGTAAAGTTCTCTTTGTCATTCTTAAGTGAGTTAAAAAACAAGCCGCCCGAGGCGAGCTGTAAAAGGCCAAATAGCGCCAATACCAGCAGTAAGCTGGTAACAATCTTCATACGTTTTAACATGTTTTCTCTTTCCGCTAGACAGATGTCAGAATTTTCGGCCTGGAAAGGGAAAACTTTATGAAATTTGTGCTAGTTGAATCGATCTCAGCATCGACGATTCGTCGATCTACGCCGTCTGCCAAAGCGCTAAGCGGGTTTATTAGTGATCTCAATCACATAAATATACCCGTTAGTCCCCACCGCTTACCGCTCGCTGACACTTGGGACCGCTTAAGCTGACATACAACCGCTCACTTATTTACCTTACTTTACGCGCGTAATTCTCTGGCAAGATCCCCCCAACATAGCAGTCAAATAACCTCCTCAAACACAAGATCTAACCCACGCGGCTTCGGCCAATTATTAATTAGATACCAGGTTTTACTATGGATACGAAAAAGATATTCAAGCACATACCCTGGGTGATTCTCGGAATCATCGGTGCATTCTGCCTCTCGGTAGTGGCATTACGTCGGGGTGAGCACATCAGTGCCCTGTGGATCGTAGTCGCCTCAGTTTCTGTTTATCTGGTGGCTTATCGTTACTACAGTTTGTACATCGCCCAAAAGGTGATGAAACTTGACCCGACGCGCGCCACGCCGGCGGTCATCAATAATGATGGTCTGAACTACGTTCCAACCAACCGTAACGTGTTGTTTGGTCACCACTTTGCTGCTATCGCAGGTGCAGGTCCGCTGGTTGGGCCGGTACTGGCCGCGCAGATGGGCTACCTGCCTGGTACGCTGTGGCTGCTGGCGGGCGTAGTGTTGGCCGGTGCGGTACAGGACTTCATGGTGCTGTTTATCTCTTCTCGCCGTAACGGCGCATCTCTGGGTGAGATGATCAAAGAAGAGATGGGCCCGGTGCCGGGAACCATTGCGCTGTTCGGCTGCTTCTTAATCATGATCATCATCCTCGCGGTACTGGCGTTGATCGTGGTGAAAGCACTGGCTGAAAGCCCGTGGGGTGTGTTCACCGTCTGCTCAACCGTACCTATCGCGCTGTTCATGGGGATCTACATGCGATTCCTGCGCCCAGGACGCGTGGGCGAAGTGTCGGTGATTGGTATTGTGTTGCTGGTTGCCTCCATCTACTTCGGCGGCGTGATTGCGCACGACCCGTACTGGGGCCCGGCGCTGACCTTTAAAGACACCACCATTACCTTCACCCTGATCGGTTACGCGTTTATCTCCGCGCTGCTGCCGGTATGGCTGATCCTTGCCCCGCGCGACTATCTGGCTACCTTCCTGAAAATCGGCGTTATCGTCGGTCTGGCGGTGGGAATTGTTATCCTCAACCCGGAACTGAAAATGCCGGCGATGACCCAGTACGTTGATGGTACTGGCCCGCTGTGGAAAGGCGCTCTGTTCCCGTTCCTGTTCATCACCATCGCGTGTGGTGCGGTATCTGGCTTCCACGCGCTGATCGCTTCCGGTACTACACCGAAGCTGCTGGCCTGTGAAACCGACGCGCGTTTCATTGGTTACGGCGCGATGCTGATGGAATCCTTCGTGGCGATTATGGCGCTGGTTGCTGCGTCCATCATCGAACCGGGTCTGTACTTCGCAATGAACACCCCGCCTGCGGGCCTTGGCATCACCATGCCGAACCTGCATGAAATGAGCGGTGAGAACGCCCCGCTGATTATGGCGCAGTTGAAAGACGTTACCGCACACGCAGCGGCAACCGTCAGCTCCTGGGGTTTTGTGATTTCGCCTGAGCAGATCCTGCAAACCGCGAAAGACATCGGCGAGCCGTCTGTTCTGAACCGCGCAGGTGGCGCACCGACGCTGGCCGTTGGTATCGCCCACGTGTTCCATAAAGTGCTGCCGATGGCTGACATGGGCTTCTGGTACCACTTCGGTATCCTGTTCGAAGCGCTGTTCATCCTGACCGCACTGGACGCCGGTACCCGTTCTGGCCGCTTTATGCTGCAAGATTTACTGGGTAACTTCGTTCCGTTCCTGAAGAAAACCGACTCTCTGGTTGCGGGTATCATTGGTACTGCGGGCTGCGTAGGCCTGTGGGGTTACCTGCTGTATCAAGGTGTTGTTGACCCGCTGGGCGGCGTTAAGAGCCTGTGGCCGCTGTTCGGTATCTCTAACCAGATGCTGGCTGCCGTGGCGCTGGTTCTCGGCACCGTGGTGCTGGTTAAAATGCAACGCACCAAATACATCTGGGTTACCGTGGTTCCGGCAGTATGGCTGCTTATCTGCACCACCTGGGCGCTGGGTCTGAAACTGTTCAGCACCAACCCGCAGATGGAAGGCTTCTTCTTCATGGCGAATCAGTACAAAGAGAAGATTGCTAACGGCGGCGAACTGACCGCACAGCAGATTGCCAATATGAACCATATCGTCATCAACAACTACACCAACGCAGGCCTGAGTATTCTGTTCCTGGTGGTGGTGTACAGCATCATTTTCTACGGGTTCCGTACCTGGCAGAAAGCCCGTACCATCAACGGTCGCTCTGATAAAGAGACACCGTATGTACCTGTGCCGGAAGGCGGCGTGAAAACCTCTTCACATCATTAAGCCGTAATTGCCGGATGGCGCTGCGCTCATCCGGCCTACAAAATGTGCAGTATGTAGGCCGGATAAGGCGCAAGCCGCCATCCGGCTTTATTCATTAACAGGACGGCAGAATGTTTGGTACTTTAGGTCAGGCAAAAAAATATCTCGGTCAGGCGGCAAAGATGCTGATTGGCATTCCGGACTACGACAACTACGTCGAGCACATGAAGACCAACCATCCCGATAAGCCTTACATGACCTACGAAGAATTCTTCCGCGAGCGCCAGGAAGCCCGCTACGGTAGCGGCGGAAGCAGTTGCTGTTAGAAGGAGAAGTGAATGACCCCGATTGCAGTTACCCTACTCACCGGTTTTCTTGGCGCGGGTAAAACTACCCTGCTGCGCCATATTCTTAACGAGCAGCACGGTTACAAGATTGCCGTTATCGAAAACGAATTCGGCGAAGTCTCGGTGGACGATCAGCTGATTGGCGATCGCGCAACACAGATCAAAACCCTGACCAACGGCTGCATCTGCTGCACCCGTTCGAGCGAACTGGAAGACGCGTTGCTCGATCTGCTCGACAACCTCGACAAAGGCACCATCAATTTCGACCGTCTGGTGATCGAATGCACCGGCATGGCCGATCCCGGCCCGATTATTCAGACCTTTTTCTCCCATGAAGTAATTTGCGAACGCTACCTGCTGGACGGCGTGATTGCGCTGGTTGACGCGGTGCATGCCGACGAGCAGATGAACCAGTTCACCATTGCCCAGTCTCAGGTGGGCTACGCCGACCGCATCCTGCTGACCAAAACCGACGTAGCAGGTGAAAGCGAAAAACTGCGTGAGCGCCTGGCGCGCATCAACGCCCGCGCCCCGGTGTATACCGTCACGCATGGCGATATCGACCTCTCTCTGCTGTTCGACACCAACGGTTTCATGCTGGAAGAGAACGTGGTCAGCACCAAACCGCGCTTCCACTTTATCGCCGACAAGCAAAACGATATCTCCTCGATCGTCGTCGAGCTGGATTACCCGGTGAACATCAGCGACGTGTCCCGAGTGATGGAAAACCTGCTGCTGGAATCCGCTGAGAAGCTGCTGCGCTACAAAGGTATGCTGTGGATTGAAGGCGAGCCAAACCGCCTGCTGTTCCAGGGCGTCCAGCGCCTGTACAGCGCCGACTGGGACCGCCCGTGGGGCGACGAACAACCGTACAGCCAACTGGTGTTTATCGGCATTAACCTGCCGGAAAACGAGATCCGCGCCGCGTTTGCGGGGTTGAAGAAGTAGATTTTTTGTAGGCCGGATAAGGCGCAGCCGCCATCCGGCATTCACTGCCCCAGTATATTCTGACTATTTCTTATTTTGCTCGCGCAGCATCGCTTCGCGCAAAATGGCATTAAGGCGCGTCTGATATCCTTTTCCTGGACGTTTCAGCCACTCCATCACATCGGCATCAATACGCACCGAGGCCTGTGTTTTTAAGGGACGGAAAAACTTACCGCGTGTGGCCTCTGACCACTGCTTATCTTCGGTCACGAGAATGTCACTGTAATCGATATCATCATCCAATTTATTTGCCAGCGCTTTCAGTTCAGCCTCATGCTGAGCACTCAGCGCGGATACGCTGCCGCGTTTATGCTTAACCATGTTCATAATGATTCCTCAGGTTACTTTGTGCCTTGTTTGCATCCCATTCAAACTCCATTGGCATGTATTTCATCCCTAATTGTATATACAAAAATGTATCTACAATCATCTTATGATGATAGCGAAATTGTTGGAAATAACATCACATTTTGCTGTTGATAGGATGAACTTTAGTAGGCCGGATAAGGCGCAGCCGCCATCCGGCACAGGCAGTTTTCATTCCGATAAGTGATTCATCCCATGGAATTTTTCACCTGGTGTGGCAAGCTATTGCCATTGCACTCGTTAAGGGACCAACGTGAAAAATTACAAAGTGATTACCCCGCTTTTTCCGACCTACGCCCAGGTAAAAGCGATGATGAAAGCCGTTTCAGGCTATTCCCTGAAAGCCGTGCGCGATATGATTACTGCCATTCACGAGCAAACAGGAACACCGCAACAACCCGTTGACTGGTCCGAACCGGATCTGTGGATCAGCGAGCGCTTGTCAGGTGAAGATGCCGAAATCGCCCGCCGCATCTGGGATACCGATAACCATATTCTGAACCCTCGCCACAGCTACGGCTGCTACTTATTCCTTAACTATCCTCAGTTTGACCTGATGAAAAGCACGCCAGAAGATGCCTGGCAACCCACCCCTCGTGGGCAACAATTTCTGCATGATGACGAAAAGACATTGCGCTCATTAGACGATCAGGAAGGCATCCTGCAGCTTCTGGAACTGCTGGCAGGCAGGGAAATGTCGCGTCGCGCGGACTTACTTCCCGAATGGCTGGCCTTTTTGCACCAGCACTCAAAATTCGCATCTGCCAGTTCAGTAAAAAGCACACTCTACTCTCGCCTCAATAACCTGATCGACCGCGAAATGGTGAACCGCGAAGGCATGAGCTATCGCATCACCGATGCCGGACGCGTCTGGCTTGGTAAAGCGCTACCGGCACGAAAAAGCGATCCGCGTAAAGAGCTTTTGGACGCCGTGAAGCGCTACAACGAGCAGCAAAAAGAGCTGCTGCGCGAACAAATCAGCACCATGAATCCGTACAAGTTTGAGCATCTTGTTGGGCAATTGCTGGAAGCCATGGGCTACGAACAGGTTGAAGTGACCAAAGCCTCCGGCGATAAAGGCGTGGACGTGATTGGTCAGGTACAGGTTGGCATTACCACCATCACCGAAGTAGTACAGGTAAAACGGATGCAGAACACCATCACGCGTCCGTATATCGACCAGCTACGCGGCGCACTGCCTTACCACAAAGCCATTCGCGGCACGCTGATCACTACTGGCAAATTTGCCGCCAAATGCGCGGAAGCAGCGCTGTTTCCGGGGGCCGCCCCTATCACGTTGATTGATGGCGACCGCCTGCTGGAAATGTTGATAGAAAATAACGTCGGGATTCGACGCAGCAATGCGGTGGAGCTGCTGGACGTGGATTTACAGCTGTTTGATGAGCTGGAGATTGAGTAACGTGCAAAACGCGGTAGCAAAGCCATTTCTGTGCATGGCTTGCATAACAATATTGTGTAAAATCAGAGCAATCCCATTATCGGTAGAGAACGGACATGGCTGACCTGAACCTGAGTACCCTGACGGAAGCAGACATCATCACCAAACGCGTTATGCCCGCCATCCTTGATGCTGGCTGGAACGACACAACGCAAATCAGACAAGAGGTCAAACTCCGGGACGGTAAGGTCATCGTGCGCGGCAAAGTCGCGGCGCGTAGAACGGTGAAATCTGCCGATATCGTGCTGTATCACAAGCCGGGGATTCCACTGGCGGTCATTGAAGCCAAAGCCAACAAACACGAAATCGGCAAAGGGATGCAGCAAGGCATCGAGTACGCGCGCCTGTTGGACGTTCCTTTCGTCTTCGCCACTAACGGCGACGGTTTTATTTTCCGTGATGCCACGGCAACTGAAGGCGAGCTGCTCGAAAAACACATTACTCTGGATGAGTTTCCATCCCCAGCCGAACTTTGGCACAAGCTCTGCGTCTGGAAAGGCTACACCGAAGCTCAACTTCCGGTGATTACTCAGGACTACTACGACGACGGCAGCGGCAAAGCACCGCGTTATTACCAGCTACAGGCCATCAACAAAACCATTGAAGCCGTCTCCGCCGGGCAGAACCGCGTTCTGCTGGTGATGGCGACCGGAACGGGAAAAACCTATACCGCCTTCCAGATTATCTGGCGCTTATGGAAAGCGAAAAGTAAGAAGCGGATCCTGTTCCTCGCCGATCGCAACATTCTGGTCGATCAGACCAAAAATAACGACTTCCTGCCGTTTGGCACGGCAATGACCAAGGTCACCGGGCGCACCATCGACCCGGCATTTGAAATCCACCTCGCGTTGTACCAGGCCATCACCGGCCCGGAAGAAGATCAAAAAGCCTTTAAACAGGTAGCGCCGGATTTCTTTGACCTGATTGTGATTGACGAATGCCATCGCGGCAGCGCTTCGGAAGATAGCGCGTGGCGCGAAATCCTCGACTACTTCAGCGCCGCCACGCAGATTGGCTTAACCGCCACGCCGAAAGAGACCCATGAAGTCTCCAGCACCGATTACTTCGGTGACCCGGTGTATATCTACTCGCTCAAAGAAGGCATCGAAGACGGCTTCCTTGCCCCATACAAAGTGGTGCGCGTCGACATCGACGTCGATCTCCAGGGCTGGCGTCCCACCAAAGGTCAGACGGATAAAAACGGCGAGCTGATCGACGACCGCATCTACAACCAGAAAGATTTTGACCGCACGATGGTGATTGATGAACGCACCGAACTGGTAGCGAAAACCATTACCGATTACCTCAAGCGCACCAACCCGATGGATAAAACCATCATCTTCTGTAACGACATCGATCACGCGGAGCGGATGCGCCGCGCGCTGGTCAATCTCAACCCGGAACAGGTCAAGAAGAACGACAAGTACGTGATGAAAATCACCGGCGATGACGACATCGGCAAAGCCCAACTGGATAACTTTATTAATCCCAAAAAGGCCTATCCGGTGATCGCCACTACCTCCGAACTGATGACCACCGGCGTGGATGCCAAAACCTGCAAACTGGTGGTGCTGGACCAAAACATTCAGTCGATGACCAAATTCAAGCAGATCATCGGCCGCGGCACCCGCATCGATGAACGCTACGGCAAGCTATGGTTCACCATCCTCGATTTCAAAAAGGCCACCGAGCTGTTCGCCGACGAACGCTTTGACGGCATCCCGGAAAAGGTGATGGACACCACGCCGGAAGATATCGCCGACCCGGACTCCGATTTTGAAGAGCAGTTCGATGAGCACGACGAAGAAGTTGAGGACGTTGTTACCGGTGCCGATGAAGATCCCGCGCCGTATGCCGTTACCGGTACAGACGATGTCGGCCCGCTGCCGGAAGACGACGAGAACAAAGTGCGCAAGTTCCACGTCAACGGCGTGGCCGTCGGCGTGATCGCCCAGCGTGTGCAGTATTACGATGCCGACGGCAAGCTGGTCACCGAATCCTTCAAAGACTACACCCGCAAAACGCTGCTTAAAGAGTACGCCTCGCTGGATGATTTCACCCGCAAATGGCAGGACGCCGAGCGCAAACAGGCCATCATCAAGGAACTGGAGCAGCAGGGGATTATCTGGGAAGTGCTGGCGGAAGAGGTCGGTAAAGAGCTCGACCCGTTCGACATGCTGTGTCACGTGGTGTATGGTCAGCCGCCGTTAACCCGCAAAGAGCGGGCGGAGAACGTGCGTAAGCGCAACTACTTCACCAAATACTCCGACGCTGCGCAGGCGGTGCTGAATACGCTGCTGGATAAATATGCCGATGCGGGCGTGCAGGAAATAGAGAGTATTCAGGTGCTGAAGCTCAAGCCGTTCGACAGCATGGGTACGCTGCCGGAGATCATTAAAAGCGGATTCGGCGACCGTAACGGGTATAATCAGGCCATCAGCGAGCTGGAGAGCGAAATCTACCACTTACCGCCCCGCTCCGCGTAACCACTCCCCTTTTGCGCCTTCTGCTGCCATCGCGTAGCAGAAGGCCTTATTGTTAATGAAACATGGAACACATCATGTCAATCAGCTCAGTTATCAAGTCATTACAGGACATTATGCGCAAAGACGCCGGCGTGGACGGCGATGCGCAGCGCCTCGGCCAGCTCTCCTGGCTGCTGTTTCTGAAAATCTTTGACGCCCAGGAAGAGGCGCTGGAACTGGAGCAGGATAACTACCAGTACCCTATTCCGCAGCGCTACCTGTGGCGCACCTGGGCGGCGAACGCCGAAGGCATTACCGGTGATTCCCTGCTGGAGTTCGTCAACGACGACCTGTTCCCGGCGCTGAAAAACCTCACCGCGCCTATCGATAAGAACCCGCGCGGCTTTGTGGTCAGACAGGCGTTCAGCGATGCCTATAACTACATGAAAAACGGCACCCTGCTGCGTCAGGTGATCAACAAGCTCAACGAAATCGACTTCACCAGCGCCAGCGAACGCCACCTGTTCGGCGACATTTACGAACAGATCCTCAAAGATCTGCAATCGGCGGGCAATGCCGGTGAGTTTTATACCCCACGCGCCGTCACCCGCTTTATGGTCGATCGCGTTGATCCGAAGCTCGGCGAGTCGATTATGGACCCGGCCTGCGGCACCGGCGGCTTCCTCGCCTGCGCGTTCGATCACGTAAAAAACAAATACGTAAAGAGCGTGGCCGATCACCAGACGCTGCAACAGCAAATCCACGGCGTGGAGAAAAAACAGCTCCCGCACCTGCTGGCGACCACCAATATGCTGCTGCACGGCATTGAAGTGCCGGTGCAAATTCGTCACGACAACACCCTCAACAAGCCGCTGTCATCGTGGGATGAACAGCTGGATGTGATCGTCACCAACCCGCCGTTCGGCGGCACCGAAGAAGACGGCATCGAGAAGAACTTCCCGGCAGAAATGCAGACCCGCGAAACGGCGGACCTGTTCCTGCAACTGATTATTGAAGTGCTGGCGAAAAACGGCCGTGCGGCGGTGGTGCTGCCGGACGGTACGCTGTTTGGCGAAGGTGTCAAAACCAAGATCAAAAAGCTGCTCACCGAGGAGTGCAACCTGCACACCATCGTGCGTCTGCCGAACGGCGTGTTTAACCCGTACACCGGGATCAAAACTAACCTGCTGTTCTTTACCAAAGGCCAGCCGACCAAAGACATCTGGTTCTACGAGCACCCGTATCCGGCGGGGGTGAAGAACTACAGCAAAACCAAACCGATGAAATTTGAGGAGTTCCAGGCCGAGATCGACTGGTGGGGCAACGAGACCGACGGCTTCGCCAGCCGCGTCGAGAACGAGCAGGCGTGGAAGGTCAGCATCGACGAGGTAATTGCCCGCAACTTTAATCTCGATATCAAGAACCCGCACCAGGCGGAAACCGTCAGCCACGATCCGGACGAACTGCTGGCACAGTACGCCAAACAACAGGAAGCAATCCAGACCCTGCGCCACCAGCTACGCGATATCCTCGGCGCGGCGCTCTCCGGTAAGGAGGCCAACTGATGACGGTGGAGAAACTGATTGTTGATCATATCGATACCTGGACCACGGCGCTGCAAACCCGCTCCACGGCCGGGCGTGGCAGCTCGGGCAAGATTGACCTGTACGGCATTAAGAAGCTGCGCGAGCTGATTCTTGAGCTGGCGGTGCGCGGCAAGCTGGTGCCGCAGGATCCGAACGACGAACCGGCGTCGGTGCTGCTGAGAGGAATGAAAAAGCAGCAAGAAGACTTAATTAAAGAAAAAAAGATAAAAAAACCGAAAAAGCTTCCGCCAATAGATGAAATTTTAGAATCAATTTCATTACCACAAGGCTGGGAGTTGTGTTATTTGAATGATATTGGCGATTGGGGGGCTGGAGCCACACCAAATCGTACAAATTCTGGATACTACGGTGGAAATATTCCATGGTTTAAATCTGGAGAATTATCTGAAGATTATATAACCGATTCAGAAGAGCATATTACTGCATTGGCACTAAAAGAATGCTCCTTGCGTGACAACCAGCCAGGCGATGTATTGATTGCAATGTATGGGGCAACAATAGGCAAAACATCAATACTCAATACTCGTTCAACAAGTAATCAAGCCGTCTGCGCTTGTACCCCTTTCGATGGTTTATCAAATCAGTATCTGTTGACCTTCCTTAAAGCGAGTAAAAGAGTATTTACATCCATGGGTGCAGGTGGAGCGCAGCCTAATATTTCTAAAGAAAAAATCGTTGCTACCCAATTTGCATTACCGCCGCTTAAAGAACAGTTGCGAATTGTAGAAAAAGTCGAGCAACTCATGTCTCTCTGCGACCTACTGGAACAGCACTCCCTGACCAGCCTGGACGCCCATCAACAGCTGGTTGAAACCCTGCTAACCACGCTAACCGACAGCCAGAACGCCGATGAACTGGCCGAAAACTGGGCGCGTATCAGCGAGCATTTCGACACGCTGTTTACCACCGAAGCCAGCATTGACGCCTTAAAACAGACCATTCTGCAACTGGCGGTGATGGGTAAACTGGTGCCGCAGGATCCGAACGACGAACCAGCCTCAGAACTGCTCAAACGTATTGCGCAGGAGAAAGCGCAGCTGGTAAAAGACGGAAAAATTAAAAAGCAAAAACCGTTGCCACCAATTAGCGATGAGGAAAAACCGTTTGAACTGCCGGAGGGGTGGGAATGGTGCAGAGTATCTGAAGTTGCAATGTTTACGACATCAGGTTCACGTGACTGGGCCAAATATTACTCTGAAAGTGGTGCATTATTCGTAACTATGGGTAATCTATCAAAAGATTCTTATGATCTAAGAATGGATAATCGCCGTTACGTTAATCCCCCTGAAAATGGTGAAGGATTAAGAACTAAGCTGGAACCATTTGATTTAATCATTTCTATAACTGGTGATGTCGGTAATCTTGGTTTAATCCCTGAAGATTTAGGTTTAGCATATATAAACCAGCACTCTTGTTTATTGAGATTCATTCCAATCTGCAGAAATTACTATTTCCCGGAGTTAATGCGTTCACCATTAGCTAAACTTCAGTTCAATGCACCACAAAGGGGCATAAAAAATAGTTTTCGTTTGAGCGATGTGGAAACTATGGTGATACCGTTACCACCTTATAAAGAACAAACTCTCATTGCCGAAAAAATCAAAGTGCTAATGAATATATGTGACGTTCTAAGAACGAGTATCCAATCAGCCCAACAAACCCAGCTCCACCTGGCCGACGCCCTCACCGACGCCGCCATAAATTAACCCGCCCTCAGAAACCAATAAAGCGGCTAAATAGCCGCTTTATTCCCATCACCAAAAATAATCCTTCCCTTTATCCCCGCCATTATTTTCATTCATTTTCAGCTGGACTTTTCTTCTATTCCCTGATGGTATGTACAGGTATTTAACGCAAGACGCCCGTGCTGCAACACGAGCGCCTCGCTAATCACAATCACTATTAATCAGGAATAGCCATCATGACTACCCCGCATTCTATTGCAGAATTCACCGATCCAGAAGTCTCCCCGGCAAATAACCGCGCCGCCACCGTCAGTTATGCGAGTCGTTATCCGGATTACACGCATGTTCCGGCAATTATTATGAAAGGCCAGTGGCTGGAAGCTGCCGGTTTTACCACCGGAACCCCATTCGATGTCAGAGTGATGCCAGGCTGCATTGTACTGACGGCAAAACTGCCGGAGCCGGAAGAACCGGCGTTATTGCAGTCGCTGCGTCGGGTGTGCAAGCTGTCCGCGCGTAAGCAACAGCAGGTGCAGGAGTTTATCGACGTAATTTCAGCCAAGACACGCAGACAGGGATAATCCCCGCGCGCTGCGCTTACCGGGCCTACAAACCTTCTTCTGTAGGCCGGATAAGGCGCAGCCGCCATCCGGCACTGGCCCCCCACTCACTCGGTGATCACAAATCGTGTCGCCGCAAAGCAGTTCAAAACGCGGTGCACCAGAAATACCATCGTTAACGTGGCCAGCAGCGCGACGGTAACGGAAGTGATGCGATAGAGATCGCTGAACACCAGGTCCTGATCCGGATGTAGGTTCTGGCCGAACATAATGCCGATGGTGGTGATACTGGCAAAACCCACGCCCGCACCGACTTTTTCCATCACGTGCAGGCGGGCGCTGAACGCCAGCCCGAGGCCAATCAGCGGCATCATCAACAGCATATGGTTGCTGAAATCATACACCAGCAGTTGCACCAGCAGAATGTACAGACAAGCCAGTACCACGCCGACCACACGCCAGAGAGAGCTCAACACCGCGCCGCGATAATGCATCGGAAACAGGATCAAAACGCCCGCCATCAGCGCCGACAGCGAATCACTCAAGTCGCAAATCTGAAAGACCACAAAAATCATTGTCGCCACCGAACCGGAAAGCAGCGACTCGTGGCGAACCCGGGCGTCATCTTTCTCAATGCGCGGCGGCGGCTGGCGGGGTTCCACGTCCGGGATCAGATAATGCAGCAATGCACTCAGCGCCACAGCCATGACGCAGGCTTCCATATTGGAGAACATCAGCGTATGCCAGTTGGTGGTGGGATAGCTCATAAAATTGAGCATCGTGCTCTGGCACACCACGCCCATTGAGCCGAACAGAAACAGCGGTCCTTTGCTCATCAACCGAAAACGCATCACGTACAGGCCAAATACCACCAGCGTCATAATCAGCGGCCATTGTGAGAGATAGCCGACAATCAGTACCATTTCGACGCAGTTCACCGCCGCGCTGAACACAAACTGTTTGGCCACATGGCGGTTGAACACCGGTACCAGCGACAGCAGCATCAGCGGATAAACCACGAAAAACACGCCGTACTGCACGTTGTAGAAGGTCGAAATACTCAGCGCGATTGTGCCGGCAACCGAGATACGCAGGGTCTGGCGAAAATCATTGGCGGTGTAGACAATATTCCCGTGCGGCGTAAAGACGTGGGCCAGGGTGTTAATAGACATAATGCAGCCAGCTAACGAGATGGATCTGCGCCCCGGCAAAGGTGCGGGCGAACATCCCCTCGCTGTTGTACAGCTGTACCGTGGCGCGTGCCCCGGTCGGCAACGGCGTGTCGAGCGGTTCGTTCAGCGCGACGTGAATACGCATACGTTGGGCGTCGCGCACCCAGCGGGTAGACTGTTCCGGTTGCGACAGCTGGCCGTTAACCTGCTCCTGTCCTGCCAAAATACCGGCATCGCTGCTGGTGACGCGAGCAGAGAAAACCTTGCCCGGCATGGCGTCGAACACCACCGCGGCATCGGTATCCACTTTAGTGTGACGCAGGCTTTTCTCGCGAAAGTCGGCCACGATATCGGTCTGGTGGCTGACCAGCGCCAGCAATGGCGTGGCGGCAGTGGCGTAAAGTCCGGGGCTAAGCTGGAGGTTGCTCACCGTACCGTCGGTCTGAGCATACACTTTGCTCCAGCCGAGGTTCAGTTGCGCCTCGTCCAGTGCATTACGGTATTTTTGCAGCGTCACGTTGCGGTTTTCATCGCGCTCGCCGCGCTGGATCAGCAGGTTCTGAATACTGGCATTGAGCGCCGACACCGACTGCTCGCTGGTTTGCCAGGCGGTGCGCACCTTGTCGAGATCGGCTTGCGACACGTTCTGCATGGTGCTCAGGCGCTGATAGCGGTCAAAGGTGGTCTTGTCGTTCCGGGCGTTGAATTGCGCGGTGCGCAGGTTGGCACGCACAGAGGCGATCTGCGCATCCAGTTGTTGGTTGCTCAGCTTTGCCTGCTCAAGGGCGATTTGCGCAGCCTCGACCTTATTGATAAACGGCGTCGGATCCAGTTCGTACAGCAAATCGCCCTTTTTCACCTGGCTATTGTTATGTACATGCACCTGCGAGACGTAGCCGGATACGCGTGAGGAAACGGGCGTTACTACACGCATCACCGTGGAGTCCGGTGTTAGCGGGATCCAGATATCGGCAACGATAAACCAGGCTAATATAACCAGGAAAGCGGCAATACTCCCCCTTACCCAACGGGCAAATTTTTGTTCTGGGGTCATCATAGTTTTTTAGTGTTGATTGTCTTCTTCGCGGATTGTCCGCAAATTGCAGGCGAGTTGATTTAAGGTCGAGCTAAAGGCGGCAAGCTCCGCTTCGGGGATGGTACACGTGACACGATGTTGGTAGTTCTCAATCACCCGGTTTAGTTCTTCCAGCCTTGCGCGGCCTTGCTCGGTCAGCGTGAGCAGGCGAATGCGTTTGTCATAAGGCGATGTGGAACGCAGCAGATAGCCGTGTTTTTCCAGCTGTGAGAGGGTGCGCATCAGCGGCGGCAGTTCAATACCCTGCACCTCCGCCAGTTCACTGACCGAGACGTTGTCTCCCAGTTGATACAGCTGCATCAGTACCGTCCAGCTTGACTGCGTCAGGCCAGTGTCGGTGATGGCTGCATCAATAATGGCCCGCCACTGGCGCACCACCATTGCCATGCGCATCCCCATCGGGCGGCGGGCAAACAGTTCATCTTCAGTCATGTATCCTTCCCCTCATCGCTGAGAAGAAAATAATACTTATCAGGGTAAGTATCAAGAAACACATCATTCAGAAGCATGAATTGATAAATACCATGAATACAAAAGAGGCCGGGCGATAACCCCAGCCTCTGTCGATGAAAGAAAATCACTCCACCTGATCGCGTCGCAGTCCGACGTCCCGCAGCCGCTCGTCGCTCATCTGTTGCAATAGGCGCCGCGTTTGCGCTCGCAGCCGCCACGCCTTGTATGCCCGCCAGATCAGTACAAACCCAATAAACGGCTGTTTTGCTTTATTCTCGTGAAATTCCATACCTTGCCTCCCCGCCTTGCCAGAGGCTTTATCTTCACGGATTTGGCCCAAAACAATACAGACTCACAAAGTACTTTTATTTAACATACAGATTGGTTAAAAAGAGTTCTGCATCGCTTTTTTCACGCCAATCTGTACCGGTTTGTTAATCTGTATGGTACCCATGAGGGATACAGCATGACGCGTTACCAACATCTGGCCAATCTGCTGGCCGAACGCATTGAGCAAGGTCTGTATCGCCATGGCGAAAAACTGCCTTCGGTACGCAGCCTGAGCCAGGAGCACGGGGTCAGCATCAGCACCGTCCAGCAGGCGTATCAGACGCTGGAACAATTACGGCTGATCACGCCGCAGCCGCGTTCCGGTTATTTTGTCGCACCACAAAAAGCACAGCCGCCGGTGCCGCTGATGTCACGCCCGGTCCAGCGTCCAGTTGAGATAACCCAGTGGGATCAGGTGCTGGACATGCTTGCAGGTCATGCAGACAAATCGATAATCCCTTTTAGCAGTGGCGTGCCCGATATCAATCAACCCAGCCTGAAGCCGCTCTGGCGCGAGCTAAGTCGCGTGGCGCAGCATAATCTCAAGGCGGTTCTGGGCTACGATGAATTACCAGGCTGTCGCGAATTGCGTCAACAGATTGCCCGGCTCATGCTGGACGGAGGTTCGGTCATCAATGCGGATGATATTGTGATCACCAGCGGGAGTCAGAGCGGGATGTCACTGGCGCTGCTGGCAGTCTGCCAGCCAGGAGATATCGTCGCCGTAGAATCGCCCGCCTATTACGGCACGATGCAGCTGCTACGCGGATTAGGGATCAAAGTTATAGAGATCCCAACCGATCCGGATACAGGGATCAGCATTGAAGCGCTGGAACTGGCGCTGGATCAGTGGCCGATTAAAGGGGTGATTCTGGTTCCTAACTGCAATAATCCCCTCGGATTTATTATGCCGGATGCACGTAAGCGGGCGGTCCTCGCCCTCGCCCAGCAGCACGATATTGTTATTTTTGAAGATGATGTGTACGGAGAGCTTGCCACGGAATATCCCCGTCCGCGCACAATACACTCCTGGGACAGCGATGGTCGGGTGCTACTGTGCAGTTCATTTACCAAATCCGTGGCGCCGGGGTTGCGCGTCGGTTGGGTTATTCCCGGTCGTTATCACGATAAATTTCTGCATATGAAATATGCCGTCATCGGCACTAACGTTCCTGTTACGCAGCTGGCGGCCGCCGCTTTCGTGCGCGAGGGGCATTATCATCGGCATGTTCGCCGTATGCGTCAGATCTACCAGCGGAATATGGAGATCTACACCTGTTGGGTACGGGAATACTTCCCCTGCGGGATCTGCGTCACCCGACCAAAAGGCGGCTTTATGCTGTGGGTTGAGCTGCCGCACCAGGTCGATATGGTCTGTGTCGCTAAGCAGCTCTGTCGCCTCAAAATCCAGGTTGCACCGGGTTCGCTGTTCTCCGCATCAGGAAAGTATCGCAACTGCGTACGCATCAACTGCGCGTTGCCGCCAAACGAGAAGCATCGGGAAGTGATGCAGAAGCTCGGCGAGGCGGTAAAGGTGGCGATAGAGTAAATCAGACCGCCCGGTGCTACCGGGCTGGCGATAGCACGGATTAAGTCATTTCTAATGGCTTACGCCCTGAATATCTTCAACGGAAAGTCGGGTAATTTTTTGCACCGTGCTGAGATCAGTACCGTCGGCCAGCATGGTGCGGGCAATACGCAACGCTTCAGTACGTTGCCCCTCAATAAGACCTTCCTGCTTGCCTTTTTGCGCGCCTTCCTGCTGACCCTCAAGCCACCCTTTTTGAAATCCAGCCTCATGCAATCTGTCTGCGATCGTCATCAAATGCTCCTTGTGCTGCGGTGAACGTTCGGCAACCCCGCGAATAAACTCACTGAATCGAGGTGCATCGCCGGTGCGTAAAATATAATTAAACAGCGTCTTTATCTGGCTGTCATTAGTCACTCCAGTAAGTAGCAGGGAAACAATTTGCTCAACAAGCCCCATAAGGAAGCCACACCCTCACCTGCAACTTTCTCTGTTTGCGAGACGATTTCCGGGATAAAAACGTCCCTATGTAACGTCTGCATTTGTCTGGAACCCGTCACGCAGAATCACGACCTCAATGCACATTCCCGCTTTTTCACCACTCGGCCTGTGCTATAACGAATCATTACTTTCAGGGAGGAGGCGATGTGACGCACACCCGGGATATTCCACAATCGTTCTGGCGTGATGAACAGCTCCCGTGGCTGGAACTGCGCAGCACCTGGCAAAGCCAGCAGGCCTATAAGCGGCATCACCACTCTCAGCTCTCGATTGGAGCAATTCTCGAGGGGGAAACGTGCTGCCTGTGCGATGGCAAGGAATACCATCTGCAGGTGGGCGATCTGATTGTGATCCCACCGCTGGCACCTCACAGCTGTAATCCTGTTAACGGACAGTTTCGCAGCTATCACATGCTTTATCTTGATGCCCGGTGGTGCCTTGCCCATCTGCCTGCGCAGAACAACAATCAGCGGCTTTGCACGCGCGATCCCGTTATCCGCGATCGGCAATTGTTCCAGCACTATGTAAACCTCGTGGCACTTATGCAGCAACGGCAAACGACGCGGGTAACGGATGCCGCGCAAGCATTGCTGCGTTCGCTGCCATTGCAATCGGTAGCACCGGAAAACCTAAGCGCCGCCAGCCAGTATCTGCGCGAACGGTTGCAGACCAACCTGCAGGCTCCGCCCTCACTCGATGAGCTGGCACATGAGTGTCACATGCGCAAAGAGACGCTGATCCGCGCTTTTAAGCAGGACACCGGGCTGACGCCAGGAAGTTATCTGAACATCATACGGATTGACTATGCCCGCCAGCGGCTGCGGGCCGGGGACGAAATTGCCGATGTCGGCTATCAGAGCGGGTTTGCCGACCAGAGCCATTTCCATCGCACCTTTGTTCGCTACACCGCCGCCACACCGCGCCAGTACGCGTTGGGGCGATCAATATCAGACAATAATTAGCGCTGCGTCAGGCGTATGGTGATCTCAGATTCATTGTCTGAGGTCGCTATGTCGCTGCTTTCTGTCCTTTTTCCGTCTGCTTTTCCCGCGCTGGCGCTGGCACATTTTGTCGCACTACTCAGCCCCGGTCCGGACTTCTTTTTACTGGTCGGTTATGCCGTACGATACCGGATGCGCGGCAGCACCGGGCTGTGCGTGGGTATCGCCGTCGGCAATGGGCTATATATCCTGCTGGCAATTATCGGTTGGGGGATCCTGCGCCAGCTTCCCCTGCTGTTTACCATTATTGAGCTGCTGGGCGCGCTCTATTTATTGTGGATAGGCAGCCTGCTGATACGCAGTCGCCCGCAAACTCTGACCGGAACAGATGCCCGGTCTACCTGTCCAGGATTTGGTAAACAGCTGCTGCTGGGATTGGGTTCGTCACTGCTTAACCCAAAAAATGCACTGTTCTATCTGGCGCTAATGACCGCCCTGCTCGGCCCGTCAGTGACGCTGCTACAACAAACCATGAGCGGGATCTGGATGACCAGCGTGGTGCTGTGCTGGGATCTGCTGATCGTGATGTTCATCGGTTTACCGCAGATCCAGCGGCGGTTAACCATAGGGATCTTGTGGGTAGAGCGTATCGCTGGCGGTGTATTGATTATCTTCGGCTGTGCTATCGCGCTGCGGTTTTTGCAGAGCATCGTAGTCTGATTTGCGGTGCGATTTTCTACACATAAACAGGATAAACTCGTTTAATTAATATCCAATCCGCATTACACTGCGGATGGTTATTACCCGTTCAACTTACTCTTCCTGAGGTGCGATGTGCTGATTGTTACCTGTAATCGTTACGTTTTCTGACCCCGTGTTAGTGAGCGTTTCTCCTGTTTGCGCTTCACGCAGGCAGTGTTTTTGATTACATGAAATTCAGTACATTTGCAGTCTGCTTTTATTCTGTCATCGGCCTGACGTCTCAAAGACGGTATTGAATTTCGCTATTCCCGTTGAGGGTTTTCTCCGACAAGGAGCTGTTTTATGCAACGGATTCTCGCGTTTTTCTCCCAACGCGCTACGACGCTATTTTTTCCTATTGCGTTGATTTTGTATGATTTCGCCGCCTATCTGTCGACGGACTTGATTCAGCCCGGCATCATTAATGTCGTACGCGATTTCAACGCCGACGTCAGCCTGGCGCCCGCTGCGGTGAGCCTCTATCTGGCAGGCGGCATGGCGCTGCAATGGCTGCTGGGGCCGCTTTCCGACCGGATTGGCCGTCGACCCGTGCTGATTGCGGGGGCGTTAATCTTTACCCTCGCCTGCGCTGCCACGCTGTTTACTACTTCAATGACGCAATTTCTGATCGCCCGATTTGTGCAGGGCACCAGCATTTGCTTTATCGCGACCGTTGGCTATGTCACGGTACAGGAGGCGTTTGGGCAAACGAAGGCCATTAAGTTAATGGCGATAATCACTTCCATTGTGTTGGTTGCACCGGTTATCGGCCCGCTCTCCGGAGCGGCGCTAATGCACTTTGTACACTGGAAGATCCTGTTTGCCATCATTGCCGTCATGGGGCTTATCGCCCTGATTGGGTTAATGCTAGCCATGCCGGAAACCGTCCAGCGCGGCGCGGTGCCGTTCAGTGCACGCGGCGTACTGCGCGATTTTCGCGACGTTTTCCGCAACCGGGTATTCCTGTTTGGCGCAGCCACGCTATCGCTAAGCTATATCCCGATGATGAGCTGGGTGGCGGTCTCACCGGTGATACTGATTGATGCGGGCGGCATGACTACATCGCAGTTTGCCTGGGCACAGGCCCCGGTGTTTGGCGCAGTGATCGTCGCCAATATGGTGGTGGTTCGTTTCGTGAAAGATCCGACCCGACCACGCTTTATCTGGCGGGCCGCACCTATACAGCTGAGCGGGCTGGCGGTGCTGATTGTCGGCAATTTACTGTGGCCGCACGTCTGGCTGTGGTCAGTGCTGGGGACCAGCCTGTATGCGTTTGGTATTGGGATGATCTTCCCAACGTTATTCCGCTTTACGCTGTTTTCCAACAACTTACCGAAGGGTACGGTTTCCGCATCGTTAAATATGGTGATCCTGACGGTGATGGCGGTTTCTGTCGAAATTGGACGCTGGCTATGGTTTAACGGTGGCAGGATTTCGTTTCATCTGCTGGCGGTTGCGGCGGGGCTCGCTGTCGTGTTCACGCTGGCAGGCTTACTCAAACGGGTACGCCAACATGAGGCAACGACGTTAGTCACTGAAAACTAACCTGCCCGCTTATCCGGCCTACGACAACTATGTAGGCCGGATAAGGCGCTTGCGCCGCATCCGGCTAGGCTCACATCACCTTACGCAATGCGTGCAAATCCCGCTTCGAGATCGGCAATCAGGTCGCCAATATCCTCCAGGCCAATATGCACCCTGACCAGCGTGCCGCTGAAATCCACCTCTCCAGCCGGGCGGATGCTGTTCAGCTCTTCCGGCTGGTTCGCCAGAATGAGCGACTCAAATCCACCCCACGAATAGGCCATATGGAACAGCGAGAAATTATCGAGGAAATTCGCCATCTGTTCGTCGGTGAGTCTCTTTTTCAGCACAAATGAGAACAGGCCTGAGCTTCCGGTAAAATCACGCTGAAAATACTCATGGCCCGGACATTCCGGTAACGCCGGATGGTTCACCCGCGCCACTTCCGGTCTTGCCGACAGCCAGCGAGCAATATGGATACTGCTCTCCTGATGCTGCTTAAGGCGTACCGCCAGGGTGCGCAATCCGCGGCTGCCGTTGTAGGCGGTATCGGCATCCAGCGTTTGCCCCATCAGATAGGAGTTCTCGCGCAGACGATCCCAACAACGAGCGTTAGACACCGCCGTGCCCAGCATGCCGTCCGAATGACCGATGGTGTACTTCGTTCCCGCCTGAATGGAAATATCCACGCCATAATCCAGCGCTTTGAACAGTACGCCCGCCGCCCAGGTGTTGTCGATCATAATGACAATCTCCGGATTCACCACGCGGATAGCCTTCACCATCCCCGGCACGTCCTGGACTTCCATGGTGATAGAACTTGGTGACTCAAGGAATACAACCTTCGTTTCCGGACGCAGAAGATCGACGATACCTGCACCAATCAGCGGATCGTAATACGTTGTTTCCACATTGAATTTACTCAGGATCTTATTGCAAAAATCCTGGGTTGGCTCGTAGGCCGCACCGGTCATCAGGATATGATCGCCACCCTGAACAAACGCCAGAATCGCATTGGTCACTGCCGCAGCACCACATGGGTACAGCGCGCAGCCAACGCCGCCTTCCAGTTCGCTCATTGCCTTCTGGAAGGCAAAGTGGGTATAGGTTCCGCGACGACCGTAAAACAGCTCACCGTTTGCGCGATTGGCGGTGGCAAATTTCTTGTCCTTCACGGTATCAAATACCAGTGAAGAGGCACGTTGGATAACCGGATTCACCGCTCCCTGGGTGTAGCGTTTGTCACGACCAGCAACAACCAGTTGCGTCTCAAGCTTCATTGCGTCTTTCATAACATCTCCTGTTCTTAATCCGTGTGAAACCTATACCACCGCAGCAGTAGAGTTTATTTCAGTGTTGGTCTGCTTTTTTCCAGCGAACCGTTCAACAATCTGCGCCGCGTTCAAATCATGGATAACGTTAATCAGTGTGGCCGGCGCATCGGTAATGGTGCCCAGCACCACCAGCATCGGGATTGCTTCCATCGGCAGGCCCAGCGTGGTGACGATAAAGATTTCACCGAGGAACGCCCCGCCCGGCACGCCACCAACGATAATGGCGGAGAGCACCGAAATCAGCATCGTCAGGAAGAAGGTTTCGGTGGTGAATTCCATGCCCAGCACGGAATAGATAAAGACGATTTTCAGCGCGGCAATCATCGCCACACCGCCTTTGTTCAGGTTAACCAGCAGCGGAATGGAAACATCAACGATTTCCGGGTTAATCCCCATCGCCTTACCGGCACGCAGCGTCACCGGGAGCGTCCCCAGCGAAGAGCAGGTCCCCAGCGCAGTTGCAGACGGTTCAATCGCGTTACGCCAGAAGGCTTTGACCGCCGGAATACCGCCGCCAATATACGAATAGAGAATCGAGCCAAAAACAAAATAGACCAGCGTGGCAACCATAAACAGGCCGATGGCACGGGCAAAGGTTAACAGTAGTGCAGAGTCCTGACTGGCCATGGTGGCGGCGAAGTAGCAGCCCAGACCAATCGGCGCGACCTTCATAATGATCGAAACGATCTTCATGATCACGGTATTGGCGTCTTCCAGCAGCGACGCAATGCGTTTACCGGCCTGATCCGACTGGCCAATCGCCACACCGGCGATGATCGCCATCACGATCAGTGCCAGAATATTGGACTTAGAGAACAGCCCAATAAAGTCGCTGGTGGTGATCATGCTGACAAAATCCATCTTGCCGCTGCCCGCCTGCACCGACTGCGAGAGATCGATAGTGACGCCCTGCGCCGGGTTATACCAGAGCGCCAGCGCGACGATCCCTGCCGCCGGAATAAAGGCCATCGCGATCGAAACAATAAAGATAATCGCCATAATACGCCCCAACCTTTTCAGGTCGGTCATACTGGCGATCGAAGACATGACGCTGATCCCCACCAGCGGCACAATAATCATAAATAACAGGTTTAAGAATATCTGACCTATTGGCTGGAGTTTACTTGCAAACGATGGGGCATAAATGCCTAATAAGCCGCCAATCACCAGAGCAACTAATAAAATAATCGACGATCTGTAGGGTTCGAGTCGTGACCACATAATCGGTACCTTTAGAATAATAATTAATGAGATTAAATTCACAATGTGATGAGTTTCCGTTTCGCCTCCTTTTAATTTGTGACGTAACTCACCTAAGTTGTTATTTTTTCATTTTGCCAGCAAGTTGTTTCCTGTGATTCAATAGTTGCATGTTTAAAAGGCGAATGTAACGGCCTATTCGTACCGTTTTTGCAAATCACTTGTGAATTAAAGGAAACTATGAGTACGCCGATTTCACTCAAGCATCTGGAGTTTTTTACTAAAATCGTCGACTGCGGAGGATTGTCAGAAGCCGCGGCGCAGCTCAACGTCTCGCCGTCTGCGGTCAGCAAAAGCCTGGCAGCGATGGAAGATACGTTAGGCACGACATTAATTAAACGCACCACCCGCAGTATTACCCTGACCGACGCCGGACAATATCTCTTCAACCGCGCTAATAAGCTGTTGAAAGAGTTCGATGAAACGCTGAATACCACCTCCGGTTATTACCACAGCCCGCAGGGTGAATTACGCATAACCTGCTCAATTGCGTTTGGTTATTCCCGGCTGGTGAACCTGGTGGATAAATACCGCTCCCAGTTCCCGGATGTGAATCTGTATATCGATCTCAACGATAACTTCGTCAATCTGAACGAAACGGATTTCGACATTGCCCTGCGAATTTCCACCGCGCCGCCGCAAAACTATGCGATGCGCAAGCTGGTGCCCGTTCGCTGGGCGTACTGTGCCTCACCCGGCTACCTCGCCAAAAAAGGCATGCCCCAGCGTCGCAGCGATCTGGTAGATCATGATTGCCTGGTTTACCCGGGCCTCACGCCGGTACTGAAGGTGGCAGATGAACAGGATCGACTGCATCAGTTGAAACTACATATGCCGATCCAGGCCAACAGCAGTCTGGTGCTGTTGAAGTCGGTGTTAGAAGATCAGGGGGTGGCATATTTGCCCACTTATTTGATTGGCGATCATATTCAAAAAGAGGAGATCACGCCGCTGATGCTCGACGGCACCATCACCTGTGAAACTCATGCCCTGTATGCGCTGTACTTTCCCAGCAAGTACAGCAATCCGAAGGTGCGATCGTTTATCGATTTTCTGGTCGCAGAACTTGGTCCCTTACCGGCGTGGGATAACTGGATCCCGGAGTAAACCCAGCCCACCTGAAAATGGGAGGCGCACCACATTTTTTGCGCGATCCCCCCGTCTGGCTCTATCCTTAAGCCTATGAATAAAATTGCTGAACTCAAACGTGCCAAGCGACTGGCGCTCTCATTGCTGCTGATCGCTGCCGCGACCTTCGTCATCACGCTATTTCTGCCACCCAACTTCTGGGTGCTCGGGATCAAAGCAATCGCCGAAGCGGCGATGGTCGGCGCGCTGGCGGACTGGTTTGCCGTGGTGGCGCTTTTTCGCCGGGTGCCGATCCCGTTTATCTCGCAACACACGGCTATTATCCCGCGCAATAAGGATCGGATCGGCGAAAATCTTGGTCAGTTTGTACAAGAGAAATTCCTCGATACCCAGTCGCTGATAGCCCTGATCCGCCGCCATGAACCGGCGTTGTTGATCGGCAACTGGTTCAGCCAGCCGGAAAACGCCCAGCGCATCGGCCAGCATCTGTTGCAGATCATGAGCGGTTTTCTCGAACTGACCGACGACTCGCGCATTCAGCGGCTGATCAAGCGGGCGGTGCACAAGGCCATCGACAAGGTCGATCTCTCCGGAACCAGCGCACTGATGCTGGAAAGCATGACCAAAAACAATCGCCATCAGGTGCTGCTCGATACGCTGATCGCCCAACTGATCGCCCTGCTACAGCGCGACAGCTCACGAGCGTTTATCGCCAGACAAATAGTGCACTGGCTGGAAACCGAACATCCGCTGAAAGCGAAGATCCTGCCAACCGAATGGCTGGGCGAGCACAGCGCCGAGCTGGTGTCTGATGCCGTTAACTCCTTGCTGGATGACATCAGCCACGATCGCGCGCATCAGATCCGCCATGCCTTCGATCGCGCTACATTTAAGCTCATCGATAAGCTCAAACACGATCCGGAAATGGCCGCGCGTGCCGAAAGCCTGAAAAGCTATCTGAAGGAAGATGAAGCCTTCAACCGTTATCTTGGCGAGCTGTGGGCAGACCTGCGTCAGTGGGTGAAAACCGACATTAACGCAGATGATTCCCGCGTGAAGCAGCGCATCGCCAGCGCCGGACAGTGGTTCGGCGAAACGCTGGTAGCCGACAGCGCCCTGCGTGCCTCACTAAATGGGCATCTGGAGCAGGCCGCGCATAAGGTAGCGCCAGAGTTCGCCACCTTCCTGACGCGCCATATTAGCGACACGGTGAAAAGTTGGGATGCACGCGATATGTCGCAGCAAATTGAGTTAAACATCGGTAAAGATTTGCAGTTTATTCGCGTCAACGGCACGTTGGTTGGCGGTTCAATCGGGCTGGTGTTATATCTGTTGTCGCAAATTCCGTCCCTGCTGACGCTGGCGAATTTTTAAGGAGAAAGATTCAATGACGATGAGCATCCGCATTTTTTCCCTGCGCGAGACGCCAGAAAAGCTGCACGAGATCACCGCTTACTTTCAGCAGCAATGGGCCTCAGAAGACTCCATGGCGGTATACGAGGATGCATTGCGCCGTTGTATTGGCGCAAAGAATCCGCTACCGCAGTGGTACTGGCTACAGGATGGTGGCAGCATTGTTGGCTGTGCTGGATTGATCACCAATGATTTTATTAGTCGCGGCGAACTGTGGCCGTGGCTATGCGCGCTCTATATCGATCCTCGCTATCGTGGTCACGGTCTGGCGTTTCGCCTGATCGAACATATTGCACAGCAGGCCAGACAGCTGGGTTTTACGCAGCTCCATCTGTGTACTGACCTGGAAGGTTTATACGAGAAAGCAGGGTTTTACTTTAACGGGCCGGGCTATCATCCGTGGGGGGAAGTCTCGCGGGTCTACAGCCGTAACCTTTGATGGCATTCAGCGTTACGCGGTTTTATTTTTACTTTTCATTATCATTTACGCATGTAATATAACAATTACCAGCTAACAGCGCGAAATGAGAGTCCGTATGTCCCAGGGAAGCCCAGATTCAAATCGCCATGCCATCAGTGTCGCGCTCTTTGGCATGCTGGTCTTAACGCTGGGTATGGGAATTGGGCGCTTTCTGTATACGCCAATGCTGCCGGTGCTGCTGTCGGAAGGTCAATTTACGTTTGACCAACTCTCGTGGATTGCCAGCGCCAACTACGCCGGGTATCTGGCGGGAAGCCTGCTCTTCTCCTTTGGGCTCTTTCATCTCCCCTCACGCTTACGTCCGATGTTGCTAACGTCCGCGCTCGCTACCGCAGGGCTGATTCTGGCGATGGCCAGCTTTACGCAGCCCGCGCTGGTGATGCTGATCCGCTTTCTGGCGGGCGTCGCCAGTGCCGGTATGATGATCTTTGGCTCGATGATCGTTCTGCATCATACCCGGCATCCCTTCGTGATCGCGGCGTTGTTCTCCGGCGTTGGCGCAGGCATTTTGCTGGGCAATGAATATGTCATTAGCGGGCTGCATTTTGCGCTGTCCTCGCACACGCTCTGGCTGGGCGCGGCGGCAGCCTCGGCTCTGTTCTTTGTGCTACTGGTTATACTCCTGCCATCTCGCGACCACGTGCTCCCCGCCGCGGCCCCGGTAAAAACAGAGCATCAGCCTATGTCCTGGTGGCTGTTGGCGCTGCTGTACGGGCTGGCCGGATTTGGCTACATCATTGTCGCCACCTACCTGCCGCTAATGGCGAAAAGCGCCGGCTCGCCGCTGTTGACTGCCCATCTCTGGTCGCTGGTCGGCATATCAATAATTCCGGGGTGTTTCGCCTGGCTGTGGGCCGCCCGACGCTGGGGAGTATTGCAATGCCTGACGGCGAATTTGTTGATTCAAAGCGCCTGCGTGCTCATGACGCTCGCCAGCGGCTCTTTGCCGCTGCTGGTGATAAGCAGCATGGGTTTTGGCGCAACGTTTATGGGAACCACTTCACTGGTGATGCCGCTTGCGCGACAACTTAGCGTACCGCGCAATATTAATCTGCTGGGCCTGGTCACTCTGACTTACGGCATTGGGCAAATACTTGGTCCGCTATTAACCAGCCTGCTGGGAAGCGGCGCACTGGCGATCGTTAACGCCACGGTGTGCGGCGCCGTCGCGTTGTTTATTGCGGCACTTATCAGCCTCACGCAATTATACAAACAGCATTTCGCCTCGCCAAAAAGGGTATAACCGGCAACCTTCTAAAGAAGGTATATTCGGATTAGTCCGCAATTAAATGTCAACATTTAATAAACCGCAAATAATCGGTAATTACCCACCAGACAATTTATAATTCCCGTCCGTTCATTTATAAACTCAATTTAAAATGCGTAAAAATGGACATATTAATTCAACATCAACACTATCTTCGGGAAAATACATGTCGTGGTTTAAAATAATATTACTGGGGTTGATTATTTTAGTGGGTTTAATTGGCACGCTAAAGGATTATAAAGACTTTGGCCTGTTTGGCGCACTGGGATTGTTTATTATTTTCCTATTATCAACAACATTTTTATGGCAATGGGCATCTGGCAATGGCGGTTTAGCGGTGTACAGCAGGAAGAGAGTCAGCCGGTTTAAACGCCGGCAGATATAAAAAAGGCGTCTTAACCAGGACGCCTTTTTCATACCAGAACAAAAAGTTAGAACTGGTAGGTCAGACCCGCAGCAACCTGGTTATCGCTGTCTTTACCATCGAGCAGGTTAATTTTGTAACCTACATCAGCCACGATGTTTTTGTTGAAGTAGTAGTCTGTACCCAGCGCGACGTATTCGGTCAGGTCATTATTGTTGTTATCACGCGCGTGGACGTAAGCCACGTTCGGACGCAGACCAAAATCAAACACATACGCAGCCATCGCTTCAAAGTGCTCAGCTTTGTCCGCATCCTGAATCAGGTTGTGGGACTCTCCGTACATAGTCGCTACATAGATAGCATTAGCATCATATTTCAGACCCGCGCCCCAGAACTCTGCGTTTTCGCCATTCCAACCTTTTTGTTTCTGCTGAGCAGTAACAGAACTGTTGGTATAGGCCGCAATTGCAGATATGCCAGAATCCGCAATGTTGTCATAACCCAGGGAGAAGCCGTAGCCATTGCCATGCTGTTTCGACGGATCAGAATTGGTGTCATCCTGGCCCTGATATTGCGCCCCGACGTTCAGACCATCAACGGCACCAAACAGATTTTTGGTGCGAAGTGTTGCAACGCCAGAAGTGCGTGTAGTAAGGAAGCGGTCAGTATTTTCAAAGGAGTCACCGCCGAACTCTGAGAGAGTATCAGTATAAGCTCCCACATCGTAAGCGATACCATAGTTGCGACCATAGTCAAAACTGACGTCATGACCATAATCCAGGCCAGCAAACGCCAGACGTGTATTAACGCCATTCTGAGAACCTTCTGCTTTAGCGGCATCAAACTGACTTTCAAATTGCCCGTAACCGGTCAGTTGATCGTTGATTTGCGTCTCACCGCGAAAACCCAGACGTGCGTAGGTTTCATCAGCATTAGTACCATCAGTCCAGGAATGGGCTGCTTTTACTTTGCCGTAGAGATCCAGCTTGTTGCCATCTTTATTATAAATTTCCGCTGCATGAACGGAGGTTACCCCTAATGCCATTACAGCTATGGATTAAGGGGCAATACCAATAACACACCAAAAAAATACCAATGAAGGTAATAATGAAGTGGCAAGACATAATTCATTTTTGGATTTTCAATCAAAACCGGACAGCGATAATTACTCGAGACTTTGACTCTCATTAACTGAGCGATGCAACATTAATGCTTCAGCAATAATATCTTGTTTACTTTTACGGGTTTCAAATGCCAGCGTTCGCACATATTCCCACAAAGAGGTATCGACACGGGCACTTAAAAGAACCATATCTTTTGATCGGGTCCCTCTGGGTTTTCGAATATCGGGATAGTCTCGAGATGGCATTTTCAACTCCTGAACGTAATAACACGCTTATGGCGATGAAATATGCAGTTAGTGTAAAAACATGTCAACGGCAAAATACAGGCGTAATAGTAATGAAACTGTTAATAAAAAGCAGAAAAATGGAACGATATTTCAAATGAAAGATAACTTGATTATGGAATAATGTGTAATGCTAACTTTACGTATATTGGCTTTTATTCATTTGATTAAAAAAGCATGAAACATTTACATCAACCATATCACCAATCAAAACATCATTATGACCAATAAGTTACGCATCGTTATTAATGTCTACATTTACGCGAACCGCTTGTTTTTATGTGTAGTTATGCCGGTAAACCTTATCCTGATTACTGCAGAGATCGCGTTGATTCTCACTTGACCCAGATCCGTTTTGTCTAAAAATAAGCATGGAAAGGTAAAAATAAGGTAAATGACACATTTTTTCGCATGCGAAAATAAGTTGTTTTTAATTGATTTAAATCAATTTGCACCGCACAAAGGGGACGAAAAAATGTTCATCCGAGGCGATGGAAACAATTTTTTACGTGACTTTCAGAACGTGAAAAGCGGCCCTGCCGGGCAATGAATGAGGATGCGGAAAACGCGGTGCGGGCCGCAATAGCCCGCGTATGAGAGGAAGGAAAATCAGGCGTTAACTTTATCCAGCGGCCAGGAATCAAACAGATAACCATCAAAATCAATGTCATCGACATTTGAAAACTCCAGCAGACGCTGTTTGACATTTTCCAGATGCTGCCACATGGCCAGCTTGGCCGCGCGGGCATCTTTTTTGATTAATGCAGCCAGGATCTGTTTATGGTCGCCCATCCACTCTTTCCGGTAGTGGGTATCGTCGAGGTGGCTATGGAGCTGGATCCACATCGGGTTGTTCTCACGCCACTGCCATGACTGGCGAAACAGCTCCACCAGCATGCTGTTATGCGTGGCTTCAGCTATGGCGAGATGGAACTGCATGTCGCCGCTTTCAGAACCGTTCGGCTCGCTGGAAGCCAGCTCCCGCTCTTCCAGTTGCAACGCCTGGCGCATTTTGACGATATCTTCGCGGGTAGCCTGCAGCGCGGCAAATTCGGCAATGTTGCTTTCCAGCAGCTGTCGCGCCTGCAACAGTTCAAACGGGCCCGCATCATTGCAATGATTTGCATCCGTACTGTCGATAGTCTGCGCATCCGCATTGTCGAGCACGTAGATCCCGGCTCCGCGGCGCACGTCCACCAGGCCTTTAATTTCCAGCATGATTAACGCTTCGCGAACTACCGTGCGAGTGACATTGAGCATCTCGGCAATTTCACGCTCTGGCGGCAAGCGTTCACCGGGCTGGTACGGCGTCTGGACAATCAGATCGCGGATCATGGCACCCACTTCCTGGTAGGGTCTTTGCTGAGAAGTGTTCGATTTCATCGTGTTATGTCCGTCAGATGCGTGTAATCAGATACGGGGAATAGGTATCGAACTATAGCATTTGCGGGAGGGCAAAAACAGAAAACGGGTCAACCAAACCAATATTTTGATTGACCCGTCATAGTTCGGAGGTTATGCGTCAGCGCTTAATGCCGCAACGCACTCACGTGCGCCGTGTTCACATAGCTGTTGATACGTCGCGATAATGGTCTCCACAAAGCCAGCGTTTTCCGCCAGGTCATGACCAAAAATGCCAGACAGCCCCAGCAGCGCCGTCACGCGCTCGGCGCCCTGGTACTGTTGGTTAATGTGTTGAAATTCAGCCAGCATAGGGTCGACAACATCAATGGCCTGCCCTTGCTCATCCACACCGTGGGTGTAGCGCATCCAGCCCGCCACGCCCAGCGCCAGGTGACGCCAACTGCTGGCATTTTGCAGGTGCAGACGCACCGGATCCAGCAGGCGCTGCGGCAGTTTCTGGCTGCCGTCCATCGCAATCTGCCAGGTACGGTGGCGCAGAGACGGGTTGCTGAAACGCTCGATCAGCAGCGTCGCGTAGGCGTTGAGATCGGTGCCTTCCGGCATCGAGAGCGTCGGCGCCTGCTCCTGCATCATCAGCGCAAACGCCGCTTTGCGGTACGCCGGATTGGTCATGGTATCGGCGATGGTTTCATAGCCGCCGAGATAGCCCAGATACGCAAGGAAAGAGTGGCTGCCGTTGAGCATGCGCAGTTTCATCATTTCAAACGGCACCACGTCGGCCACGAACTGTGCGCCAACCTTGTCCCAGTCAGGACGACCGTTGACAAAATTGTCTTCAATTACCCACTGACGGAACGGTTCACAGGCGATAGCACACGGATCGTAAACACCCAACTGGTCGGCAATCTCCTGCAACGTTTCCGGCGTCGCCGCCGGAACAATGCGGTCGACCATAGTGCACGGGAAAGTCGCATTAGCTTCAATCCACTGCGCCAGCTGCGGGTCGCGCGCCTGCGCCAGCCCCAGAACTGCGACTTTCGCCACATGCCCATTTTCACGCACGTTATCGCAGGACATCACGGTAAAAGCCGCCAGCCCCTGCTCACGGCGCAGGTACAGCGCTTGTACGATGTAACCAATCGCCGATTTCGGCGCGGTCGGATTCGCCAGATCGTGTTTAATCAGCGGGTTATTGAGATCTAACTGACCGCTGGCCGCATCGGTGCAGTAGCCTTTTTCGGTGACCGTCAGCGAAACAATTGCCGTCTGCGGGCGCGCCATAGCCTGTAAAATACCGTCACAGCCGTCAAGATCCGGGTGCAGCGCTTCTTTCATTGACCCGATCACTTTCAGCACGGTGTTGTCCGCGCCTTTTTCCGCCACGGTATACAGCAGTTGCTGCTTGCGCAGATTTTCAATCAGTACGCAGTCGTTACCCGGCATCAGGTTAACTTCACAGATCCCCCAGTCGCTGTCAGTGGTTTCCAGCAAATGATGGGTGTACAGCGCCTGATGCGCGCGGTGAAAAGCGCCACATCCCAGGTGAACAATGCGGGATTGCAGGCGCGAGCGGTCCCATGCAGGGCGCGCAACCGGCAGGTCGCTATTGGCAATTGTCGTTGTCATCGTGAACTCCAGAACCCGTTGAAAGGCCAACGGATGAGAAAAGAAAAAGCCGGCCAGACAGGTGGCCGGCAACTCGCTTTAGCGGCTAAAGAAAGCGCGCTGGATAGCCATCTCAACGCCGCGCACTTCCGCCAGCCCTTTCAGTCGACCAATCGCGGAGTAGCCTGGGTTGGTTTTCTTTTTCAGATCGTCCAGCATCTGGTGGCCATGGTCCGGACGCATCGGGATCAGATCCTCTTTACCCTCGGCTTTACGGCGTTGTTCTTCTTCAACGATCGCTTTCACCACCTCGTACATGTCGACATCGCCATTAAGATGCGCCGCCTCATGGAAGGTTTTCGGGTTATCTTCACGCAGCGTGGAGCGCAGATGGGTGAAGTAAATGCGTGGGCCAAACTGTTTGATCATGTCGACCAGATCGTTGTCCGCCCGCACGCCGTAGGAGCCGGTGCACATGGTGAAACCGTTCGCCATACTGTTGACCGTATCGACCATCCACTGCATATCTTCCACGGTGGAAACAATGCGCGGCAGGCCAAGGATCGGGCGCGGCGGATCGTCCGGGTGTACCGCCATGCGTACGCCTGCTTCTTCCGCCACCGGAATAATCGCCTTCAGGAAGACGGCAAAATTCTCACGCAGCGCGGCTTTGTCGATATCTTTATAGCGCGCCAGATGCTGGCGAAACTGGTCAAGCGTGTAGCCCTCTTCCGCACCCGGCAGACCGGCGATGATGTTGCGGGTCAGACGCGCTTTGTCTTCATCGCTCATGTTGGCGAAGCGTTCATTTGCCTGAGCAATCTCTTCGGCGGTGTAGTCCGCTTCCGCGCCCGGACGCTGGAGGATATGCAGCTCAAAGGCGGCAAACTCAATCTGGTCAAAACGCAGCGCTTTGGAGCCGTCCGGCAGAACGTATTCCAGGTCGGTACGGGTCCAGTCGAGAACCGGCATGAAGTTGTAGCACACGGTACGAATACCGCACTGAGCCAGGTTACGCAGGCTTTGCTGGTAGTTGGCGATCCACTGCAGATAGTTGCCGGAACGGGTTTTAATGTCTTCGTGGATCGGCACGCTTTCGACGACCGACCAGACCAGGCCCGCCTGCTCAATAATGGCTTTGCGTTTTAGGATCTCATCAACCGTCCACACTTCCCCGTTCGGGATATGGTGCAAGGCGGTGACAACGCCTGTGGCACCCGCCTGACGTACATCCGCTAAGGTGACCGGATCGTTAGGACCATACCAGCGCCATGTCTGTTCCATGTTTTATTCCTCGTTACGTTATGGACTCGACGATATGGCACATAAATTCCTCCTTTTGGTATGACATGTCAACCTGAAGCTTAAAATTGGTTAACCAAATCACGATTTATTCTATTGAGATCGCCATTTTACGGCCCTGTTGCTCAGTAATAATGTAAACATGTAACGCAATGTGACATTCATCGCATCAATGGTTAACCAATATATGTAACATCTCAACCAAAATCATAATAGTTCAACCAATAAAGGTAGACGTTATATGCACGTTCTCAATATTCTGTGGGTCGTATTCGGCATCGGTCTGATGCTGGTGCTCAATCTAAGATTCAAAATAAACTCGATGGTCGCCCTGCTGCTGGCGGCGCTCTCGGTCGGTATGCTGGCGGGTATGGATTTAATGGAGCTGCTGCACACCATGAAATCCGGCTTTGGCAGCACGCTGGGTGAACTGGCGATTATCGTGGTATTCGGGGCGGTCATCGGTAAGCTGATGGTTGATTCCGGGGCGGCGCATCAGATTGCCCATACGCTGCTGGCGCGCCTCGGCCTGCGCTATGTGCAGCTGTCGGTAATCATTATTGGTCTGATCTTCGGCCTGGCGATGTTCTATGAAGTGGCATTTATTATGCTGGCGCCGCTGGTGATAGTCATTGCCGCGGAGGCGAAGATCCCGTTCCTCAAGCTGGCGATCCCCGCCGTTGCCGCCGCCACCACCGCTCACTCGCTGTTCCCACCGCAGCCGGGTCCGGTGGCGCTGGTTAACGCCTACGGTGCGGACATGGGCATGGTTTACATCTACGGTATTCTGGTGACCATTCCGAGCGTGATCTGCGCCGGACTTATCCTGCCGAAATTCCTCGGCAACCTCGATCGCCCAACGCCGTCATTCATGAAGGCCGACGTACCGGTTGACCAGAATAACCTGCCATCCTTCGGTGTTTCTATCCTGGTGCCGCTGATCCCGGCGATCATCATGATCTCCACCACCATCGCCAACATCTGGCTGGTGAAAGGGACGCAGGCGTGGGAAGTGGTCAACTTCTTAGGCTCTTCACCGATTGCAATGTTTATCGCTATGGTTGTCGCCTTCGTGCTGTTTGGTACTGCGCGTGGTCACGACATGCAGTGGGTGATGAATGCCTTTGAAAACGCGGTGAAAAGCATCGCCATGGTGATCCTGATCATCGGCGCGGGCGGTGTACTGAAGCAGACCATTATTGATACCGGCATTGGCGATACCATCGGCATGCTGATGTCGCACGGCAATATTTCTCCGTACATCATGGCGTGGTTGATAACCGTGCTGATTCGTCTGGCAACGGGTCAGGGCGTAGTCTCAGCCATGACGGCAGCAGGGATTATTAGCGCCGCCATTCTCGACCCGGCAACCGGTCAACTGGTAGGCGTCGATCCGGCGTTACTGGTACTGGCAACGGCGGCGGGCTCCAACACCCTGACCCATATCAACGATGCCTCGTTCTGGCTGTTCAAAGGCTACTTTGACCTGTCGGTGAAGGATACGCTGAAAACCTGGGGTCTGCTGGAGCTGGTGAACTCCGTGGTTGGCCTGATTATCGTATTGATCATCAGCATGATTGCATAACGTCGATACCGCTCTGGCCGGCAGCGCCAGAGCGGTTATCCATCCTGCCTCAACAATCCTCAATAATCAGATACACCGCCTTCACCGGGCCATGCACCCCAACCACCTTGATAAGCTCAATATCCGCCGTCGAGCTGGGCCCACTAATGATGTTAATGCACGATGGCATACGCTCACCGGCCTGCGCCTTCTGATGCAGTTTTTCTGCCAGTTGCGCCACGCGCGGCAGGATAGTGCTTTTACGCAGCACGAAAATTGAGGATTCCGGCAACAGGCTCAGGGAACGCCCGCGCTCCGGCGCGGAAAACAGCACCACGCCGCCGGACTCGGTCAGGCCATACTCGGCATACACCACGCCCACTTTCGCCTTTTCGGCCTGGGTAATATTTTCGCTGCCACGCGCCGGATCCCAGACCACGGCGTTGCATTCCTGTTGCAAGCGTTCGGTAATGCCCAGCGCCGCCAGCCGGCTGTCGCCGCTCAGCACCACCGGCTGCTGGCCCAATTCTTCGCACAGACGGAGCGCCGCATCTGCGGCCTGGTCTTCGCGAGTCAGCTCACAGCGAGCCAGCATCACTTCACTGGCAAACTGGACAAACGCATCGCAGCGCTGCTGCGGGCTAAGTTCGGTCAGGCGCTCGTTAGCATAGTTGTTAACCGGTGCGACATCCGCTTGCGGTTCGAAGCGCAGCGGGCGACCCAGCGTCTGGGCGATGGTATTTAAAAACGCGGTACGGTTATCCATTCTTTTTCTCCTGCGCCTGATGTTTCTTAAACCAGCTACGGAAGCTCTCGCCGTCGGCATCAGGCAGATCGCGCGCCTCCATCCAGTCACCAATCGCGCCAACCTTGAGCGGCGTTTTGCCGCCATTGATAAACCAGCTCGCCGCATGTGCGCCCGCCATCATCCCGACTTTCCACAGCCCCGGATGGCTATTGGCGTAGGCGAACATTTTGATCGCCCGTCGCTCGGCTTTCGGCGTAATGCCCTCCTCGGCCATCACCCGGCGATGACGCAGGATCAGTTTTGACAGCGGAATCTTAACCGGACAAACGCTGTCACAGGCCGTACATAATGAACAGGCGTATGGCAGATCTTTAAAATCTTTATAGCCGCCGAGCAGCGGAGAGATCACCGCGCCGATAGGGCCGGGATAGATAGAACCATAACCGTGTCCGCCAATGTGGCGGTACGCCGGGCAGGTGTTCATACAAGCCCCGCAGCGGATGCAGCGCAGCACATCGCGAAACTCAGAGCCCAGCACCTGTGAGCGGCCGTTATCGACAATCACCAGATGGAACTCTTCCGGGCCGTCGACGTTATCCGCCTCGCGTGGGCCGGTCAGCCAGGTGTTGTAGCCCGTCAGACGTGCGCCCACGGCGCTGCGCGCCAGCATGGTGATCAGCACATCCACCTCGGCAAAGGTCGGCGCGATACGCTCCATGCCCATCACCGCAATGTGCGTTTTCGGCAGCGTGGTACACATACGCGCGTTGCCTTCGTTGGTCACCAGGCAAACAGAGCCGGTTTCCGCCACGGCAAAGTTACAGCCGGTAATACCGATTTCGGCACTGAGGAAATCCTCGCGGATCTTCTGGCGAATGAATAAGGTCATCGCCTCTGGCGTTTCCGGGCCGTCATACCCCAGACGTTCGTTCAGCACGCGGCGGATCTGATAGCGATCTTTATGAATAGCCGGGACCACAACGTGCGAAGGCGGATCCTGATCCAACTGCAAGATATATTCGCCGAGATCGGTTTCGATCACCTGAATTCCCGCATCCTGCAGCACATGGTTGACGCCGATCTCTTCGGTCACCATCGACTTGGACTTCACCACCTTCTTCGCATTTTTACTTTGCGCGACCTGCAAAATGTAGCGGGTAGCGTCTTCTTTGGTCTTTGCGAAATAAACGTGGCCGCCGTTTTCCGTCACTTTCTCGGAGAGTTGATACAGGTAAGCATCGAGGTTGCTCAGAACGTGGTCGCGGATCTGGCTGGCACGATCGCGCCATTCTTCCCAGTGGCCTAGCTCATCAACCATTTTCTGCCGATTCGCACCAATACGCTCCTGCGCGTTGGCCACGGCTTTGCGCATGATCGGATCTTCGATCTGCTGACGAATGCGCAGTTTAAATTCTACATCGCTGGTTTTTATCGACATCTCTTTCCCCTCAGCGGCTCATCAGCACTTCAGCAATATGCATCACTTTGACCGGCTGGCCTTCGCGTTGCAGTCGGCCGCCAATATTCAGCAGGCAGCTGACGTCAGCGCCGATCAAAAACTCCGGCTTCGCATCCATCAGATGTAAAACTTTCTCTTTCACCATCTCGCCGGAGATCTCGGCCATCTTGACCGAGAACGTCCCGCCAAAGCCGCAGCAGGTGTCCTGATCGGCAAACGTCAACAGCTCCAGTCCGCGCACGTTTTTCAGCAGCGTGAGCGGCTCTTCCTTCACCCCCAGTTTGCGGGTCAGGCTACAGGAAGGATGATACACAGCGCGGCCCTGCAGGCTGGCACCCACGTCCACCACGCCCAGTTTGTTGACGATAAAAGAGGTGAGATCCTGCATACGTCCGGCAACCTTCTCGGCGCGCAGCGCCCATGCGGGCTCATCCGCCAGATACGTCGGGTAGCTTTTTACCGCGTAGGTGCAGGAGCCTGCCGGGGAGATAATCGGATCGTCGTTGTCTTCCAGGGCGGCGATCAGGTTTTTCATCCCGGGGATCGCCTCTTTGATGTAACCGCTGTTGATGGCTGGCTGACCGCAACACCCTTGCTTCTCGGGGAAATTAACGCGACAACCCAGTTTTTCCAGCAGCAATACGGAGTCTCGTGCCATCCGTGATTTCAGTGCGTCACCAATACAGGTAACAAAGAAATTTACATTCACAATAACTACTCCATTGCTTCATTTCTGTTTATTGCGCTTGATATCGCGATATCAAACAAATGTTCATTCGTATTTCATGCCCAGTTTTTCTGTTTGCTGGTTTTACCAATACCTGGGTTCATGGTGATGCTCTGATCGTTTTCCTTTGATGACGACTCTCCTCTTCTTATATCAGGACAATCGCAAATGTCTGTATTTTCATTTGTATGACAAAACCAAATAATCCCCTAATCGACTCGCACATGCAATACCCTGGTTTATTTATTTCGGCCTCGCTCACATTTTTATATTGGAAACCACAGCGTTATTAACACCTTAGAAAACAGTTTCAGGTGATTACCACTGTTGTCACTACCATTATTAAAAAGTTTATTAAATAACTACTTATAGGTATTCAATCGGCACTTAAGTATATTTACCCGGCATTGGATTTTAATTAAAAGATTACAATAGTTACAAAACTACAAATCATAATTACTTTATTCACTGAAGCGATTCAGTTTGCATACTTTATTAGAACAGCAATGTAGCCTCCCCACCATAAATATAAATCAGGTTTAATGAACCAATTGGGAATAGCAATGAACGAATATTTTATGTTTGCCCTGGCACTCTCTCCGTTACTACTGATGGTATTTTTAATATTGAAATTGAAAATGCCCATCCATTATTCAGTACTGATCTCTTTGGTATTCACCGCTGCACTATCGGCAATATTCTGGGAAATGCCCGTACAAAATCTAAAAGCCGCGATAGGCTATGGCGCGCTGAAGGGATTATGGCCGATTGTGATCGTGATCCTCGGCGCTATCTTCAGTTATAACGTCATGCAGGCGACCAAAGCGCTGGATATTCTGCGCGATATTCTCGCCAGTATAAGCGAAGATAAGCGTATTCAGGTGCTGCTGATTTCATGGTGCTTTGGTGGATTTCTTGAAGCCGCGGCGGGTTATGGTACAGCGGTCGCCATTCCGATCGGCATTCTTATCGCACTGGGTTTCAATCCGCTGAAGGCGGCGATTGCCTCTCTGGTGGCAAATACCGTTCCCACTGCATTCGGCGCGGTCGGGATCCCGGTTTCTATTCTGGCAGAACAGGTTAACCTGCCGGTTTATACCTTAGGCGGAACCATTATTCTGCAGCTCGCGCTGTTTAATATCCTGCTGCCGTTTGTGATTGTCTGCATTATTGGCGGCGGCCTGAAAGCCATTCGCGGCGTATTTCTGATCACGTTGATTTGCGGTATTACCACGCTGGTTCCGCAGTATTTTGTCGCTATTCATCTCGGTGCTGAATTACCCGCCTTTGCCGGTAGCCTGGTCAGCCTGTTTGCCGTGGCGATGGTTAGCCGTCTGCGCAAAGGGAAAACCGATCCCGAGTGGCGAATTGAAGTCAGCCATACCCGCGAAACCACGCCGCGCTCGGCAAAAGTGTTGTTCCGAGTTGGCTCTATTTATCTGTTTATTTTTGTGTTTATCCTGATGTGTTCGCCGCTTTTCCCGACGATAAAAGGCGCAGCCTCACAACTGGCCTCGGTGCTACATTTCACGTTGGCTGATGGCAAAACGATGGCATTGAAAGTTGAATGGGTGACCACGCCAGGGATGCTGATCATCTTTGCGACCATTATTGGTGGTTTTATTCAGGGAGCGTCCGCACGCGGGATGCTGGAAGTATTTATCAAAACGATTTTCCAGCTTAAAAACTCTATCGTCGCAATTATGGCGATCGTCGCGCTGGCCACGGTGATGGATCTCAGCGGGATTATCTCCACGCTGGCGCAGTCGATTGTCGATCTGACCGGCAGCTCGTACGTCTTCCTCGCCCCGGTGATTGGCGCGCTGGGCACGTTTGTTACCGGCAGCGATACCAACTCGAACATTTTGTTCGGAAAACTGCAAACCATTGCCGCCAGCAAACTGCATATCGATCCCAACTGGCTGGCAGCGGCCAATACCTCTGGCGCAACGGGCGGGAAAATGATTTCGCCGCAAAGCATCGCCATCGCGGTATCCGCCACAAAAATGGACGGTCAGGCCAACCAGATCATGTCTGGCACCATGAAATACTGCTGCGCCTATATCGTGATCCTCGGCTTAAAGGTTGGCCTCTTTTATTACTGGTTTATGGCGTAAGCCATTGTCAACCCCGTCAAATTTGCGGCAACCGTATTTGACGACGCGGTGACCAAAAAGGTTTACACCTCCCCGGGAACGGAACGAGGCGACAGACTTTACGATTTGTCGGCGCTGACTAAAATAGCGCCGATGTTTCAAATCGAGGATTGTTGTTATGTTGTTCTGGAAAAAGATGGTGAAGAAGTTCGACGCCTTTTCCGCGTTGATTCCACCACGCTACTTCCGCGTGTAATACTGGGCACTTATGCCTGATGGCGCTTCGCTTATCAGGCCTACGTTTCGCATTCATTTGTAGGCCTGCGTTTCACGCTCATTTGTAGGCCGGATAAGGCGCTAGCCGCATCCGGCAGCAGCGTAAAATGTTCACCCCTTTCTCTTACGCAGTCCGCACGCTCTTAACATCACAACCCAAATACGAAGCCATGCAAAACGGTAGACCAGCGGATGCTGAAACCTCAGCAATGTCAGAAACACAGAGCCCCCTTGCGGCTTCAGATCACCGTGGCCTGATAGCGAACCTGTGGGTCCATAATCTGGTGGCGCGCGTCTATCAGCCGCAGTTCATACGAATCATGCTCTTTCGTCAGCCGCATTACCGCGTCAACAACACTGGTGGTCCGCTCCAGTGCCAGCTTGTCCTCATAACCATTGAGCAGTGAGGCCAGCATCACGCTGCAAATCAGATCCCCAACGCCCACCGGCATTTTGGCAAAGGTATACAGCGGCCGGGCAATGTGTAACGTCTGTTCCGGCGTCACCAGCAGCATTTCAAACGCCTGTTTGTTCCGCGAACAGTCGCCGAGATGCTTCACCAGCACCTTCTTTACGCCCCACGACACCAGCTGCCGCGCCGCTTCCACCACCTCGTCAAAACTACGCAGTTGTCTGCCCGTCAGCACGCCCAGCTCATAGAGATTCGGTCCCATCATGTCGGCCAGTTGAATGGCGTCATCGACAAAAAATGACTCCACGCCCTGCGCGACAATGCAGCCTTTTTGCGGGTCGCCCATTACCGGATCGCAAAAATAGAGCGCCTGCGGATTACGCTGACGAATGGTGGTGACCGCGTGCTTCACCTCTTCACAATGGCGTTTATCTCCAAGATACCCGGACAATACGGCATCGCATTGCGCCAGCTTTTGCAGGTCATCCAACCCGCTGATGATCGCGCTCAGCTCGCCGTGCGGCATCGCCATACCCTGCCACATCCCATATTGGGTGTGGTTGGAAAACTGTACGGTGTAAAACGGCCAGACATCGATCCCCGAGAGCTGCATCGGCAACACAGCGGCTTTATTTCCGGCATAGCCATAAACAACCGACGACTGAACAGACAACACGTTTTTCATTTTGACTCCGTCTAACGAAACGTTGGCAGCAGACCAAATACGTCCAGAACAACCGTCAGATAGACAACCGCTCCGCAGACAATCACCAGGTTAAGCACGGTGTTATTACAGGGCGCGGTATAGCTGGCGGTTGGGAAACGTTTCCGCGCGGCTTTCACCAGGAACGGCGGCAGGATCACGCTCCAGATGGTAAAGGCCAGACCGGCGTAACCAATCGCGTGCACAAAACCGTTCGGGAAGAAAAAGCACACGGCGGCTGGCGGGAAGTAGGTCACCAGCGCGGTTTTCAGGCGGCCCATACCGTCGTCCGGGAAGTGAAACAGATCGGCGATGTAATCGAACAGGCCAAGCGTCGCCGCCAGCAGGGAACTGGCTACCGCGAAGTTGCCGAAAAAGGTGAGGATCAGATCCATATACCGGCTGGTGAACAGCCCGCTGATGGCCTCGACAAACACATCGATATTTCCGCCTTTGGCGATGATCGGCGGGAATGAGGAACGGCTGATGTTACCCATCGTCACGCCCAGCCAGAAAATATACAGCAGCAGAGCAAACAGCGTACCGATGATAATCGAACGCGTAATATTCGAGACTCCGCTTGTGCCATACAGTTTGACCAGGCTCGGCACGTTACCGTGAAAACCAAACGAGATGATGCAGAACGGCAGCGTCATCAGGATGTACGGCAGATACTGCGAATTGGGCAACGCCACCGCCACGCTGTCGATGAGTTTTGCCACTTCGATATGGCCAATCAGCCCGGAGAACGTGGCAAAGAACGCCACAAACTTACCGATAATCAGCACGGTAGTGATGCGTCCAACCAGCAGGGAGCTATACCAGGCAATCGCGCCGACCAGCATACTGACGATCACCACCGAGATATTCGCCGGAAAGCGCACGCCGCTGTATTTGAACACAGTTTGCGCCATCACCGCCGACGAACCGGAGATATAGGCATAGGTCAGAATATACAGCACAAAGCCGAAAGCGATACCAACCACGATATTCCACTTCCGGCCTAATAAATCCTGAGTAAAGGTATTAAAACTGGCACCGGCGCCATAATGCAGGTTAACTTCAACCAGCATCAGACCGGTTAATAACATCATGATGGCGATAAACAGAAGAATAACAGACGCACCGGGGAACCATACGCCGGCCATCGCAATCGGCAGGGAGAACATCCCGCCACCCACTACGGTCGCGATAACCAACATGGTTCCGCTAATCAGTCCGGGGGTACTACTCTGTCGCTCAATGGCATTAATATCCATGATAAATGTTCCTGTAGACTATTCGTTATAATTACAGCTGTCATTTGTACATCATGCGGATAATAAAAATGTCGGAGTCAGGGTTTACTTTTTTTAGTTATGTCACGGTAACGGGCACCGCAAAGGCTTCCTGTTCATGGAAAAGGAATACAAAAAAGCCCCATCACGTGATGGGGCCATAACTATTTTTTAGATGTAATCAAAGCGTGCAGTAAAGAAACGCAACTGCTTCGGCTCGTAAATAAACTTCAGCCCGCGAATATCTTCTTTGTGCTGGTAAAGTTTAATAATACCGTCAGCCACAACATCCATATGTGCGTAGGTATAAACACGACGTGGAATAGTCAGACGCACGGTTTCCAGTTTCGGTCTGTGGTGTTCACCGGTCACGTTATTACGGCCCGCAGAGATAATTCCGCGCTCCATACTGCGCACGCCGGTTTCCACATAGATGCTGGCAGCCAGACTTTGTGCCGGGAACTCATCTTGCGTCAGATGCTCGCAGAAGCGACGCGCATCGAGGAATACCGCGTGACCACCTACCGGTTCAACAATCGGTACGCCAGCGGCTTTCAGCTTATCGCCCAGGTAGCGAACCTGCTTCACGCGGTGCTCAATATATTCGTACTGCATGGCTTCACGCAGGCCAATCGCCATGGCTTCCATATCACGTCCGGCCAGGCCGCCGTAAGATGGCATCCCTTCGTAGACCACGACTAACTCTTTGGCAGAAGAGAACATTTCGTCATCGTTCATGCACAGGAAGCCGCCGATGTTCACCAGACAGTCTTTTTTACCACTCATGGTACAACCGTCGGCGTAGCTGAACATCTCATGCACGATCTCGGCGATGCTCTTGTTCTCAAAGCCCTGCTCTTGCTCTTTGATAAAGTAGGCGTTTTCTACGCAGCGGGTAGCGTCGTAGAACACTTTAATGCCATGCGCTTCTGTCAGTTCACGCACCGCACGCATGTTCGCCATGGAGACCGGCTGCCCACCCGCGAGGTTAACCGTCACCGCCAGGCAGATATACGCAATATTCTCTGCGCCTTTTTCATCAATCAGCTTTTGCAATTTTTTAAGATCGATATCACCTTTAAACGCAATATTCAGACCGGCATCGTGCGCTTCGTCACGAACGATATCGACAAACACCGCACCATTTTTTTCCTGGTGATAACGGGTGGTAGTGAAATACATATTCCCGGCAACATATTGCCCAGGTTTAATAGCCAGCTGCGATAACAGGTTTTCTGCGCCACGCCCCTGGTGAGTCGGAACAATATGTTTAAAGCCAAACAGTTCCTGCACTGTTCTTTCCAGATGATAGAAGTTTTCGCTGCCCGCGTACGCTTCATCACCCATCATCATTCCGGCCCACTGTTTGTCGCTCATTGCGTTAGTGCCACTGTCTGTCAGCAGGTCAATATAAATATCTTTCGAATTTAACAGGAAAGTATTGTAACCCGCTTCCTGCATTTTCTTGAGGCGCTCATCACGCGGGATCATAGATACAGTTTCAACGCTTTTAATACGGAAGGGTTCTGCCGGATAATTCATTTTGTTTCTCCAGTAACAGTGGTCATGTACGTATTAATGTGAAGTAAATCATACCTGGTTCATCAACAAATCCTGATGAAATATAACTATTCGCCTCCTGAGTCAGGGGGAGAAATAATGTGGAGGCACTATGCAAGATTTGATTGATTATGGAAATAGCCCGGTCAACATTAATCACTGGCAATAATTTAAAAAGCTGTAAATGTGAGTGATGCAAATCACACGTCATTTTTTTACCCGTTAATATTCAACAAGTTTTTTTTTGCGTTTCGATTTGCCATTCGTCGTAGTGTGTCTGCGGAGAGTGGAAATACTGAAAACTTAACTTTCCAGGCTGTGCTCGTAATGTATTGGTGAATGAGTACACCTCATTTTGTGAGAGTCGGATCACTTCACGGAGTGATGTTTGTGATTTACATCACCAAAAGTGTAAAGCAAAGTGTACAAACCGATGTTGTTTCAGAGTTTACTATTTGCTTCAGTGAGTGAGATCGCATTTTTGGCCAGATGCAGAGGAGCATTATTTTCTGGAAATGGCAGGTATTTGGCGGATTGGATGAGAATGGATTTATACGGTGAATAATACCGGATTTATTGGGGTGAAGGCGTTTTCTATTTATTCCGAAAGCGTGCTATTCGCGCTTATTTCATCTTATTTACATCTGGACTTCCCCCAGGATACTGGCGTAATTTACAGGGGTTTTATTAGCGCGATGCGAAGGTGCGCCAACACCTGCACATCGCTAATCACAGTAACTATTTCACGAGAATAGCCATCATGACTGATACGCATTGTATTGCAGTTTCATTTGATCCAGAAGTGCACGCCGCAGATAACCGTCGCCTGAAGGTGGGTTATGCGAGCCGTTATCCTGATTACAGCCGTATTCCGGTGAAGTTCGTCCGGTTTCCGTCCATTGTGATGAAGGGCCAGTGGCTGAAAGCCGCCGGATTCGACACCGGCACCGACGTTGATGTTCGCGTAATGCAAGGCTGCATCGTATTAACCGCCCGCGCCGTAGAACCCGAAGAGTCAGAGCTGATGAAATCCCTGCGCGCCGTGGAAAAGCTCTCCGCGCGTAAGCAAAAACAGGTGCTGGAGTTTATCGGGGTAATTGCGGGGAAAGCGTTGAAGGAGTGAGTGTGTGATTGTCATTGTAATTGAGGCGCCTGCGGGCGCCTCTATTGAGCGTTTAGCACAGCATATTTTTCAGTTCTTCTGGGGTATACGGCGGTATGCGCCGGTGCAGCATAGCATGACAGTTTGGACATACGGGGATCAGGTCATTGATGGGATCAAGGCAGTAGTCTTCTTTTATTACCGATAGGGGTACCAGGTGATGAACATGGATAAACCCTTCGGCAATCTTACCGTAGACCTTTGACATATCGATGCCACAGACTTTGCACTGACAACCGTGATGGCGAAGCGCTGCCTGTCGGGCGTTGCGGTCGCGCTCATAGCGATTCACGGTCACCTGAGTCGCTGCCCCTTCTATATATTTAGTTTGCGCTTCGAGTTCTTCAGGAAAGATCGTGTCGCTCACCGCCGCAGCGCGCTTTTTATCCTGAACAATATGAAAACCTTGCTCAGTCAATAATCTGACGCATTTCGAACTGATACCGCCAGAGAAATCCTGAGGGGTAAACGCTTTACCCGTCAAAAGCGTCGCCGCAATTCCGGCAATGGCTTTTGACGGATAGCGACGCCCCTGAAATTCCAGCTCGTAAAGCCGTGCCTCTTTGAAACGATGTGAGAAGCCCGAGTCATAGGCGTGAATGGCCTTGATGATGTACTCGCGCGGCAGCGTGTCAGGTAGTTCATTCATCGGGCAGGTTCCTTTAACCAAAGACTTTCTGAAATAACGGCAAGCGATAAAGTGACGTCGATAGTGTATCGGCCTCACTCCTCTTGATCAGGTGATATTTTGCGAGCATCATCGCAATTATTTACCCGATAATGAAATCAATGACTTCCAGTAAAACCCTACAACAGGCAATTGCCGACATCACCATCTGGCGTAAAGGCGAGCAGCGTGCGCCGCACAAGCCCCTGCTGCTGCTTCATGTGCTGGCGGCTTATCAGCAGGGTCACGGTCGCCTGTTTGACTACGGTTCGGAAGTTCGCGACCCGTTGCATAGTCTGCTGGAGCGATTTGGACCACAGCGCGCGCAATACCGCCCGGATATGCCCTTCTGGCGCTTACAAGGAGATGGGTTCTGGGAGCTACAAAACGCCGAGCACTGTTCAACATCCGGCAGCAGCAAACAGCCCCCTGTCGGGGAACTGGTAACGCACAACGTTGCCGGAGGTTTTGATGAACAGCATTTTACCCTGCTGAAAAAGAACAAAAACCTCATAAACTCCCTGGCCCAGCAAATCCTCGAGGCGCACTTCACCGAAAGCATCCAGGAAGAGATCGCGGATGAACTGGGATTTGATATCCTGCAAATCCGTAAACAGCGGGATCCATTGTTCCGCCAGCAGGTTCTGCGTGCTTATAACTATGAATGCGCCATTTGTGGCTTCAATATGCGCCACGACAGCACCTCAGTCGCCCTGGAAGCCGCCCATATCAAATGGAAACAGCACGGCGGCCCGTGCGAGACTTCAAACGGCCTGGCGCTGTGCGCAATTCACCATAAAGCCTTTGATAAAGGTTCGATTGGCCTGGATGAGAGTATGCGAGTACGAATTTCGTCTGCAGTAAATGGCAGTAATATTGTCTCCAGATTATTTTGGGACTTTTCAGGAGTTCAGATTCATCTTCCCAAAAATAAAGAGGACTATCCTCAAGACAAATTTATTGAGTGGCATCAACAAGAAGTTTTCAGGACATAAAAATATTAATCCATTGATGGTGATCAACATGTCGTTTCCCAGTTATAAAGAGCTACGGATCTGTTGGCTTCCCATTTGCTCCCTGCGATGTTTTACCTCAACGATAATACGTGGATTTTCAAAGCCGAATCCATCAGGTGAAGCAATGATATCTTTACCCCGATCGGCTCACCGATGTGAGTTTAAAGAGCATTACGAGGCTAATATTAACATTCCGGTACGTTACAGCGATCCGGACAGTATCACCAACATCCGACAGGTACTGGCGTATATGACCAAAATTCAGCAAAAGCATGGCCTGCTACTCTACGGCTGCAACGAGGTCCCTGCACGCCCATTAACCGGGAGACCCCGTAGCAGCCAGTCACTCTGACTTTTTTACGTCAGTACCTCATAGTGTGAAAACTAACAGACAGTAATGACATCCAGCACAGACTTAGCCCTCTTCTGATATTTCTTAACTGACCTGCCATTCACATCCAACCACACTGCTCGTACCGGGACGGCTGACCCCTGCGTGTCGTCTGGCGGTAAGGAACAATACTATGTACACCAAATCCTTTCTCGCTCTCGACGGTAACGGTGGTCTGAACGATGCACGTAAGGAGCCAGAATCTGGAGCTGCATATCATGCGGCTCTGGACTCATCCTTTAGGTGGGCTCACAGCATGAAGTGCCGTTGTTTGAGAACGACAAGCAAGCAGCTTTGAACTACGCATACCGGGAACCAGAGGTAAAAGTAAATTTGAAGGACAAGAAACTGAAGACCATGTTGTTGTCACCAGCGGTAGTGGATTTGGTGAAATCGGCCACTGGCGCATCACAAGGAAAAAGAACTTTGCCGATGTGAAAATCCCAGATGCCCCCAAACCGAAACGGTGCTGTGAGCACTGGGAGAAACGCACTGAAGTGAACACCTCAGCGCTAATAGCGACGAGTTGCAGGTCGCCAACCCCTTTAAAACACAGACTATGCTTAACAAATCGGTCATCAACAATGACAAACGCGTTAATGCAGCAGCCGCTATCCAATATCTGTCGTATTTTCTTTACCAAAAGACTCTTTTTTTCTGGGAAATTTGCCGCCAACCCTGCAGTCTGGGCAAACTTTTACGACGGGGTTATTCAGCAGAATACCGTCGTCAACATGCCACTGCCAGAACTTATCGCCGGGCCTCGCAGCCGCTAATTTGAAATTTATGGCGCAACAAGACGCCAGCTGGAATCAGGTCTTATCAATTTTGTACAAAGTTCGTAGTCTCTTGAAAGTAGGATTCTTTTTACATAAGCAATCCTGTGTGTGGGCCCTTTCCCCTTACTTTTTATTTCTGTTATGACTTACTGGCAACGAATTTAGACCATGACCTGTCCCATTGATTAATTCGTCGTGCTAACAGCTATATGTAATCTTGAGAGCGGGTCAAGAAGTCTGATTACTGATATAAAGAGTGTTAAGCAAATATCTAAAGAATGATCATATCTAGCGTGAATTTAGATTAAACATATGCAAGGAACACTGGGAAGATGGCTACTATTCATTTAATAGCAGGTACTGAAGGGGCAAAACGCAATGTTGTTCTGATACACGGTCTGGGTGGCCATTACCGTAAAACCTGGACTGCCGGAATGGATAAACGTCAGTTCTGGCCTGAATGGTTACAGCAGGATGATCCGGATCTGCGAATCTGGGCTGTCGAATATGAAACCAGTCTCCTGACCTGGTTGCAACCCGACATGGGCTTGAAGGATCGGGCTCAGAACATATTTAAATTGCTACTTCTGCAGAATGACATCACTCGCGGAGAAGTTATTTTCATCGGTCACAGTCAGGGCGGATTGCTGATTAAACAAATAATCCGGCTTGCCTGTGACCGAAAGGATGAGCCTGAGGTCAGCGTACTGCTGAATAGTATCACCGCCGTTGCCTTTCTTGGTACCCCCCATCAGGGTTCTGATGTCTCGAGTTTAGGTAATTCCTTACCCGCAAGATTGCTGGCATTTGCCTGCCTCGGAGGACGACCGTCAGCCATGACGGCCTATCTTTACCGTAACAACCCCGATTTGCGCGAACTCAACGTCTGGTATCGCAACTGGGACCGCACCTTTACCGGTAAGCGTCTGGTCCTCGGCGAAAGCCGAAAAGTATACGGGCTTGCTAAGATTGTCAAACCAGACAGTGCCGACCCGGGAATCCAAGCAGAGATGGTTATGGTCGATGCTGATCATAACGGGATCTGCAAACCTGATTCGAGGCAGAATGAGGTGTATCAGCATGTACTGAACTTTGTTAAGTCGGCGAAAATCACCCCACAGCACTTCTGGCTAATGAAGCATTTTGGCAGTCAGGTCAGTGGCTGGCGCGGATACCAGAACTGGTCAGGCGCTACGCAAGACGTTGACGGACGTTATATTATTGATGATAAGGTCAAGTTCAGCGATGCGAGTATCGATGCAGGCAGGAAAATCACGGCTGAAGAGATGCTGGACTCGCTCAGACAAAAGCTCGCTGTGCCCGGTGCGGTACTCCGCTTGGTCGGACTGTCTGGGGTCGGGAAGACCCGCTTTGTACAGGCCCTCTTTGAAACAAACATCGGTCGGGCAGCTCTCTCCCCCGACACTGTTTTTTATACCGATGCCGGAGGCCAAGCGTTTCCAGCTCCAGATGTTCTACTGGAAAAACTCAAATCCACGGCCCAGGAGGCGGTGGTTGTCGTCGACAACTGTGCCCCGGCCTTGCATAACTCACTGAACAGTGTGTTAAACGCCGATCCTGGGCCTGCGCGTTCCCGTCTTCTGACCGTGGAGTATGATGTTCGGGATGATATTCCTGATAACACCGATGTTATCTCGATGGAGGCCGGCTCCGGAGAACTGATTGAGGCCTTAATATCTGGCTATTTCCCTGACATCAGCCAGGCTAGTCGAAGTACCATTGCAGAATTCTCGGGAGGGAATGCCCGTGTTGCACTGGCGCTAGCTGCCACCATCGGCCGGGGAGAGAATATTTCCAGACTGAGGAGCAGCGAGCTGTTCAGCAGGCTCTTTAATCAGCGGCACGATACTAGCCCGGAGTTGATGCAAGCTGGTTCACTTCTCTCGATAGTGTATTCATTCCGCTTTGCTAACGGGGACGGATACAGTGAAGAACTGACCGATCTGGCCTGCATTGCCCACCTTCATCATGACAGACTTTATGCCTGCGCGCGTGAAATTCAACGGCGGGGACTGGCTCAAGTTAGGGGAGACTGGATGGCCATTCTTCCGCACCCCATTGCAAACGGACTCGCACAGCGAGCACTGGAAGACATTCCAGCCACACAGATCCTATCGGTTCTGGCCCCTGATAAAAATGAACGTCTGTTCAGATCGTTTACGCGTCGGCTGGGTTATCTTTCGGATTCCCAGGAAGCGGCAGCCATGGCTGGTAAAATGCTAGCTTCTGACGGCATATTTGACAGGATGCTCGCCCAAGGAAAGGACCACTACACTGAAACCTTTTCCCTGATTGCCAATGTCGCCCCGGTAGCCCAAGATCAAACACTGGAGTTTATTACACGAACAGGTGACCTGGAGCCAGACGGCTGGTTCTTTACGCGTGACAACCTGGCATTTACCGTGATTACTCGTCTGTTACGCTCCCTGGCTTATGAGGCTCGCTATTTTGAGCAGTGTGTCTGGCTGCTGTGCCGCTTTGCCGAAAATGAGAAGACAAACAAAAACAATGCCTCCAGTACCGACCTTCTGTGCACCCTGTTTCATATCCATCTGTCCGGCACCCATGCACCGTTAGCAATACGTCTTAACATCATCGAAACACTGCTTCTCGAGCAACGCACGGGTCTGGCATTGCGTCTGTTAAATAGTCTGCTGAAAACATCGCATTTTACCTCATTTCAGGGCTTCGACTTTGGGGCTCAGGTTCGTGACTTTGGATATCTTCCTCAGACGAGGAACGACTACGAGGGCTGGTTCTGCAGAGTACTGGACTTTCTCATCGCTACCTATACCAGGCATCCGGAGCTATCCCGCGATACGTGCGGGATAGTGCATAGCTGGTTCAGATCGTTATGGAAAATCAAACCCGCACAGCCCCTACTTGTCACGTTGATTAAAATGCTCGTCGGCACGCCGGGTGATGAGGCATTGTGGACGACCATCAAACAGGCCATTCATTTCGACGCCGAGAAACAGACCGAAGCAGAACGGGAGACTCTGCAGCAGCTCGAACAACTGACCCGGCCGGACACCCTAGCACAGAAACTCAACATCTTTATTTTTTCACAACAACAGAGTTTTTATGGCCTCGGGGAAAAGGATGTGGACGGGGAAAATCACACTTCCGGATATGACGTTGCTCTAAGAGAGGCAGCCACCCTCGGCAGGAACGTTGCATCCTGCTCGCCAGACCTTAGGGACAGCATTATCTGCCGTTCCTTGCTTGAGGACAGCGAGTATAGACAAATGATGGAATTTTCGACTGCGCTGGGCGAAGAGATTTCAGACCCTCATGATTTCTGCAAGAAACTTAACCCCCAGGTAGCCCGGCTAGGCGCAGATAATATTAAAAATGTGTTTCTCTGTGGTGCGTTAAGGGGAGTTTATCGCCAGGCTCCCGCACTCTGTCATGCCGTTCTGGATGCTTGGATGCACATGCCTGAGATGGAGAAGCACTTTGCAGTAATACAGGCGCACATACCGATGGATGCAAACAGCATTGAGCGAGTTATGTGCCATCTTGAGGACCCGGGAAAAGATGTGAGTGGCTACCGAATATTAACCAGTGGCATGCGGCATGCCATGATCCCCGACAGTTCACTCATCGAACTCCTACAACTGATGTGGCGCCATCACAATGGCCCTTCCACTGCGTTCGATATCCTTTCGATGCGAGTTCATGATGACGGTCGCGACGGCTATGTCTGCAGTGAGCCTCTGCTTGAGCTCGCGCGTGGGTGGATCTGCGCCATCATCTATGGGCATCCGGTACCGACCAGCGATATTCCCACAGATAACATCTCTGCAATCGCGAAACGTGCATTTCAGGCGTGTTCTGCTGAGCAGGCTCGCGACCTGCTGGCAGCCATTGTCCGGTCATCAGAACGCTATACTCTGCATGATTATGACTTTACCGAGGTGCTCGGCCTCATCTGTCACTACCAACCGCAAGTTATTCTTGACCGCTTATGTCCTGCACCCGGCGTCATTGATGAAGCCTTCCATGACGTTGTTTCACAGCGGTCTTACAGCAAAGCCCAGCCTCTGACGGTACTGCCACTGGCAGTCACAATGGCTTGGTGTCAGCAGGATCCTCGGACCCGCTATCCATGCCTGGCAACACTGATTTCTCCGTATGAAAAATCCGGGGAGCATCTCGTGTGGACCGCCCTGGCCAAAGCCCTGATTGCAGGAGCTCCTTCACCCGAACCGGTGCTATCGGGCTTGATGCATAATGTCTCTGCAGATGACGACTTAGGTTCCAGAGCAGTCTGTGCAGAGGATAAATTGGCATTACTCGCTGAGCTTCGCAACAGCGGAAATCCGGAGCTTGCGCTTGCAGCCTCGCGGATAATGGGCGAAGTGCAAGAACGGTTCGACAGAGACCAACAGAGGAGCGCGAGACTAAACAGAAGGGATAGTGAACGGTTCGAATATTAATGCAGAATAGCTCCCCTCACTATGAAGTATGCTTTACATCATAAAGCCCGCAATGCGGGCTGTTTTGGTGAAAGTAATTTTCGGCTAATTGGACACCACTACATGTAGTACAGCCCTTTCCGAATAGCCCTTTACCATAATGTCCCTACTTCACGCCTAAGTGAAACTTACCTTTTTATCTACAGCAATATCTGAATTTGATGTACAGACGTCCATGGTCGAAGCCCCACCAACTTGATAAACTCTCTCGTAAATTCTTACGGGGCAGAAACTATTTGGACGATTGTGTCGTCACCTCTTTGCCGCGTTACATGCATTGTTTTCACCGGACACCATATGGCTATCAAGAAGAACGAACTTTACTCCTCCCTTTGGGCGAGCTGCGACGAGTTACGTGGCGGAATGGATGCTTCACAGTACAAAGACTATGTGTTGACCCTACTGTTTATGAAGTACGTCTCTGACAAAGCTAAGGGCAACCCTTACGCGATGATTGAAGTGCCGGAAGGTGCAAGTTTCGACGATATGGTTGCTCTCAAGGGCAACAAAGAAATTGGCGAAAAAATTAATAAAACCATCAGATTACTGGCTGAAGCTAATGACCTAAAAGGTGTTATCGACATTGCCGACTTCAATGATGAAGACAAGCTGGGTAAAGGCAAGGAAATGATCGACCGTCTTTCCAAGCTGGTGGCAATCTTCGAAGGGTTGGATCTCTCAGCCAACCGCGTTGATGGAGACGATCTGCTGGGCGATGCCTACGAATATTTAATGCGTCACTTTGCTACAGAATCAGGTAAATCCAAGGGGCAGTTTTACACCCCAGCAGAGGTGTCACGCATTTTGGCGAAAGTGATTGGCATCAGTAAACAGACACCACAAGATGCTACCGTTTATGACCCTACCTGTGGTTCAGGCTCACTGCTGTTGAAAGCCAGTGACGAAGCCGGTCCGAAAGGGCTGACCATTTATGGCCAAGAGATGGATTATGCGACCAGCGCACTGGCACGCATGAACATGATCCTGCATGACAACGCCACCGCTAAAATCTGGAAAGGTAACACCTTAGCCGATCCACACTGGAAGGATGGCAACGATAACCTTAAAACCTTCGACTTTGCTGTAGCTAACCCCCCTTTCTCCAACAAAAACTGGACCAGCGGGCTGGATGCTGCGAACGATACTTTTGACCGTTTTGTCTGGGGGACCCCACCCGAAAAGAACGGCGACTATGCTTTCCTGCTGCACATCATCAAGAGTCTCAAGAGCACAGGTAAGGGCGCAGTGATCCTGCCTCACGGCGTTCTGTTCCGTGGCAATGCTGAAGCACGTATTCGTGAAAATCTACTCAAGCAGGGCTACATCAAAGGCATCATTGGCCTGCCCGCTAACTTGTTCTACGGCACGGGTATCCCAGCATGCATCATTGTCATCGATAAAGAAGATGCCCAGCTCCGAGCGTTCAACACTAATGGCGAGAGTCAGCAAGGCATCTTTATGATCGATGCCAGTAAGGGCTTTATTAAAGACGGCAATAAAAATCGCCTGCGCGCCCAGGACATCCATAAAATTGTCGATGCGTTTAATCGCGAGCAGGAAATCCCCCGCTTCAGTCGCATGGTCCCGCTGTCAGAAATTGCGGCCAACGACTTCAACCTCAATATCCCTCGCTATATCGACAGCAGCGATCCGGAAGATCTGCACGACCTTTCAGGCCATTTGGCTGGTGGCATTCCCGATCGCGATATTGACGCTCTCAGTGCTTACTGGAAAATTTTCCCAACTTTACGCCAGGATCTATTCGAACCTGCCCGGCCTGGTTATAGCAATGCTCGAGTCGATGCAGGTAAAGTTAAGAGCACTATCCAGGCACACCCGGAATTTGCTGCTTTTAAAACTGGTGCACTGATACCCTTTGAAAAATGGTTTGCTGGTTGTCAGCTTGACGAAATTGCTCGCGGTGACTCACCTAAACAGCTAATTGAAGAAATTGGCGAGCGGCTTCTTGCTGCTTATGATTCACAAACTACCGCTGATGTGCCTCTGCTAGAGAACTACGCCATCTATCAGTTACTGATGGACTACTGGATGGATGTCATGCAGGACGATGTTTATGTTCTGAGTCAGGATGGCTGGCTGGCTGGCAAAGTGCTTCGCGAGCTTATTGTCGAAAAAGGCGAAAAACTAAAAGAAATGCCGGATCTAGTGATAGGTAAGAAAAAGTATAAGGCTGAACTGTTGCCACCAGCCCTTTTAGTGGCTCGCTATTTAGCTTCTGAGCAGCAGATGCTTGATCAACTTCAAGTCGCTTATGATGACGCTGCGCAAGCACTTGAAAGCTTCCTTGAAGAAAACATCGGTGATGATGGGCTACTTTCTGATGCAATGAATGACAAAGAGAAAGTAACTGCTGCCAGCATTAAAGCACGATTCAAAGTGGCCACGGATAAAGACGAAAAAGTAGTACTGAAAACTGCTCAGGCGTTGTTTGATGCTGAAACCAAAGCCAAAAAAGCGCATAAAGAAGCGCAGGAAAAGCTTGATCTTGCAGTGTTTGCTTATTACTCAAAACTCACTGAAAACGACATAAAAATTCTTCTGGTGCAGGATAAATGGAAAGCAAGCCTGACAGGTGCTCTGGAAGCGGAGATTGAGCGAGTAACTCAGAGGCTGGCAAATCGTGTAAAAAATCTGGAGGAACGTTATAACTCTACACTACCTATTCTCACCCAAAGTGTGGCTGAGTTGGAAGCGAAAGTCGCGGCTCATCTGAAGGCGATGGGGCTGGAGTAGAAATGATCAATAACCCAGAAAAAATGCAAAGTAAAGAATCGATTGCTTCACCGCAACAGTCTGTTACGACAAGCTTTAGACTAACTGAATTAGGACTCATTCCAGAGGATTGGGATGTTGTTTCAATTCATGAAATTGCTGACATCCGAGTTGGTAAAGACGTCAATGAGAAGAGAATGTCGACAGAATTTGACAATAAATTCTGTTATCCAGTATTTTCGAATACTGTAGATGAGCCAGGTATATATGGATATTACGATTATGCCGAATATTTAATGGATGCTGTCACCGTCGTTGGGCGCGGTGTAGGGCTTGGTACCGCAATTTGTAGGTCTGGAGGGTTCGGCGCAATTGGCCGTTTGATCGTCTTATTCCCTAAAGGGAATATCATATTTCTGTCCAATTATATTAATCATGCAGTTGATGTATTCAATGAAAGTAGCGGTGTTCCACAATTAACTGGAGTAGCTCTTGGTAATTGCAAAATTGCATGGCCATCATTAAAAGAGCAAATAGCCATCGCTGGTGTGCTTTCCGATACAGATGCGCTGATTACAGAACTTGAGAAGTTAATCGCCAAAAAACAGGCCATTAAAACCGCCACCATGCAGCAACTGCTGACTGGTCGTACCCGCTTGCCACAATTCGCTAAACACCCGGATGGGGTACTCAAGGGTAATAAACCTAGTGAGCTAGGGCTCATTCCTGAAGATTGGATATGCGTAAAATTGGGAGAAATAGGTCAATGTATCATTGGCCTTACATATAGCCCTCGAGATGTTTCCGATACAGGTACATTAGTATTGCGTTCATCAAACGTTCAGAATAACAAGCTAGCATATCAAGATAACGTTTTTGTAAATATGGACTTACCCGAGAGAGTCATCGTAAGGAAAGGCGATATTTTAATTTGCGTCAGAAATGGGAGCCGCAAACTAATCGGAAAATGTGCTTTAATCGATCACGCGGCTGAAGGATGCGCTTTTGGTGCCTTTATGGCTATATATAGAACAAAAGCTCATGATTTTATTTTCTACCAATTTCAATCTAATTTAATTCACAACCAAATAGATGAAACCATGGGGGCGACTATTAACCAGATAACAAATAAAGACCTATCTGGTTTTATAATATCAATGCCATCCTGCGATCAAGAACAAACTGCTATCGCCACCATCCTCTTAGATATGGATGCTGAACTCGAGGCATTAGAGCAAAAACTCGCCAAGATTCGCGATATAAAACAGGGCATGATGCAACAGCTGCTGACCGGGCGTATTCGTTTACCATTGGATCGCCAACCATGACACATGCCCTTGATAAGACAGTTCTGTCGGTCAAGAGTCTATTGAGCCTGACTGACGTAACCATTCCGGCCTATCAGCGTCCTTATAAATGGACGGTCAAAAATATCAGCGAACTGTTTGCCGATATTGATAGCCATCTTGATAAATCGGCTTATCGGTTGGGCTCAGTGGTGTTTCATCACACCGAAAGTGATGAAAAAAACAAGCTCGATATCGTCGATGGCCAGCAACGAACGTTGACATTAATGCTGGCCGTATGGGCCATTATCGAAACCCGACTTGCTGGATTGGAACGCAGAGATTTGCGGGAAACGCTAGCCCAGATAATGCCCACTGTTAAAGGCTTTATGGAGCGACAGCGCTTTGCTAGCTAGGTCTCGGAACACAATCTGCACCAGAATTATCAAGAGCTAAAACGCCGGGTTTGCCACCGAGAATTTAGCGAGCAGCATATCGATTTTCTTCTCAATCGCTGCCAAGTTGTGGCCTTTGTACTAACTGACTTGTCTGAAGCCTTTCAGTTTTTCGACTCACAAAATGCCCGTGGACGGGATCTGGATCCTCACGATCTGCTTAAAGCCTTCCATCTACGTGAATTCGCCAGCCATGAGGCAGAGCTAAAAGCTGAATCCGTTGCCCATTGGGAAGGATTGCCCAGCGATGACCTGGCTAATCTTTTCGCATCCTATCTCTACAGAGTACGTCAGTGGTCACAGGGGAATTCAGCTCGCTTCTTTGGTAAGGATGAGGTTGGCTTATTCAAAGGGATCAACCTTGACCAGATTGGTCAGTTCCCTTATGTGGAATCTTTGCGTATGGCTCACCATTTTGTTGATGACTATAACAATCAATACCAGCGCAAGATTGACGGCCAGAAAATGCGTTTCCCTTTCCATCTCGATCAGATGATTATCAATGGAAGACGCTTTTTCGAAATGGCAGAACACTACCAGCAACAGGTATCGGCAATTATCGCCAGTGAACATGCCAGCACTCATAGTCAAAAGCCGTTAATGATTCAGGGCGTAATCCTTGGTGAAATGGCAACTCAGATACTAAGAACGTTAAATAGCTATCGCAATCGCTATCGAACAGGGGATCAATATATACGCACTATGTTTGATTGTGCTCTGATCTTTTATATCGACAAATTTGGCGGGCAGTCCTTATCTGCAGCGATTGAAAAAAGCTTTATCTGGGCCTATAGATGCCGAATCCGACAGCAGGTGGTACAGCTAGCGACTATGGATAAGTACGTGCTGGAAAATAATCTGTTCCGGGTAATCAAAGAAGCCAGAGTACCTGGTGATGTGCTATCTATACCATTACCCACAATTCGGGCTTCAGAAAATAATAATAACCGCCGTACCGGTAACTATGAGCAAGATGAGCTGGTGAGGCTGTTCAAGGAGATGAACTACTATGAGTGATGCAAAGGTAACATCCTTTACGGTCAGATCATTACTGGGCGATGCATCTCGTTATCTTATCCCCATGTACCAGCGTAACTATGCCTGGGGAGAGGGTGAAATCACTCAACTTGTACAGGACATACTCGACTACCAGCAAAAAAGTCTGCATAACCTATACCCTCAAACTTACTACATCGGTACGTTGGTCGTGTTCACTCGTCCTGATGGGCACGCAGAGATAATCGACGGACAACAGCGTTTCACTACCCTATCCCTTCTGGCTAACTGGTTAAAAAAACAAGCAGGGTCCACCTTGGATATGGGCTGGTACCAAGGGATTAACTTAGGGTTTGAGAGCAGGCCCAAGTCTGGCGAAACATTTGAACGACTCTGGCAAGGTGTGGAACCGCATAAACTGCGGAGCAAGGAATTTAACGAAGGGCTGATCAATGGCTATGAACTTATTGGTAAGGTACTACGCGACTTGAAACTGGTTGGCGAGTCATTAAATCATTTCTGTACCTACCTGTTCGACCATGTACAAATTGCCCGAATAGAAGTGCCTGCCGATACCGACCTCAATCATTTTTTTGAGGTGATGAACAACCGAGGTGAGCAACTCGAAAAGCATGAGGTTGTGAAAGCACGACTAATGGCGGTACTCAACGAGATAACGGACCAGCAAGATCGACAGAGCAGCCTGAACACCCTCTCACGAGTTTGGGATGCTTGCTCCAACATGGAACGTTATGTCCAGTACGGTTTTACACCAGCCGAACGTCATCAATTATTTGGGCTGGAAAATTGGGGGCGATTTGTGCCTGCTGATTTTAATTCTCTAGCTGGCATGCTTATCCCATCGGCTTCGGCGCTTGGTACAAGAGAGAACCAAACAAACCGCACACTGGCTGACATTATCAAGTCATCTTCAACCATAAGTGGTGATAGAGGTGACGAAGATGAAGGTAGCTCAGAGCGTTTTAATAGTGTTATCAACTTCTCCAACTTCCTGCTTCATGTTTTGCGTGTCTGCAGCAACATAGGCAAGAACAGAGTAGATGTTCCGCTTGACGACAAACAATTAATCGAACAGTTCGAGCTTCGGCTGTTAAAGCAGAATGACCCAGTTAAAGCAGTACAGGATTTTGTCTTTGCACTTCTCAAATGCAAATATCTTTTTGATCAGTTCGTGATAAAACGAGAGTTCGCCAAAGGTAGCGATAGCTGGAGTTTGAAACGCCTGCGTTGGTATTCGGAAAAGAGCACCAGCTATACCAATACGTTTAATGAAGATGAGGGTAACAGTACCAGCATCAACCGACAGATTTTGATGCTGCTTTCCGCATTCCACGTTTCAACCCCTACTCTGGTTTATAAACACTGGTTGAATGGAGCTTTATACTATCTGTTTAATGCCCATTCCGCTGAAAACCAGATAGATGCAAGGAAGTACCTCGGGTATCTGGAGCATCTCGCCTCCTCGTTTGTCTTTCAAAACTTCCTGGCAGAACAAGAACCAAAATCATATTTTGAGATTATCTACGGTAAAGAGCTACATCTCCAACCTGTGGTACTGTCGGACAAGATTAATAAGAAGATGCGCTTTGGGATGATAGCAAACAACCTGGTATTCAATTACCTGGACTACTTACTCTGGTGCCGTGACAGACATAAAGCTGAAGTAGTCAAACGTTTCGAATTTACCTTCCGAAGCTCGGTAGAGCATTTCTATCCCCAGCACCCCATGGATGGCTATAGGACATTACCAGATACATCGTTGCATACCTTCGGCAACCTCAGTCTGATTAGCCACAGCAAGAATTCGCGATTGAGTAATTTCCAGCCAAAACAAAAGCAAGAGCACTTCGAAGCGAGTCTGGAACGGAATGAAATTGATAGTCTGAAACTGCTCGCCATGATCGAGCTGATGAAGAAGAACAATCAGTGGGGGGAAGAAGAAATCGCCACTCACGAAGCGGAAATGCTGGCAGTGTTAACCAGTGCTGGTGGTAGTGATAGCGTATTAAGGGAGGTGTTATGAACAGTGTTGGCCAACGTGAACGCATAACACAAAAACGTGTTATCCAGTTATTCACCAAACATCTCGGTTATCACTATCTTGGTAACTGGCATAAACGAGAAGACAACCGGAATATTGAACCAGGCTTAGTTTCTGCCTGGTTAACAAAGCGCGGCGTTTCAGAAGTACTAATAGCCAGAGCATTACGGCAACTGGATCGAGCCGCAAGCCTCGGTGAAGGTCGTATCCTCTATGATGCAAACAAAGAGGTGTATCGCCTGCTACGCTACGGCGTGAAGGATAAAGAAGGTGCTGGTGAGCAGAATCAAACCGTGTGGTTGGTGGACTGGAAAAATCCAGAAGCCAATGATTTTGCTATAGCTGAAGAAGTGACCTACAACGGTGAAAATAAAAAGCGCCCGGATTTGGTGCTGTATGTTAACGGTATTGCGCTTGGTGTCATTGAGCTAAAACGTTCTACAGTTTCAGTTTCAGAGGGCATCCGCCAAAACCTCGATAATCAGCAAAAAGCATTCATTCGCAACTTCTTCACTACCATCCAACTGGTGATGGCCGGTAATGATTTAGAAGGGCTTCGCTATGGTGTAATCGAAACGCCGGAGAAATATTACCTTCAATGGAAAGAAACCGCTGAATCACCTTACACCAACATGCTTGATCTCCACCTGGCTCAGGTATGCAATAAACAGCGCCTGCTGGAATTGATCCACGACTTTATTGTTTTCGATGCTGGAGTGAAGAAAACCTGCCGTCATAACCAATATTTTGGCGTCACTGCAACGAAACCTTTTATTCAACGCAATGAAGGCGGGATTATCTGGCATACCCAGGGCAGTGGTAAAAGTCTAACTATGGTTTGGCTAGCAAAATGGATCAGAGAAAATATTACCGACAGCCGAGTTTTGATCATTACCGACCGTACAGAACTTGATGAACAGATCGAGAAAGTGTTTAACGGTGTGGAAGAAGAGATCCTTCGCACCAGAAGCGGCGCAGATCTGGTGACTCGTCTGAATCAAACCAAACCCTGGCTGATATGCTCGCTCGTACATAAATTTGGTCGCCAAGAGGAGGAAGACAAAGATGCAGACACTGACGATTTCATTGAACAGATAAAACGTAACATCCCTGCCGATTTTAATCCGAAGGGAAAATTATTCGTGTTTGTGGATGAGTGCCACCGAACCCAATCCGGCAAATTGCATTCAGCAATGAAAAGCATTCTGCCAGATGCGCAATTTATCGGTTTCACCGGCACCCCACTGATGAAGAAGGATAAGAAAAAGTCAGTGGAGGTCTTCGGTCCTTATATCCACACTTATAAATTTGATGAAGCAGTCAATGATGGGGTTGTACTGGACTTGCGCTACGAAGCTCGTGACATCGATCAGCGGGTCAAATCGCAGAAAAAAGTCGACCAGTGGTTTGATGCTAAGACATCTAAACTTTCTCGCCTTGGCCAGCAGCAACTCAAGCAGAAATGGGCATCAATGCAGAAGCTATTGTCGAGCCGCTCGCGACTAGAACAGATTGTCGCGGACATCCTTCTCGATTTCGAACAAAAACCACGACTCGCCGACGGCCGTGGTAACGCCATGCTGGTTTGTTCCAGCGTCTATCAGGCCTGTAAATGCTATGAGATGTTTAGTGAAGCTGGTTTTGCCGGTAAATGTGCGATTGTGACGAGCTACCAGCCAAATGCCAGTGAGATTAAAGGCGAGGAGAGCGGCGAAGGACTGACTGAGAAACTGGCCAAGTACAACATCTATCGCAAAATGCTTGCGGAGTATTTTGAACAGCCTGAGGCTGAAGCAGCCAAACGTGTGAGTGATTTCGAAAAAGAGGTCAAACAACGATTCATCAAAGAACCGGGCCAGATGCGCCTTCTGATAGTCGTTGATAAGTTATTGACTGGCTTTGATGCTCCGTCAGCCACTTACCTATATATCGACAAGAAAATGGCCGATCACAACCTCTTCCAGGCGATATGTCGCGTTAACCGGTTGGATGGTGAAGATAAAGAATACGGCTATATTGTCGACTATAAAGACCTTTTCCGCTCATTGGAAAAAACAGTTCAGGACTACACTGCAGAAGCCTTCGACGGCTACGACAAAGAAGATGTAGCCGGTTTACTGAAGGATCGATTGCAACAGGCAAAAATCGATCTGGATGGTGCTCTGGATGCCGTTCGCACCCTTTGCGAGCCAGTTAAAATGCCACGTAATCAACTTGATTATCAGCATTATTTCTGTGGAGAATCAGGGGCGTCAATAGAGCAGATATCTGAGAAAGAAGCTTTACGTCTAACATTGTACCAATCCGTGGCGAAGCTTATTCGCGCTTTTACCAATCTGGCAGGTGAACTAACAGATGCTGGTTATAGCGAGCAGCAGGCAGCTCAAATCCGCATCGATGTTGAGTTTTACACAAAAGTCCGCGATGAAATCAAAATAGCCAGTGGCGATTTCGTGGACATGAAGCAATTCGAGCCAGGGATGCGGCAGATGCTGGATCTTTGGGTGGATGCCGATCCTAGTGAAACCCTTATGGATTTTGAGGAACTAGGACTGCTTGAGTTGATTATTGAACGCGGAGAAGAAGCACTGGATGGACTTCCAGCCGACATGCGTGGCAACCAGGAGGCCATGGCTGAAGCGATTGAAAATAACGTTCGCAGAACTATTGTTGATGAAAACCCCGTCAACCCGAAATACTACGAAAAAATGTCGGTATTGCTTGATGAACTGATCGCACTTCGTCGTCAACAGGCTATCTCCTATCAGGAGTATCTGGAGCACGTACGTGAACTGGCGAAGCAGGTTAAACATCCGCAGTCAGGTAGTAAAAGTACTTATCCAGCAAGTATTGATACCCTCGCCAAGAAAGCGTTGTTTGACAACCTCGGGCAGGATGAAGTCTTGGTGACAAAGATAGATACTGCAGTCCGTCACACCAAAAAGGCCGACTGGTATGGGGATCGTTTTAAAGAACGCGAGATTAGTTTCGCTATCGCGGAAGAGATCAAAGGTTATTCAGTGACGGTCGCCGATGTAATGGCCCTGGTGAAGGCTCAGAAGGAGTACCGCTGATGTCATTGGTTACCTTTGGTGAGCTCACTTTCGATTTGCAGCGTAAGCCAATTAAAAACTTGCATATCAGCGTACTGCCTCCGGATGGCCGAGTACGAGTATCAGCCCCCGTCTCACTGTCAAACACAGCGATCAGGATGGCTGTAGTCAGAAGGCTGGTTTGGATTCGACAGCAGCAAGCACAATTTCTGGCTCAGCCTCGCCAGAGTGAACGAGAAATGTGTAGTGGTGAAACACACTATCTTTGGGGAAGAGGATATCGGCTAGATGTAGTTTTAGTAGATAAGCCCGCTGAAGTGAAACTTCAGGGTGGTTGGATACGCATGAAAGTACCTCCACATTATGATACGGCCCAGCGGGAAGCTGTTCTCAACCAGTGGTATCGCGGTATTTTAAAACAAAGACTGCCTAAGTTAATGGCAAAATGGCAGCAGGAAATTAAAGTTGAAGCCAGTTATGTTGGCATCAAGCGAATGAAGACTAAATGGGGTAGCTGTAACCCCCAAACCGCACGTATCTGGATCAATCTCGAATTGGTGAAAAAACCTCCTGAATGCCTTGAATTCATTGTGGTTCACGAGCTAGTTCATCTACACGAACGCAAGCACAATGAGCGTTTTATCGGCCTGATGAGTATTCACTTGCCAAACTGGCGAGAACACAGAGCTAAGTTGAATAAGATGCCATTAGCTTATAATCACTGGGCTTACTAAGGTAAACAGATTGGACATTTAACACAAATCGATTTATATAACACCCAAATAATGAGGGAGATTTGATAATGTATACATTAGTAAATGCAAAAATAACCGGAGTCTGGGGATGGAACAATATTGAAACTAACTTCTATGAAGATGTAAGCATTTTCATTGGGGCAAACGGCACAGGGAAAACAACATTCATAAATATTCTTGTTGCAATTTTAAGAGTTGATGTGGCTGCACTAGAGGAATTATGGTTCGATAGTGCCACATTGATTTTTGAAGGTTATTTTGACGGTAAAAAGAAGAGAAGAACATTAACTATCACAAGACAATCAGAGAATAAAAACAGTGACGAATCTGTTTCTTATAAAATCAGTAGAGTTGTATATGACCTTCCATTTTTAAATGGCAGAAATGTTCGTTCAATTCACGTTCAAAGACGAATACTACCTGTAGTGGAACTAATTAAAGGTAAACTACAAGAAATTATATCTTTTTCAAGTTTATCTGTTAGTCGTGCAGGCATTAGCGATATTGATGATCTAGAGTATTTAGATTCAAGAAAGGATCTAAATCAAGTGAACTCCATCGATAGTATTCTTACAGAATTATTAAACAAGCTAAAAGTTTATCAGCTAAAGAAAGCTCAAGAATCAAAAGAAATTGCTCGAGAGTTTCAAGAAGAGGTTTTAATTTCAGTGCTTTACGATGAGGATATTGACTCATCAATTGGTTTGAATGAACTAGCTCAAACTGATTTTCAAGAAGAAATGAAAAATTTCACCAACTCTTATAACCAGCTGGGCATCCAAAGTACTCTAAGAAAAGGTAAAGCTAAAGAACTGATCAGTAAACATTTCAATGCAATTCAGGAAAGCGTAATATATTTACAGGAAGCCATGGCAGAAAATAAAGGAGTTTTTGACGTTGACAAAATTTTCGCCTTTCCACTCTTAAAAAGAACAAAAAAAATATTACAGGCAGGTAAGTCTGCTGAAAGGAGAAGAAAAAGACTATTTAGACCCCTTGACATTTATAAAAAAGAACTTCAAAAATACTTTAATGGAAAAACAATAAATTTATTATCAGATGGGGGTTTATATTTCAAAGACACAAATAGAAATAGTAGTGAATATGATTTCAAAAAACTTTCATCTGGTGAAAAACAGATCCTAATATTATTAACCGAATCACTTCTTCAGGATGGTGAATCTAAATTATTCATTGCCGACGAACCTGAGCTTTCTTTACATATCGATTGGCAAAGTAAAATATTACCATCAATAAGAATGTTAAACAGAAGCGCTCAAATTATTGTAGCAACGCACTCCCCAGAAGTCGCAGGTGAATACCCAGAAAATATTCTAGATATGGAAGATATCTGCTATGAGTAAAGGAATTCCTCGCGGTTCAAAAGCCCTAGCGGTGCTGAATAGGTTCAAAAGAGTTAACGCTATCCTGTATGTCGAAGGACCAACTGATCGCGTTTTTTGGAAAACTCTTTTAGACTCCAAAGGAGTGAATGGTATATCTATTGAAATTGCGGGAAGCTGTACAATTATTGATGATTACATCGATAAAATATTGAATGAAGATCTTGAAATTTTCGTAGCTAGAGATAAGGATTATAAATATACATTGAATAAAATACCTCAACATGAAAGGGTACTGTTTACCTTTGGTCATAGCATTGAGAACACCTTAGTTTACAACGATGCCATCGTAAGTATAGGAAAATCAATTGGTGGCGAAGAAGAATACTGTTCATTATCAGTCCATCATTGGCATGAATATATTATAAATCAACTACAACCATTAGTTATTCGTGAGTTTGCAAATGAGGCTATTGGTTCAGGCCTGAATATATTAGGTGATCATGGAGATAGTTTATTTGGCAAAACATGGAATAGTGATAAGTTTCCTGCAGAAAGAATATTAAAAAAAATAGAAGAAATAGACAAAATAATTTCACCCCATGATATACAAGTAGCTACAAGTGTTGTAGAGGAGAGATGCAATGATATTTATTGCTATATTAGGGGCCATTTTCTTTTCAGTTTAGCACTAAAATTTGTTAAAGAAATGATGATCACACTGCTGAATAAAAAGTCAGTTAATGTATCTAATGACTCCTTGATGACAATGCTTTCAATGGCATTTAGAGGTGCTATCGATTCAGGAATGCATCCTCATAAAGAACATTATATGACCGAACTTGATAAATTAATAATAAATTAATTAAGTTATATACTATATCACTAGTAAAAAGCACCTCGAGAAAACTTCGGAGTGCTTTTATTTTAAACTGACACTTTGCAAATGTATAAGCTCTCGGAATTTGCAATAAATCAACTAACTAGTTAATAATTAATTTTTCCAAAGCTAAAAGGACTAATCCCTTTCTCCCGATTCGCATCCAGATAATCAGCCCACCACTGCAACATAAGCCTCCTCTCCCCCAGATGCTCCGCCTTGTGGATATAAGCTGCTCGTACAGAGTTACGCTCCTGGTGACTCATCTGCCGTTCTACCGCATCCCTTGACCACAATCCTGATTCAATCAAAGAACTACAAGCCATTGTCCTGAAACCATGTCCACAAACTTCCGTTTTCGTGTCATACCCCATTACGCGTAGCGCCTTGTTCACCGTGTTCTCACTCATAGGCTTACGCGGATCGTGATCGCCCACAAAAATCAGCTCTCGATTCCCACTCATACTTCTGATCTTTTCCAGAATGACCAGCGCCTGGCGCGACAAGGGAACGAGATGAGGTGTTCGCATCTTCGAACCACGCTGAGAATGTTTAACACCTTCCAGCGGCTCACGCTCACCAGGAATCGTCCACATAGCCGTTTCAAAATCCACTTCTGTCCAGCGAGCAAAACGTAACTCGCTCGAACGGATGAAAACCAGTAACGTCAAATCCACAGCTAACCGCGTTAACGGCCTGCCGGTGTAGTTATCAATACGATGGAGTAACTCAGGAATGCGGTTGAGATCTAGCGCAGCGCGATGCTTTCGTTTAGCTGTTGCGATCGCACCAGAGATCTCTTGTGCAGGATTGTAATCAATTAAGCCGTTCTGTACCGCAAAGCGCATTATTGCCGTTGTTCGCTGTTGAAGACGCGCAGCCACTTCAAGGCGTCCTGACTTTTCCACTGCTTTAATTGGAACCAGTAAGTCACGAGTACCAATATCTTTGATATTTCGCTTCCCAACTGAAGCAAATAAATTGTCTTCCAGGCTTTTCAATACACGAGCACTGTGCGACTCAGACCACTTTTGATTGCTGGCGTGCCAGTCTCTGGCTACCACTTCAAACGTTATCGCCTCTTGCTCCAGCTCTACCTTAACGGCTTTCTTGTTCTCACTGGGATCGACGCCATTAGCTAATAGTTTACGGGCTTCATCCCGCCGTGACCTGGCATCCGCCAGCGAGACTTCGGGATATTTTCCCAACGCCAGCATCTTTTCTTTACCGCCGAAGCGATAACGCAACCGCCAGTATTTGGAGCCGTTAGGGTGAACCAGCAGAACCATGCCGTCGCCGTCAGTCAGTTTATAGGCTTTTGCTTCAGGCTTAGCCGAACGAACCTTCACATCACTCAGAGCCATGATGAGTATCCTTTCAAGGGTCCTGTGTGGGTACAAACATAATCGAACCGGGATATACCCGCAGTTGTACCCGCATCAGTAAGTTGATGTAGATTGAATCAGGTTGACTTAGGTTGAGTGAAAACGCGAGGAAAGCCTTGCAGATACTGGATTTTAGGCACAAAAAAAGACGTCCGTTGACGTCTATTGATGTTCCGATGGTGCCGAAGGCCGGACTCGAACCGGCACGTATTTCTACGGTTGATTTTGAATCAACTGCGTCTACCGATTTCGCCACTCCGGCACGGAAGGGATGCGGAAAACGTTGTGGATTATACCTGTCGTGCGCCACCATGCAAGCGCCAGCGTGTGTCTGGCTCGCTAAGTGTTGAAAATTTCAGCATTACCTTTCTTACCTGTAACCATCATCACAGTTTACCCGCTTCTTAATCCCCCCCTTCTGCGAAGCGTCCCGTTTCCCCATGCTCTACACTTCCAGTTCAACACCACACTGAGGGAAACACGATGTCGATGATAAAAAGCTACGCCGCTAAAGAAGCAGGCAGCGAACTCGAACTCTATGAATATGATGCGGGCGAGCTCAAGCCGGAAGATGTCGAAGTCCAGGTCGATTACTGCGGTATCTGCCATTCTGATTTGTCGATGATCGACAACGAATGGGGGTTCTCTCAGTATCCGCTGGTTGCCGGGCATGAGGTGATTGGTCGTGTGGCAGCGCTCGGCAGCGCGGCGCAGGATAAAGGCCTGAAAGTCGGCCAGCGCGTCGGCGTTGGCTGGACGGCGCGCAGCTGCGGGCACTGCGACGCCTGTATCAGCGGTAATCAAATCAACTGCCTGGAAGGTTCCGTTCCCACTATTCTTAATCGCGGCGGCTTTGCCGAGAAGCTGCGGGCCGACTGGCAGTGGGTGATCCCGCTGCCGGAGAGTATCGATCTGGCGGCCGCTGGCCCATTATTGTGCGGCGGCATTACGGTGTTCAAACCGCTGCTGATGCACCATATCACCGCCACCAGCCGCGTCGGGGTGATCGGCATCGGTGGCCTGGGACATATCGCCATTAAGCTGTTACACGCGATGGGCTGCGAAGTGACCGCATTCAGTTCCAATCCGGCGAAAGAGCAGGAAGTGCTGGCGATGGGGGCGGATAAGGTGGTCAACAGCCGCGATCCAGATGCGCTAAAAGCGCTGGCGGGTCAGTTCGATCTCATCATTAACACGGTTAACGTCGATCTCGACTGGCAGCCCTATTTTGAAGCGCTGGCCTACGGCGGTAACTTCCATACCGTCGGTGCAGTGCTGAAGCCGCTGCCAGTTCCGGCGTTTACCTTAATTGCCGGGGATCGCAGCATCTCCGGTTCGGCGACCGGGACGCCATTCGAGCTGCGCAAGCTGATGAAGTTTGCCGGGCGCAGCAAGGTGTCGCCTACCACCGAGCTGTACCCGATGTCGCAAATTAACGAAGCAATCCAGCACGTGCGTGACGGCAAGGCCCGCTACCGCGTGGTGCTGAAAGCCGACTTCTGATCGTCTTTGCCGGGTGGCGTAAGCTTCCCGGCTATTCTTCCCGCTATTCCAGGCAGGTAAAATTCTCCTCACAATCTCCGCAATTTAGCGGTGAAGAGTGCGTCACGGTTGCCTATACTCCAGGCAGGATAAATGGAGGAAATCTCAATGAGCGCACCCCTGCTAATTGCCCGCACGCCGGACACCGAACTGTTTTTACTGCCAGGCATGGCCAACCGTCACGGGCTGATTACCGGCGCCACCGGGACCGGTAAAACCGTCACACTACAAAAGCTGGCCGAATCGTTGTCCGAGATTGGCGTACCGGTATTTATGGCCGATGTGAAAGGTGATTTAACCGGCGTGGCCGAGGAAGGACAAGCCTCTGAAAAGCTGCTCGCCCGCCTGAAAAACATCGGCATTACCGACTGGCAACCGCATGGTAATCCGGTCACGGTGTGGGATATCTTCGGCGAAAAGGGTCACCCGGTGCGAGCCACGGTATCTGACCTCGGGCCGCTGCTGCTGGCTCGTCTGTTGAACCTCAACGACGTACAGTCCGGCGTGCTGGATATTATCTTCCGCATTGCCGATGACCAGGGCCTGCTGCTCCTCGATTTCAAAGACCTGCGGGCCATTACTCAGTACATCGGCGATAACGCTAAATCCTTCCAGAATCAGTACGGCAATATCAGCAGCGCTTCGGTCGGGGCTATCCAGCGCGGACTACTGTCGCTGGAGCAGCAGGGAGCGGCACACTTCTTTGGCGAACCGATGCTGGACATCAAAGACTGGATGCGTACCGACGCCAGCGGCAAAGGGATGATTAATATCCTCAGCGCCGAGAAGCTCTACCAGATGCCCAAACTGTACGCCGCCAGCCTGCTGTGGATGCTCTCTGAACTGTACGAACAGTTGCCGGAAGCGGGCGATCTGGAGAAACCAAAACTGGTGTTCTTCTTTGATGAAGCGCATCTGCTGTTCAACGATGCCCCGCAGGTGCTGCTGGATAAAATCGAACAGGTGATCCGTCTGATCCGCTCGAAAGGGGTCGGCGTGTGGTTCGTCTCGCAAAACCCGTCGGATATTCCGGACAACGTGCTTGGTCAGTTGGGGAACCGCGTGCAGCACGCCTTGCGCGCGTTCACGCCGAAAGATCAGAAAGCGGTGAAAACCGCGGCGCAAACCATGCGCGCCAACCCGGCATTTGATACCGAAAAAGCCATTCAGGAGCTGGGAACCGGCGAGGCGCTGGTGTCGTTTCTGGACGCCAAAGGCAGCCCGTCGGTGGTTGAACGGGCGATGGTGATTGCGCCGTGCTCACGGATGGGACCAGTGACGGACGACGAGCGCAACGGGCTGATTAATCACTCTTCGCTGTACGGCAAATATGAAGAAGATATCGACCGAGAGTCCGCCTATGAACGTTTACAGCAGGGCGTGCAGGCCAGTACCGAGCAGCAAAATACGCCTCCCGCCAACGGTAAAGCGGTCGAGGTGGACGGCGGTATTCTCGGTGGATTGAAGGATATTTTATTTGGCAGCACAGGGCCGCGCGGCGGCAAGCGCGATGGCGTGGTACAGAGCGTGGCGAAAAGCGCGGCGCGACAGGTTACTAATCAGATAATCCGCGGCATGTTGGGGAGTTTGATGGGTGGGAGAAAACGCTAGCCCGTATTACGTTGCCGGATGGCGGCTTAACGCCTTATCCGGCCTACGGGTCCGGAGTAGGCCTGAAAAGCGCAACGCCATCAGGCCTACGATTACTGTGATTACGATTTACGCAGCATCAGCCACAGGCTTATCAGGAAGAAGCTGGCGCTTGGCAGCAGCGCACCGATAATCGGCGGAATGCCGTACACCAGCGTCAGCGGACCAAAGATTTGGTCCAGCACATAGAACACAAAACCGAAGCTAATCCCCGTCACCACACGCACACCCATCGGGACGCTACGCAACGGACCAAAGATAAACGACAGCGCCATCAGCATCATGACCGCCACTGACAGAGGCTGGAAGACTTTGCTCCACATATTGAGCTGGTAGCGTCCGGCATCCTGGCCGCTCGACTTCAGGTACTTCACGTAGTTATGCAGACCGCTAATCGACAGCGCGTCAGGATCCAACGCCACGACGCCGAGCTTGTCGGGCGTCAGGTTGGTTTTCCAGGTGCCGCTCACCGTTTGCGAGCCGGTGATTTGTTTCGGATCGGTCAGGTTGGATTCATCCACCTGTGACAAACGCCAGACCTTCTGCTCCGGGTCAAACGTCGCGCTCGCAGCGTAGCGTACAGACTGCAGACGGCGCTTATCGTTAAACGAGTAGATGCTAATCCCGCCCAGCTCGGCCTCGCCTTTCACCCGCTCGATGTAGACAAAGCTGTCACCGTCTTTCGCCCACAAACCCTGCTGGGTAGAGAGCAGCGAGCCGCCGTACATCTGCTGCGCACGGTAGTTACGCGCCATCTGTTCACCCTGCGGTGCGACCCATTCGCCAATGGCCATCGTCAGCAGCACCAGCGGAATCGCGGTTTTCATCACCGACAACGCCACCTGCATACGGGTAAAGCCAGAAGCCTGCATCACCACCAGTTCACTGCGCTGGGCCAGCATGCCCAGCCCCAGCAATGCCCCCAGCAGCGCCGCCATCGGGAAGAAGATCTGGATATCTTTCGGCGCACTGAGCAGGGTATACAGCCCGGCGCCCATCGCATCGTAGCTCCCCTGCCCGGCTTTTTTCAGCTGGTCAACGAACTTGATGATCCCGGAGAGCGACACCAGCATGAACAGCGTCATCATGATGGTGGTGAAAATGGTTTTACCGATATAGCGGTCAAGTACACCAAAAGGCTGCATTATACCGCTCCTTTACGCATAAAACGGGCACGCAAGCGGCGCATCGGCACCGTATCCCAGAGGTTAAGCACAATCGCCAGCGCCAGATAAGCAAGGTTAACCACCCACATCCAGAACACCGGATCCAGCTTACCTTTGCCACCGTTCGACTTCAGCGATGTCTGAACCAGGAAGAACAGCAAATAGAGCAGCATTGCTGGCAGCATCGACAACACGCGACCCTGACGCGGGTTTACCACGCTCAGCGGTACAACCATCAGCGCCATCATAAATACGGTGAATACTAACGTGATACGCCAGGTCAGCTCCGCGCGGGCGCGATCGGTGTCGGTCGCCAGCAGCGTACGCATGGTCATCTGTTCGGTATCGTTTGGATCCAGCGCCACGGCCTGATGGCCGATAATCGCCTGATAATCCTGGAAGTCGGTAATGCGGAAATCACGCAGCAGCGCGGTACCTTCAAAGCGCGTCCCCTGGTTTAGCGTCACAACCTGAGAGCCATCGCGCAATTGGGTAAGATGTCCGGAATCAGCTACGACGACCGAAGGACGAGCGTTGCCTTTCGGGCGGATTTGCGCGAGGAACACGTCTTTGAAGTTGCTGCCGTCAACGCTTTCGATAAACAGCACCGAACTGCCGTTGGTCGCCTGCTGGAATTGCCCCTGAGCAAGCGCCGCCATACCGGGGTTCGCTTTCGCCTCTGCCAGGACTTCGTCCTGATGTCTGGAGGACCACGGTCCGGCCCACATCACGTTGACCGCCGCAATAATACTGGTAAACAACGCCAGCACCATCGCCGCTTTAACAAGCACAGCCTTGCTCAGCCCACAGGCATGCATGACCGTAATTTCACTTTCGGTATACAGTTTGCCCAGCGTCATCAGCAGCCCGAGGAACAGGCTTAAGGGCAAGATAAGTTGCGCCATTTCTGGCACGCCCAGCCCCAGCAGCGAGAGCACCAGATTTGCCGGGATATCACCGTCAACAGCCGCACCAAGGATCCTGACCAACTTTTGACAAAAGAAGATCAAAAGCAGGATGAATAGGATCGCAAGTTGGCTTTTGAGCGTTTCCCGAACCAGATATCTTATGATTATCACTTTAAATACGCCCGTAAAAACCCGTCTTTTGCCGGAATTTAGCTTGTTTCATGGCTTAAACGTCATTTATTCTCTTGAGTCGTCGAAATCGTCGCTAAGATCATTATACTCAACGGATCCACCTCTCAGAAATTGTTCTGACGTGCCAATGCCGTAATAACGTTAAGATTAACACGAAGTCACCGCAACAGCGGGTATGAGTTACGAAAGCTTGCAATTCTATCCGTAGCCACCGCCGTTGTCTTTAAGATTCAGGAGCGTAGTGCATGGAGTTCAGTGTAAAAAGCGGTAGCCCGGAGAAACAGCGGAGTGCGTGCATCGTCGTGGGTGTCTTTGAACCACGCCGCCTCTCTCCGATTGCAGAGCAGCTCGACAAGATCAGCGACGGGTACATCAGCGCACTGCTGCGTCGTGGCGAACTGGAAGGCAAACCGGGTCAAACCCTGTTGCTGCACCATGTTCCTAACGTTCTGTCTGAGCGAATTCTCCTTATTGGTTGTGGCAAAGAGCGCGAACTTGATGAGCGCCAGTACAAGCAGGTCATTCAGAAAACCATCAATACGCTGAATGATACTGGCTCAATGGAAGCCGTCTGCTTTCTGACTGAGCTGCACGTCAAAGGGCGCAATAACTACTGGAAAGTGCGCCAGGCCGTTGAGACGGCACAGGAAACGCTGTACAGCTTTGACCAGTTGAAGACCAACAAAAGCGAGCCGCGTCGCCCGCTGCGTAAAATGGTCTTCAACGTGCCGACCCGCCGCGAGCTGACCAGCGGTGAGCGTGCGATCCAACACGGTCTGGCAATCGCCGCTGGCATTAAAGCGGCGAAAGATCTCGGCAACATGCCGCCGAACATCTGTAACGCAGCTTATCTGGCCTCTCAGGCGCGTCAGCTGGCAGACAGCTACAGCAAAAATGTTGTGACCCGCGTGATCGGCGAGCAGCAGATGAAAGAGCTGGGTATGCACTCTTATCTCGCCGTCGGTCACGGTTCGCAGAACGAGTCGCTGATGTCAGTCATCGAGTACAAAGGCAATCCGTCCGAAGACGCGCGTCCGATTGTGCTGGTCGGTAAAGGGTTAACCTTCGACTCCGGCGGTATCTCCATCAAACCTGCCGAAGGCATGGATGAGATGAAGTACGACATGTGCGGCGCAGCAGCAGTATACGGCGTAATGCGCATGGTGGCCGAGCTTCAACTGCCCATCAACGTCGTCGGCGTACTGGCGGGCTGCGAAAATATGCCGGGTGGCCGCGCGTATCGCCCAGGCGACGTGCTGACCACCATGTCTGGTCAGACCGTTGAAGTGCTCAATACCGACGCCGAAGGCCGTCTGGTGCTGTGCGACGTGTTAACCTACGTCGAGCGTTTTGAGCCGGAGGCGGTGATTGACGTTGCGACCCTGACCGGCGCGTGCGTGATTGCGCTGGGCCATCACATCACCGGCCTGATGTCGAACCACAACCCGCTGGCGCATGAGCTGATCGGTGCGTCCGAGCAGGCTGGCGACCGCGCGTGGCGTTTGCCGCTGGGTGATGAATACCAGGAGCAGTTAGAGTCTAACTTTGCGGATATGGCGAACATCGGCGGACGTCCTGGCGGCGCCATTACCGCGGGCTGCTTCCTGTCACGCTTTACCCGTAAGTACAACTGGGCGCACCTGGATATCGCCGGTACCGCATGGCGTTCCGGGAAAGCCAAAGGCGCAACCGGTCGTCCGGTCGCGTTACTGTCGCAGTTCCTGCTCAATCGCGCGGGTTTTAACGGCGAAGAGTAAGTTTAAGATTGCCCCGTAGGCCGGATAAGCGCAGTGCCATCCGGCAAAACGCCTGATGGCGGCGCTAATACGCCTTATCAGGCCTACGGTGTGCATCATGGCAACGCATTTAAATCCACCACAAGAAGCCCCATATATGAAGAATGCGACGTTCTATCTTCTGGACAACGACACACAACAAGATGGTTTAAGCGCCGTCGAGCAACTGGTGTGTGAAATTGCCGCAGAACGTTGGCGGGCTGGCAAGCGCGTGCTTATCGCCTGTGAAAACGAAAAGCAGGCTCTTCGACTGGATGAAGCCCTGTGGGCAAGACCGGCAGAAAGCTTTGTTCCGCATAATCTGGCGGGCGAAGGCCCCAGAGGCGGCGCGCCGGTAGAGATTGCCTGGCCGGAGAAACGCAATAGCAGCCCGCGCGACCTGCTCATCAGTTTGCGCGTTGGCTTTGCAGATTTTGCCACCGCTTTCACAGAAGTGATAGACTTCGTTCCTTACGAAGATTCTTTGAAACAATCGGCACGCGATCGCTACAAAGCTTACCGCGTGGCTGGTTTTAACCTGAATACGGCAACCTGGAAATAATGGAAAAGACATACAACCCACAAGATATCGAACAGCCGCTTTACGAGCACTGGGAAAAGCAGGGCTATTTCAAACCTAACGGCGATGAAAGCAAAGAGTCCTTCTGCATCATGATCCCGCCGCCGAACGTCACCGGCAGTTTGCATATGGGTCATGCTTTCCAGCAAACCATCATGGATACCATGATTCGCTACCAGCGCATGCAGGGTAAAAACACCCTGTGGCAGGCTGGTACCGACCACGCGGGTATCGCTACCCAGATGGTGGTTGAGCGTAAGATTGCCGCTGAAGAAGGTAAAACCCGTCATGACTACGGTCGCGAAGCGTTTATCGATAAAATTTGGCAGTGGAAAGCGGAATCCGGCGGCACCATTACCCGCCAGATGCGCCGTCTCGGCAACTCCGTTGACTGGGAGCGCGAGCGTTTCACTATGGACGAAGGTCTTTCCAATGCCGTGAAAGAAGTCTTTGTTCGCCTGTACAAAGAAGACCTGATTTACCGTGGCAAGCGCCTGGTAAACTGGGACCCGAAACTGCGCACCGCTATTTCTGACCTGGAAGTGGAAAACCGCGAGTCTAAAGGCTCCATGTGGCATATCCGCTATCCGCTGGCCGACGGCGCGAAAACCGCAGACGGTAAAGATTACCTGGTCGTGGCGACCACCCGTCCGGAAACCATTCTGGGCGACACCGGCGTGGCCGTGAATCCGGAAGATCCGCGCTATAAAGATCTGATCGGCAAATTCGTTATTCTGCCGCTGGTTGACCGCCGTATTCCGATCGTCGGTGATGAACACGCCGATATGGAAAAAGGTACCGGCTGCGTGAAGATCACCCCGGCACACGACTTTAACGACTACGAAGTCGGGAAACGTCACGGCCTGCCGATGATCAACATTCTGACCTTTGACGGTGACATCCGTGAAACCGCGGAAGTGTACGACACCAAAGGTGAAGAGTCCGACGTTTACTCCAACGCAATCCCGGCTGAGTTCCAGAAGCTGGAACGCTTTGCCGCGCGTAAAGCGATCGTCGCTGCCATTGATGCGATGGGCCTGCTGGAAGAGATCAAACCTCACGATCTGACCGTTCCTTACGGCGACCGTGGCGGCGTGGTTATCGAACCGATGCTGACCGACCAGTGGTACGTCCGTGCCGACGTGCTGGCAAAACCGGCGGTTGAAGCGGTTGAAAACGGCGACATTCAGTTCGTACCGAAGCAGTACGAAAACATGTACTTCTCCTGGATGCGCGATATTCAGGACTGGTGTATCTCCCGTCAGCTGTGGTGGGGTCACCGCATCCCGGCATGGTATGACAACGACGGCAACGTATATGTTGGCCGTACCGAAGACGAAGTGCGTCAGGAAAACAACCTCGGCGCCGACGTTGCGCTGCGTCAGGACGAAGACGTTCTCGACACCTGGTTCTCCTCCGCGCTGTGGACCTTCTCTACGCTCGGCTGGCCGGAAAACACCGACGCGCTGCGTCAGTTCCACCCAACCAGCGTGATGGTCTCCGGCTTCGACATTATCTTCTTCTGGATTGCCCGCATGATCATGATGACCATGCACTTCATCAAAGATGAAAACGGCAAGCCGCAGGTTCCGTTCCATACCGTCTACATGACCGGTCTGATCCGTGACGACGAAGGCCAGAAGATGTCCAAATCCAAGGGCAACGTTATCGACCCGCTGGATATGGTCGACGGTATCTCACTGCCGGAGCTGCTGGAGAAACGCACCGGCAACATGATGCAGCCGCAGTTGGCTGAGAAGATTGCCAAACGTACCGAGAAGCAGTTCCCGAACGGTATTGAGCCGCACGGCACCGACGCCCTGCGCTTTACCCTGGCGGCGCTGGCTTCGACCGGCCGCGATATCAACTGGGACATGAAGCGTCTGGAAGGTTACCGTAACTTCTGTAACAAGCTGTGGAACGCCAGCCGCTTCGTGCTGATGAACACTGAAGGAAATGATTGCGGCTTTAACGGCGGCGAAATGACCCTGTCTCTGGCAGACCGCTGGATCCTCGCTGAATTCAACCAGACCATCAAAGCGTACCGCGAAGCGCTGGATAACTTCCGCTTCGATATCGCCGCGGGCATCCTGTACGAGTTCACCTGGAACCAGTTCTGCGACTGGTATCTGGAGCTGACCAAGCCGGTAATGACCGGAGGAACTGATGCTGAACTGCGCGGTACCCGCAATACGCTGGTGACCGTGCTGGAAGGTCTGCTGCGCCTGGCGCATCCGATCATCCCGTTCATCACCGAGACCATCTGGCAGCGCGTGAAAGTGATTTGTGGCAACACCGCAGATACCATCATGCTGCAGCCGTTCCCGGAATATAACGCGGCTCAGGTAGATGAAGCGGCGCTGGCCGATACCGAATGGCTGAAGCAGGCGATCGTTGCCGTACGTAATATTCGCGCGGAAATGAACATTGCCCCGGGCAAACCGCTGGAGCTGCTGCTGCGTGGTTGCAGCGCGGATGCGATGCGTCGTGTCAACGACAACAAGAGCTTCCTGCTGAACCTGGCGCGTCTGGAAAGCATCACTGTGCTGCCAGCCGATGACAAAGGTCCGGTTTCCGTAACCAAAATCATCGACGGCGCCGAGCTGCTGATCCCGATGGCTGGCCTCATCAACAAAGAAGATGAGCTGGCGCGTCTGGCGAAAGAAGTGGCGAAAATCGAAGGTGAGATTGCCCGTATCGAAGGCAAACTGTCCAACGAAGGTTTCGTTGCCCGCGCCCCTGAAGCGGTCATCGCCAAAGAGCGTGAGAAGCTGGACGGTTACGCAGAAGCCAAAGCGAAGCTGATTGAACAGCAGGCGGTCATCGCCGCGCTGTAATCATCGTACCTGTACGTTTGCCGGATGGCGCTTGCGCTTATCCGGCCTACGGGCACCGTCAACGTAGGTCGGATAAGCGTAGCGCATCCGACGCCGCAGACAATAAAAGCCTCTGACGCATATGCTCAGAGGCTTTTTATTGAATTATCCTCGCTTGCGCTTCCCCTCACCGCAGTGGTATTAACTGCATATGTCTCACTTTTATGTCATGAGTTCGCTATGAGTGCCATTACCTCCGTCGCGGCAACGCTGCGCCGAATTTCTGCCGATGATAACGCCGCAATTGCCCGCGTTATCCGCCAGGTTTCCGCCGAATACGGCCTGACCGCCGATAAAGGCTACACCGTTGCCGACCCTAATCTGGACGAATTGTTCCAGGTTTACAGCCAGCCGGGCGCGGCCTACTGGGTGGTTGAGCAAAACGGTGAAGTCGTGGGCGGCGGCGGTGTTGCACCGTTAGGATGTAGTGAACCAGACATTTGCGAGCTGCAAAAGATGTACTTCCTGTCGAGCGCGCGCGGTCAGGGGCTGGCGAAAAAACTGGCGCTGATGGCGCTTGAACATGCCCGTGAGCAAGGTTTTAAGCAGTGCTATCTTGAGACCACGGCTTTTCTGACTGAGGCAATTCGCCTGTATGAGCATTTAGGCTTTGAGCATATCAGCGAAGCGCTGGGCTGTACCGGGCACGTAGATTGTGAAGTGCGAATGTTAAAGCCCCTCTGACCTTACGCCGAGAGGCTTTAACCGCGTTACTGCATCTCGGCTGAGAGCCTCAGTCGAATAACGCCAGCCGCGCGAGCGGTTGGCAGCTTCAGCACCTGTGACCATAAATCTTGCACCATTTCACAGGCGACTTTCTCTTTGCCCACGCCTTTACTCGGATCGGCCATGATTTGGATATCCGGTCCAAAGCGTTGTACCAGCCCCGGACTGATGGATTGCAGATCCTGAAGCGCCAACTGTTTTTCTTCCGCCGTAACCGTATGTTTGTTCGGGCCATAGGCCGCGTGCATCATACTCATGTCGCTGGCCATACGACGGTTCATGAGCTCGCGCGGAATAATACGCACCGGGTTAATCCCGCCTTTCACTGCCGGGAACAAAAAGCGAAAACATTCGTCATTGCCCACTTTTGCCACCGCGGCAATCTGCTCGAGATTAATCTTCATATACTCGATCACGTTGGCATCAGGCGCCTGCTGCAAACGCGCCATCTGTACCTGTAGGATCTGCGGCTGAATAGCGTCGATAATCTGTTGCTCGCTTTTCCCCGCCTCTTTCAGCTGCGTTGCCTGGGTGAGGATGTTCTGCCACAGCGCTGGCTCCTGCTCCTTAAGCACCTGATAAACGGGCATGGACAGCATCGCGTTTTCAAATTTCTGCGCATCCGTCAGACCATAATCCGGGCTTTCGCGTGGGATCAGGTAGTGCACATCAAACAGATTCCACGCGATAATCGCCACCACAAAGACCACCGCGCCGGAGACCTTGCCCAGCCAGCCTTTTTTGCGAAACATGCCGACGACGATAGCAATCACCGCCCCGATATAACCTGCCAACAAAACGTGTGCCCAGTTCATTAACCATCCTTATGTCAAATCGTCTCTGTTACAGGGATATATTTCCCCTTCGATGTTTTGATTATTACGGCAGCAGCGAGCTATTTCCAGCCACCAGATTTTGCTAACAGAAACAGGAAGGATTAAACCGCGCGGCGATGGGCACGCGCGTCAAAGAAAGGAACTAAGCTGGCACACCGCTGTGAAAGCGGAATTCATCGTCAGGAGAGGTGATCAACGCGGCTTCTACTTCGCCAAAAAACTGCACCCGGCTACTGATATCATCGGTTGAAACCTGCTGCGCCAGCGCCAGGTAATCCTGATAGTGCCGCGCCTCGGATCGCAGCAGCGACAGATAAAACGCCTGCAAATCGTCATCCAGATACGGTGCGAGCGCGGCGAACCGTTCACAGGAACGCGCCTCAATGTAAGCCCCGCAAATCAGTTTATCGATTAACGTCAGCGGCTCGTGGGTGCGTACCTCTTTGAGCATGCCTTTGGCGTAACGGCTGGCGGTAATCTTAATATAGGGAATGTTGCGACTCATCATCGCCTCACGCACCTGCCAGAAATGATGCAGTTCTTCTTTGATCAGCAAAACCATGCTGTCGATAAGCTTGCGTCCCCACGGGTCGTCGGTTTGCGGCATCACGCTTTTGCTTATCTGTTTATTCAGCGCGATAAAATCCGGCTCATCCCCTTCTCTGAAAGCAAACGCTTCATAGGGTTTCAGCCAGTCCAGCAGCGCCTGAGATCCCTGTTTATCTGCGACATACTTACGCACCAGCAGCATCGCCGTTTGCGCCGCTTTCAGCTCACAGACGAGGTGGTCGGTCAATAACAGAGGCAGATTAGCCGGGTCTCGCGCTTTATCAAGCCAGGCCTGGGGCGTTTTACAGTGCAGGAAATTGTGAATCGGGGAGAGTATTTGCAGATAATCCATACATTGTCCTTGGCCTGCGGCAGCCTGGGCTACCGCAGGTCAGTAGATGACTTAGTGACGCACGCCGTCATCATCTTCGTCGACGAGATCTTCATCGTCGCCGTCTTCACCTTCTTCGCCGTTCGGGTCTTCAAAATAGGTGCCCCAACCGTCGTATTCCACATCATATTTTTCAGCCAGGTTCATCAGTTGCTCAACCTGAGCATCGATCAACTCCGCATTCAGTGCACATTCGCTCAAAATGTCACAGCAAATAACCGTGTCGCCTTCTTCCACTTCCAGCTCTTCCGGCTCGGTCACTTCATAACCCAGCTTGAAGGCTTCTACTGCCGCTTTTTCCAGGGTTTCGAAGTCATCCGCGGAAAGGTGATGCTCAATGGTGTACAGCGCGTCTGGATCGCTGCCATCTTCGAGTAACTCTTCAATAATCAAGCGCGTTTCTTCACGCTGTTCTTCCAGTAGTTCCGGGTTTGCCATGGCTCGTTCCTCATAATGTCCTGCCGATACTCTTATTGTCACATACCGCTGTCATTGCCTCCACCTTTCCTGGAAAGATTTGTTAAACAAGGTTGCAAATGAATAAACATCCATATAAATTGAATTTTAATTCAATAAATGGCCTAAGCCATGTGAGGGAACCATGTCTGCGTTTTATCATAAACATTTTTTGAAACTGCTTGATTTCACCTCTGCTGAACTCACGTCACTGCTCCAGCTCGCCGCGCAGCTAAAGGCAGATAAGAAAAACGGCACTGAAGTCGCAAAGCTCACCGGTAAAAACATCGCGCTCATCTTCGAAAAAGACTCAACCCGCACCCGTTGCTCTTTCGAAGTTGCCGCATACGACCAGGGCGCTCGCGTGACGTATCTCGGGCCAAGCGGCAGCCAGATTGGCCATAAAGAGTCGATCAAAGACACCGCCCGCGTGCTCGGCCGCATGTACGACGGTATTCAGTATCGGGGACACGGCCAGGAGATTGTCGAGACGCTGGCGGAATATGCCGGAGTTCCGGTGTGGAACGGATTAACCAACGAGTTTCATCCCACCCAGCTGCTGGCGGATCTGTTAACTATGCAGGAACACCTGCCGGGTAAAGCGTTTAATGAGATGACGCTGGTCTACACCGGTGATGCCCGCAACAATATGGGCAATTCCATGCTGGAAGCCGCTGCGTTAACCGGGCTGGATCTGCGCCTGGTCGCACCGCAGGCCTGCTGGCCAGAGGAAAGTCTGGTTGCAGAGTGCAAAGCGCTGGCGCAGAAAAACGGCGGCAATATTACGCTGACCGAAGATGTCGCCGCGGGCGTGAAAGGTGCGGACTTTATCTATACCGACGTCTGGGTATCAATGGGCGAAGCAAAAGAGAAGTGGGCCGAACGTATTGCGCTGCTGCGTAAGTACCAGGTTAATAGCACGATGATGGCGTTGACCGGCAATCCACAGGTGAAATTCCTGCACTGCCTGCCCGCGTTTCATGACGATCAAACCACGCTTGGCAAACAAATGGCACAGGAATATGGTCTGCACGGCGGTATGGAAGTGACCGATGAGGTCTTTGAATCACCCGCCAGCATCGTATTTGATCAGGCGGAAAACCGGATGCACACCATCAAAGCGGTGATGGTGGCGACGCTGGCGAAGTGAGGGCATGGATGAAAAGAATGCCGGATGGCGATGCTAAGCATCTTATCCGGCCTACAACCGCGCTCTCGTAGGCCGGGCAAGGCGAAGCCGCCCCCGGCAAATACGCTTATGCCACTTGCATTTTCACCACGGCTTTGCGTACCAGCGCAGGAGCACCGACCGCGCACAGCGGTTTATGCACTTCACCCGGATAGAACACCACGAAATCACCTTCGTTCAGCACCACCGTTTTCTCCTGTACCCCTTCCGGCAGGAAGGCGATGTCTTTATCCGCCAGCCAGTCAGTTTCCGGCGCGCCCGCAGGCTGCGTGCTGAAGGTCATTCCTTCCTGGCCTTTGAGCAGGATCTGAATATCCAGATAGCGGGCGTGATACTCGGCGCGGCGCTGTGCAAACGGCTCCGTCATATCTTCGGCAATCAGATAAAACAGGCGATCGCCGTCAATGTCGTGCTTACCTTTTTCCGTCGCATCCGTCACATGCGCTTTAATGTGTTCAATTGCCTGACGCAGCTCTTCCGGCAGCCAGGCATCCAGGTTGTGAATATTGCCAACAATCATCTCAAACCCCTTAATTAAAACATCGTTTCATTTTAGTTGTTATACGAAAAAACGGCCTGCCATACTACTGCTATTTGCCGATATTTTGCGTCAACGCATGTTTATCGCTGATGGTGTTAAATAATTGCTAACTCTCAGCAACAGGTTATGCATAAACTTTGCATAACTTTCGGCTACCCTTTTTCAATCTGATCAGTAACATACTGTTATTAAAAGTTTTATTAGAAAAACCAGCTATCGATCACAGTTCACCTCTCCTTCGCTATCCTTCTTCATCGTCATATTTATTTTGAAATGAACTTTACCGCGCAAATAATAAAATCATATATTCGCATAATAATTCACAACACAGAAAAAAGCACAAATAAATCAATGTATTACTTATATTACAGCACACTAAAAGTGTACATAAAATTAACACCGATAAATAACAAGACATATTCCCGCGTAGTAATTCAATTATTCATGTTTTTATTTTATTAATTCTCCGAGCCATATCATAAATTAAACATCAAAAGTCAAATATCGACCTGACTGTGAAATAAATCACGTTTCCTCATCAAATAAGATCTAAATATAGATTCCGAAATCAGCTGAAAAGTCATGACTGCAATAAATATTATTTGCAGGCACATCCTCTTTATTTTTTAAAATCGTATTAAAGGAATAATGATGGAAAAGCATTATGTCGGGTCTGAAATCGGTCAATTACGTAGCGTAATGCTACATCGCCCTAATCTCAGCTTAAAAAGGCTGACGCCATCAAATTGCCAGGAACTGCTTTTTGATGATGTTCTTTCGGTAGAGCGTGCAGGAGAAGAGCATGACATTTTCGCCAACACGTTACGTCAGCAAGGGATTGAGGTTCTGTTACTCACTGATTTATTGACACAAACCTTAGATGTCCAAGATGCCAAAGACTGGTTGCTGGAGACACAAATCTCTGATTATCGCCTTGGCCCCGCTTTCGCCACGGATATTCGTGCCTGGCTTGCAGATATGCAGCATCGGGAACTCGCCCGGCATTTAAGCGGTGGGCTAACCTACGGAGAAATTCCTGCCTCAATCAAAAATATGGTGGTCGATACTCACGATATTAATGACTTTATTATGAAGCCATTACCAAACCACTTATTTACCCGCGACACCTCATGCTGGATATATAACGGTGTGTCAATTAACCCAATGGCAAAAACCGCGCGGCAAAGAGAAACCAATAACCTGCGGGCGATCTACCGTTGGCACCCTCAATTTGCTGATGGTGAATTTATTAAATATTTCGGCGATGAAAATATTAATTACGACCACGCCACATTAGAAGGTGGAGATGTGCTGGTCATTGGTCGCGGCGCGGTACTCATCGGTATGTCGGAACGCACCACGCCGCAGGGCATTGAATTCCTTGCCCAGTCGCTGTTTAAGCATCGCCAGGCTGAACGCGTCATCGCGGTTGAACTGCCGAAACATCGCTCCTGTATGCACCTCGATACCGTCATGACCCACATTGATATCGATACCTTCTCCGTCTACCCGGAAGTGGTACGCCCGGATGTCCAGTGCTGGACCCTGACGCCAGACGGGCGCGGCGGCTTGAAACGCACCCAGGAAAGTTCTCTGGTACATGCCCTCGAAAAAGCGCTGGGCCTCGACCAAATCACGCTGATAACCACCGGGGGTGACGCCTTCGAAGCTGAACGCGAACAGTGGAATGACGCCAACAACGTCCTGACGCTACGCCCCGGTGTGGTCGTGGGCTACGAGCGCAACATCTGGACCAACGAGAAATACGACAAAGCGGGCATCACCGTTTTACCCATTCCTGGCGACGAACTTGGACGTGGACGCGGCGGCGCACGCTGCATGAGCTGCCCACTGGAACGCGACGGTATTTAAGGAAAAGTCATGGAAAACAAACCTACTCTGGTTGTGGCGTTGGGCGGCAATGCGCTGCTCAAACGCGGCGAGCCGCTGGAAGCTGACATCCAGCGCAAGAACATTGAGCTGGCGGCAAAGACTATCGCTCAGCTCACACAGCAATGGCGCGTGATTCTGGTGCACGGCAATGGCCCGCAGGTTGGACTTTTGGCGTTGCAAAACAGTGCGTATGCCAGCGTCACCCCCTATCCGCTCGACATTCTCGGCGCGGAAAGTCAGGGAATGATTGGCTATATGCTGCAACAGGCGCTGAAAAACCAGCTTCCACAGCGTGAAATTAGTGTGCTGCTGACTCAGGTTGAAGTCGATGCCCACGATCCAGCCTTCAGCAATCCGACCAAATATATCGGACCGATTTACGACGACGCTCAGGCTAAAACGCTACACGCGGAAAAGGGCTGGATTTTCAAAGCCGATGGCAAAGCGTTCCGCCGCGTTGTGCCCTCTCCACAACCCAAACGTATCGTTGAAAGTGATGCCATTCGCACATTGATCGCCCGCGATCATCTGGTGATTTGCAACGGCGGAGGCGGCGTACCGGTGGTGGAAAAAGCCGATGGCTACCACGGCATTGAAGCGGTGATCGACAAGGATCTCTCCGCCGCCCTACTCGCCCGCCAACTCCATGCCGATGCGTTGCTGATCCTCACCGATGCTGATGCCGTGTACCTCGACTGGGGCAAACCTACCCAGCGCCCACTGTCCCAGGTCACCCCGGAACTGCTCGGTGAAATGCAATTCGACGCCGGTTCAATGGGCCCCAAAGTCACCGCCTGTGCGGAATTCGTCTCTCACTGTCGTGGGATTGCTGGCATCGGTTCACTGGCCGACGGCTCAGCCATTCTCGCCGGCGACAAAGGCACGCTAATTCGTCTCGAAACCACCGACGCTAACGCGTAGGACTTTTTTTTGCCGGATGACGGCTTCGCCTTATCCGGCCTACATAAGGACATTTTCATGACTGTTAACCTGAAAAATCGCAATTTTCTCAAACTGCTGGACTACACCCCGACGGAAATCCAGTACCTGATCGATCTGGCTATCGAGTTAAAAACGGCAAAAAAGGCCGGGCGCGAAAGACAGACGCTGGTCGGTAAAAATATCGCGCTGATCTTCGAAAAAACCTCAACCCGTACCCGCTGTGCCTTTGAAGTCGGCGCTTTCGATCAAGGCGCACAGGTGACCTATCTCGGCCCAAGTGGATCGCAGATCGGCCATAAAGAATCAATGAAAGATACTGCCCGCGTGCTAGGCCGCATGTACGACGGCATTGAATATCGCGGATACGGCCAGGACATTGTGGAGGAACTGGGGCAATTTGCCGGAGTTCCTGTTTGGAATGGACTGACAAATGAATTTCACCCCACCCAGATCCTCGCGGATCTGATGACCATGCTGGAACACGCCCCGGGTAAAACCTTGCCGGAACTGAGTTTCGCTTATCTCGGTGACGCCCGCAATAACATGGGTAATTCCCTGATGGTTGGCGCAGCGAAAATGGGGATGGATATCCGTCTGGTCGCACCTAAATCCTTCTGGCCTGACGAGGCGCTGGTTGCCGAATGCCGTGAAATTGCCAGCGTGACTGGCGCACGCATTTCGCTCACAGAGGATGTTGAGGAAGGCGTATACGACGTCGATTTCCTCTACACCGATGTCTGGGTCTCTATGGGCGAACCCAAAGAAGCCTGGGCAGAACGCGTTAGCCTGATGACGCCCTATCAAATTAACCAGCGGGTCATCAACGCAACCGGTAACCCCAATGTGAAATTTATGCACTGTCTGCCCGCCTTCCATAACGAGCACACAAAGGTTGGACGTGAAATCGAAATGGCCTACGGCCTGAAAGGGCTTGAAGTCACGGAAGAGGTTTTTGAGTCAGCTCATTCCATCGTCTTCGACGAAGCAGAGAACCGGATGCATACCATTAAAGCGGTAATGGTAGCGACCCTCGGCGACTAACCCCAGCGGGCGTATGTCGCCTGACGGCATATGCCCAAGCTATCCGGAGAACATCATGGGCAAATTCAAATTTCCCAGCGCATATACCATCCTGTTTATTCTCATTGCACTCGTCGCGGTTATGACCTGGATAGTCCCGGCAGGGAAATACCAGATGGCGATGAATGCTACTCTGGGCAAAGAAGTGCCAGTTGCCGGTACTTATGCCCCCACAGAGGCGCACCCGCAAGGTTTTACCGCTGTACTGCTGGCCCCGATTGACGGTCTTTACAACCACGAAACCTATACCGCAGGCGCAATTGATGTGGCGTTGTTTGTCCTGATTATTGGTGGGTTTCTCGGCGTAGTAAACAAAACAGGCGCCATCGACGCAGGTATCGAGCGCGTGACGGTCAGGTTGAACGGTAAAGAGGAGTGGATGATCCCCATTCTGATGGGACTTTTCGCCGCCGGAGGTACGATTTACGGGATGGCGGAGGAATCACTCCCATTCTACACATTGCTGGTTCCGGTCATGATGGCCGCACGCTTTGATCCGTTGGTTGCCGCCGCCACCGTTCTGCTCGGCGCAGGCATTGGTACACTCGGCTCGACAATCAACCCTTTCGCAACGGTTATCGCGGCTAACGCCGCCGGGATCCCCTTCACCCAGGGAATGCTGATGCGCATTCTGCTGCTGGTCGTCGGCTATGTTATCTGTGTGGTGTGGGTCATGCGTTATGCGCGCAAAGTCCGCAATCACCCGGAGTTGTCGATTGTGGCGGATAAAATGGAGGAAAACCGTGCGCATTTTCTCGGCAATCGCGGCAATACCAATCTTGAATTCACAGCCACGCGTAAGTGGATCCTGCTGATATTCGCCGCCGCCTTTGCGGTAATGATTTATGGCGTCGCGGTACTCGGATGGTGGATGGCAGAAATATCCGCAGTCTTTCTGGGTTCTGCCATTATCGTCGGCGTGATTGCCCGCATGAGTGAAGAAGCCTTCACCAGTACCTTCATTGACGGTGCGCGGGATCTGCTTGGCGTGGCGCTGATTATCGGCATTGCACGCGGTATCGTCGTGGTGATGGACAACGGCATGATCACCCACACTATTTTGCACAGCGCCGAAAATTTAGTCTCCGGTCTGTCCACGACCATTTTCATCAATGTGACCTACTGGCTGGAAGTATTGCTCTCCTTCCTGGTCCCTTCCTCGTCTGGCCTGGCGGTGCTCACGATGCCCATTATGGCCCCGCTGGCCGACTTCGCGCATGTACAGAGGGATCTGGTCGTCACCGCGTATCAATCCGCTTCCGGCATTGTGAATCTGATTACACCCACCTCTGCCGTCGTGATGGGTGGGTTAGCCATCGCCCGTGTTCCTTACGTGCGCTACCTGAAATGGGTCGCCCCGCTCCTGCTCATTTTGACGTTACTGAACATGGCCGTCCTGAGTATCGGCGCGATGTTGTAGCCCTTTTAGCCGTCGGATCCCGACGGCTTTTTTGAGCGCATTCTCGTTTTTCTGCGCAACCGCCCGTTTGAGCCGTTATTGATACTGCAAATGTGGTGAATTTCGCCATCACATTGATACAAATGATAAACTTAGGGTGTATTTATGAAGGAATTCGATGATTACTCGACCAAAGAGCAGAAACAATTGGCGATTTGTCAGCGCCTGATTAGCGAAAAAAGCTACCTTTCTCAGGAAGCGCTTCGCCGCGATCTCCAACACCATGGTTTTACCGGAATTAGCCAGTCAACGGTATCCCGTCTGCTGAAACTGCTCGGGGCTATAAAAATAAGAAATACAAAAGGGCAAAAAATTTATTCTGTAAATCCGCAATCGCGACCCGCTCCTGATGCTGCCCGATCGATTGCTGAAATGGTGGTCAGCGTTGAGCACAATAGCGAATTTATCCTCATCCACACGGCGGCAGGTTATGGCCGTGCCGTTGCCAGAATCCTCGATTACCACGCGTTACCAGAGATTCTGGGTGTCATCGCTGGCAGCAGTATTGTCTGGGTTGCGCCGCGAGTTGTGCAGCGAACAGGGCTGGTGCACAAGCAGATTAACTATCTATTTAAAATGAATTAAAATTCATAAGAACCGTTTGCGGTGAATAAATTGTGCATTTTCCGCTTGATCCCATAACGGAGCTGAGTATAATCGCGGACAATTTGCCGGGAGGATGTATGGTTCAGTATGTACGACATTTTGTCTTACCGCGTCTGAAAAAGGACGCTGGCCTGCCGTTTTTCTTTCCGTTGATCACCCATTCCGAGCCCCTCAATTGAGGGGCTTTTTTTTTGCCCAGGCGTCAGGAGATAAACATGGCTAACCCGCTCTATCAAAAACACATCATTTCCATAAACGACCTCAGCCGCGATGACCTCAATCTGGTCCTCGCGACGGCGGCGAAATTAAAAGCTAACCCACAGCCGGAGCTGTTAAAGCATAAGGTTATCGCCAGCTGCTTCTTTGAAGCGTCAACCCGCACCCGTTTATCCTTTGAAACCTCCATGCACCGTCTGGGCGCCAGCGTGGTGGGTTTTTCTGACAGCAGCAACACGTCGCTGGGCAAAAAAGGCGAAACCCTGGCCGATACCATTTCCGTCATCAGCACCTATGTCGACGCCATCGTCATGCGTCATCCGCAGGAAGGCGCCGCACGTCTGGCTACAGAGTTCTCCGGTAACGTTCCGGTACTGAACGCAGGCGACGGCTCCAACCAACATCCCACCCAAACGCTGCTGGACCTGTTTACCATTCAGGAAACGCAGGGTCGCCTGGACAATCTGCACATCGCCATGGTAGGTGACCTGAAATATGGCCGTACCGTCCACTCCCTGACCCAGGCGCTGGCGAAGTTCGAAGGTAACCGTTTCTACTTCATCGCCCCGGACGCACTGGCCATGCCGCAATACATTCTGGATATGTTGAACGAAAAAGGTATCGCCTGGAGCCTGCACGGCACTATCGAAGAGGTGATGGCGGAGGTCGATATCCTCTACATGACCCGCGTACAAAAAGAGCGTCTGGACCCGTCCGAATACGCCAACGTGAAAGCACAGTTTGTCCTGCGCGCCAGCGATTTGAACGGCGCCAGAGCAAACATGAAGGTGCTACATCCGCTGCCGCGCATCGATGAAATCACCACCGACGTCGATAAGACGCCGCACGCCTGGTATTTCCAGCAGGCTGGCAACGGCATCTTCGCCCGCCAGGCGTTACTGGCATTGGTACTGAATAGCGAACTGGCACTGTAAGGGAGAAAAAGAGATGACACACGATAACAAACTGCAGGTTGAAGCCATCAAACGTGGCACCGTGATTGACCACATTCCCGCACAGGTTGGTTTTAAGCTGCTGACGCTGTTCAAACTGACGGAAACCGACCAACGTATCACCATCGGTCTGAACCTGCCGTCTGGCGAGATGGGCCGTAAGGATCTGATTAAAATCGAAAACACGTTCCTGACCGACGAGCAGGTAAACCAGCTCTCCCTGTACGCCCCGCAGGCAACGGTAAACCGCATTGACGATTACGACGTGGTGGGTAAATCACGTCCGAGCCTGCCTGAGCGTATCGATAACGTGCTGGTTTGCCCGAACAGCAACTGCATCAGTCATGCTGAGCCGGTTTCTTCCAGTTTTGCAGTGAAAAAACGTGCCGATGACATCGCACTCAAATGCAAATACTGTGAAAAAGAGTTTTCGCATTATGTGGTGCTGGCCAACTAATTGGGGTTGGTTATGAGATCCCGGCTCCCGTTACACATAAGCATTCGCAATGCATTGAGGCGGCAAGTCCGATTATCATGGGAGCATAGTAAACTATGTGACCAGGGTAAGAGGACGTAGCCAACGAAGAGGCAGTGTGAAGGATGACGTGTATAATGGGCGGGAACATTCTACTACCGCTGTAAATTCAGGAGAAATCATGAGCAAGACTATCGCGACGGAAAATGCACCAGCAGCAATCGGCCCATACGTTCAGGGCGTTGACCTGGGTAGCATGGTAATCACTTCCGGTCAGATCCCGGTCGATCCGAAAACCGGTGCCGTAGCGGAAGACGTGTCCGCTCAGGCACGTCAGTCGCTGGAAAACGTAAAAGCTATCGTTGAAGCAGCAGGCCTGAAAGTGGGCGACATCGTAAAAACGACCGTTTTCGTTAAAGACCTGAACGATTTCGCCACCGTAAACGCGACCTACGAAGCATTCTTCACCGAGCACAACGCGACCTTCCCGGCACGTTCTTGCGTAGAAGTTGCCCGTCTGCCGAAAGACGTGAAAATCGAGATTGAAGCGATCGCCGTTCGTCGCTAAGTCTCCTTGTGCCGGATGGCGGCTTCGCCTTATCCGGCCTACGCAAGCGTAGTTTGTAGGCCCGGTAAGCGTGAGCGCCACCGGGCATTTATCACATCACGCCAAACAATTTCGGCAGGAACAGTGAAATCGCCGGAATGTATGTCACGAGCATCAGCACCAGGAATAGCACGAGGTAGAACGGCAGCATCGCCTTTACCACCTGTTCTATTTTCTGCTTACTCACCGCACTGGCCACAAACAGCACCGACCCTACCGGTGGCGTAATAAGGCCGATCCCTAAGTTCACCAGCATGATCATGCCAAAATGGACCGGATCAATGCCGAGCGCGTTGGTCACTGGCAGCAGAACCGGCGTCAAAATCAGGATCAACGGCGCCATATCCATCAGCGTACCGATCAGCAGCAGCATGATGTTAATGCACATCAGAATGACGTATTTGTTGTCCGAGATGCTGGTGAAGGCTTCAGTGATACGCATCGGCAACTGCATATAAGTCATGACGGCCCCAAACGCGGCGGCAAAGCCTATCAGGATCATGACGATCGTGACCGTTTTCACCGTGCGGAACATCAGCTTTGGCAGCTCAGACCATTTATAGTCACGATAGATAAACATGGTGACAAAGAAGGCCCAAAGGCAGGCAATCGCCGCAGATTCCGTCGCGGTAAAGATACCTGACAGGATGCCGCCCATGATGATCACAACCGTCATCAGGCCCCACAGCGTATCGACGAAAATCTTCAGCGCCTGGCGAAACGGTACGCGTTCCCCTTTTGGATAACCGCGCTTGTGCGCAAAAGCCACGCACATTACCATCAGACTGAAACTTAACAGCAGGCCCGGCAGGATCCCGGCGATGAACAGTGCGGCAATCGACACCGTTCCGCCTGTAGCCAGCGAGTAAATAACCGAGTTATGGCTGGGCGGCGTAAGAATCGCCTGCACCGAACCACTGGCCGTTACCGCCGCTGACTAGTGACAGTGATGTATGGATCAAACGGAGTAACCGGAAACAACCGGGAGTTCGAGGAAACAAACGGGAGGAAACCTTGAGTGGCAAGGCTTAACGATAGGTAAAGCTAGTCAACTGGTAGAAAACCACCCAATATGACAATTTTAGATCGTTCGACAACAAAGTTAAAAAGGTGTCATATATAGTTAGATCGTACTGCCGACTGTTTAATGGGATTTAAATTCGGCTTAAAACGTTATCACATGGAGGTTCAAAACAAAGCCAGCCAATTGGACATTTCTGTAATCAGCCAGCCTTGTTTTGCGTGCTTACGTTCGACGCTGGGCTATCCTTTTCAATGGAATCACATTGTCCGAAAATCTCTTTCTGTCGGACCGGATTTGAATCAGATAACTCAAGCACCGCAGGCATAAGCATCTTTAAGCCACCAGTGATAAATATCTCCATGACAGCTTCACGTTGGGCTTCAGTCATCCCCTGATAAATCATCATCCAGAGTGCTTGCTTCTCATCATTTGCTAAGCCACTTTTTGTCTTGAAATCCTCAACTCCCATAGATGGCTGTCCTTTGTTGCTATACCCAAGATAATTTTGGGTCCGTGCAGGCAATATCGATATATGGTATTCCGTGGCTTTAGTCCCTCCTCGTTTCCGCCGCACTCCGTCCAACCCTTCTGCGAGTTTTTCTAACTGCTTACGTACATTGGATACTCCACTTGGGAATCCGGGCATCCCCGCACACTCTTGAGCCGTAAACCAAGTTTGCTCATTCATCATTACCTCCTGTTTCCGATTTTTTCTGGCTCACAAAAAATTCGATTCGATTTTTTATGGTGTAAAAACATGCTTTCACAAAAATCAAAGACTTAAATTCGATTTATTTAGATTTGATTAAACCGACAAAAGACTGACAAAAAGATTGAATTCGATTTTTTGTGTGCTATATTTTTACACGTAAAGGTGAGCAGTTTAGTTCACCGCAACGAGTAAATATTTAAGGATCGCAGAATGATGACCAAAAGCCAAGACTGGCACCCTGAAGACATCAAAGCAGCGATTAGAAAACGCGGAATGACGACCAGTCAGTTATCCCGTTGTCATGGGCTAGCGGAATCAACATTACGTAACGTATTCCGTCACCACTGGCCCAAAGGGGAGAAAATTATCGCTGACTTTCTCAACATGGAGCCATCAGAGATATGGCCTTCGCGTTATCAGAATCTGACTGTTAAAGAGGTTGCATGATGGAGTTTTGGGTATCAGTGAAAGAATGCGTTGGCGTCTGTGGTTTCCCACAGGCTGAGTCTAATGCACGGAAAAAACTTGAGGATCTGGTTTGCGGTCGCAGTGAGCTACGCCGCAAACGTGCCGGCACCAAAGCATTTGAATACCACATATCAGTATTGCCACCAGAAGTTCGGGCTGAATTGCTGGCAACTCGTGGTTTGATTGAAACCTCATCCGGACTCATTACTTTGCCGCAAGAGCCTGAACGTGTGGCTGCTGACGACCTTGATCGTCAGCGTCTCTGGTCAGCCTGGGAGAAAGCAACAGGCGAACAGCGACTGCATGCAGAGCGTCGCACGAAAGCTGCCGCGCTGGTGGCTGAGCTGATGGCATCAGGTGTTGGCAACCGCAAAGCTATTACCCTTGCTGCCAAGCAACTTCAAATCAGTGAAGGAACGCTGCGCAATCTGTACTACAAAGTGAAGGACTTCAGCCCTGATCTCTGGGGACCGGTACTGCTCGATCGCCGGGTTCGTGAAAAACGCGTTACGGGACGTTCGGCTGAAATTTCTGATGATGCCTGGCAATTCTTCCTGGGCGATTACCTGCGCAACGAAGCACCGTTTTTCTCCAAATGCTATGAACGGCTGGAAATCGCCGCAGAAACACATGGCTGGACCATACCGGCTGAACGTACCCTGCGTCGTAAGCTGGAACGTGAAGTTGATCCGCGTATTGTCGTTGCCACCCGTGAAGGTGAAAACGCCCTAGCGCAGATGCATCCATCTCAACAGCGCACCGTCGCGCAGTTGCATGCGATGGAATGGATTAACGGTGACGGTTATCAGCACAACGTGTTTGTCCGCTGGTTTAACGGTGAAATCATCCGCCCTAAAACATGGTTCTGGCAGGACGTCCACAGCCGCAAAATTGTCGGCTGGCGGGCTGATGTATCAGAAAACAGCGACAGTATCCGCCTGTCACTCATGGATACACTGAAAACCTACGGGAAACCACAACACATCACGATAGACAACACCCGTGCAGCGGCGAACAAATGGTTGTCTGGTGGCGTTCCTAACCGCTATCGGTTCAAAGTCCGTGAAGATGACCCGATGGGGATCATCCCTCTGCTGGGTATCAAGCTGCACTGGACTGGCGTTATCGGTGGTAAAGGCTGGGGCCAGGCTAAACCCGTAGAACGTGCCTTTGGTGTGGGTGGTCTGGGTGAATACATAGATAAACACCCGGCACTGGCTGGTGCATTTGCCGGTGAAAACGTCAGTTCAAAACCGGAGAACTACGGCAGCCGCGCCGTTGATGTTGAGACCTTTATGGAAATTATCAGTGAAGGTGTCGCCATGTTTAACAGGAAGACCCAGCGTAAAACGGAAATGTGCCGGGGGGAATTGTCCTTTGATCAGGCTTTCGAACAAAGCTACAGCCAGGCTGTGATCACCCGTTTAACTGAAGAACAAATCCGCCAGTTCATGCTGCCGGCAGAGTCGGTTCGCGTGAAACCAACCGGAGAATTCACGATGGAAAGCGGCGGCACCCTGTTTGGCCGCAAGAACACCTACTGGAGTGAGCAACTTGTCAGCCATCGCTCACGCAAAATTACAGTCCGTTTTGATCCGCGCAACCTTCACAGTGAAGTGGCCTGTTACGACCTTGATGGCCGCTTCCTCTGTATGGCGGAGTGTCGCGCCGCAGTGGCGTTTGGTGATACCGAGGCTGGTCGGGAACACAACCGCGCCCGTCGTGAAATGATGCGCAGCACGAAGAAAGCAGCGAAGGCACTAAACCGCATGACAGCGATTGAAGTTAACGACCTGCTACCGAAGACAGAACATACGGAGTTGCCAGAACGTCATGTTGTTGAGCGCGTATTCAATATGGGTAATACCGTCAGACGCGTGGAGGAAATGCAGGACACGCAAACCGAGAATGATGTGATTTTTCAGACGTTCGTTAATAAAGCGAAACAGTCGCAGAAATAAAAAAAGCGACGTTGCGAGCGCCGCTTTGAATTAAGTGAATCAGTTTTAACACCTGATTAAGTACAGGCCATTTGAAAAATACAGGATTAATAATCATGACGCAAATTAACCATGATGTTGTGCGTAGTGCCATTCGTGAACTAATTGACAGCAAAGCTATTTCAGGCGCAGCTCTGGCGCGTGAAACCGGCACCTCAACGGCTACGGTCTCTCAGTTTCTTAACGGGAAATACAAGGGCGATAACGATACGGTTGCCGCCAGCCTGAATACCTGGCTGGAAAGCCACAACGCCGCAAAAACCTCGTTGCCCGTGGCTCCGGATTTCGTTGAAACACCGACCTCACAAAAAATTCTCGCCACCCTGACGTGGGCGCAACTGGCCGGAACGATTGTACTGGTATACGGCAATCCCGGCGTCGGTAAAACAAAAGCCATCAGACAGTATGCCGCGACTGGCAACAATGTCTGGCATATCACCGCCAGCAAGTCCCGCAGCAACGAACTGGAAACGCTTTACGAACTGGCACTGAAAATGGGGATTGCTGACGCGCCATATCGTCGCGGTGCTTTGTCCCGTCTGTTACGCCAGCGCCTGCCGGATACGCGTGGTCTGATTGTTGTGGATGAAGCTGACTGGCTGAGTCTGGATGCCGTAGAAGAATTGCGTATTCTCCAGGAGGAATGCGGTGTTGGTCTGGCGCTGGTCGGAAACCATAAAGTCTACGACCGCCTGACAGGTGGACAACGCAGTGTGGACTTCGCCCGTCTGTTCTCCCGCGTCTCTAAAAAATACGTCATCAATACCGTATCAGCCGGAGATGTGGACAGTTTTTGTGATGCCTGGCAGGTCAGCGGACAGGAGGAACGGAAACTGTTGAAGATGATCGCCCGTCGTCCCGGCGCTCTCCGTTCTCTGTCTCACATCCTTCCGCTGGCGGGGATTTATGCACAGGGCAAGGGTGAGACCATCGGTACGTCACACATCCAGTCTGCGATGCTGGAACTGGGTCACAGCAATCTGAACGAGGAATAACACCATGATTACTGAACGTATTGCAGAACACATCAGCATGGCAGAGGCGGCGCAGAACTGGCTTCGCTCCCGTGGTAGCCGTGTCACTGACGTTCGGGTTTTCATGCGTCGCCCGTTACTGGAGATTGTCTGCCCACCAACAGAGCTGGTGCGTAGTGCATCCCGTATATCAGAAACACACAACGGCGGCACCCGCTCCGTCTGGGTAGCCAGTCTGGAAGGTTGCCGGATTATCTGGAGGTAAGTATGGGCTGGAGTACGGGGAGAGCATGGTCACGTGAAGAACTCCGCATTCTTGAACAGAACGCGGGAAAGGTAAGTGTAAGCGGTCTGGCACTGCAACTGGGGCGCTCTAAACAGTCAGTGCAGAATTGCGCCATTAGGCAGGGCCTTTCGCTACGCATCAGAGCGGGAAATGAAGACGACGCATATTTGTGTCGTGAACTTTACAGGGAGGGACTGACCATATCGGTTATCGCCGAAAAAATGGAAATGTCTCGCAGTCAGGTATTTAACATTATTTATAAAGGTAATTAATGGAGGTGTGAGATGGCTAAACAGGTAATCACCATTATTCTCGAGGATGATGCGGTAATTAAAAACGGGGAAATGGTTAAAACCGGTGAGAACTCAGGAAAGCTCGCTATCAGTTTTCACCTTAACAACGCCAATGATGATGGTTCATTTTCGTATCTGGTTGCGGAAGGACTGTCAGCTATTTTTCCAATGGCTATCCAGCAGGTCACTGAATTTGCAAAACAGAAAGTTGATCTGGATAACCGTAAAATTATTAAACACTGAGGTTTATATGAAAGCACCCAAAAAGCCCCGCGCAAAATCAGCCGCTGCTGTCGCCGTTCCTCAATGCCGCGATGACGTAATCAGCGACATCCGCAAGATTGGCGATATTACCCGTGTCATTCTGCGCCGTGAAACGGAACTGAATGACAAAATAGCGGCCCTGACAAATGATGTTGCGCCCGGCATTGAAGCGCTTAAAAAAGAGCTTGGACGTTTGCAGGCTGGCGTTCAGACATGGTGTGAAGCTAACCGTGCAGAACTGACCAAAGACGGTAAGACCAAGACTGCTAACCTGACAACGGGTGAGGTTCGCTGGCGTAAACGACCACCCAGCGTCACTATTCGCAAAGTTGAAGATGTTATTGCGTTACTCAAAAAATTTAGTCTGGGTAAATTTCTTCGCAATAAAGAGGAAATAAACAAAGAGGCAATTCTTGCATCACCGAATGAAGTTAAGGGAATTGCAGGAATATCCATTAAATCAGATGTTGAGGATTTTGAAATAATCCCATTTGAACAAACTGTAACTGATTAATTAACTTTCTTTGATTCTCAGAATTTTAATACGGCATGCCTGCCGGGGCTTCGTGCACCCGCAGGCAACTAAATATGGAGTTTAAGCGAATGACTAGGCATACGATTATCAATATCCAGCAGATACGTGACGATATCTGCAAACGTAAAGCAATGCCGCCATTTGGCCCCGATACCAGTATTAATCGTCTTAAAACTATCAATGAGACCCAGCGCAGTTTCACTCTTGAAGTCGTGGAATTGTTGCTGGATGAAATAGACGTCCTGTCAAAATCAGAATGGACACTGGCGGATGAACTGGTCAAGGCCCAAAAACGCATAGCTGAACAGGAACGCACTAACACCGCTCAGGATGATCACATCAATCAGCAGGCAGACCGTATCGAATGTCTGGAAAAGCAAAACAACGATCTGGGCAAAGCTATTGGAGCCGCACCGCCATCGCTTTCACTGTCACCAGCAACATCTGATGTTCTGGCCGAGCGCCAGCGGCAAACATCGGTTAAGGGATACACCAAACAGCAGGACGACACATATATTGAAGGTGAGCTGGCCGCAGCGGCTATCAGTTACATAGAGCCTTTGGCGGCTGAAGAATACTGGCCTGCTGACTGGCATGATGACAGTTTCAAACCATCAGACTATCGTCGAAATTTAGTGAAAGCATGTGCGCTTTTGATTGCAGAAATTGAGCGCATTGACCGCCAGACGGAGGGAAGTAACGATGAGCCGCGCATCCCTGATTAAGTTAATCCATGTTGCCCGTCGCAATCTACAGCTGGACGATGACACCTACCGTTCAGTGCTTTATCGCGTAACGGGAAAGCAAAGTTGTCGTGATCTGAAGGTCGGCCAACTGGAGGATGTACTGAAGGTACTGGAGGATAAGGGATTCAGGCGTACTCGCCCCCGTTCTCCGGCTCGCCGTCATCGTGAAACAGATATCACCGCAAAGGTTCGCAGCATCTGGCGGCAGATGCATCTTGATGGGTTTATCCGTGATGGCAGCGATACCGCACTGGATACGTTCGTCTCGAAGATGACTGTCAGAACCAACAAAGGTAAAGGTATCGCCAGCCTGGCATGGTGCCGTGGCGATAATCTTCTGATGGTGCTGGAAAGCCTCAAGCAATGGCATCTGAGAGAAATGACAGAGGCGCTGAGTCCGCGAGACCTGGCATTTCAGGATAATCGGGGTTATGACGCCATCAACAGCCTGTATTCCAGTAAAGTAAGAAAGGTGCGCACATGAGCGAAAAGCAGAATGATCTGTTTGGTGATATCCAGGATGACAGCATTCTGGAGCACCTGGACGATGACAGTTCGGCGGAAACAGTGCGTTTCCCTGCACTGCTGACAGAACTGAATACGCTGCTGCGTGGCGAACTGACAAAGCATGGCGTTGACCCACGTATCTCTCTGGAGCTGGTTTACGCGATTAGCTGTCAGATTGGCGGTATGCAGATTTATTTCCCACGCGGCCAGACTCTTGAGTCATTGATTCGTGATATGAAAATCTGGCGTGATTTCAATGGCAGAAACATCACAGAGTTGGTTGAGCGTTACCGTGTTACCTATAAAACGGTGTATAAAGCCATCAGACGCATGCGTAAACTAGAGCACCGCAAGCATCAACTGGATTTATTTGGCAGGGAGTAACATATGAAATTTACTGATGCATTAATACTGGCCGTTATTTTAGTTGGGGGGTATCACTATTTTTTCGATAAAGATGAACTAACAGGTAATGAAAAGCTTATTTCTCAATTTGATAAAATGGGTGTCCTGAAAAAAACAGAATGGAAAAAAGGAGCCATAGTTGATGGTGTTCAGGTTTATACAGCAACAACTGAAGATTCCACTGTAAGTACCGTTTGGGCATTAGGTACAGATGCAGTTACAGCAATGGTGTTTTCAAGTGGTAAAGATATTGACGGTGAATCACTGGCTGCTGTTAATCAATGTGTAAAACTCGTAGAGGGGGTGACGGGAAAGAAAGACTCAGAAAACTCAATCAATCAAGTTGCTGAGATTTTTACAAAAGCGACGGCAAATAGAAGAGAAGACGACTCTTATTCAGCATCAGGTTTTACATCTGGAATGGAATTACGAGCCACTATTCGAAAAGTTATGGAGTCAGTTACTTACTCCTGCGATTTACGAAAAGCATAGTGAGTGAATTCGCTAGTTATATCCATTGAATGAAGCCGGTTAATCCGGCTTTTTTTTCGTCCGGCACATGATGGAAGGGAAAACTAACCCACTTCCAAAGGTGCCGTTTTATGAACAACACCCCCGATTCTCCCGCATTTCGCAATGCTCTTGCTTTCGTGCTCAGCGCAGAACGCGGATATGTCAATGACCCCACTGACCGTGGCGGTGAAACCAACTTCGGTATATCAGATAAACGCGACGGTGTTGCCGATGGCATGACCGACGTTAATGGCGATGGCAAGCCTGATACGCGTATTCGTGATTTAACGGTTGAACAGGCCGGACAGATTTACTTCCGTGACTACTGGTATCCCGCGTATTGCCAGTTTTGGCCGGATGATATAGCCCTGTTTGCCTTTGACTCTGCCGTCCAGCATGGCGTCAAAAAGGCTGTCCAGTTGCTTCAGGAAGCTGCGGGTTTCACCGGCAAAAGTGTTGATGGTATCGCCGGTAAAAACACCCGCGCAGCCGTTGAAGGTGCTGACCCTGACTGGCTGCTGAACCGTTTATTTCTGCGTCGTTCCCGCTATTACGCCGACATCATCAAATCAAATCCTTCACAGGGCAAGTTCCTCAACGGCTGGTTTAACCGACTGGACAACCTCGCTGACGCCTGTCGTGAGATTTCCGGTGTCCGCTATTCGGTAGCCCGGAGCTGATATGGGCAAGGGATGGGACGCTTCGCTGAAACAGGGACGACGTGACCGGCTGCGGCAGGAAGTTCTTCACCGAATGGCAGGTGGCCCCGTCCCCGTTCCGACAAGTTATGCAGGTCATGACGGTACACACGCCAGTTACTACATGCGCGGCTGGTCATCCGTCGATATCAGAGACATCGTCTGGCAATGCCAGCGATACAAGGAAAAACACAATGTTTAAATCGTTTAGCTGTGACTGGTTAAAGCTGGCACTGGTACAGGTTTTGCGCTCCGGATGGAGCATTGTCATTCTCGTCGGCCTGTCGCTGTTCATCTGTAGTTTCTCAGGCCGCCAGGCATTTATGGTCTGGTGGCTGGCGTTGTCCGGTGTGGTCCTGGTCGGGTTCAGCATCTTTCTTGGCAATCTGCCTTACAGGCTTCTTAAACCTGAAATGCATATCAGCCGGCATGCATGTTTCTGGTCGTGGGTTGTCTGGGGAGTTGGGTTCGTTCTTATCTGCCTGAGTCCACTTTATGCCAGCCCGCTGTACCTGCTTGTCCTTGAACCACTCGGCGCAGCCACAGGATTTCTGTTCTGTCAGTGGGTTGCACGTAAGGGGCTGCTTGTATGGATCCAGTAACCCTCACCACCATTGCCTCCGTTCTGATGAAGGCCGGACCGTCATTACTGCGTACCGTGGGAGGCTGGTTCGGTGGCGACACCGCCAGAACGGCAGATTCTGTGGCGGGGATCGTTGAGAACGTCAACAGCGTCATCAACCCGCAGGACCAGCAGCGGGTGCTTGAGCAGAAACTGGCGGCGCTGCCGCCAGAACAGTTCGTCCAGCTCCAGTCCCTAAAAGTCCAGATTGAGCAATTCCAGCTTGAGCGGGACAAAGCCGTACTGGCTGACCGTCAGGCTGCCCACCATGAACAGCAGGAAACCATCCGTAACGGGGACAACGCCACGGATGAATATGTCCGTCAGACCAGGCCGCTGATGGCGAGGCTGTCGCTCTACAGCAGCATTGCGTATGTGATGCTGATGTCAGTGGGTCAGCAGGCTGGCGCGGTATCCGGTGCTTTTGGTCATGCCTTCTCCATGCCATCACCGGACTGGGATATCGCACTCATGCTGGCGACACCGGCGCTCGGGTATCTCGGTTTTCGCACCCTTGACGGGTTCGCCCGGTACAGCAAATCCAGCAAACACAAAACGATGGCGGCGGGTAAATGACGGATGAACTGGACAAGGCCAGCGGCCTTGAGATGGCAGACCGTGAACGGGCATTAAATGCCCTGTTAAACAGGGTTAAAGAATCTCCTGATACTCCAGGTCACTGCAACGACTGTGGTGACGAAATTGACCCTAAACGACTGGCGGCCATGCCGGATGCCGTGACCTGCATTGACTGCCAGACACTCAGGGAGACGGCATAAATGGAATGGGAAACCGTAAGAAGTAACTGGGCTGTCATCTGGGCCGGACTGATGTCCGGTATCAATATTATCCACCTGCTGCTGGTGAAAACCTATGCCCGCCGGGAAGAGATGGAGAAAGTTAACAGCCGGATGAGTGCACTTGAAAAGGCCATCGACGGAATGCCGTCGCGACAGGAACTCCACCAGTTGCAACTGGATATGAGCAACCTGCGCGGCGAAATACGGGAGTTCTCCGGAATGCTCCGGCAGGCCACACGTATCAGCGATCTGTTGCTGGAAAACGAACTGAAGGAAAAAAATTAAGAGGCTATGAGCATGCAAGAAATCCTCAACAGCGACCAGCGACTGGTCATTCTGCGCTCACTGGTGGAGTGCGGAGACAGTGCAAACGAATCCATTCTACAGACCTGCCTTCAGACTTACGGCCATCGGGTTTCCCGTGACACCGTCCGCACCCTCCTTGCGTGGCTACGTGAACAGGGACTCGTCACCCTGTCAGATGTCTCCGGGTGTTACGTCGCCGGCATCACAGGACGCGGTGAAGATGTGGCCTTCGGGCTGGCGACGGTCCCCGGCGTCAAAAAACCACGTGCGCGGGAGTGACGATGGAACGGGCCAGAATACTTCAAATGTTAATGACCTGCCGCCAGCAGGCGGAACAGCTGCGCCGCCTGTCAGGTCTGGCAGAACGTCGGGAGTCTGGGGAAATCTGCATGTCAGCAAATGCGCTTTTTCAGGCCGCTGTGATCATTGAATCCCTTATCAGTGCAAATGAAAAAGCACTGGAAGGTATTGCCCGGCTGGATCGCTCTGAAACCCAGCTTATCGGAGAGCGCGATCAGGTCATCGCCGCACTGGACAGCATGTATGAGGCTGTAACCGGTGCGCCCCCGGAGTGGAGCAGCGCATTTGGTTTTACGGATGCGATTAACGATGTGACAGAGCGTATTTTTGAACTGGAGAACATCAGCCATGACTAAAGCCCTTAAGCCACTGAGCAACAGCCAGCGCGACATTATCCGGAAAATGGCCGCCATTCTCGTCTGTGCGGAAATTGAAGTCAGAGCCATTGCGCCGCAGTTTGAAAAATCGACGGGTAAAAAATACAACTCCGAATCCGCTGATTCGTATCTGAACACATTCCTCAACAGCAACCCGGAATATAAACGCGTCTGGAAGTTGCTGCTGAAAGACAAATCCAGCGTTGAACGTGACTTCCTTGAGCGTATGAGGAGGGAGAATGGCAAGTGAACGCCAGACGCGCGGACGACCTTCAAAGATTGATTTGCTCCCGGATGCGGTCCGGGAGCAACTGCATCAGATGCTGCGCGATAAACGACATACCCAGGAAGAAATCCGCGAAGCTATTAACGAGCTGATCAACGAATATAACCTCCCGGAGGACATGCAAATCAGTCGTACTGGTCTGAACCGCTACGCAAGCCGCATGGAAACGATGGGGTCAAAGATTCGCGCTTCACGCGAGATGGCTGAAATATGGGCCTCAAAACTTGGCTCTGCGCCGACGTCAGATGTCGGGAAGTTACTGCTGGAGTTTGTCAAAACACTGGCCTTTGAAACCTCAATGGACATGGCTGACAGCGGTAAGAGCGTTGAGCCAAAAGCGCTGGGTCAGCTTGCACTTGTCGCCCAGCGACTGGAAGCCGCAGCGATGGCAAGCCACAAACGCGAGAAAGAGATCCAGCAGGAGTTTGCGAAAAAAGCCGCTGCGGCCGCAGAAACCATCACCCGTTCTGCCGGGCTGTCTGCTGAGACAGCGGCTGATATCAAACGCCAGATTCTGGGGATTGCAGAATGACGACGATGACGCCGGACAGAACACTCACCAGTCAGTCCGCTGCGGCTATCCTGTCGGGTGAGTTCGACAAAAGCCAGCTACTGCTTCCCTACCAGAAGCGGTGGATTGCTGATTCCTCTCAACTGAAGATTGCCGAGAAGTCGCGTCGTACCGGTCTGACCTGGGCGGAAGCGGCTGACGCGGCCCTGAATGGCTCAATGTCGGTGGAGGCCGGCGGGTGCGACACGTTCTACGTCGGTACGACGAAAGACATGGCCCGTGAGTTTATTGATGCCTGTGCCATGTGGGCGAAAGCCTATGACCGCGCCGCGTCTGGCATTGGTGAAGAAGTGCTGAAGGATGAAGACAAAGACATCCTGGTCTATGTCATCCAGTTCGCCAGTGGCTACAAAATCAAAGCACTGTCGTCTAACCCGTCGAACCTGCGTGGTATGCAGGGTAACGTCATCATTGATGAGGCCGCATTCCAGGCTGACCTTGCAGCGGTACTCAAGGCGGCGCTGGCGCTGACAATGTGGGGGAATAATGTTCGCCTTATTTCCACCCACAACGGTATTGATAACCTGTTTAACACCATCATCACCGACAGCCGGGCCGGGAAAAAACGCTACTCTGTCCATCACGTCGATATTGAAACGGCCATTGCTGAGGGGCTGTATCAGCGCATCTGTCAGGTCACAAAAAAAGTCTGGTCTGTGGAGGGCGAAGCGGAATGGCTGGCTAACCTGCTGAGCGACACGGCCACAGAGGAAGATGCCCGCGAGGAGTATTACTGCGAGCCGAAGAACGGCGGTGGCGTCTATATCGCACGTTCCCTGCGCGAACGCGCGGCCAGAGGTCCGACCGTTGTCCTGCGCTTCACCGGTACGGCTGATTTTAACGCGATGCCGGACGGGCTGCGCCGTGTGGACATGCAGGAATGGCTGGAGACGGTCGTACTTCCCGAACTGGAGAAACTGCCGCAGAACCTGCGCCACTGTCTGGGGGAGGACTTTGCGCGTAACGGTGACCTGACCGTGTTTGCGCCGGTGACAGTCAACGATGACACGACGCGCAACGTCCCGTTCCTGGTGGAACTCAGCAATGTGCCATTTAAACAGCAGGAACAGGCGCTGTTTTATATCTGTGATCGTCTTCCCCGCCGCGACGGCATCAAGCTCGATGCACGGGGTAACGGTCAGTATCTGGCAGAACAGGCGGCGGAAAAATACGGTGATGAAGTTGAGCAGGTGCAGCTTTCCGTCAAATACTACCGGGAAAACATGCCCCGGTTCCGTGCGGCATTCGAAGACAATGAACTGGTACTGCCAAAGCATGAAGATGTGATCACCGATCTCGGCGCTATTCAGCTTTATCGCGGCGTACCTGGCATTGATGATGCACGCACTACCGGCACCGATGGCCGCAAGCGTCACGGTGACTCCGCTATCGCTATTTTTCTCGGTTTCCTCGCCAGTCGCGAGGACTGCCGGCGTTATGAAGTCCACAAGTTAAAGAAACCTTCCCGCCCCGATGAGCGTAATGAACACCGTCAGGTCCGCATCACACGGGGTCTTAAAAATCAGCGGGGATTACTCTGATGTTTAAACAACTAACCGGAGCCGTTCGTCGGCTGTTCAGTCCTGCCACGGGGGAAGTTGTCACCGTGAACAAGGACGAGCTGAAGCAGACGCAATCCGCAGCGGCGGTAATGAGTGTACGTTCCCCCTCGGTAGGCATCAGCGTTGCCAGTACGCTGAGTCCCGGCAGGCTTGCGGGGATCTTACGTAATGCAGCCGATGGTCATGCGCGTGATTTCTTCATCATGGCGGAAGAACTGGAGGAGCGTGACCTCCACTACGCCAGCGTTTTACGTACGCGCAAGCTGACGGTTTCCGGGATTGAACCTTCGGTGGAAGCCGGGAGCGATTCCCCTCGTGATGTGGAAATCGCAGATGATATCCGTAATCTCATGGCGCAACCGCAGGTTCCTGAACTGCTGTTCGATCTGCTGGACGGGCTTGGTAAAGGGGTTGGCGTCTGCGAAATCCTCTGGAATACCAGCACCACACTCTGGAAACCCCGCGATTATGAATGGGTTGATCCGCGCTTTCTGAAACCTGACCGGGAAACCCTGCGTGATTTCAGACTACTGACGGACAGGAACCCCATTGATGGTGAAGCATTGTCACCGGGGAAATTTATCGTCCATAAACCCCGCCTGAAATCCGGTTTGCCCTTGCGTAACGGTCTGGCGCGACTGGTGGCCGTTATGTATATGCTCAAGTCCTACACCGTCCGGGACTGGTGGGCGTTTGCTGAAAAATTTGGTATCCCGATTGTGGTGGGTAAATACGGCAACAATGCCAGCCCGGAACAAATCCAGACATTGCTGGATGCGATTGCATCACTGGCATCAGATGCCGGCTGCGCAATCCCCGATTCGATGAAACTGGAGATGCAGGAAGCGGCGAGCCGTAACAGCGGTGGCACTCTCTTTAAAGAGATGGCCGAATGGTGTGACGCGCAGATTAGTAAGGCCGTACTGGGGCAGACCATGACCACCGATGACGGCAGTTCACGTGCTCAGGCGGAAGTCCACAATGGTGTGCGTATGGACATCGCCAAATGGGATGCCTGGCAATTATCCAACACGCTGTCTGAATTCCTTGTCCGTCCCTATGTGGATATGAATTACGGGCCACAGGAGCATTACCCCCGCGTCGTTCTGCGCATCAGCAAACCGGAAGACCTTAAGGTACTGGTGGATGCACTGTCGCCACTGATTGACCGGGGGATGGAAGTTCAGATGTCAGAGATCCGAGACAAATTCGGGCTGTCAGAACCGGAGAAAGGCGCAAAAATTCTGACGCCAACGGCGCAAATGGCTAACCCACTACCGGCCATGAACCGTGAGCAGACTGCACTTAACCGCAGCCAGCCTGACGCCCTTGATATGATGGTGGATGACGCCATGAAAGACTGGCAGCGTACCGGCGATGCGTTCACCAGTCCGGTGCTTGAGCTGGCAAATAACTCTGACAGTTTTGAATCCTTTCTTGCTGGTCTGCCGGCGCTTCAGAAAGAACTTGATGCGGATGAGTTTGCGACGCAGCTGGCGATGCTCTGTTTTAAAGCCCGGTCGCTGGGAGATGTAAACGATGGCTAAGCCGGTCAGCGATAAATACAGCATTATTCCCCAGGAAGCACTGGCCTGGCTGAAGGCGAAAAAGCTGAAGCCGGGATTTGATTACCGCGATGTCTGGATGGAAGAACACAGCATCGGCTTTACTGTGGCAAAAATGACGCAGCTTGATTTGCTGGCGGACGTTCGCCAGCTCGTGGAGGACGCGCTGGAGAACGGCCAGACCTTTGAGCAGTTTCGCGAAGTTCTTAAACCTCTGCTCGTCAAACGTGGATGGTGGGGACAGCAACTGATGGATGACCCACTGACCGGTGAAACCCGTACTGTTCAGCTCGGCAGTGACCGCCGGATGCGCGTTATCTACGACACCAATATGCGGACAGCCCGCGCGGCGGGACAATGGCAGCGTATTGAACGGACCCAACGGGCAATGCCTTATCTTGTCTACACCGTCGGCCCCTCACGTGAGCACCGTGCAGAGCATCTTCGCTGGAAGGATGTCTGCCTGCCGGTGGATCATCCGTTCTGGCGAACACACATGGGGCCGAACGGCTGGGGCTGCAAATGCGGTACGCGGCAAATCAGCCGGTATGAGTATGAGCAGATGAAGGCCAACGGCACTATCAACACGGAAGCCCCTGAAGTCCGCACGGTCAGGTGGGTTAACAAACGCACTGGCGAAGAAGAGACCATTCCGGAGGGGATTGATCCCGGCTGGGCGTACAACCCCGGAATCTCCCGCAGTCGCGAGCTGGATGAACAGCTACGCAGAAAACAGGAAGCGTTTGACAGTCATTCGCCATAAAGATAAAAACCATCCCACAACGCGCGTGGCGGCATTAACGATTATAACGTCATGATGACACGTCAAAAAATCGTTAAACGCGCCACAGCGTTTTTAAACGTGTTTTAAACGCGGTTTCATGCCGCGTTTACAGTGAAGCCGGTTAATCCACCTGAGTCCCCGTTTCCCCCCACACTGTCCGGAAGTAAACAACGTGACCGGACAACACCATGAACCCGAACAATACGGAATTGCTGGCGCTCTGCTTTCAGCTTCCTGACCTTACCGATGATGCATTGCCGGAATGGCTGCCGATGATACCGGCGGGAACCTTTACAGGGCGTGATGGGCGTTCGTGGGTGAACAACAATCCTGAAGCCATCATTCGTGCCTCGATGGCTTATCCAAAGCTCCCCTTTGATATCGAGCACTCCACCGAACTGAAAGGCCCGAAAGGCGATGAAGCCCCGGCTTATGGCTGGATTGACGGCTATCGCGTCAGTGATGGCGTGGTGGAGGCGCACGTTGAATGGACTGATGACGGCGTGGCGCAGCTGCGCGGCAAGAAGTACCGCTATTACAGTCCGGCCTTTCGGTTCACAGCGGATGGTCAGGTTACCCGCCTGTCCAGCGCCGCGCTGACCAACAAACCCAACCTTGATTTACCCGCACTCAACTCCGAGGAAAACACGATGACCGTACCTGTCCAGATTGTGACAGTGCTTGGCCTCGCGGCCACTGCCACAGCAGACGACGCAGTAAAAGCCATTCAGCAGATTAAGACCGCCGAGCAGGTGGCGCTTAACCGTGCTGAGAATCCCGACCTGACGAAGTTCATTCCGGTTGAGACTCACCAGTTAGCACTTAACCGTGCGGAAAGCGCTGAAAGCAAACTCAATGATATTGCCATCAAAGAATCAGAAGCACTGGTGGACAGCGCCATCGAGGCGGGGAAAGTCGCACCGGCCAACCGCGAAATGTATCTCGCCACCTGCCGCTCTGAAGAAGGCCGCAAGCAGTTTGCTGAATTCGTGAAAGCGGCACCGGTCATTGTCAGCAAGACCACGACGACCAAAAAAGAAAGCACCGAAGGTCATGCCTCGCTTTCTGACGAAGACCTCGCGATGTGCCGCCATATGGGCATCAGCGAAGAAGAATTCCTTTCCGTTCGTAAGCAGGAGAAATAATTCATGCAGGTATCCGCAGAAGTGTTGCATGCCCTGACCACCGCACTGAGCGCCGCCTTTACCAAAGGTGTTGGTCGGGTCAGTCCGCAGTATCGATCCATCGCCACGGTTATCCCCAGTTCCGGCGCGTCTAACACTTATGGCTGGGTTGAAGACTTCCCGACCATCAAAGAATGGATCGGGGCGCGTCAGCTGAAAGAACTGGCTCAGGCCGGGTATGTCATTACCAACAAGACCTGGGAAAACTCGGTCAAGGTCAAGCGCGAAAAAATCGAGGACGATCAGATTGGTCAGTATTCCGTGATTGCTGAGCAGCTTGGCCGCGATACCACGATTTTCCCGGACAAGCTGTCGTTTGAGTTGCTGTGCAAAGGCTTCGATACGCTGTGCTGGGACGGTCAGTATTTCTTCGATACTGATCACCCTGTTGGTACATCCACCAAATCGAACGTTGTGGGCGACCCGGCGACCGATACGGGTGAGCCGTGGTTCCTGATTGATGCAACGCATGCGCTGCTGCCCATCATTTACCAGGAGCGCCGTCCGTTTAACTTCATCGCCCTTGATGATCTCACCAGTGAGCGTGTGTTCCTTCAGAACGAATTCGCCTACGGGACCGATGGCCGCAGCAACGTTGGCTTTGGTTTCTGGCAGACCTGTGTGGGGTCAAAAGCAGCACTGAACAAAGCGAACTATGAAGCCGCTGTCTCCGCAATGATGGGTATCACGGACTCTAACGGCGAACCTCTGGGCATGAATCCGACATTGCTGGTCGTCGGTAAGAACAACCGTGGTGCGGCCAAGGCGCTGATTGAAGCGGTTACGGCTGATGGTGGTGGTTCAAACATCTATTACAAGGATGTTGACCTGCTGGTCTCACCTTACGTCAAAGCATGACGTCATTACGTAAAATATCACGTAATGCCGGATTAAGGAGGGGTTAACCCTCCTTTAAACCCAACCTGAATGAGGTTTAAAAAGTGAGTGGAAAAGTTAATAAGTCAGCCGCTGGTAAGACCGGAACCACTTCGGAAAAGAAAGACGACAAAGCAACGAAGGATACGCCTGTCCCGGCGAAACCGGCACCTGTGGCACCAGTTATTACTGATGACAGTCAGGCATCACAACCGGCGGTTGCAGCTTCAGATGTCGCATCTGACCCGGAACCTGTACCCGATGACAATGGAATAACGGTTATCCCGGCCACAGTCAGTCTTGTCACCATACCGGGTGAGAACACGGGTGATGACCTGAGAAAACATCTCTGGCAGGAGACGCTGGCACATGACCATTCAGAGGCTGTTCGCATTGCTGAAAATGTCGTGGTGCTGGAGGTCCGCGCCATTCCGGAAAACGGTTTTCGCCGGGCTGGCCGATTCTGGCCGCACGATACGGTGCATGTGTTTGTCAGCGATAACCCGGATGAACAGATTCTGGAAGATGCCGGTGGTAATCCGCTACAGGGGTGCGTGATCAGTACCGACACAGCCCTGCGTCTGAAGGCTGAAAAGATGCTGATTGTGACCGAACTGGCGACCGTTGCCGGGACTGAAGCCGACGTGGAGAGCAAATAATGGGCATCTACGTAACGCGTGAGGACCTGCTGGCAACCGATGGTGACCGCGTCTGGAACATGGCAATCAACAAAGAGACGCAGCAGCTCGACGAAGAAAAGATCCAGCGTGCGATTGATGACACTGATGCAGAAATTAATTCCTTTCTGGCAAAGCGTTATCAGTTGCCGCTGAACCTTCCGAGCCTGCCGAGTCCGTTGCGCCGGGCGGCGGTTTCCATCGCGTTCTACTGGCTGTCTGAACGGGACCATCAGATCACCGATGAAATCCAGAAGCGTTACGACGAAGCCCTCCGCACCCTGCGTGAAATCGCCAACGGCACCCGTGACCTCGGTGTGCCGTCTGACACCCCGGTCCCTGAGACCGACACCGGAAAGCTGATCATCGTCAGTGAAAACCGTCGTCTGTTCACCCGTAACAACCTGAAAGGGGTGCTGTGATGGGAATTACTGTCGAGGTCAGAGGAGACCAGAAGTTTCAGGACATTCGCCGTGCGATTGAGCGACTGGCTGACCAGTCGCTGCAACAGGAGCTACTGGAGAGCATTGGCGCTGTGGTGGAGTCACAGACCCGCCGGCGCATCTCCAGCGAAAAATCCAGTCCTGCCGGCGAGAAATGGCAGGACTGGTCTGACAGCTACGCGAAAACCAGACACAGCAACCAGAGCCTGTTACAGGGCAACGGCGATCTGCTCGACAGTATCCAGTATGTGGTCAGCGGCTCTGTCGTTCGTGTGGGTACGCCGCTTGATTATGGCCGGACGCACAACGAGGGGTTTTCCGGCTCGGTGTCTGTGTCAGCCCATAAGCGACTCATCTCACAGGCATTTGGACGGGCGCTTAAACACGGGGTATGGCAAACCGTGGGGGCGCATAAACGTATGTTGAACATCCCGCAGCGTGAGTTCCTCGGCCTGTCCTCCGGGAACAGTCAGGAACTGCTGCACGTCATCGGGGATTTCTGGAATGAGGTTCTGCAATGAATGAACGTCCGGCGTTCGTCACCCTGGGCAGTACGGTCAGTGCCGCCGAGAATATTGTTAACTGGCTGAAAGCTGAACTGGAGGGTGAAAAGCAACCTGACCGGGTTGAAAAGGTGGAGCGTCACATCGGTCAGTTTAACACCCCGGATCAGGTCAAAAGCTATATGTCCGGGCGCGGCGGCAGTATCCGTATTGCGGCCTTACGGGTCAGGAATATCCAGAACCGTCGCGGCATGACCGGACTTGTGACCTGGGCGGCCTACATCATGATGGCTGATTTCTGGGGATACCCGCGCGATGCCCGCTGTGAGGTTATTGCCGGACGCCTTGCCCGTCGTATCAGTTGTCGTGAAGCGGCTGCGGGCATGAAGGCTGAGCGTATGGCTGAGAACATCGCCGCTGAAAACCTCTGGTCGGGTGGCCTGGACAATCTCGGGATCACCATGTGGGCCGTTACATGGGAACAGGAATTCCGTCTTGATGATGAGATAGACCTGTCCACGCTGCCGGAATTCCTGCGACTGGGGGCAACCATTGTGGTGAACGGACAGCCTGTATGCGATGAGCCGCAAATCATAAACGTAAGAGAAGGACAGACTGATGACAAAGAAAATGATTAAGCCATCACGGGCGGGCCTGCTCGTTCGTAAGGCTGATGGCAGTCACCTTGCCGCTGATGGCGAGACGCTGCCGGTCAATGCGTACTGGCTGCGCCGTGAAAAAGAAGGCGATGTGAATATCACTGAGCCACCGAAGTCCCGCACACCTAAAACCGATAAGGAGGCATGATGTCCATCGGTAATATTCCTGATGATATTCGTGTCCCGCTGGTCTGGATCGATATCGATAACTCTATGGCGATGAGTGCCGCGCCGGCACAGTCCCGAAAAATTCTGGTTGTGGGTCAGCAGCTCGCCAGCGCGACCGCTTTACCGTTGACGCTGAACCGTATTACTGGCGACAGCATGGCTGATGAACTCTATGGCCGTGGCTCCATGCTGGGTGAAATGGCAAAGATGGTCCGTATGGCTAACAGTTACACCGAGATGTATGCGATGGGACTGGAAGATATTGCCCAGGGTGCCGCGGCGAGTGCCACAGTCACGATGCTCGGCACCGCCACTCAGGCTGGTACGCTGGCACTGATGATCAATGGCGTATCTGTCCAGGTCGGGGTCAGCATCGGTGATGAAGCGGCAACCATTGCCGGCAATATCATCGCTGCAATTACCGCAAAGCCTGCCACTCAGGTTACTGCCACAGCAAAAGCTGAAGCTGCTGCAACGGTAGTGCTGACCGTGAAGTGGAAAGGCGTCACGGGAAATGACAGTGATGTGCGCCTGAACTATTACGCCGGAGAAAAAACACCTGCCGGCATCAGTGCAACACTGACCGCATTTTCGGGTGGTACGGGGACGCCGGATATTCAGTCTGTTGTCGCTGCGCTGGGAGATGACTGGTACACGGATATCATCTTCCCGTACCTCGATGCCCAGAGCCTGAACACCATTCGTGACGAACTGCTGGAACGCTGGGGGCCGCTCAAGATGATGGAGGCGCTGTTGTGGTCTGCTTATCGCGGAACACATGCCCAGAGCGGAACATTCGGACATACTCGCAATGACTGGCTGATTTCCTGTATCGGCACCAACATCGCACCTGAACCGTCATGGATGTGGGCCGCCAGCTACGGTGCAACGGCGGCATACCAGCTTGCCATAGATCCGGCCCGTCCTCTCCAGACTCTGATCCTGACAGGTATCAAGCCCCCCGCTCGCGGTATCCGCTGGGATATGCCAGAGCGTAACCTGCTGTTGCATGACGGTATCGCCACGCACTTTGTTGATGCCGGAGATAACGTCTGTATTGAGCGCGAAATCACCATGTACCGCGTAAACCGCTATGGCGATACGGACATTTCATACCTCGATGTGCAGTCGCCAGCAACGCTTGGCCGTATCCGTTATGTCATCAAAAACCGTTTCACCAGTCGCTACCCACGCCACAAGCTGGCAGGTGATGACGTGCTTGATTTGCTCGATGCCGGTCAGCCAGTCATGACGCCAAAAATCTGTCGGGCTGAGTTACTGGATATTGCGCTGACTGAGCTTATCCCGGCAGGTCTGGTGGAGGATTTCGAGGATTATAAAGACACGCTCGATGTCACTATCGACAGCAAAGATCCAAACCGTCTGAACTTTATCTGCCACCCGAACCTGGTGAATCAGTTGCGCGTTCTGGCCGGTCTCATCCAGTACAAACTTTAAGGAGCCAGCATGGCAAATATTCTGGGTATGGCGGCGATTCGTATTAATGGCCGTGAAATCAAAACTGAAGGCAAATCCACCCTGAATCCGGGAGGCTATGCCCGCCAGCAACACATGGGCGGCGGTAAAGTCTGGGGTAATTCCCGCAAGATGGCGGCCCCCTCCATCAAGCTGACCATTGCTGCGGACCGCGACGTTGATGTGATTGAAATCAGTAACTGGGAGGACGTGACCGTCATGTTCTACGGTGACAACGGTCTCAATTACATGATGACCGGCGCGGCCACCGATAACCCGGCAGAACTGGACGAAGACGCGGGGACGGTCTCGGCTAACTTCATCGGCGTCAAGTGCGTGAAGGTGTAAAACATGGCTGAACTGACATTCACTCTGATACACGGTCTGCGTACCGGCAAAGGCACTACCGACGAAATGCTTCACAAGGATGTGACGCTTCGCGAGCTGACATCACGGGATGTTATCGAATCACAACTGGCCTCCGAGCGCGTTGTGATTGGGGATAACGGCAAGGCGGTTGCCTACTGCTCTGAGGTCATGATGGGTCTGGAGATGATGCGCCGGCAGATTAAGAGGATTGGAGAAATCCCCGGCCCGCTGGACATGAATCAAATTTATGCTCTGCATCCGGAAGATTTGAAGTTGCTGACAGAAAAGGGTCAGGCGATGGATGACATGCTGGGGGAGACTGCCGAACGGGGGCGACATGATGCCGATGGCAGCGGCGCTCAATCTACTGCTGATTAACCTCTCTCAGCGTTTCGATGTTAACCGGCTTGAGCAACTGCCCCTGCGGCAGTTGCTTATTCAGGTCAGGCAACTGAGGAAGCAATATGACAAACCGCCTAAGCACTGAAATTCTGATTAACCTTGCCGGGAACCTGACAGCCAAAGCCCGCCAGTACGGCGCTAACATGAGCGAGTTTGCCAGCCGTAACCAGAAAGCAATGTCTGTTGTGAAGGCCGCGTCTGAATCTGCCGGACGTGGTCTGGATATGCTTGGAAGCCGCTACACCGCGATGATTGCGGGTATAGGCAGCAGTTTAACTGTCAAACAAGTTGCGGATTTTGATGCCCAAATGCGCAGGATGGGAACTGATGCCCAACTGAGCGTAAAAGAAGTGGATGAATTGCGAACACAAATCAGGGATGTTTCTAACATGGCTGATATTCGCATTGAATCCTCTGTTCTTGGTCAGGGCGTGGGTGAGCTATTAGGTAAAACTGGTGATTACGAATTTACCCAAAAAAACCTGCGTAATATGGGGTTACTCATGCAGGCTTTTGGTGTTGATGGTCAGACCGCTGCTGGCCTTTTAGCACAGTTCTGGGAAAAAGGAATTCGCGGTTCAGACGAGGTTAGTAAAACACTGGACAATCTTTATGCCCAGTTTGCTGTCGGTTCCGTAAGTGTTGCTGACGTAGCAAAAGTGGCACCTAAATTGTTCTCAACTATTGCAGATCAAGGTCCGGTTGCTATTGCCCAAATGGGCGCATTTCTCCAGATTTTCGCAAAAAACAAAGGAAGTGCAGAGGAAACTACAACCAGTATTCAGGCCATGTATGCAGCGCTATCAAACAAAAAAAACATCGATTTTCTAAGGACAAACGGAATTGATGTTTTTAAAAAGGGGACAAGAGAGTTAAAGCTACCGTTTGAACTGATGCAGGAAATTATCAAACGTGCAAAAAGTGATCCTATAAAACTCCAGGACGTATTTGATCAAACAGGTATGCAAGGGATTACAGCTCTGTTGCGACCTGAGAATATTCGAATGATGGAGGAGATGATATACGGCACTGTCGAGCTAGGATCTACTCAAAAGGCAGCGCAACGAAATGCTGAAGGTTTTAACTCAGCAATGCAATCTCTTAACAATGAATGGCAGCGCTTTGCTGAAAATGAACTCGCTGAACCTATTCAAAATTTAGCCGATGCGCTGAATTCTGTTGATAAAGAAACTGCTCAAAACTGGCTCAATGTCGGTAAACAAATTGCCATTGTAACTGCCGGAGTAATCGCGGCACGCAAAGCCTTTCAAATAGGTAAAGGTACATGGGATTTTCTTAAGCCAGAAAAAGGCGGAAAAGGTATCCCTAAAGGCGTCTCCGATGTTTTTGGTTCCGGAGTTATGCCCGTTTATGTTGTGAACATGGGCAAAGGTGGGATGGGTGGTCCTGGTGATTTAATCCCCGATGGACCTGATGGAAAAAATCCCCGGAAACCTAATAGCCCCAGACGTCCTGGCAGCCCACAGGGAATGGTCGGTCTGACCATGCTGGCGTCAACTATTCCATACCTTTATGAAGAACCATCACTGAGCAGTGATGACAAAGCTGGCATGGTTCAGTGGGCCAAGGATCGTGCCAAACGCAAAGCAAATGAGAAACCGGTTATTGACCCACGCCCGTGGGCATCAATGACACCGGCAACGCCGTTTATCCCTGCGTCTGAAAATCCCCCGGCAGACAGGTCGCGCCCTGAAACGAATGACCATTCTTTGTTTGGTGTCATCGTTGATTTTCTGCGTGGCACCAACGCCGCAATTGAAAACAAAAACGCGTTTGATAAGCCTGTTCAGCCACCTGCATTACCCACAACCCTACAGAAAATGCAGGGTGAAATCCGCGTCATCCTTGAAGGGGGCGGTGGCCGTGTTAAAAGCGTCACCATGAACCAGCCGGGTATCAAACTTAGTGCGTCTGCTGGCGTGTCCAGCGTGGAGCAAGGCTGATGGTTGCTACCCGATGGGAAGACCTGCGCGATGCTTCGTTCCGGGGCGTCTCCTTCTATCTGGTCGATAACGAAGGCACCAGTGGCCGTCGGGCAATTCCCCGCGCCTACCCCAAAAAAGAAGTGGGCTGGACCGAAGATAACGGTGCCGTTCTGACCCAACAGCAAATCAACGGCAAGCTGATTGGAAAGAACTACCAGAGCCAACTGGAGGCACTTCTCCGCGCACTGAACACACCGGGACCCGGCGAACTTATCCATCCGTGGTTCGGCATTCAGAAGGTTCAGATTGGCAAGGTGACACACCGTCTGAGCACTGAGGAAGGCGGTATTGCTTACATCTCTTTTGAGGTATCTGAGGCGGGCGAACGCCTGTTTCCAGCACCGGCAGAAAATACCAGTCTGACGGTACTCAGCGCTGCGGATAAGGTCAAAGCTGCGCTGGCGAATGGTGATGTCTTTGCGCTGCTTGATGGTCTTGGCGAAATGGCCGATATGTGGATGGACGACATGGAGAATCTGGTGGTGGGTGTGCTGACGCTGCCCTCCGCGATTACTGAATGGACTGACCGTTTATGGCGTTTTCGTGGGTTGATTGAGCTGGCCGTCGCGAAACCAGCCGGGTTTATCAGTGATGTTGTGGACCTTGTCAGCGGTGTCCGTGAGACCGTGACTGAACCTCTGTGGTCGATGCGGGTTTATGATCAGCTCCGTAACCGATGGCAGGGAGATCAGTTTTCCGGTTCATCATCTTCGCCGTGGCCGTCACCAGTTTCGCCAACAAATACAAGTGACCGCGCGACAGCCGCAGCACTTCACCAGTTGCCCAAATATATGTCAGTCACACCAGGTTCAGTGACTGACGGAAAGTATGGTTTTGCCAGCAGCCTTCCGGACGTTGTCCCTGAGCTGACCGATGCCATGCAGGACAATATCACTCACTTCCGTCAGTTGATTGTCGTTGCAAGCCTGATTGGACAGGCAGAGACCGTTGCCAGCACCGAGTTCAGAAGCAGTGAGGAAGCCATAAGTGCAGGTGACACGCTGGCTGAGCAACTGAATGAACAGGCTGTGTACGCCGTAGAAAACGGTCAGCGGGATTTGTGGCATGCCCTGCGTGAGCTGCGCTTTGCCGTCGTCAATGACGTGCGGGTCAGGAGCGCTCAGCTACCACAGACACGAACGGTCATCCTGACCACAACGTCCCCGGTATCCCTTATTGCATGGCGTGAAACCGGTAATACCGAGAACCGTGACGCCATCGCCTCAAGGAACCGATTGAAAGACCCGGCGTTCATTCTTCCGGGTAAACCTGTCGAGGTAACAGATTGATGGAAATGGTTGTACTTGAGGTTGACGGCCAGCAATGGGACGGATGGACCGAGATGTCTGTAACTTCCTCACTGGAGGCTGTTGCCGGGGAATTTGATCTGACGGTCACCACCCAGTGGTCAGAAGCTTCCCCACGCGTGATTAAGCAGGGCATGCCCTGCATCGTCAGACTGGGAAAAGATACGGTTCTGACGGGGTATATTGATGATTTCATTCCCAGCTATGACGCAGAAAACATGAGTATTCGCGTTATGGGACGGGATAAAACCGGCGATCTCGTTGACAGTTCCGTGGTGCATAAATCCGGCCAGTGGAAAGGTGTTCGGCTGGAGCAACTGGCAACTGAAATCTGCAAACCCTATGGAATTAGGGTTATTAGTGAAACTGACACTGGTGAAACCTTCGGTAGCGTGGTGCTTGAACAGGGAGAGACCGCCTTCGATCTTCTTGACCGCCTGGCTAAACAACGCGGCGTTCTGCTGACTGCTGATGGTCTGGGTAATCTGATCATCACCCGTGCATCAACAAAGCGTGCCGGCGTTCCTCTGATTTTCGGGACCAATATTCTTGCAGCCCGTGGCCGGTTCAGCTGGCGTGAGCGAAACAGCCAGTACATCGTGAAGGGCACCTCCAGTGCGGGGGGGAGCACATGGGACGATCAGCCTGTCAAAGTGATTGGTGGACGTCAGACCATCATTGATGACGGTGATATCAACCGTTACCGCCCGAAAATCCTGGTCAATGAAGACAGCCTGACCGTCGGCGGCGCAAGTACACGCGGTGAATGGTACAAAGCGCGGATGATGGGCGAAGCCAACAGCACCGAAATTACACTGGCAGGATGGCGCGAGAATGGCGATGAAGGCCCGTTATGGCAGAAAAACAGGCTCGTTGATATTGATGATCCGATACAGAACCTGAAGGACTCATGGCTGATTAAAACCGTCACGTTTACTGAAGGTGATAACGGACGTCTCTGCGTTCTGACGCTGGTTCCCCCTGAGTCGATGGACATGCCTGAAACCAGTACGAAAAAAGCAGGCAAGAAAGGCAATAAATCAAAGGCAAAAACGGTGGCAACATGGGACTGAATCCGGCAAATATCGGTCGCAAACTTGAAGGTATTGGACGCCGGCTACGGCTGCTCGTTGACAGGGCCGTTGTTCGTATCGTTACAGACAGTCTCGGGCGTCAGAACCTCCAGATTCAGTCTCTGGCGGATTCCACCAATGATGATGTTGAACGTTTCCAGAATTACGGCCTGACGTCTGTGCCGCCAGTCGGTTCAGAAGCACTCATTCTGGCTGTGGGGGGACGCCGGGAAGGTCTGGTGGCAATCGCTGTTGAAGACAAGCGCTGTCGTCCAAAAGGCCTGGAAAATGGAGAGGTCAGGTTATATCACGGCGATGGTCAGTCTTATATCACCCTGAAAAAAGGTGGTCTTATCGAAGTTAAAGGGAAATCGGTTAATTATGATGCCAGCGAATTGTTTGCGATAAATACAAAATTATTAAAAGTTAACGGCCCATCTGAATTTTCAAAGGATATTCAGGTCGCCGGAAAATCTGTTCTTGAGCATTTCCATATTGACGGAGATAGCGAAAAAACATCGGAGATGAAATGACTATTGGTATCAGCTGGAATAATCAACTCTCCAGAGGTGAACTGACAATTAACCATGATGGTTTATCGCGTGATGAAGGTATGGTCACGCTGGTTCTGATTTGTCTTTTCACCGACGTCCGTGCTGATACCGATGACATTATCCCCGATAATTCATCTGACCCGCGAGGCTGGCCCGGTGACACCTTCAGTGATTATCCGTGGGGGTCAAAACTCTGGCTACTGGACCGCGAAAAACTGACGGAAACAGTCAGAATGCGAGTGGAAGATTATGCGCTGCTCTCCATGCAGCCTCTTTTACGTTCCGGATATGCACGTAATGCAACGGTGACGGCCACGATAAGCGGCAGTGATCGGATTAATTTTATTGTCATTCTTACCCGCCCGGATAAAACAACGCTCCGGATTGAAATAAGTAAACGCTGGGAGTCCACCGCTAATGCCTTATAACGTTCCCGCACTGCGCAAACTTATTACTGACGGCGAAAAAGATATTGCCTTTGAACTGGGGCTGCAAAGACTTCCGCCAGTGGGCGTTGAGAAAGCGCTTAATACCTCATTCAGTAATCAGGTTCGTGATTTATACGACCATCAGAGCTGGATTAAAGACCAGATTATTCCGTCTGTTAAATCTGATGATGAAACCATCATTGAGACTGCGGCCAGCGAAGGCGTCATCAGAAAACAGGCCACGTTTGCTACGGGGCCGGCGGTATTTAAAGGGAATACACCGCTGCCGGAAGATATGGAGATGCAAACCGCTACCGGTATTGTTTATGCCGTGACGACTTCCGGCGTTCCTGTAGATGGGGTCATGACTGTAACCATTCAGGCCAGCGATGCCGGCGCGTCAGGAAACCTTCCGGAAGGTGAAAGCCTGACCTTACTGTCCCCCGTTCCCGGCGTGGAAAGTATTGGTTTAACGGGTACGGGGGGCATCATCGGTGGTGCGGATATTGAGCCAGTTCCTGAATTGCTTGACCGGCTTTTATTCCGTAAACGCAATCCCCCTGTTGGTGGGGCTGTGCATGACTATGTCATCTGGGCACGAGAAATGGCTGGTGTCAGTCGGGCGTGGGCATTTGATGCCTGGCATGGCCCCTGCACAATCGGACTGGCATGGGTTTATGACGATCGTTCAGTGATTACCCCCGGATATCAGGACCGAAAAAATATGGAAGATTACCTTTTCCGTCATACCGACCCGGCGACTGGCGTATGGGTTGGTAAACCTGGAGGAATAGAAGTCTGGCCCGTTGAACTGGTGCTCCGTCCCGTCAATATGGTTATCGACATAACACCGGATACGTCTGCCACGCGTAAAGCTGTCCAGTCCCGCCTGTTGACGCTTCAGAAGACGCTACAACCAGGACAAACGTTACCCATTTCAGCGATTCGTACTGCTATCGGCACCGCATCTGGCGTGACGGATTACAAGCTGAATCTGACCGCTGACATTCCCTGTGCTCAGAATGAACTTATCACTATCGGAGTGCTGACATGGCCCACAGTGTAGATGAATGGCTGGGCGCTTTATGGCAGGTCATGCCACGTGGCAAAGCGTGGTCACGCGATGAGGATGGTGATTTAAACCTTTTTTTACGGGCGTTAGCCAGACGTTTAAGTCAGACGGAATTTGATGCAGAAAACCTGCTACCGGAGATGCGGCCAGAAACAACATTTATGCTACTGGAAGAATGGGAGGAATACCTTGAACTGCCGGAGTGTGGGCAGTTAAGCGGTACTGTAGAAGACCGACGTCGTGCTGTCGTGGAGAAGTATCACCGCAAAGGTGGCCTTTCCCCGTGGCAGATTGAAGCGGTGGCTGCCGCGCTTGGATTTACTATCCGGGTAACTGTCCTTCTGCCTCACCACTGCATGCGTAGCTGCATGTATCCCCTTTATCCAGCCCGTTATCGCTGGACGTTACAGATTGATGTGATCGGTATAAGCGGCGGACGTTTTACCTGTATCGATAACGTCATGACACCGCTTCTGAGTGAACGGGCAAGAGAACTGGAGTGTGTGCTGACAAAATACCGTCTCGGTGGCACAGCATACGAATATTTTTATTCTTCAGGAGATAACTGATGTATCACGTAGATAATTCGACCGGTGTTCCGGTTATGCCACAACCGTCTCCTGTCACCAGTGAGACAGAGCTTTTTTTTACCGAAGGTGGAAACGGTGTTCCCCCGACGTTCCCCGGTCCTGACTGGTTTAATATCATTCAAAGTGAGCTAATTAATATTCTCAGAGCTGCGGGGCTTGATCCTGACAAGATGGACAATACGCAGATTCTGGCCGCTCTCAAAAAGCTGTTTCTGAGTCGCTCCAATCCATTTGGCGACATTAAAGCAGATGGTGCGGCGGCAATCGCGACGGCTCTCTCAAACCTTGGTTTGGGAACAGCGGCAAAAAGCGGTGTCGTTCAGACAACAGGTCAGTCTGAAAAAGACGTTATCAGCCAAAAGGGAGCAACAGATAACTTTGCTTTAAAGAGCCTTTTTGATCACTTTGGTGGTGCAACGCTGATGTTGAGTGGAGGCCGGGATTACTCTCTGCAATTGAGTGATTCAGGAGTCTTATCTCTTTACAGCTTAGCTCTCAATAAAATGGTTATGTCGTGGTCTTCATCCGGGGAGTTAGTTGCAGGAACTATCGGGTTTGAGCATGTAAAGGAGCTGAAATCAGCGGCTAAAAAAGACGTGGGTAACAGCGCAGGTCAGATACCGGATATGAGTTATTTCGAACTGTCTGGTATCGGCACTGATAACATGATTGCAAAACTCCCTAATGGTCTGATTATCCAGGTATTCCGTAGAAACATTAGTAACAGTGCGTCCGTCGGCGTAGCTACCATAAATCCTGTTACCTTCCCGACGCCATTTCCGGGGGCTGTGTGGGGTGTATTTTGTACAAAAATGACCTATGCACAAATTAATACATCCTGTGAAAGCGTAACAAACAGCGGGTTTAGCGCCACGACTTGCGCTGTTTCCGGTGTGGCATCAACAACCTTATCAAGCGCTGTTTTCCTTGCCGTTGGGTACTAAATATGAAATTAAATAAAGTTAATTTTATCTGGGATGTAATTAATGTTCGTCTTCTCGCTTATTTACTCAAAGATGAGTATGAAGCTGCCGGAATGTGGCCTGAGAATGGCATCGATGTTTCTGATGAGGTATCAGCCGAATTTACCGGACAGCCACCGGAAGGAAAAACTATTGGTGTGGGTGCTGATGGGATGCCAGCGTGGGTGGATATTCCACCACCCACACGGGAGGAGTTGATTTCTGCCGCAGAACAGGTTCGCCAGCAACTACTGGCCCATGCCGACGCTGTTATGTTGGATTGGCGTACAGAACTGATGCTGGGGGAAATCAGCGACGCCAACAGGGATAAACTGTCGGCGTGGATGACCTATAAAAACGAGGTTAAAGCGGTTGACGTGACAGCCGACCCCGAGCATGTTAACTGGCCTGTTCCCCCGGAGGTGTAGGCCATTCAATATCTGGTGCACTTGAGGCATCTACCGATTCCAGTATATCCAGATAATCCAGCCACAAGTTGTATTGCGCCAGTTCGTCACCTTTCAGCCGACCAATTGCTGCCTTACCGGGCCACTGCTTACTGTTGACGTATTCAGTGGCTTCATTAATCAGGAGACGTTTTTTATTCTCTGCCGCACTGATAGCGGACTCTTTTGCTGTTATTACCGTGAAACTACCCATTTAATATTACCTCGCGAGTCAGCATTTCACTCTCTTCAGCATCAGGACCATAGAAGCCAATTAATTCTACGATGATCTCTCCTGACTCCTTTCTGGCCTTCAGTACAGGATTGGGGGTTAACACAGATACAAAATCGACCGCGATATCGCCATCATTCAGGATGCTAAAATCGAATGAATCGGCAACATCATCAACTTCAATCGTTAATACATCACCTTTTGCCGACACTTTCATAACGTAATCAGAACGCTGCGGGGTAAAGATTGCTTTCATCAGAACCATCTCCCAACTGCTGTATATCCAAGGTATGCCGCTGCATTTTGCACATTGCTGATCAGCGCCAGTGAGGTCCCTGTCAGTGAACTACCGCGAACGGAAGGCCATGAAGATGTACCACCCGATGATAGTGGAGCGGAGGGTGCTACGGCTGGCTTGGTGCCAACGAAAGTTGCAGGAAAAGTGAACACAGATTCAGTGGAAAAATATAGGTTTGTCGTCCCACCGCTAGGGTTGCTTGTTATGGATTCAACCGACCTGGTAAACCAGCAGATTAGTGTTCCATCGGCGAATTTTGTGTACTCACCGTTTGAGTTAGATCCTCTCTCAATAATTGCCCCGGTCGGAACTCCCCCTGACTGAGATACTGTTCCTACGACATCAGCTTTAGCAGCCGTTCGCAAACCAACGTTTCCGATAATGATCCTTAGTCGCTCAAATGGCATTATTCCCGCCATTTAAAGTGAGTTTAACCATGCTTATTGGCTATGTACGTGTATCAACAAATGACCAGAACACAGCATTACAGCGTAATGCGCTGGAATGTGCAGGATGTGAGCTGATTTTTGAAGACAAGATAAGCGGCAGAACCTCAGACAGACCTGGACTTAAACGAGTACTCAGAACGCTATCTGAAGGTGACACCCTCGTGGTCTGGAAGCTTGATCGCCTCGGACGCAGCATGCGTCATCTGGTTGGACTGGTGGAAGAACTACGCGAGCGAGGTATCAACTTTAAAAGTCTGACTGACAGCATAGATACTTCATCGCCAATGGGGCGCTTCTTCTTTCATGTTATGGGGGCATTGGCCGAGATGGAACGTGAACTGATTGTTGAACGTACACGTGCAGGTTTGGCTGCTGCGCGAGCTGAGGGGCGCGTGGGAGGTCGAAGACCTAAGTTAACACCTGAACAGTGGGCGCAGGTTGGAAGATTGTTAGCGGCTGGCGAAACTCGTCAGAGGGTGGCCCTAATTTATGACGTCGGAATCTCAACCCTGTACAAACGATTCCCAGCATCTGACATATAAATCACGATCACAAACGCGATCCAATGTTAGTTGTCAATGTGTCGCGTTTTGATTGGCGCGCGGCAGCCGCGGCAAAGTCGCGCGGATAACCTTTTTTATCCATTTCCGGGATCATTACCGAACCAATGGATGCGGTATCCGCTACAGACGATCCAGAAATAGCGCCAAAAAAGGTTGATGCCACAATGTTTACCAGCGACAGTCCGCCGCGAATAAAGCCAACAAAAATATAGGCAAAGTTCACCAGTCGCCGCGCAATTCCCCCTTCGGCCATAATAGCCCCGGCCAGAATAAAGAACGGGATCGCCAGCAGGGAGAACTTATTCACCCCGCTGGTCAGTTGGATCATCACCGCTTCCAGCGGAATATCAATGTACCAGGCGCCAATGATGGCGCTAATGCCAACCGCATACGCTACCGGTACCCCAATTGCCAGCATAATGCCGAGCGTAAAGACGAGAATAAATGCATCCATCTGCTTTCCTTTCTGAAATGGGGGCGGTAACTAGCTGGTCGATCCCAACATGACAACGGGACGTTGGTACTGCGGACCACGGAAAATCTTTTCTGCGATAAACAGCAGCGTTATGGCAGAGCCAATCGGCAATGGAAGGTAGTTTTGCCCGGCACTTAAAAGCGGGAATTCGGCCACGGGCTGTTCCCACAGCTCAAGACAGAGATTGGTTCCGTACCAGAGGATAAAAAGGCTTATCGCCACTAACATAACGTCAGCGATTACAGAGCAATAACGGCGGGAAGCATCACCCAGACGGTCAATCACCATACTTACCGCGATATGCGAGCCTGCACGATAGCTCACCGCCGCGCCAATAAAGGTGAATGTCACCATACACAGAATAGCGACGGGTTCAGGCCATGACAGGGCGTTATTCAGAACATAACGCGCGAATATACCAATGGGGATAATGGCGACCATGACTAATAATGCGATACCGGCAATCCACATTGACACCCGATAAAGAAAATCCATTACCGATGAATAGCATTCACCCATAATCATCACCTCGAATTAATCAAAAGATTCAGGCGGAGGGTTGATATCCTCCACCTGATGAATTACTTCACATCCTGAATTCGTTTGATCAAATCCTGGTGGTCTTTACCGTAATTATCCCGCACTGACTGCGTGGCTTTATAGAAATAGTCCGTATCAATATCGTGGAACTGAACGCCGTTGGCTTTCATGGTCTCCAGCGATTTTGCATTATAATCCTGCCAAAGTTTTCGTTGCTCTACCTGTGCTTCTTTGGCGAGTTTAATAATGAGGTCCTGGTCTTCTTTTTTCAACTTATCCCATTTGGCTTTCGAGAACAGAAAAAGCTCAGGAATAATAAAGTGTTTGCTCCAGGTATAGTTTTTCACGACCGGCAAATAGTTATGCGCAACAAACGTTGGCGGGTTATTTTCCGTGCCATCAATAACGCCGGTCTGCATGCCGCTAAATACTTCACTAACGCCCATGACAACGGAATTCGCGCCCATCGCTTTCAGGGTATCCAGCGCTATCGGACTCCCTTGAACACGGATTTTCATACCGTGTAAATCTTCCGGTTTCACCACTGGATTTTTGGTGATCAGGTTGCGCGTTCCGGCATCCATCCAGCCGAGGAACACCAGCCGCGATTTGGCGTTGGCCGTCAGGCGGTCGCCAATCTCCTGACCAATCATGCCGTCGAGAACCTTATGCAGATGGTCTTCATCACGGAAAATATATGGCAGGGTAAACACGTTAATTTCAGGGAGAATAGCGGCGACTGGCGTCATTGAGACACGAATAATATCGATAGCGCCTAATTGTGCCTGCTCAATCATCTGTTTTTCGTCGCCTAACACACCACCGGGAAAGGTTTTAATCTCCAGACGACCTTCGGTAGCGGCGCTAAGTTTTTCCCCCATATGTTTCACGGCAACAACGTTCGGGTAATCAGCCGGATGCACATCTGCGGCGCGAAAGGTTTGTGCCAGCGTTGCATGACTCGCCAGTAATACAGACGCGCCAATACACAGACTTAACAGGTTTTTTGTCAGTTTCATTTGTCCTTCTCCAGAAGTTCATAATATCCATTAACAGGAATAGCTTGCAGAGCAAATGACTGCCGGAATTAAAAACGGGCAGCGAGAAACTTTCTTAACGACGTTACCTGCGCAGACTAACTGGTGTAACAATTTATTTCGATGACTACGTTCACAAAAAATCGCAGACAGTTAAATTTTTTAGCACACTGTTTCATTTTTGCAATGCAGATCGTTTTATTGATAAAAAAACAACGCAAGAAAGGCGATTTGATACTAACAACCCGCGTTAGTATTTCAATAAAAATAAAACACCAATATTTCTGGAGAATATCTTTCGAATGAAAAAGTGAAATGCAGGATGGTATTAACACCATCCTGCAGAAGAGAAGTTGAGGATTACTGCCAGCCGTAGCGGCGGCTATAAAAACCTTTCACAAGCTGGGTTAATGTCATGTAACCCGCCAGAATCGCAATCAGCCACGGGAAGTAGCTCAGCGGCAGCGCCTGCAATTGCAGATAGCTGGCCAGCGGCGAGAACGGTAATGCAATGCCCACCACCATTACCACCAGCGTCATCAGCATCAGCGGCCATGCGGCGCGGCTTTGGATAAACGGCACGCGACGGGTACGGATCATATGCACAATCAGCGTTTGCGACAGCAGGCCCACCACAAACCAGCCAGACTGGAACAATGTCTGATGTTCAGGTGTATTGGCATGGAAGACGAACCACATCAGGCAGAAAGTCAGAATGTCAAAGATCGAGCTGATCGGTCCAAAGAAGATCATAAAGCGGCCCAACTCGGCGGGATTCCAGCGCTGCGGCTTTTTGATCTGCTCTTCATCAACGTTATCAAACGGAATCGCCACCTGGGATACATCATACAGCAGGTTCTGAATCAGTAAGTGCAACGGCAACATCGGCAGGAACGGTAAGAAGGCGCTCGCCACCAGCACGCTAAACACATTACCGAAGTTAGAACTGGCCGTCATTTTGATGTACTTCAGCATGTTAGAGAAGGTACGGCGTCCTTCGATTACCCCTTCTTCCAGCACCATCAGGCTCTTTTCCAGCAGGATGATATCAGCCGCTTCACGGGCAATATCAACCGCGCCGTCAACGGAGATACCAATGTCCGCCGCGCGCAGCGCCGGGGCGTCGTTAATGCCATCCCCCATAAAGCCGACCACATGACCTTCGCGCTTGAGCAGCGTGACAATACGCTCCTTGTGCATTGGTGTCAGGCGGGCAAACAGCGTGGTGCGCTGGGCAAGTTGGGCCAGCTCGTCATCGCTTAACCCCTCAATGCTGCTACCGATAACCACATCGCCCGCATCCAGCCCCACTTCATGACACACTTTCGCCGCCACCAGCTCGCTATCGCCGGTGAGGATTTTCACCGTAATACCGCTGGCTTTCAGCGCTTTAAGCGCCGGTGCGGTGGTCTCTTTCGGCGGATCGAGGAACGCGATATAGCCTTCGAGGATCAGATCGGATTCATCAATACGCTGGTAATCCCCCTCACGCGCTGGCAGGTATTTCGTCGCCACCGCCACCACGCGCAGCCCCTGGCGGTTCAGCGTGTCCGTGACGCGTTTCACCCGACGCAGCATGTTGTCATCTAACGGAACAATCTCACCATTGTGGCGCACCTGGGTACACACGCTGAGGATCTCCTGTAGTGCCCCTTTACAGACCAACTGGTGCACATCGGTTTCTTCTGCCACCACCACCGACATGCGGCGACGTTCGAAATCAAACGGGATCTCATCGATTTTTTGCCAGCGGGTAGAGAGCCGACGGGCGGATTCTTCGTCCACGCCTTCCAGCACTGCCGTATCCAGCAGATTCTTCAGCCCGGTCTGGTAGTGGCTGTTCAGCCACGCAGAATGCAGGACGTGTTCGCTGGGCTTTCCAGATATATCAGTATGATTCTCCAGCACTATTTTATCTTGTGTCAGAGTGCCGGTTTTATCGGTGCACAGAATATCCATCGCGCCAAAGTTCTGGATAGCGTCGAGGTGTTTAACGATGACCTTTTGTTTTGACAGCTTCACCGCCCCACGTGCCAGCGTCGAGGTGACGATCATCGGCAGCATTTCTGGAGTCAGTCCCACCGCCACAGACAGCGCAAACAGCGCCGCTTCCCACCAGTCACCTTTGGTGTAGCCATTAATGATAAGCACAATCGGCGCCATCACCAGCATAAAGCGGATCAGCAGCATGCTGACGCGGCTGATCCCTTTCTGGAAGGCATTCTGCTCGCTTTCCTGCTCGCTGACGCGGCCCGCCAGTTGCCCGAACCAGGTATTGGCCCCGGTCGCAATCACGATGGCCTGCGCCGTGCCGCTCACCACATTGGTGCCCATAAAGCACAGGGTATCGCATTCCAGCGGGTTGCTTTGCTGCGGGTCGCGGCTGGTTGCAACTTTCTCTACCGGCAGCGATTCACCGGTCAGCGAAGCCTGAGCCACGAACAGGTCACGAGCCTGTACCACGCGCAGATCGGCCGGGATCATATCCCCTGCCGCCAGTTTGATAATATCGCCAGGAACCAACTGATCGATCGGCAGTTCAACCCAACCGTTCTCCCCTTTCTCGTTGATAACGCGCAGCACCGTGGCGGTGTTGCTGACCATCGCTTTCAACGCATCCGCCGCTTTGGTGGAACGCGCCTCCTGCACAAAATTCAACAGCGTCGAGATGGCGACCATCAGCGCGATGACGCCGGCAGCGAACAGATCCTCAGTGGCATAAGAAATCGCACCAAGGATGGTCAGCAGAATATTAAACGGGTTGCGGTAGCAGACCCACAGATGCACCCACCAGGGCGACGGCTTCTGCGCCGGCAACTGGTTTTCGCCATGGATTTCGCGAGCGTTCTCGACTTCTGCGGCGTTCAACCCTTCTGGGTGCGCGCCGAACGTTTTCCACAGCGCTGCTTCGTCCATCAGCGCCATTTTCAGGCAATGTTCGCTCAGCGAGGGTGGGATCGGCGTGCTGGCAACGGTCTGCGCATTGGGTAGCGGATCGCGATGCACCAGACGATGTGGTAGATGGCGGTTTAGCCGGGCAAATAGCTGGCGGGTAATATTTTTGAACATAGGCAGTCCCCCTGCGCCAGTCTTAACAGGCGCAGTAAATCCTTCAGGCGTGGCAAATCCTTGCCTGATGGCAATCTCAAAATCGTAACAGGGACGTCAGAACGTCACTGTCTTACGCATCCGGTAAGACAGTGAAAGACAGGCTTACCGGAAAGGGTTGTTTCTCCGTCTCGGGAGAGGGGTGGGATCGGGATCCATATAGCCTCCGGTAAGTGAAAGATTTGCGCTGCGGATTATACGCAGAAAACCATAAGGTTTGTGGCAATTATGGCGGTATGATACAGCACGGAAACTAAACCAAATGTATACCAGACTTTGCCCATTGCACTGCGCTTGAGTAAAGTTATTCTCTATTTGGCATAACTTCACACGCAACATGGGAAAACAGGATGCAAAATCGGCTGACCATTAAAGACATCGCCCGCTTAAGCGGTGTGGGAAAATCAACCGTTTCCCGTGTGCTCAACAATGAAAGCGGCGTGAGTGAACGCACCCGCGAACGCGTTGAAGCGGTGATGAATCAGCACGGTTTTTCCCCTTCCCGCTCCGCACGCGCCATGCGTGGGCAAAGCGACAAGGTAGTGGCGATTATCGTCACGCGTCTGGACTCACTTTCGGAAAATCTCGCCGTGCAGACCATGCTGCCCGCCTTTTATGAGCAGGGTTACGACCCGATCATGATGGAAAGCCAGTTCTCTCCTGAGCTGGTTGAAGAACATCTCGGCATGCTCCGACGCCGCAACATTGACGGCGTGGTGCTGTTTGGTTTTACCGGCATTACTGAATCCATGCTCACCACCTGGCAAGATTCGCTGGTGCTGCTGGCAAGAGATGCCAAAGGCATTGCCTCCGTCTGCTATGACGATGAGGGTGCCATTCGCACCCTGATGCAGCGTTTATACGAACGCGAGCATCGCCATATTAGCTTTCTTGGCGTTCCTCATAGCGACGTGACCACCGGTAAGCGCCGCCATGAAGCTTATCTGGCATTCTGTAAGAAACACAAACTGCATCCGGTTGCCGCGCTGCCGGGTCTGGCCATGAAGCAGGGCTATGAGCAGGCCGCCAGTGTCATCACCCCGGAAACCACCGCATTAGTCTGCGCGACAGACACCCTCGCCCTTGGGGTCAGTAAATATCTACAGGAGCAGCGAATAGAGAACCTGCAATTGGCGAGCGTGGGCAGCACGCCGCTGATGAAATTCCTCCATCCGGAAATTATCACCGTCGACCCAGGATACGCCGAAGCCGGGCGACAAGCGGCCTCGCAGCTGATCGAGCAGATCAACGGCCGCAGCGAACCACGACAAATCATTATTCCTTCCACCCTCTCCTGACCGCTTTCTGAGCGTTAATTTGTGATCTTCGCTGCGTTTCGGGAACGTTCCCATTTTTAAATATTCATCGACGATATACTCTGGCGCCAACAACGCGAGAGTTGCCGGATGGCGACCTAACGCGTCTTATCCGGCCTACGGGGAACACACGTCATCATGAGCAAAATAAAACAAGCAGACATCGACCGGCTGATTGAGCTGGTAGGCGGGCGCGACAATATCGCCACGGTAAGTCACTGCATTACTCGCCTGCGTTTTGTGCTGAATCAGCCTGCGAACGCCAGGCCGAAAGAGATCGAACAGTTGCCGATGGTCAAAGGCTGCTTCACCAACGCCGGGCAATTTCAGGTGGTGATTGGCACCGAGGTAGGTGATTACTACAAAGCGCTGCTGGCGACGACCGGACAAGCCAGCGCCGACAAAGAGCAGGCGAAAAAAGCGGCGCGGCAGAATATGAAATGGCATGAACAGCTGATTTCTCATTTTGCGGAGATCTTCTTCCCGCTGCTGCCCGCGCTGATTAGCGGCGGCTTGATCTTAGGTTTCCGTAACGTGATCGGCGATCTGCCGATGAGCAATGGTCAGACGCTGGCGCAGATGCATCCTTCGCTGAAAACCCTTTACGACTTCCTGTGGCTAATTGGCGAGGCGATCTTCTTCTATTTGCCGGTCGGAATCTGCTGGTCGGCGGTGAAGAAAATGGGCGGTACGCCGATCCTCGGTATTGTGCTGGGCGTAACCCTGGTTTCACCGCAGTTAATGAACGCTTATTTGCTCGGTCAGCAGGTACCGGAAGTGTGGAACTTCGGCCTGTTCAGCATTGAAAAAGTAGGCTACCAGGCGCAGGTCATTCCGGCATTGTTGGCTGGGCTGGCGCTCGGGTTTATTGAAACACGCATGAAGCGCATCGTGCCGGATTATCTGTATCTGGTGATCGTCCCGGTGTGTTCGCTGATCCTTGCGGTATTCCTTGCGCACGCCTTTATCGGTCCGTTTGGCCGCATGATCGGCGACGGTGTCGCGTTTGCGGTCCGCCATCTGCTGACCGGCAGTTTTGCTCCGATTGGCGCGGCTCTGTTCGGCTTCCTGTACGCCCCGCTGGTGATCACCGGTGTGCATCAGACCACGCTGGCTATCGACATGCAGATGATTCAGAGCATGGGCGGCACGCCGGTATGGCCACTGATCGCACTGTCGAATATCGCTCAGGCTTCTGCGGTGGTCGGGATCATTATCTCCAGTCGCAAGCACAACGAACGTGAAATCTCCGTTCCTGCCGCGATCTCTGCTTATCTTGGAGTAACTGAACCAGCAATGTACGGGATCAACCTGAAATACCGCTTCCCGATGCTGTGCGCGATGATCGGCTCCGGTCTCGTCGGACTGCTGTGCGGCCTGAACGGTGTGCTGGCAAACGGGATTGGCGTCGGCGGTTTGCCGGGCATCCTCTCCATCCAGCCGACTTATTGGCAGGTATTTGGCATGGCGATGGTCATTGCAATTGTTATCCCAATGATACTGACCTCATTTGTTTACCAGCGTAAATACCGTCTGGGCACATTACAAATTATCTAACTTTTCTTCGGGGCGCAGTTGCGCCCCAGCGTATTTCCAGGAAACAACCATGAATATTCCCCACTGGTGGCAAAACGGCGTTATCTATCAGGTTTACCCCAAGAGTTTTCAGGACACTACCGGCAGCGGCACCGGCGATTTACGCGGCGTGACGCAGCGCCTCGACTATCTGCAAAAACTGGGCGTTGATGCCATCTGGCTGACGCCGTTCTATATTTCGCCGCAGGTTGATAACGGCTACGACGTCGCGGATTACCTGTCTGTCGATCCGGCCTACGGTACGCTGGAAGATTTTGACGAACTGGTGGCGCAGGCGAAAGCGCGCGGCATCCGTATTATTCTCGATATGGTGTTTAACCACACCTCAACCCAGCACGCCTGGTTTCGTGAAGCGCTGGATAAAGACAGCCCGTATCGTCAGTTTTATCTCTGGCGCGACGGCACGCCAGGCAGCCCGCCGAATAACTGGCGTTCCAAATTTGGCGGTAACGCCTGGGGCTGGCACGCCGAAAGCGAGCAGTACTATCTGCACCTCTTTGCTCCGGAGCAGGCCGATCTGAACTGGGAAAATCCGGCGGTACGCGCCGAGCTAAAAAAAGTCTGTGAGTTCTGGGCCGATCGCGGCGTGGACGGATTGCGCCTCGACGTGGTGAATCTTATCTCTAAAGATCAGGACTTCCCGAACGATCCCGACGGCGATGGGCGGCGTTTTTATACCGATGGTCCGCGCGCGCATGCGTTTTTACGCGAGATGAACCGCGACGTCTTCACGCCACGCGGCCTGATGACGGTGGGCGAGATGTCTTCCACCACACTGGAAAACTGCCAGCAGTACGCCGCACTCGATGGCAGCGAACTGTCGATGACCTTTAACTTTCACCACCTGAAAGTGGATTACCCCAACGGTGAGAAGTGGACGTTAGCCAAACCCGATTATGTCGCGCTGAAAACCCTGTTCCGTCACTGGCAGCAGGGCATGCACAATCAGGCCTGGAACGCGCTGTTCTGGTGTAACCACGATCAGCCGCGCATCGTGTCGCGTTTTGGCGATGAAGGTAAATACCGCATTCCGTCGGCCAAAATGCTGGCGATGGTGCTGCATGGCATGCAGGGCACACCCTATATCTACCAGGGTGAAGAGATCGGCATGACCAATCCGCACTTCAGCCAGATTACCGATTATCGCGATGTGGAAAGCCATAACATGTTTGCCGAACTGAACGGTCAGGGGCGAGATGCCGACGAACTGCTGGCGATCCTCGCCAGTAAATCCCGCGATAACAGCCGCACGCCGATGCAGTGGGATGCCAGCCAACACGCGGGCTTTACCGAGGGCGAGCCATGGATCAATCTGTGTGACAACGCAGCGGAGATCAACGTGGCGGCAGCGCTGAGCGATGCCGACTCGGTGTTCTACACCTATCAGAAACTGATCGCATTGCGCAAAGTGGAGCCAGTTATTACCTGGGGCGACTATCAGGATCTGTTACCGGACAGCCCACATCTGTGGTGTTACCAACGCGAGTGGCAAGGGCAGCGGCTGCTGGTCATTGCTAATCTGAGCGATACCTTCCAGAACTGGCAACCAGCCCAGGCCGATGGAAACTGGCAGGTGCTGATGCACAACTATGCCGAGGTCGCCAGCCAACCTGGGGACATGACACTGCGTCCTTTTGAGGCCATCTGGTGGGTACAAAAATAGCTTGCAATTGGCGTCAGGCCCGGTTCGTGTAGTATTGCCGGGCTTCACTGCTGACACTGCATTTACCCTACTGTTTTTGTTGAATAATTAATCAGAATTTTCTGCCCATAATTTACAATCGCTGTACTGCCCGTCATCTGTACGCTCCGATTTTTACTTTGCGCTACATCAAATAAACCGTAAACATCCTTGATGCAAATCACTACATATAGAACTTAAAATGCACGCCGACCCAATATGTTGTATTAATCGACTACAATTGCTACAACTACAGTGCACCGCTTTACGGTGAAATTGTGGATAAAGTGGGTCAGGATTGCGGGAAGTCATTGGCAATAGAGATGAATAAAGCCATGGCCGCTTCCCCAACCTCTGTGGATAACCTGTTCTTATAAATATGGAGTGATCATGACACCGCATGTGATGAAACGAGATGGCTGTAAAGTGCCGTTTAAATCAGAGCGCATCAAAGAAGCCATTCTGCGTGCAGCTAAAGCAGCGGGAGTCGATGACGCAGATTACTGTGCCACCGTCGCAGAAGTCGTTAGTAGCCAGATGAATGAGCGCAGCCAGGTCGATATCAACGAGATCCAGACAGCGGTAGAAAACCAGCTGATGTCTGGTCCGTACAAACAACTCGCCCGTGCGTACATCGAATATCGCCACGACCGTGATATACAGCGTGAAAAGCGTGGCCGTCTGAACCAGGAAATTCGTGGTCTGGTTGAGCAAACCAACTCTGCTCTGCTGAACGAAAACGCCAACAAAGACAGCAAAGTGATCCCGACCCAGCGTGACCTGCTGGCCGGTATCGTCGCCAAACACTATGCGCGTCAGCACCTGCTGCCGCGTGATGTCGTCCAGGCGCACGAGCGTGGTGATATTCACTATCACGATCTCGACTACTCTCCGTTCTTCCCAATGTTTAACTGCATGCTGATCGACCTGAAAGGCATGCTGACGCAGGGCTTTAAGATGGGTAACGCGGAGATTGAGCCGCCAAAATCCATCTCCACCGCTACGGCCGTCACCGCGCAAATTATCGCGCAGGTTGCCAGCCATATTTATGGCGGTACCACCATTAACCGTATTGACGAAGTTCTCGCACCATTCGTGACCGAGAGCTTTAACAAGCATCGCAAAACCGCTGAAGAGTGGCAGATCCCGGATGCCGACGGTTATGCGCATTCCCGTACCGAGAAAGAGTGCTACGACGCATTCCAGTCCCTCGAGTATGAAGTGAATACCCTGCATACCGCTAACGGCCAGACGCCGTTCGTCACCTTCGGTTTTGGCCTGGGAACCAGTTGGGAATCGCGTTTGATCCAGCAGTCCATTCTGCGTAACCGCATTGCGGGTCTCGGTAAAAATCGTAAAACCGCCGTGTTCCCGAAACTGGTGTTCGCCATTCGCGACGGCCTGAACCACAAGTTTGGCGATCCGAACTACGACATCAAACAGCTGGCGTTGGAGTGCGCAAGCAAGCGTATGTATCCGGACATCCTGAACTACGATCAGGTAGTGAAAGTGACCGGTTCGTTCAAAACGCCGATGGGCTGTCGCAGCTTCCTCGGCGTGTGGGAAAACGAGAACGGCGAACAGATTCACGACGGGCGTAACAACCTCGGCGTTATCAGCCTCAACCTGCCGCGTATCGCGCTGGAAGCCCACGGCGATGAAGCCACCTTCTGGAAACTGCTCGACGATCGACTGGTGCTGGCACGTAAAGCGCTGATGACCCGCATTGCGCGTCTGGAAGGCGTGAAAGCCCGCGTGGCGCCAATCCTGTATATGGAAGGTGCCTGCGGCGTGCGTCTGAAAGCGGACGATGACGTGTCAGAAATCTTTAAAAATGGCCGCGCGTCTATCTCGCTGGGTTACATCGGCATTCACGAAACCATTAACGCACTGTTTGGTGACAAACATCTGTACGACAGCGAGCAGCTTCGCGCCAAAGCTATCGCCATTGTCGAACGCCTGCGTCAGGCAGTCGATCAGTGGAAAGACGAGACCGGCTACGGCTTCAGCCTGTACAGCACGCCAAGCGAAAACCTGTGCGATCGTTTCTGTCGTCTGGATACCGCCGAGTTTGGTGTGGTGCCAGGCGTGACCGATAAAGGTTACTACACCAACAGCTTCCACCTCGACGTGGAGAAAAAGGTTAACCCGTACGACAAGATCGATTTCGAAGCGCCATACCCGCCGCTGGCGAGTGGAGGCTTCATTTGCTACGGCGAATACCCGAATATTCAGCACAACCTGAAAGCACTGGAAGACGTCTGGGATTACAGCTATCAGCACGTGCCGTATTACGGGACCAACACGCCAATTGATGAATGCTACGAGTGCGGCTTTACCGGTGAGTTCGAGTGCACCAGCAAAGGCTTTACCTGCCCGAAATGTGGTAACCACGACGCCGCGCGCGTGTCGGTCACCCGCCGCGTCTGCGGTTATTTAGGCAGCCCGGACGCCCGTCCGTTTAACGCCGGTAAGCAGGAAGAAGTGAAGCGCCGCGTTAAGCATTTGGGTAACGGGCAGATAGGTTAATCCGCTGTTACGTTAATGCCCGGTGGCGCTGCGCTTACCGGGCCTACGGACCGCACTCTTATTGTAGGCCGGGTAAGCGCAGCGCCACCCGGCATGGTTACAAGCTATGAACTTTCACCAATACTATCCCGTCGACATCGTTAACGGCCCCGGCACCCGCTGCACGCTGTTTGTGTCCGGGTGCGTGCATGAATGTCCCGGTTGCTATAACAAAAGCACCTGGCGGCTCAATTCCGGCAAGCCATTTACCAAAGAGATGGAAGACAAGATCATTGCCGATCTGAACGATACGCGAATCAAGCGTCAGGGGATCTCGCTCTCCGGTGGCGATCCGCTACATCCGCAAAACGTGCCGGAAATCCTGCAACTAGTGCAGCGCGTTCGCGCTGAGTGCCCCGGCAAAGATATCTGGGTGTGGACCGGCTACAAGCTCGATGAACTCAACGCCGCGCAAATGCAGGTGGTCGATCTCATCAACGTACTGGTCGATGGCAAATACGTGCAGGATCTTAAAGACCCGGCGCTGATCTGGCGCGGCAGCAGCAACCAGGTTGTGCATCATTTGCGTTGATCGCTAAAGCCGTTTGTTTGCATCGAGATAAACGGCCGAATGTTCTCGCTTGCCGACCGCGACAACAAACACGATCACAACCTCATCCCGAACCTGGTACACCAGACGATAGCCGGACGATTTAAGCTTAATTTTATAGCAATCTGGAAGACCGTTTAAACGGGCAGAGTCAATTCTGGGGTTCAACAACACGTCGGCCAACTTCTTCTTAAACTGAGCCTTCACCGTATCACCCAGTTTATGCCACTCTTTTAAGGCTCTCGGGTCGAATTCCAGTTCATAAGTCATCCAGACTAACCTTGATTCCTTTTTGCGGGCTGGCCAGCCTCTCCCGGACTGTCTGAATCAGTGTATCTTCGCTGTCGCTAACGGTGACGGTTTTCACTGGCATGCGCCCCGTTTCCGCGACGTACTGAAACAGTAATCGCACAGCTTCCGTTGGAGTAATGTTCAGTTTTTCCAGCACGGCATAAGCCTCATTTTTGAGTTTGTCATCCAGACGGACGTTCAGCGTGGCCATTATGCCTCCAGTAGAATCGAATGTGTAATGCAGTTTAGCATTACATACGCATTACATCGAATTATGGATAACGCCTCTCAAAAACGGCTCACGCACTCCATGGCGACCGTTTTGAACTCGGTGAAATTCCGGCATGCGCAGAGCCGTGTCATGGCGCGCTCGCGCAGGAAGGTGACGAAAATATCGTAAATGGCCATCGCTTCTTCGTACTCGCTTTTACTGATGGCGAGCAGGAAGATCACATGCGCCGTTTCATCACCCCATGCAATGCCCTGCGGTGCGAGGATAGTGTAAACCACCGTTTTCTTGGCCAGCAGACCGAGGGCGTGCGGCAGGGCAATGCTGTCACCCAGCATGGTGCTGACGATGGCCTCACGCTCAACCACTGAATCAAGGAACTCTGTGTCGACAAAACCTTCATCCTGCAACTGACGGCATAAGGTTTTGAACAACGTTTGTTGATCCATTGGCTCGTCAATTACACGAAAATGGGCGGCATCGAAGAATTTGTTCAACATCCACGGGCGGGTTCTGTCCACCAGCACCAGTTTGCCAATTTGTTCCAGTTGATAATCGGTCGGGAACGGCGCAATCATCGCTACAGGCTTATCTTTTTCACCGATCCGCGCGGTAGAGATGACAAAATCTTCGCTGATGCTTTCCCGCTGTTCGTAGTCACGCAGCGTGACGGTATCGACGATCTCTATCTGCGGATACTTACGCGCCAGCACCGCTTCAATCATCCGCGCCATCGCATTTCCGGCATCGCATACCAGCAGAACCTTCGGCTGTCTCTGGTAACCGATGTTGTAACTACGCTCCAGCCCGACACCAATATGCAACACGAGGAAGCCGATCTCATTTTCACTGATGGTGTACGGCGTATATTTTCCCCATCCCGAGACGGCGGCCAGCGTCATGTCCCACGCCATGGGGTAGTGCTGTTTAATATTTTCCAGCAGCGGATTGGGGATCATTATCTGGTAACGCACCCGGGTGATCATCGTCTTAATATGCGTCAGCAGGTCAGCATGTAACTGTTTGTCATTCAACAGGTTGTAGTTGTACTGGGTGTTGATAAAACGCAGGATGTAATTGACCAACGCTTCGTCATCATCCGCATTGATAGCACTGGGCGCAATCTCTTGTACCTGGCGAGCAGCAATATGCACCTGTAGCCAGTTTTCTTCGGAAACGGAAAGCGGTTTGTCTGCCAGGCGGTGCAATACCGCCGCGATTTCCCGCGTGGCCAGGCACACCGATTGATCGGCCTCTTCTGCGGCAAAATCCGGGAGTGGATACCCTTCGCTAATCCGCCGTACCGCCACCGCGCAGTACAAGCGTAAAAACAGCTCGCCCTCATCGGTCAGACGAATATGAAAACGAGCGAAAATATCCTGTAAAACGGGCTGTAGCTGCTCGGGGATCCCGGCATTAAGCGCCTCCTGCATCACTAATGGGTGCTGCGGATCCTGCTGTGCCAGCGTCCACAGCAGATCGGTCAAACAGGCGCGAATCGCCATTTCGCTGCCGAACAGTTTCATGCCGTGACGGGGACGCGTTTCCAGCGTCAGATGATAACGTTGCAGATGCTCGCGCACCTCAGCCATATCGTTTTGCAGCGTCGCGCGGCTGATAAACCATTCATCAGCCAAATCTTCCAGCTTTAGCGAGAAAGCCGACGTCAGAAAACGCACCACCAGCCAGTGTATCCGTTCCTGGCTGGTTCGAGGGATGCGTAGCAACGCGTTGGGCTGCTGCGTTTGCAGGGTGTTATAACTTGCCGGGTCGTCAATTTTGAGCTGATAACCGTTACCCCGGCTGAGGACAAACTGTGCGCCGTACTGGGTGAGCAGCGCGTTTAGCGCGGTGATATCCGCCCGTACGGTGCGTGTGGAAACCGACAACCGCTGCGCCAGCTCGTCCTGTGGAAGCGCTTCGTTTTGCAACATGTCAAACAGCTGTGCTAAACGTTGGTTGGGGAATCGCACGTCAGTTTCCTCATCAGTCAGTTAGCCTACGCAGGCCCGGGTCATCGCCATCAGCTGGCGTACGTCATCCGGACGAGTGTTACCACTCACCTTATCAATAATCGAACTATAGATGTGAGGAATGATTTTACTCACTCCGGCATCGAGGGCAATCTGCAGGATTTCAGTGAAATTATCCAGATCGATACCGCCGGTTGGCTCCAGCCAGAAGTCATGACGGGCGCAGGCCTGCGCTACGGCAATGTACTCTTCACGGCATTTCAGGCCGCCCATCGGGAAGTATTTAATCGAGCTACCGCCCATATCTTTGAGCAGCGCAATCGCGGTTTCTACCGGCACAATACCGTCCGGCGTCTGGCTGCTCAGCGGACCGGTGGAGATTTTCACCCTGCCCGGCATGCCGGTTGGCGAGACCAGACCGTTGACTACTGTATCCTGCTGGCCCAGCAGCGCGCGACTGGTGGCCACGCCGGTAAAGACCTGATTAACATGCTGCGGCTGTACCTGACGGGAAATTTCACTGACCATCGCCGACTGGTTTGGGTCGCCTGCCCCCAATCCCACGGAGAGCGCATTGTCGATAAGCGCTGCGTATTCACGCATATCCGCTACTGCGCTTGCGACATCCGGGTAATTTTTTGACAACACACCAACCAGCACGTGTCCTTCCGCCGCCGCGTAAATATCCCGCGCATTTTCTTTGGAGCCTGCCAGCACGTTCAGGCAGACGCGGTCGCGATAAAAGTTAGGGGTCAGTTTCATACTTCTTTCTCCTGCGAAATCACTTCACCAATTCGACGGGCCACAATCTCCAGCTGCGCACGATCGACGCTGCGCACATCGGCTTCGATAATGCCTTCGTTAGCTTTGTAACCACGGAAGTAAATCGCGTACTCGCCTTGTTTCAGGGCTTCAACCAGTTCGCCCGTGGCGATCCCGGTTACCGCTTCATCAAACTTAATTTCCGTGCGTGCGATGTCGCGCCCTGCGCTATCCCACACCACGCGGGCGCTCACGCCGTTAAGCTGGTTCAACGCATTAATGAACGGCGTCATTTTCTCGACCATCTCCGCGCCACTCTCTTTCTGCGCGTTCAGATACAGTTCGATGGCGCAGGTTAGGCCAAGAATTCCCTCTTTCCCCACCTTCATCGCCCGGCCAATTCCCGCCGTCTGGCGTTTCACCCACTCAACGTACTGGGTTTTACCTATCACCAGACCGCTGGTTGGTCCTTCAATCGCCTTCGCGCCGCTATAAATAACCAGATCTGCGCCAACCCGGTAGTAGCATTGCAAATCTTCTTCCGCCGCCGCGTCCACGATCAGCGGCAGGTTATGCGTACGCGCCACCACCGCAGCCTGCTCCACGCTGAGCATACTTTTCTGGACGCAGTGGTGAGATTTGATATACAGAATGGCCGCCGTACGCGGTGTAATGGCCGCAGCCAGCTGCGCCGCGGAACATTCGTTGGCATAACCGGCTTCCACTAACTTACCGCCGCCAAGCGCCACCATGGTACCCACCGGAGCACCAAAGTTGACGTTGTGGCCTCTGGGCAGCACGATTTCGTTGTTCTCGATGGGCGTGACGTGCAGGTTCTCCAGCAGCCAGTCGCTGTCTTTAACCAATACGCCAGCCACCGACAGGGCGATCCCAGCCGAGGCGCAAGAGACAACGGTTGCCCCTTCCACTTCCAGCAATTTCGCGATGTAGTCGCCGGTTTTATTGACCAGATCTTTCATCTCGAAATAGTGGTTCATCCCCGCCATCGCCGCTTCAACCACTTCTGGTCGCGGCGTGGAAACGCCAAGCGCCGTCATGCGGCCGGAGGTATTAATCACCTGTTTTAAATCGTATTTCTCAAAAATCGAAGGCATGTTCCGCGCTCCCTTGTTCGGTCATATAGCCCTTGCCCGCACGTATTGCGGCAAGCGGCACCAGCAGTTGTTCAGCCTGCAGGCTGTCGTTTTCTGCATCTACCAGCACGGTTGGCTGGCGCTTAAGCGTAAAGAGGGTTAAATCAGCATCCAGACCGACCTGCAGTCGCCCCTTCTGTTTCAGGCGCAGGCCGTCGGCAGCATTGGCGGTAACGCACTCAATAACCTGCGGAAGCGACATCCCAATGGCGAGAAATTTCGACATCACATTCGCCAGAGAATGCACCGGGCCGCTGATACGGTTGCGACAGTAAATATCGGAACTGATAGTGTGTGGCAAAATCCCCAGTTCAATAGCGCGTTTTGCCACCGCAAAGCTCAGGCTGGCGGTGCCATGCCCAACGTCCAGACGCACGCCGCGTGAAATCGCCCGCGTCACCGACGCCCGCAGCTCGCCTTGCGGCGTCAGAATGCGGTTCGGCTTACCGTTGTAGCAGTGGGTAATAATGTCGCCCGCACTCAAGCGTTCGGCGATCTCATCGAGATTCGGCGGGTTGTTGCCGATGTGCACCATCAGCGGCAGGTCGCCGTTCTCTTTTTGCATCGCTTTGGCGCGATCCAGCGGCGTGATGCCATTTTCACCGACTACGCTGCTACTCATACGTGCCTTCAGACCGACGATAAAATCAGGGTGGCGTTTCACCGCCTCTCGCACCGCATCAGCGTCAATATTGGCCATGTTGGCCAGCTCGTTCTGGGCGATAAGTCCAACGCGGGAGATATTCAGCAACGCATACACCTCGGTGGCAGCTTCCCGGGTCAGGGTGTAAAAATCGTCGATGTCATCCGCCCCGGTACTGCCCGCATCCACCACGGTAGTGACGCCGGTCGCAATACCGACGCTATCCGGCTGGTCGTGGTAAATCGGGGATTTCGGGTAGCAATGAACGTGGGAGTCAATCCAGCCTGCGCTGACGTAGCACTCGCCGCCCAGCTCAATGGTTTTCAGCGCCGGACCATCAACGTCGCCCAACGCCGCGATCTTGCCGTCTTTGAGCGCAATATCGCTCACCGTATCGTCAACGAGGCGCGCACGGCGCAGGAGTAAATCAAACATCGCTCTCTCCTATGCCGGATGGCGGCGTAACCGCCTTATCCGGCCTGCAAATCAACAGTTAGCTAATGGCAATCGGGAAGATGGACCCGAGGATCATTGCCCCAAGAATCGCCCCGCCGGTAATCGGTTTTTGCCACAGATAAAACAGCAGCGCCCCCGCCAGAGAACCGATTCCGATAGGAATAGAAGCCGTCATCGCGCTGAGGATAATCAACGGTCCGAGGAAGCGGCCGGAGGCGTTACCGGCCCCCATCATGACGTCCGCACCGTAGGTTGAATCGCTCTGGTTGATGGTGAACTTACGCGCCAGAATGATGATGTAGCCAATCGCCAGACCAATCACCAGACCAGTGACCAGCGAGGCGGCAAAGTTGGCGACCGGGAAGATAATGCCCGCGCCCAGCAGCAGCGCCGGAACACCTAACCCAACCCCGGTCTGAATCGCCCCGCCGATATCCAGAATACCCACCAGCGAACCTTCAATGATGCGGGCAAACAGGAAACTTGCGCCAAATGCCGCCACCGCCCCGTAGGAGCCGGTATCCATTCCCGCCTTCAGCATCGCCACAAAAGCCACTTCGTTAAATGCGCCAATACCGTACAGGTAGTACATGTGCGTTCCGGCAAATACGCCGGATGAGAGCAGGCCCACGAAGATCGGGAACGACCAGTCAGCGAACCAAAAACCTTTATTCTGTTCCATGATGACCTCCGTTATTTGCCGCTGAGCGAGTTGTGGATAAGTTCGAGCCAGTTAGGCACGGTCAGATGGAAGGATTCGATCATCTTCATATCGAAACCGCGGAAGAAGCCGCTCAGGACAAACAGCGCGACAATAGCCACCATCATCACTTTGGTGACGTGGTTCCAGCCGCTCTCTTCGACGCCTTTGCCGATCAGAATGCCGAGCACCAGCCCCGGAACGGCGTTGCCCATGATCAGCTGCGCCGCGCCGCCAAAAACGGTGGCCCAGAAGCCGGATTTCTTACCGGCGTCGATCGCCGCCAGCCAGAAGATCACCGGCATCACGGTGTTAACCAGCAGGTTAGCCGCGGGCACCAGCACCTTGACGGCGGTAACCTGCAGCGCTTCCGGTACGGATGACGCAGTGAGGTTCAGGAAGGTCACCACGATCATCCCGATAACGCCGCAGGCAATTGCCATGCGCTTAGGATCGTGCAGCGTTTCACCGACGTTGCGATTTTTAATCATCAGCGCGGCGGCGCCCCAGTTGGGGATGATGCGATGGTCGACGTCCTGAGTGAACGCCCCCGCCGCAACGGAGGAAGCCCAGGCGTTAAAGAAGAAGCCCAGGCCGAACGAGAAGTGAGAAGCCGGATCCCCTTCGCAGGAATTCAGTTCTCCAAGAGTACGAAACGCGCCCATCCCTTGAGTGGTAGGCGCATGAAACATGCGTGCAGCCCCAGCGCCGACACCAACGCCAACCAACGCGCCGATGATGAGCGATTTTATTAATATTATCAGGAACATAATTATGCCTTTTAATAGAAAATCAGCGTTGCGTAACGAAATCCACCTTGTCGAGATTGATGGCAGTCACGTTGACGGTCACGTCCAGCTCCACGCTGAAAGTGCGTCTTTCCCGGCGCAAAAAGAGGAATAAAAACGCCTCTTTACGCACCGATTCACGCGCTTGAACAACCTGCACATCCTGTGGCTCAATACGCAGTAAGATATGCGGCGACGCTTTCATCACCGCAGCCTGAACGTGGTTCAGGGCATCGGCAAAGGCGCGAGCTTTGGTCTCGCCCTTACCCGTGACTCTCACCGTGGTGGTGAATTGTTCTTTCATGCTTAAGCGCCGTGTTTCTTTTGCCAGGCCTGCACCAGGCGCTCGCCGAGCTCTTCTTTGTCCATAAAGCCGAATCCCAGTACGTTGCACCCTTCGTTGATGGCGGTTACCCCTTCATCGACCGAACGCATGCCGTATTTCGCCTTGTAGCCGTATTTGGTCTGCGCAGTAATCGCCCCCGCACCACCGCTGCCGCAAAACGAGATACCAAAGGTGGCGTTTTCCGCCTTCATCACGTCACCCAGCTTCATATCTGCTGCAACGCCCGGCACCACAACGGCACGGCCACCCGCTTTCTCTACGCCTGCCGCCACTTTCTGGCCTTTACCCAGACGATCGCCAATCACTACGGTAATCTGTTCCATCTTTTTCTCCTTAAAGGTTGTCTTTCGCGACTTCAAAGTGCACCGACAGCAGCCAGGCCTCTTCCTCAGGAAGATTGCCAAACTCGGCGACCACGTCGCGGGCAAGCGCCATTGACTCGGCAGATATTTCATCAAACAAGCTGGCATCGACTTCTGGTAAGGGTTCACCCGTTACCGAGCGGTGCGCCATGGCGCGAACATGCGACGTCAGCATCTGTTCCTGTACGGCGTTGGGAATAATGTTGCGTTCACGCAGCAAGGCATACACCTGCGCCAGCATGCGGTCGGCCAGTTCCACCGATTCCCCCATGTCATTCATTACAGCTCCGTTATTCACTCGTCTTACCCCGTTAATGTCTCTGAGGGTAAATTAGCGACGGAGGTTATAAGTTTGTAGCGAGTTGTTTTCCACTTCGAAGTGGAAAGGTGTGCAGCGATAGTGATCTGTGCCGCAAAAAGGGCTGGAACCACGATTTATCACCGGAAGAATGTGATTGAGATCGCAAGAGTGGGCCGCAAAATGGAAGGAAGTGCGAACAATGAATGGACGATAAAAATGAAAAAATGTGATGGGGATAGCGTTTACTTATGGGGCGTGCAGTAGCGGAGGATTTTATCCGGCCTACAGGTATGTAGGCCGGATAGCGCAGATTAGCGGAACTTCTTGTGGTTTTCGTTGCGCGTGGTTTTCAGCTCTTCCGCAACGGCTTTCGCCTCTTTAACTTTACCTTCGTTCGCCAGCTTCAGCGCGCCGTCAATCTGGCCGATCAGCGTGTCAAAGCCGTGGCGGAAATCCTTCATCTCCGGGCTGTCCGGGGATTTGTTTTCCAGCTTCGGCGGCGTACCTTTTTGCGCGTCCAGCGCGGCTGCACGCATTTTGGTTAACGCGTCTTTCAGTTCAGTCGCATTATCCGTTTTTTCGACAATTTTCAGGTTGTCGTTGAGGATCCCCATGTCATCTTCGAGATCGGCTGCAAACGCAGAAGAACCAAGAACCAGCGTTGAAGCCGCGACGATCGCTAACAGGTGTTTACGCATTGCTCACTTCCTTTTTTATTATTAAAAATTAACGCCTTAACGAGTATTACTGCCCGGCGATTTTCATCTCCGGTAACAATACCGAACCACATTGGATATTACTGCGCGTTTCAATATCGTTCCCCACGGTCACAATATTGCGCCACATCTCTTTTAAGTTACCGGCGATGGTAATTTCACTCACCGGATACTGAATTTCGCCGTTTTCGACCCAGAAGCCCGCCGCGCCGCGCGAGTAATCGCCGGTAATGCCGCTTACGCCCTGTCCCATCAGCTCGGTAACCACAAGACCTGTGCCCATCTCTTTGAGCAACTGCTCGAAGCTTAGACCCTGTCCCGGAATTCGCCAGTTGTGGATCCCGCCCGCATGCCCAGTGCTCTTCAGCCCCAGCTTACGTGCGGAATAGTTAGTCAACAGCCATTGAGTCAGCACGCCTTCTTTAATAATGTCACGGCGTTCAGTCCGTACCCCTTCGCTGTCGAACGGTGAAGACGCCAGCCCTTTCAGCAGGTGCGGATGTTCTTCAATAGTCAGCCATTCCGGCAGAATTTGTTTGCCCAGCGAATCCAGCAGGAAGGTGGATTTGCGGTACACCGAACCGCCGGCGATCGCGCCGACCAGGTGTCCGAACAGTCCGGTCGCCACTTCGTTGGCGAAAATCACCGGCGCTTTCATGGTGGACAGCTTACGCGGCGACAAACGAGATAAGGTGCGGCGAGCACAGTCAGCCCCTACCCACTCCGGCGTTTGCAGATCGCCCATCGCCCGGCCAATGGTGTAGGCGTAATCGCGTTCCATATCGCCATTTTCTTCCGCGATTACACAGCTGGAAAGGGAATGACGCGTGGAGCAGTAGCCCTGCAGCATGCCGTGGCTGTTACCAAACACTTTGATGCCATAGTGGCTGTTAAAGCTGCCGCCTTCGGTATTGGTGATACGCTTATCAGCCTGCAGCGCCGCCTGTTCAGCACGAGCAGCCAGTTCGATGGCTTCATCAGGGGAAACTTCCGCCGGGTGGAACAGGTCCAGATCGGGCGCATCAAAGGCCAGCAGTTCTTTATCTGCCACGCCTGCGCACGGATCCGGCGAAGTGTAACGTGCAATGTCCAGCGCAGCCTGCACGGTGCGTGCAATCGCCTGCGGGCTTAAATCGGTGGACGATGCGCTGCCCTTACGGTTCTGGTGATAAACCGTAATCCCCAGTGCACCATCGCTATTGAATTCGACGTTCTCCACTTCACCATAACGGGTGCTGACGCTAATACCCGTGGTCTTGCTCACAGCGACTTCCGCGCCATCCGACTTACCTGACGCTAATTCCAGTGCCGTCGAGACTGCTTCTTCCAGAATCTTACGCTGCGCTTCAACTTGTGAGATTACTTTCATCGCAAATGCCATAATGTAGAGAGAGTTTCTCTGAAGTCTAACAGAGAACCGTTTTTCAGTGCGCATCTTAACTGGTAACATTAGCCTCTTTTTTTAAGGAGCCTGAAATGACAAAGCAGCCCGAAGACTGGCTCGACGACGTTCCCGGTGATGACATCGAAGACGAAGACGATGAAATTATCTGGGTCAGTAAAAGTGAAATTAAACGCGATGCCGAGGAGTTAAAACGCCTGGGTGCGGAACTGGTTGATCTGGGGAAAAACGCGCTGGATAAGATCCCGCTTGATGCGGATTTACGTGCCGCCATTGAGCTGGCCCAGCGTATTAAGATGGAAGGACGTCGCCGCCAGTTGCAGTTGATTGGCAAAATGTTGCGTCAGCGCGATGTTGATCCTATCCGTCAGGCGCTGGACAAGCTGAAAAATCGCCACAACCAGCAGGTCGTTGTCTTCCATAAGCTGGAGCAACTGCGTGACCGTATGGTTGACGGTAGCGATGAAGCCATCGAAGAAGTGATGAATCTGTGGCCTGACGCCGACCGCCAGCAACTGCGTTCGCTGGTGCGTAACGCCAGGAAAGAAAAAGCGGGCAACAAGCCGCCAAAATCTTCCCGCCAGATCTTCCAGTATCTGCGTGAACTGGCGGAAAACGAGGCCTAACCTCTTCGTCTGCCGAAAGTGCCGGATGGCGGTGCAATCACCTTATCCGGCCTACAATCCGTTAACACGTTGTAGGCCCGGTAAGCGTAGCGCCACCGGGCATTTTTTTACTCTTCCGCTTCTGCCTGAGCTTTCTTCGCCAGGCCATCCAGCAGTTTTTGATGAATACCACCAAATCCGCCGTTGCTCATCACCAGAATGTGATCGCCTGGCTGCGCGGTTTTGACCACCATATCTGCCAGGGCATCCACATCGCCACTCCAGTGTGCCGGCTGAACGCAGGCTTCAGCGACTTCGGCTACCTGCCACGGAATATGCGGGGGTTGCAGCAGGAACACTTCGTCCGCACGGCCTAACGACGGCGCCAGATCGTCTTTGCACAGGCCCATTTTCATGGTGTTCGAGCGAGGCTCCAGCACTGCGATGATGCGCGCCGTACCGCCCACTTTACCGCGCAACGCCGCAAGCGTTGCCAGAATGGCCGTCGGGTGATGGGCAAAATCGTCATACACCGTCACGCCATTGGCTTCACCGCGCAGCTCAAGACGACGACGGGCGTTAATGAATGAACCGAGCGCATTAGCTGCATCTGCAGGCACGACGCCCACATGGCGCGCGGCCGCAATCGCCATCAGACCGTTATGCATATTGTGCTCGCCCACCAGGCCCCACTTCACTTCGCCGACTTTTTCACCGTCCAGCCATACTTCCCACTCAGAAGCATCGGTGGTCAGTTTTTTCGCCTGCCAGTGACCTTGTTCGCCCACCAGCTCTTGTTCGCTCCAGCAGCCCATCGCCATCGTTTGTTTCAGATTGATGTCGTTTTCCGGGTAGATGATGCGTCCCTGGCCTGGCACGATACGCACCAGATGGTGGAACTGTTTCTGGATCGCTTTCAAATCGTCAAAGATGTCCGCGTGATCGAACTCAAGGTTGTTGAGGATCAGCGTACGCGGGCAGTAATGCACGAATTTAGAACGCTTGTCGAAGAACGCGCAGTCGTACTCATCCGCTTCAATCACGAAGAAGTCGCTTTCGCCAAGACGCGCAGAAACCTCGAAGTTACCCGGTACGCCGCCGATCACAAAGCCAGGCTTATAGCCGCAGGCTTCGAGGATCCAGGTCGCCATTCCGGCGGTGGTGGTTTTGCCGT